>JGI12627J18819_10000397_pt1 | contig 14276 bp, 13 predicted proteins | sample TexAe_OM1H0_M2_FD_18819 | JGI IMG/M metagenome (IMG submission 18819)
CTTCCTGGTCGGCGCCCGCTAGCCTTCAGCTGTACAGGTAATTTATCGGCAAGCCGAGGCGCTGGCAGGACAGCACCGCGGGACTCGCCGGCAGCACGATCCGATCCGCCACGGCCCCGGCCCAACGGGTCAACCGGCGTTCATGCGCGCGGGCGCCATAAAACTCCGTCAACCCAAGGCGTTCTCGAAGCCACTCTGGAATCAAATCTACGGCGGCGCGAAGCAAGATAGGTTGGATCCAGCGCAGGGGATTCGGAAACGTCGGGGTCTCGCGCATGATTTTCAAAAATTCGAAGATGATGGGAGACGGCCCCAGTTGCGGACGCATCGATGCAAACAGCGCCTCCATTTCGAGGGAGGATCGAGGAGCCTCCATGACGCCGTACAAACGCGAGACCGGGGCGCCCTCGGAATAGAAGTCATCGAAATGCTTTTGATCGAGCGTCTCGACGTACCGATGGTAGGCCTCGGCGAATCCAAACGCAGCCGTCGCATGAACCCAAGTCAGAAGACGCTGATCGTTGGCCTGATACGGAACGCCGGAAGGGGTGGTGCCTTGCACGGAAGCATGCATCCGCACCACGCGCGCGATCATCGGCTCGGCGATGCTGCGAGCGCCATAGACGCTGATCATCGCGGCGCGTCCCGTTCGGCGCATCCGCGTCAGCGGATTGCTGCGGAAGGAGGAATGTTCCCAGACGCCGGCGCGCACCGAAGGCTCCGCGAGTTCGAGAATGACGGCGGCAGTTCCGCCCACATAAAGAGCAACGGGATTCTTGAGAATTCGCCAGGAAACGGAGTCTGTGGACACCAGCGCCTCTTCACGCAGCGGCAGCGCGAAGTCGTTTCGATGCACGCTCGCTTCGCCCAGCAGCGAACCCAGCGCCCGGTTCAAGTAGTGCTGCAACGCACCGATGCGAATCGCAGAAATCATGGGGATACTGTAGCTCATTGCGGCCCGCACTATCGCGCAGCAAGGCTTCGAACCCGCCGCATGCGGAACTTTGCATTGCCAAGTACACGCAACCACGGCTCGGAAACAAGCTTGGAATCAAGCTCGCGGAATCGATTTAAGTGCTGCGCTCGGGAACGGGCGTTTTAGCGGCAGTAGCCCCGTCGATAATGACCTGCTCCAGCACGCTGAGATATTCCAAGTATCGCTTGCGGCCCAGTGCCGTGATGCGATAAAGAGTCTGCGGCCGGTCGCGGTCCGGACTCTTGGCGAGACTGACGAGCATGGCCTCCTGCAGAACCTGCAGGTGCCGGTTCAAATTTCCATCCGTGAGCGCGCAGAGCTTCTTCATTTCAGGGAAGGGCAGTCCGCGGGGATGCGTCACCAGGCAAGTCAGCACGCCCAGCCGCGCCCGCTCGTGAATCACGCGGCTCAACCCATCGTAGGCGAAAGGCGAAGCAGCTTGTGCTTTTCGATTAACTTTCTTCAAGGACGTCCTCAAATCCAAAGCGTAAAACGGCGGCGACGAGCAATTGCCCGACTCCAAACGAGATGCCCATGGCCCAGGGTAGCAATGCGTGATGGCCCGCCGCAACCAGTAAACACACCAGGCCTGCAGCAAGGTACCAGGCGCCCACGGCGAACATCAGCTTGGGCAAGAAACGGCAAGAGGCAAATATTCCGAGGCTGAATAAGACCGCCCACAAGCCGGGCAGCATCCAGGCGTCTTGCGGTGCGATTCGCATCAACACGACGGTCAAAATCATTCCGACGACGACGCAAGGCAGAAACTGCTCCACGGCCGCCTGGATCATTTCCAAAGCCAGCCCGGAGTGAACTCGCCTGACGCGGAACAAGGTTTCGAGCGCTGACAACAATACGGCAATTGCAGCCGTCGTTATCCAGATCGAGAGGAAAAACTTCAAATCGTGCTGCGAGGCCGGCGCCCAGCGCGCCTGCGCGGCGGCAACCATCATCGCGAGAATTCCGGTCGAGGCGATGGAAAGCGGACCATAGCCGCGAAATTGCATTCCCCGCGCGACCTGGCACCGGATGGCGTTGATGTCGTCGAGCGCTTGTCGCAGTTCTGTCATGTCGACGTGTCCTTGGAATATGGCGCGCGCCCGTGGGCCGAGCAATCAGATTGCAATGCAAACGCGGCAGACTGTCAACAATGACTGTTTTGGACGCATCGCACCACCTTGGCCGCTTGCGCCCGCAACGGGCCTGAGGTACTTTGCAATACAAAGTTCATGATCAGCATTCGGCAAGGCGGTAATCGATGACCGCGGTCAGATTGGCCGGGTTGAGCCTCGTCGCAGCAACGGGTATTGCGGGCCTGTCGGCCGATCCGAGGCTGAATTTGCATGCAGCCTTTGGCGTCCTGTTGCTGGCGATGGTGGCGGCGGGCGTTCACAAGGCGATGTTGGGCAATCCTCCCAGCGAAGCTGAAGCACGGGCGCTTTCCCGTCGATTGTCGCGGACGGTCTATCTGATTCTTTATCTGGTGTTGGGCGTCGACCGCCTCCTGCGCGAATGCTCGGATGCCGCAGTTCTGCAACCCCCTGAGCGCCTGCGCGATTATTTTCTTTACGGACTCGCCGCGCTGCTCGCAATTCGGGTATTGACGATACTCAGCGTTCGCCGACCACGAGCACTACGAATGAGTCCGCAATTGGCGCGGGCCGTGGATGCGGCTGCTCCGCAGTAGCGGGCGGTGCCGCGCCAAATTCCGCGGTTGCAAGGAAAATCTTGCCGGTGCGCGGATCCAACGCCATTGTGCGCGCCCCAAGCTGGGTCGGAACGCTCGCTGCAGGCACATAACGATCCGCGGTCTCCTGGCGGACGATCGTCAAGGTGCCTTCGCCATTGGAACTGAACACAGCAGCTCGCCTCGCATCGTAGGCGGCCGCATCCGGATGCTCACCGATGGGCACCAGCGCGATCTGCTTGCCGGTGGCAGCGTCGGTGACCGCCATCACCTTACCGTCGCACACAGAGAACAAACGATTGTGAGCAGGATCGATCGCCAGTCCGGTCGGACTGTTGCAGCCGGCAAGCGGCCACGTGCTCTTTGCGCTCAACGACTTGCCGTCGATGACCACGATACGGCCCGGATCACTCTCGATGTTGACGAAAACCCGGCCATGACCATCGTCGGCAGCGAACTCCGGCTTGTCGGGCAGCGGAATCGTGCCGATGACCGCCAGAGTCGAGGCATCTAGAACCGTGGCATCCTTCGACGCGCCATTGAACGTGAATACGCGGTTGTTCGAAGGCTCGAACAGTATTGCATCGGGGTTTTTCCCCGGCACCGGCACCTCCCGGACAATTTTCAGGGTATCGAGATCGAATACCGTCACGGAATTCGCGCGGCCATTGCTGGTGAAGCCGCGATTGAGATTCTTTGCCAGTGCTATGCCGTGCACGCCTTGCGTGTCGGGTATCGAACCGACCAGCTTGCCGGATTCGGCATCCACGACATCGACGCGCGTGCCCCGGCTGATGTAGAGCCTATGCGCGGACGAATCGATGCTGAGATAGTCCCAGCCACCGGCGCCGCCCAGCTTCCAACGCTGCAGAACTTCTAACTTCTGCGAGGGCACGGCATCGGCCGATATCGCCGCCGAGGATCCGGCGCAAAGCGAGAAGCACGCTCCCCAAAGCAAAGTTTGCCGAATTGAAAACATGAAAGCTCCCCAGAACTTGGCAGTGCAAAGCTCGCGACTATGCCTCATCCACAAGCAAAAATCTCTTTCCTAGAAATTAATTTCGGAACAGATACTGTGTCCCGCAGCGTCTCCAGCCGTCGGCTGCAGACCGTAGGCGCCTCTGCACGCGCGTATGGCGGACCTTGCCGAAGTACGCCGCAGTTGCGGTCCTGCGCGAAGCGCGTGCATAGTCAACGCATGAGCTTCGACTGGCGGTTGTTCGCATTGGGGTCCGCGGTATTTGCCGCGCTGACCGCCATTCTTGGCAAAGTCGGCGTGGCCGACATTAACTCCGACCTGGCCACTTTCTACCGCACCATCGTCATTTTGGCCGCGAGCGCGTTAGTGGTCTCATTGCGGCACGAGTGGCAAAGTCCGGCGTCTCTGTCTTACAAAGGAATGATTTTCCTCGTTCTGTCCGGTGCAGCCACGGGGCTCTCGTGGCTATGCTATTTTCGCGCTCTGCAAATGGCACCGGCTTCTCGAGTGGCTCCGATTGATAAATTCAGCGTGGTTCTGGTCGTTTTGTTCGCCGTTCTATTCCTCAGTGAGCGTCTGACTTGGAAGGTCGGCCTAGGCTCCATGCTCATTGCGGCCGGCGTTGTCCTCACTGCGCTGTAGCGCGTGTGCAGTTGTTGAAACCCCCGGCATATTTGCTTGCGGCACTCATATGTGCTCCCGCCCTTGCGTTTGCCCAGGCGGGCCCTCCGTTCTTCACCAATGATCCGGGCACACCGGGTAACGCCAACTGGGAGATCAACATCGCCTCGGCTCAAACGATCGGGCGGGGCGCGGCGGCCTATCAGGTTCCGCAGATCGATCTGAACTACGGATTGGGCGATCGGATCCAGCTCACCTACGAAATACCCTACGTCATTCAGACCGCGCCGGGTCAATCGAGCCAATCCGGCTGGAGCAATGCATTCCCGGGACTCAAGTGGCGCTTCTACGATGAAGGGGAGGGCGGCTGGCAGCTTTCGCTTTTTCCGCAAATGGAAGCGAACGCGCCCGCTTCGTCTTTGCGCAAAGGAATTGCGGCTCCCGGATCGCGATTTCTACTCCCGTTGGAAGTCACGAAGCGACTGGGACCGGTCGATGTCGACTTCGAAGCAGGCTACTACCTTCCGAAACACGGCGAGAGCGAGCGAATATTAGGGCTGGTCGTGGGCCGCTCGATGACCGAACGTTTCGACCTCGGCGTCGAGCTTTACAACGATCGCGCCACGGGCGGATCACCCAATGAAACCACTCTCGATTTGGGCGGCCGCTACAAGCTTTCCCGCGGATTCATCGCGCTCTTCATGGCCGGCAGGAGCATCAGCGGAACCGCTGACGGTCAGCCGGAATTCATCGGCTATTTCGGCATTCAAATACTCCTGAGCGACTACGGGCGCTCGCTCGCAAAAGAGCCCTGAGGCCCCGGGCCTACTGCCGCCAATCTTTGCCTGGCAAAGCGCCAACTCTGCGATGAAAAGAATACTCTTTGTCTCGCAAAGTCATATGTGATATACCACGGCGATAACTAAAAGCGACCGGAGCCGGGCGGGCTGCGATTTGCGGCCGGAGGGGGTATCTCATTGAGATCGACAAACGAGAACTCGCGCGCGCGTTCTGGAAGTTACATAAGTCCAAACACTGGTCATTCGCTGCACGGGAGGTGGATCTGCCGTTCACAGACGGGGAGTGGATTCAATGTTACTTCGATTCGAACAAACGACCTTTACGAGGACCACAAATGTTAAATCTCAGACTGGCGAGGCCCATGCTGATTGCGCTGGCAGCATGCGCCGCGAACTTTGCATTTCAGGGCAGCGCCTTGGCGGACGATGCACAGGAGAACAAGGCGCTGAGGGAGCAGATGCGCCAGATGATGCAGCGAATGGACGCATTACAGAAGCAGGTCGATCAGCTGAAACAACAGGCTGTGACGCCGGCACCAGCCGTGGTCGCCGCGCCTCCGCCGCCCCCGCCGCCCGTTACGGTGCCGGCGCCGGTGGTTGCAGCCGCCCCGGTCGTGAAATATGAAGAGAAAGAGCCGCTGCTGCACAAAATATTGAGCGGCTTCTATGGGACGCTGGACGTTTCGTTCGACGATACGACCAAGGGCATGAACGGTTTCGTCGCATACCCATATTCCTTGGTCGATCCGAACAATCCGAACTCCGGATACGTAAGAGGCGCGACGCCCAAGGGCAACGGCGCGGGCCCGGTGGGCCGCGTCGGCTACATGCCGGCCTTCTCGACGAACAAATCAGTGCTGGGATATCGCGGTGAGCACAAGTTTGAAGGCACAGATCTGGCATTGATTTATCAAATCGAGACGCAGCCGTCGATCACTTCCTCCCCGGGCCTGAACACTTCCCAGTATCAGCAGTCCAATGTGGTGAAGGGCGGTATCGGGTATGGCGATACGTTCATCGGCTTCGCGAGCGACACTTGGGGCAAGGTAAAGGTGGGCACCACCTATTCGCCGTACAAGAAATCGACCGATCGCCTGAATCCCTTCTCAGGAATGTTGGGCGATTATGCGGTCATCATGGGAAATTCCGGCGGCGACAACCGCGTCGAATTCGGCACTCGGCTTGAACACGCGATTTGGTTCGAGTCGCCGAAGTATGCCGGCATGTTCAGCTTCGACGTGCTGCTCTCTCCGGGACAGAACCGGACTTACGATAACGTCGTCCAGTCCTCGGGCTCGCCGGATTGCAACGGCGGCAACGAACCCGGCAGCGGCAACCTGCTGCTCAATTGCGACGACGGCGGATTCGACGATGCGTTCAGCGTCGACGTGAAGTTCGAGAACGGGCCGATCTATGCGACCTTGGCCTATGAGTGGCATCACAACGTCAATCGCAACAGCGACGGCATTGGTTCCAATCATCCGATTTACGGGTATTTGGACTCGACCAATTCGCCATTGCTCGATTTCGCGACGTTTGCCGCGCTCTCGGCAGAGTTCCCGACCAGCTTCGGCGCCGGCGCTTCACCTCCTTATTTGAACGATATCGCCAACGAGACGGCATTCAAAGCCGGCGTGCAGTATTCATTCCCGTTTGGATTGGCTCTGAGCGGGATCTATGAGTACCTCCACCGCAGCTTGCCTCAGGATCTGCAATTCCAGAATGAACGGCAACGCAACGGTCTGTGGTTCGCGGCCTCGCAAGACGTGACCCATGCGGATAACGTCAGCGTCGGCTGGGCGCACGCAGGGCGCACGCCGGGAGATCCGGGCGGCCAGCACAATTTCAATCCGACGAACACGGACGATTCAGCCAACATGTACACCGTCGCGTGGAAGCATCGCTTCGACAAGAACGTCTATTGGTATCTCGATGCGGCCGAAACGGTCAACAAAGGCAACGCCCACTATGACCTGGGAGCCGGCGGCCGCGGGTTGACCACGGATTGCCACGATGGCACCAACACGCCGGTGATCGATTACACCAGCGCAGGCAATACCACCTGGGGCGGCTGTAAAGAGATCGGCTTCTCAACAGGCATCAACTACAAGTTTTAGACCGAGCATTGCGTTATTGCGGCGTGTTGCCGCCAAAAAAGCCGGGGACGCACCAACGTCCCCGGCCCTTTACGGGACTAAATTGGGGGTGCTGCAAAATAAAAATGGGTAGCTTCCCCGCTTCGTCAAACCCACGGCACGCGTAGCTTATTCCTCACCCGGAATCACCCGGATAGATATCAGGAGTAAGCACATGTCTCGTTCGATTTTTAAATTGTCGTTCTTCCTCGCGCTTGCCGGGCTGGCGGCCGCGCGTCCCGCAACCACGTTTGCCTCATCCACCGCCTTCGACGAGGCGCCGGCCCGCGTCGTCAGCTATGCGGATCTCGATCTGAGAAGCAATACCGGTGTGGCAACACTTTACTCGAGGATCCGGTCTGCGGCGCGAGAAGTCTGCGAGCCGATGGATGAGATCAGCATCAAGCTGCTGCGTGTGCGTCGCGATTGCCGGCAAGAAGCAGTTTCCCGCGCCGTTGCGAAGGTGAATTCTCCCGCCTTGACGGATTACCACCTGGGCAACGGCAAGCCTCTCGCCGTCGACCAGGCGCAATGATCCGGGCTGAGAGGACGGTGCGCCGCACCGTCCTCCGATCCGCTAGGCGTCGGTTTTGAGAATTCCGAGGCCGATCGCCGCCGCAACGGCCTCCGTCCGAGATCGGACTTCGAGCTTCTCCAGGATCGACGACACATGATGGTCTATGGTCTTTGCGGATATGTGCAGCCGCAGAGCCAGTTCGTTGTTGGTGTGGCCGCGCACCAGCAGCCTCAAGACCTGCACCTCGCGTGAAGTGAGACCTGCAGGATTTCCCCTGGTCGAGGCGCGCGGTCCGCGCGGTATGCCGCGCACTCCGCGTTCACGCAGCCGTTGCCGCACGATGGCGGCGAGCGGCCCCGCGCCAAGTTTTTCCAAGATGGCAAGAGACTCGAGCAACGCCGATTCCGGGCCGTCTGCGAGCGCGAGAGCACGCTCGTAGGGCGCGCCCAACCGCTGCCAGGCGGCAGCCGCATTTTCCCAATCGCCGCCAATCATCAGCGCAAACGGCTCCGCCACTTCGCCGCGAATTTCTATGCCTGGGTCCGCCAAATGTCCCCAGTACGCGATTTCGCCGCGTATCCAAGGCTCACGATGTCCGACGGCCGCCTGCAAGCCGATCTTGGCCTCGCGCACGACGCCCGCAAGATCGCCCCGATACCACGCGATCTCCGCGCGGCCGGCGGCGACGCGTCCGATTCGCTGCAGTTCGCCCGTCGCGAGGGCTAGCTGCGCGGCTTCGTCCGAAGGAGCGTCGACTCCCGGGTCGCCGCGCCGGGCTCGCACCATCGCCAAAACGTACAGTGCCGGGAATCTTTGCGCAGTGGCAATAGCGTGGCTGTCGAGCAAATCCGCCGCGTTTCCGGCCGCTTTGTCCCAATTGCCTACGTTGAGATCGAATCGGGTGCTCAGAGCGGCGATGTAAGCGAGCGAATCGTGCACGTCGTGCAGTTCGCAATATTCGGTGCCCTTGGCGATATATTCCGCGGCGGCTTGAGTCAGATGCAAATGTATGGACGTGCTGGCCAGATTCGCATAGGCCCGGCCCGCATGCTCATGGAGGCCGTGCTGCAGGGAGATGGCCAGGCTTTCTTCGAGTTTGGAAAAGCCGGCCTCATCCGCCGACATGGCCATGGAAGTGCCGATATTGTTCAACGCGTGAGCTCGGACACCGTCGTCAGCGAAACGAATCGCCATCTCAATGGCGCGTTCGCCAAACTCCAGCGCCTCCGTGGTCCGGTGGCCTGTCATCGCCAGCTGCGACCGAACGCTATAGGCCAGCGCGAGTTCCCGTCCGGGAGGCATGCTCTCGAGCAACCCGATCGCAGCGGATACATTGCGTTCTGCCGACGCGTTCTGCCCGGATTTCCAGTCCTGCCGCCCCAACAGCAACAGGACACGCGCCTGCGCGGCGCCATCGCCCAAATCGCGCCACAACGCCAACGCTGCCGTGGCCGAATCCATCGACGCGCATACCTGGTTGGTGATGTTGCATTCGACGGCATGCAGTTCATAGAGATGTGCGCGTTCCGGCGCAGCGATCGAGCCTGCGCGGCGAATCGCTGTCTCGAGATGCGCGGCCGCCTCGCGATGGGCGCCGGCCAGCGACGCCTGGTGGGCCGCGCGAGGCGCATACTCGATCAGCGCGCTCACGTTCTGCCCCAGCGAGGCATGATGAACCAGCTGCGACAAATCGGCGTGATGCTCGATCAGGGTCTGCAGAATCCGCTCATGAAGTGACTGCGCGCGCGAGCGCGCGAGCGTTCCCTCAACGGCCAGCCGTCCCAACTCGTGCCGAAACGCCAGCGCCTCGTCCTGGTACTTCAACAATCCACGGGCGACCGCCTCATCGGCGCCTTCACCGGCGTCACCCAATAAGGCGCGAATCACCCACGGCTCGGTTTTTCCCGGAACCAGCGATACAACTTCCGCAACTTCGCGGGCGCGGGGCGAGCATTGCATGAGGCGCGACAAAACCGCGTCGCGCACGGTTTCCGGTACGACACCCGTCGAAACCGCCAGCAGTTCCCGCACGAAGAATGGGTTTCCGCCGGTCACCTGAAATATCTCTCCGGCGTTTCTCGGCGAGCCCTTTGCGAGTTGTTCGATCGCGTTCAGCGTGAGCGGCGGCAGGGGCAGGCGCGTGGCATGTTGTCCGGTCAGGTCTCCAATGACCGCGCGCAAAAGATGCGGCGGCGCCTGCTCGTCGTCGCGATAAGTCACCGTCAAGAGGCATCGGGTGCGCTGTATTCGCCGCCCGAGAAAGCGCACAAAGTCCAGCGTCGCTTCATCGGCCCAGTGCAAATCTTCCAGGACGACGAGACTGAGCGGATTGGGCGCAGAGAGCCGTTCCAAAAGCCGGGAAAATAATTGCTGACGGGATAGACCCGGATCCTCAGAGGCGCCCGGCCGCAGCGAAAGCGTTGCGGCCAATTCGTTGACGGGCCCCAGCACCCGCGATGTCTGCAGCGCGTCAGAATGACCCCAAAGCACGCGCGCGTCCCCGCAAGCGCTGCGGGCAAATTCCTCGACCAAGGCGCTTTTGCCGGCTCCGGCCTCGCCGCTTACCAGCGCAATTTTGCCGGTGCCGGCCCCGGCCTGGCGCAGAAGCCGCGTCAGTTCGCTCAGCTGGAATTGTCTTTCTAGAAGGTCCATCGCACGTCAAGAGTATCCGCCAAGGCGGCGCTTGGCTAAGGGTGATCTAACCTGGGGAATCGAATGGCCTAATTTAGGTAGTTCGCCCGATTCTTCGGCGCGGGCCTGACCTTATCGTTCATTCCACAAGCGCCGAATGCCCGCTCATGGAGACGACGATGCCCCGCTACATAGTCGAGAGAGATTTTCCGGATGGACTCCAGGTTCCCATCGACGACACCGGCGCGAGGGCGTGTTTGGCTGTGATCGACAGCAACCTCGCAGACCAGGTCACTTGGGTCCACTCCTACGTGAGCTTGGACAAGAAAAAAACGTTTTGCATCTACGACGGGCCGTCACCTGAAGCCATTCGCCGAACCGCCGGCCGAAGCAAGCTGCCGGTTGGGCGCATCACCGAGGTGCGCGTACTCGATCCCTATTTCTACAAATAACCGGTTCGCCGGAAAGGAGATGAGCATGAAGTTATTGGCCAAAGATTTGAATGGGCGCGCGACATGGGCGCTGTTGTTGTTGGGCGTGGCCGTTGCCTGCATGTGCGGGAAAATCGCCTATTCTCAGTCGTTCTTAAGAAACCAAACCTTGCTCCAACGGGTTCAGCATGCGACGGCGAAATACCGCGACATCAACGCTGCGCTGGCCGACGGCTGGGCACCGGCGACTCCCTGTGTCAGCGGACCTGATGCCGGTGCGATGGGCGTGCACTTCAATCAGCCTGGCCGCAAGGCCGACGGCACCGTTCCGCCCGACGAGCCTCAGTTCCTGATATATGAACCGATGGCGAACGGCGCGATGCGCCTCGTCGGCGTCGAGTTTTTCGTGCTGCAGACCGACTGGGAGAACAAGAATGGCGCGGTGCCGGCGGTGGTGGATGGAAATCTGATGAATCTGATTTCGAGTCCGAACCGCTATGGCTTGCCGTCATTCTATGAAATGCACGTTTGGGCATGGGAAGACAATCCCAAAGGCACGTTCGCCGACTGGAATACACGCGTGAATTGCGAGAACGAAACCGGGAAGTGATCTTCTAGCCCGTGGCGGCAGCAAGCACCGTCTTGGTTTGAACCTCGCAAACCACGGAGTTGCCGCCATTGGGCCCCCGGGAAATCGAGAGCTTGCCGCCGATGGCGCTCGCGCGAAATCGCATGGTGCGCATCCCGAGACCCGAGCGGGTATCGACGTCCGCGGCTACGCCATGACCATCATCGACCACCGATAGCCGCACATCGCCCGGACGCGAACTTAGTTCGATCTCGATGTATTTCGCGCCCGAATGCTTCAACGAGTTCTGCACCGCTTCCTGCGCGATGCGATACAGATGGTTTCTCACCTTGAGCTCGATCGTCGGCGGAATCTCATGCCGGCTGCGAAATTGCACCTGGGTGCCGCTCAAGGAGCTGCGCTGCGCCAGGAGCTCGAGCGCGCCCTCGAGACTGCCGTCGGCGTTCGTCAGAGGGGAGAGACCTTGCACGATGCGATGGGCATCTTGGATGCAGCTCGTGGCCAACAGAGCAAGTTGATCGAGATCGACGGAAATGATGTCGCGCTCCCGTTGTGCGCGATTGGCCAGGGCGCGCACCGAGAGCGCAAGGCCGGTCAATTCTTGGCCCAGGCCGTCGTGCATTTCCTGCGCGATGCGCCGCTGCTCACCGCCTATCGCCTCCATCAGGGCCTGGCCGAATGCGCGCCGCTCGGTGACGTCAATCGCGAAAACCAATTCCCCCGGTTGGCCGCCGCAGTCGATGGACTGCGTCCACACCTCGACCTCGAGCAGTTGCCCGTCCTTGGTCGTATGCTGCGTTTCAAAAGGTTCCAGGGGCAAGTCGGCAGTAACTACGGGATCGCGAGCCGCAGGCACAACCCGTTGCCCCGATGGCGAAGACAGTATTTCTATCGTGTGCGACAGCAGATGCTCGCGGCTCCAGCCGTATTGCCGGACGGCAGCATCGTTCACCAGCAAGAATCTCAAGCTGTCGGCGGCGTGCACCCATGAGGGTTGCGGGCTGCCGTTGAATATTTGCGCATAGCGTTGTTCTGCGCGCAACACCTTGATGGCGGCGGAGTCGCGCTCGCCGAGGAGCGCCGTAATGATGATGCTCAACCCGGAGAGAGCCGCGATGAACGACCAAATCGTGACGATGCCTTGCAGCTGGTTGAATTGCGCGAATGCACCGACGTTGAACCCAGCGCTGATTCCGGTCATGGTCGATATTGCAAACGATGCGCCGGCGGAAGGGATCAAGCCGAATCGCATGGCGCTGACGACTATTAGAATGATCGAGAACAACACAATCAGCGGGCGGCCGACCGGGCCTGGGGCGAGCATGATCGACGCGCAACAAACAATCAGTCCGAGCAGCCACAAACCACCTTCGGCGAAGTGCGCTTTGAAGCGTTCGAAACTATTGCGCCGGTACGCGACCAAGATTGGTCCGATGAGCAAAGCGCCGGATGTCGCGTTGGCCCACCAGCGGACCCAATGGCTGGGATCGGTCGCGAAAGCCTTCTGCCCGGAAAGATAATATCCAGGGAGGCTGAAAATCGGCGAGAGAATCATGCCTACAACCACGGCGAAAATGAACAACGGCACGTCTTTCGCACGAGCGAAGTCGCCATTGAAACCGCTGCGTTCCAAAAGCCACGCCGCGAGCCACGCGCTGCTCGCCAAGCCGACGCCAACGCAGATGCAGGCAGGCAACGGCTGCGGTATCGACAGGTCAATCGCGAAGGCGGCCAGAAACACGGCCGGCCAGACGCCCCTGCCGAATCGGTAGGTGGCCGCGAGGGCGATGCCGCTTGGCAAATATGAGAGCGTAAGATTGCCGCCGAGTTTCGGCAGCGAGAAGCCGATCGCGCCGACCGCAAAAATGGCTGCGAACACGAACAGGAGCCGAAACGCGGTTGTTGTCATGCCATTTCGGACGAGCATCCCTTGGGCCTCAAGCGATGGTTAGCTTCGGTCATTGTAGGCCCAATTTTTTACTTATTGCCCGCAATTGCAAGCATGGAACTTATTGCACTGTAAATAGCTGATTCACGCGGCGGCTCTCGGCGGAATTTGCTTATGTTGCGCGTAGTCCTTGACATAAATGCCGCGCCTGTCGCCAGCGAGAGACGCGGGTCACGCTTTCATTCTCTTCACTTCGTCAATATCTTGAGCACCCGTACCGTTTCTTCGGAAAGGATTTATGGCACCGCCGATAAACGCGCCCGTAGCTGGCGAAATCTGGCATCTAAGCATTGAGGACCTGTTCCAGCAGGTACAGGAAGCGCCGCGCCTTGGCGGCGACGGACCCTTTGTCATCAATCTCAGCGTATCAACCGCGCCGATCAACTTGCCGACGAAGCCGTTCTCGAGCCGGCAAGATGCCCATGTCTATCAGATTCAGGTCACCGAAGACGGACGCACGCGCTTTCGCTTGAGGCTTGGCCCCTTCAAGACCGAGGACGAAGCCGACGCGATGTTGGCCGAGGTCCGCGATACCTATCCCGGCGCCCTCACCGCAACGGCGAGCAGCTCGGATATGCGCGTCATCGAGTCGATGGAGGCCAAAGCAAATCAGCGCCAGGCGAATCAAAAAGGTCCGGTGACTCAGAAAAGCCCGGCGAATCAGAAAGCCGCCGTCAGGGCTGCGATTGAAAACTTCGTTTCGCCGAAGGTCGCCGCCGAAAAGGCCGCGCCGCCAAAGAGTGCGCCGCCAAAGAGTGCGCCGCCAAAGTCTGCCAAGACTGATAAAGGTCCGCTCAATATCATCGAAGCCGCGGTGCAGGCCGAAATTGCCAAAGTCGAGGCCGAAATATCCATCGACCTGGCATGGCCGACACCGGAACTCAAAGTTCCGGACCCGGCGCCGCTGCGCGCAACACCCGCGGCAGCGCCGGTGGCGACAGCGCCGCCCCCGACTGTCGCGC
>JGI12627J18819_10000398_pt1 | contig 14273 bp, 17 predicted proteins | sample TexAe_OM1H0_M2_FD_18819 | JGI IMG/M metagenome (IMG submission 18819)
GCGGTTGCCGGCGCAATGGTCGCCGCCGCCCCCCGGCGGTTCATTCGAGGAGCCGGTGCCGCCGCTGGTGCGCGATGAGACGCCGATATTCGATTGGGCCGGAGAGACGGCGCGCCGCGTGGGCAGCCTTGTGCACGCAGAGCTGCAGGGATTTCGCCTGGAGAATGTCGATGACGCGTCGATCCGGAGGCGCGAACCGCATTTCAGGCGTTGGCTCAAGTTGCACGGCGTGCCTTCCGACCGGCTGGAGCAGGCGACCTCGCGTGTCGTGGACGCGTTATTGGGCGTGCACGGCGATCCCCGCGGGCGATGGATGCTGCGCACCGGCTACCGTGGCGACCTCCGGGAACACGCCATCTCGGGCCACCTCAAGGGTGAGTTGATCCGCGCCGTTTTCGATCGCAGCTTCATCGATGACGCGGGCGTGCGATGGGTGATCGACTATAAGACCAGCCAGCATTTGGGCGGGAAACTCGAAACATTTCTGGACCAGGAAGTGGAACGTTACCGTCCCCAGTTGGAACGCTACGGCCGCCTGGCACGGCGTCTTGGGCCGGAACCCGTGCACTTGGGGCTTTATTTCCCGCTGATGCGGGCCTGGCGAGAGTGGCCCTTCATCGAGAGCATTGACTAGCGACTCTACTGGATATATAAACAGTGCCCGTCAAAAAAAGCAGGAGAAATGATCATGATCGGGTACGTAACCTTGGGCACCAATGACTTAAAGCGCGCGGCCTCTTTCTACGACGCACTGCTGGGGGAAATAGGTGCCAAGCGGATGATGGAAAGCGAGGACTTCGTCGCGTGGTCGGTGAAGCCGGATTTACCCGGGCTCGGCGTTACCCGGCCCTTCGATAAAAAGCCCGCTACGGTTGGAAATGGCGTCATGGTTGCGCTCGCGGTAGACAGCGAGGACAAGGTGAAGGCTCTGCATCGCAAGGCATTGCAGCTGGGAGGCAAGGACGAAGGCGCGCCGGGAAAGCGATCGGAGAACTTTTACGCTGGCTACTTCCGTGATCTGGACGGCAACAAGCTCAATGTCTTCGTTGCAGACTAGAAGGTAAATTCGAGGTCCACGGGGAAACGTCCGGCGGAGTCTCGCGGCCGAAGCTGCGCCAGGTTGTTGAGTTGATCCCGGAGGGCCGGAGAGGCCTCAGGCCGTTCTTTCAGTGTGCCGGACAAAAGTCCGGTGCGCGTTGCAGGGGAGAACCGGATTTGCACCTGAGCCTCCACCGGCCCTCCGGTGTCGCTGACCGTAGCATTCAAGGTTCCGTCCGCCGCGATGCTGCCCGGCGCGAGTTGCAATACGTAGCTGCCCAGATTCGAGCCGTCGGCGATGCCTGATGATGCGACATCGCTGACCTGGATTTTTCCGACGGCCGATTCAAGGGTGTGGAAATCGCTTCTGATCTCCGTCAGGTTCAAGGTGGCGCTGCCTCGCCAGCCGTTGCCGAATCCCAAGTCCGTGAGGTTCTCGATCGGGCCACCGCCGCGTATGTCGCGGGCGACGATGCTGCGAGCGCCGATATCGGCTGTGCCGTCGATGACGAAACCAATCTTCACCCAGTGGACATCGACCAACAGGGCGAGCCTCAGCAAGGCAATAGGATGCACCTGCCACTCGAGCGCGCCGGCATCGCGCGCGTTGACGCTGAGTTTTCCCGCGGCGCCGTGCAACAAACTGCCCGAAAAATCATCGGCGTGCACTTGCGCCGGCAAGAACCGCGCGGCGAGCGATGCAGGCAGCACGAAAATCGCCGCGCCGATCAGGACAATCGCTCCGGCAAGAATCAGCGGCCAGCGTCGCGGCGGCCGTGCTCGCTCAATGTCGCGGTTGACTGAACGAGATGCTGGCATTGACCAGTCCGGGCGAAGGGGTGCGATCGATGCTGATCGACTCGGTGGCGAGACCGTAGCGGCGATCCAAGGTGTCGAGCCAGGTGACCAATGTATCGAAGGGCGCCGCTTCGAGCTGCACACGCACACCTCCCGTAGCATTGGGCTGTGTGCCGCGCAGCGCGCCGCCAAGTCCGGTCTCGCGGCCGATCCTATCCACGAGCACCACCGGCGCTTCGCCGGTATCGGCGGGTATGTCGGCGCCACGCGAGCGGATTTCCGCCGCGTTTGCCCGCATCCAGGCTAGATCCTCGCGGCGACTGTCGCTGCCCTTGACCGCGCGGGACACCGCTGACTGCAAGGGTAGGAGAATTCCGCCGATCAGAATCATGGCCGCGACGGCGATGGCGCCGAAGCCGACGATGCGCTGTTCGCGCGGCTGGAGGTTTGCGTACCAGGCTTTGAGCTTATTCATCGCTGTGCCCGCGCGGATTGACTACGGATATGAAGATGGGCTTCGACGCCGGAGGCGACCGGATTCGAGGACTGAATCTCGGCGGTGAGTCCCTTGCTCCCGGCAAATTGAGTCAATTGCGACAGCGCGGCGAGACTCGGGGCGCTCAAGGTCATGTCCACCGCATTGTCGCGGTAACTCAGCGCGCTGATCGTGGTTTTGGGCGTCACCGCCAACGCGGCGCTCAAGACTTCCAGCGTGTGCAGAAAATACTGCGGACCCGCGCCGGATTTGCGGATCCGCTCGAGTCTTGATTGCATTTGACGGCGCGGATCCGACAGTTTTTCGCCAGGCATTGACTGGGTGAACACCTGTGAGATTTGAGTGTCGAGGCCCGCGGATTCCTTTTTGGCCTGGCGAATCTGCAGCGCCTGCGCCGCCACATGCACGACCAGCAATGCAGCGGCGAGCGCAGCCGCTACCCGCCATTGGCGCCAGCGCGCACCATAGTCGGCGGCGCGCGAAAACTCTCCCTGGAGAAGATTCACCGCGTCGGCGGAATTCGTTCCGCGGGCGAGCCATGGCAGTGCGCCGTCGGCCAGCAGTTGCACCTTGAGCGATTCGAATTCTTCCAGCAGATCCTCGAAGTCACCCTGCACCCGCTGCCAGTCGTCGCGCGTGACATACAGCACCGCGCTCTCCTTCGGTCTCGGCTCATCGCGCGATTCGAGCGGATCAGCGATGACCCCCGCGATAACCAACGCTTCCCTGACCGGGGACAACTCCACGGCGAAAGCGAGGGCACCGGGTCTGCGCACGGCCAGCCGATCGTTCTCCAACCACAAAACCGTTTGGCTCGGATTTTCGGGGATCAGAGAAATATCGGCATAGATCGCTTGCGGTTCGAGTCCTGCCGCAGTCAAGTCCGCGATCCAGCCTTGCAGCACTGAGCGCGAGACGACCGCCACCGGCGTCGTGCCGTTGTTGCGGCGATGGCCGATGGCGAAGCTCAGTTGATCGACATCCTCGGTCAACTGCTCTTCGAGAGCGAACGGCACCGCGCGCGCGAGCTTCGCGCCGCCGCCGGGGGGCAGTTCCGGCTCGGCGAGGAGAATTTGAGTGGCCGGCGCCAACACGACGATTTTTCCGGATCGCCAAACGGCCGCCGCAAGGCTCAAAGATCCACGCTGCCGCGTGGGCGTCGGCGCTCCCGTGTCATCCAGAATGAGCCACTCGGTCTCTTCTTGGCCGGGCGGAGGAAGGCGTAATAGCAAAGATTGCGGCATGTACTTCAGGGCGTCCCAAATGAGCGCAGCAGCGGGGTGACCTTGGAGCTGCCGCGGAACAAAAGACTGTACAAGGTGAATTCGGTAGTGCCAAGCGTCACCCGCGTAGTCAACTGGAAGTATTGGCTTTGCGTGCCGAGAGTCCCGGCGACGCCCGTCATCGCCTTCGGACCCCCGAAGCTCGTAGCGACGTTGGTGAATGTCGTAATGTCGGGGAAACAGCCTGATTTGCGTCCGGTGGTCAACACGGCCGGATTGTTCGACCATTCACCGTTCAAGCCTTCCACGAGGCTCTCCAAGACCAGCGCCGGCGCCGTGCACAGGTTGATCTTGAGATTGGCATTCGGCAGGGCGGTGACATACGGCGCAATCTTACGATAGCGATCGGCGCCGAAACCGGGCAGGTTCATCAGTTCCGTCGGCGACATCATGGGCCAGTTGCCGGTGCGGTAAGGCGGTGTTTGCGACGTGTAAACCGCATCCTCGGCGCCGTCGGGATTGCCGACGGCGTCGTCTTGGTCGAGCCAGTCCCGCGCTAGGCCCGCCCATTTCGGCTCCACGCCGACCGAAACCAAGAGACGCTGGAATTGCTGCAGCGGCAGCGGATCTTCGGTGACTCCATCAGGTCCCACGCGCGCAAGGCTGTTGAGATTGAAGCGTCCCTGCATATCTTCCAGTGAGCCTTGCATGGCTCCGATGGGTTCTCCGTCGGGATTGCTGTCCGGAGTGATGGGGAAGGGCGGCGGAACTTGCGCCCAAGGGCCCGCGAGCGTCGTGAACTGTCCGCTCGTTTGCGCATCTTGGATGAGCACATCGGCCGCCAATGCCTCGGCGCCCATGCCGAAATGAAGAGCCTGTTCGGCAGCCATCATCCCCGTGGTCCTGCGCAGCTCGAGAAATCCGTCGAAACTCAGTTTGGTGGCCAGCACCGTCGCGAGTGCCACCAGTATCAGGGCGATGATGAGTGCGACCCCGCGTTGCCGCCGCGCGCCGGAAAAGGGCCTCATCCGGACACCTCGACCAAGCGGCGGATCGCACCCCAATCCTTGAATTGGATGATGATTTCAATCGCGACAGGCCGCGATTGAAGATCCGCGATCGAGGAGTTCTGGATGGTCGTCGATTCGGGCCATTGAGTCTGCCAGGCCTGATTGCCGTCGAGATAGCGCAGCCTCACGCCCTTCACGCCCGTGAGCAAGTCCTGCACAACCGGCTTGTTGCCTTGCACGGTATCCAGGTTGGTCTGGTAGCTGCGTTTCAAGACATCGCCCACCAACGCATACGACACCCGTTGCAGCGTGCTGCGCTGTTGCCCCGCGGTGTTCGACCAACCGGCACGCGTCAAGTCAACCATCGCGAGTGCGCTCAAGTCCGTGGTGCCGCCCAGGCCCGATCCCGAATTGAAGCTCATGCCGGCGCTCGGGCCATCGGAATTGAAGCTCAAGCCGGAACTTGAGCTGGAGCCGGTGCTTGAATTTGCGCCGAGGCTTGCCGAGGTTGCGGTTACGCTGCCTGCGCCCTGGGTGCCGCGCAGAGCAGGCAGACGGGTCTGTCCCAAAATGTCACGTACCGGACGCGGCACGAGCTGGGCGAAGTCAGCGACCATGATGCGCATGCCGAACTCGATTTCGCGCGAGCGCTTCAGAGACTCTTCGGTGCGCTCAGCCGAAATGCGCGCTGCACGATAAGTTGAGTAGCCGAGCGCCGCCATGATGGCCAGAATCAGCAACGCAACCAGGATTTCAACCAGGGTAAAACCTGCAGCGGAGCGCCGGCTTGTTGGGGTTCGGGTGGTCATTGGCTGGTGGGCGGTGTCGTCGGATTCGGCGCGGGGTTCGGGACCGTCGTGCCGGCGGGCGGGGTAATGGAAGTTCCCGTGCCCGGACCGCCTGCGCCGGGCGCGCTGGCCGTCGAGATGCCGGCCGTCCAGTCGACGACGGTCGAACCGGGCACTGCCAGCGAGGCGCTCAGAAACCCCACTGCCTGCGCGATCGGGTTTCCCTTGGTTTTTGCTTCGCCCTGGTATACCCGCACCACGACGCGCTTCATGCTGGCCATGTTGGTGTCGAAGTAGCGGGTATCGTAATGCCACTTGCGCCCGCCGAATTCCAGTTCCCCGGTATCCGTATTCGCCCCAAACTTGGTGACGTTGAGACGGACCTCGGACAGCCGGTTGAGCGCGATCCACTGCGCCAGCGACTTGTCGCGCAGCATGCCGCTGGTGCGCGCGGTCCCGTTCACCGCGACCATGAGCGCAGTCAATCCCAGCGCAACCACGACCAGCGCCACCAACACTTCGACGAGCGTGAAGCCGCGCGACTCGCGAATGCGGTTCAACTTCGCTTTTCCACTTTATTCGAGCTTTCGCGGGAGACTTTGCCCATCGCATCGCCGTCGACGACGGCTTTGGCCTGAGTGCCATCGCGCAGCAGGATCAGGCGAAACGGCGTGCCTTCGCCGCTCGCGGCGATCGCCACCTGGGGCCCTGGAGGGTCGCCGTTGGTGAGATTGCGATCGATGGGCTTGATCACGACGGTTTGCGAGTCGAGCTGCAGCTGAAAACCGATTCCCTTCGGAAGTTCGCGGTGCCGGAACTCGCGCTCTTGATCCATCAGCAGCCAACGGTCGCGCCGCGTATCGTAATATACGAATTCGTAAGCGGCAGGCTCGATGCGCAGGCCGAAGTCCCGGCCCTCCAGCAGTGCGCGCTCGTGCAGCAAACCGACCAAGCCCTCGATGCGGCGGCTTTCCTCATCGAGCTGACTGTCCCGCCCGGTGGAGTTTACCGACAGCACGGTGAGCGAAATCACGGCCGCGATGATCAGCATCACGACCAGAATCTCGACGAGAGTGAAGCCCTTGCTGCGCATGGCAGTCCTCGCCGGCGGCGAGGATTATTTTTGATCGAGCGTAAAGCTGGTGATATCCGCGTCTGGCCCCTCGCCGCCGGGCTTGCCGTCGCGGCCGTAGGATACGATGTCATACTCGCGTCCATCGGCGCCGGGGCTGACGTAGAGATACGGGTTGCCCCACGGATCTTTCGGAACGGTCTTCAGGTATCCGTTGGCCGGGTAATTGGTGATGGTCGGATCCGATGGCTGCCTGACCAGCGCTTGCAAACCTTGCTCCGTGGTCGGGTACTTGAAGTTATCGAGGCGGTACAGGTCCAAGGCTGTGCCGATCGAGCGAATATCGGTTTTTGCCGCGGTTATGCGTGCCGTGTCGACCTTGCCCAAAATATTAGGCACCACGAGCGCGCCGAGCACTGCCAGAATGACCACGACGACCATGATCTCAATAAGGGTAAAACCGCTTTGGCGATTACGCATAGGGACCTCGAAAATTCCTCGGATGATAGCAAAATAGGGAACACCAATGCCTCGTAAGGCCGCAAACCGCTTTGCACCTGCGCTTGCGGCACTACAGTGGGATCGCGGCCGATGGATTTGGTTGCTTCTGATTTTGCTGTTCTTGGCCGCCGTGTTGGCTCTTGGCGACAATATCAGCACAGTGTTGCGATATGATCGCAGCGCTATTGCGGCCGGCGGCTGGTGGCGGTTGCTTACAGCCCACATCGTGCACCTCGATTTACATCATCTGATCCTGAATGAATTGGGATTGGTTCTCATGTGGGCCTTGTTCGCGCAGGACTTCGATCCTGTGGAGTGGTGCGCGATCGTGCTTTCCGGCGCATTGGCCATCAGTTGCGGTCTTTGGTGGCTCAGTCCCCATGTTGCTTGGTACGTCGGCGCGTCGGGCGTGCTGCACACGGTAATGGGAGCCGGAGCTGCGAATCACTTGCTCACGCGGGCTTGGGACCGCTGGATACTGACGCTGGGCCTGTGCGGGAAATTAGCCTGGGAACACTGGAGCGGCCACGCGAGCCCGCTGGTCGTGACAGATGCCCATCTTTATGGGGCCGCCGGCGGATTCGCTGTAGGCGCCGCACTATCCTTGCGGCTCGCTATAATTCAACACCGCCCTCAGGGCTGAAGGGACTTTAAATCCATGTCGCTCGCCTTTGTGTTTCCAGGCCAGGCTTCTCAGTCGATCGGCATGATGAGTGCCCTGTCGCAAATGTCGGCAGTCATCACGGCTACCTTCGCAGAAGCAAGCGCGGTGTTGGGATACGATCTATGGCAACGCTGCCAGGAAGGCCCCGCGGAGCTTTTGAATTCGACCGAATGCACCCAGCCCGCGATGCTTACGGCGGCTGTGGCCACCTATCGGCTTTGGCGCGAGAAAGGCGGTGCGGTGCCTTCGATGATGGCAGGGCACAGTCTGGGCGAGTTCAGCGCTCTCGTGGCTGCGGGCTACATCGACTTCAGGACTGCGGTGGACTTGGTCAGGTATCGCGGCGAACTCATGCAGGCGGCCGTTCCGAGCGGTCAAGGGGGCATCGCCGCCATCCTCGGTCTAGAAGACATGGATGTCGAAGCTGCCTGTCAGGAAGCTGAGCAAGGCGAGGTGGTGGAAGCCGTCAATTTCAACGCGCCCGGCCAGGTGGTGATTGCAGGCGTCGCGACGGCGGTCGCGCGCGCCATCGAAATCGCGACGGCGAAGGGCGCGCGCCGCGCAATGGCNCTTCCGATGAGCGTGCCGGCGCATAGTTCGCTCATGCAGCCGGCAGCCGAGAAACTGAGGACGCGGCTCGAACAGACGGCGGTCGCGGAACATTCGGACATCAAGGTTTACGGCGTGGATTGCAAGATCCACACCGGCGCGAACGAAATTCGCGCCGGATTGGTGAAACAGCTTTCGACGCCGGTTTATTGGGCCGCAACGGTGCGCACCATGATTTCGGCGGGCGCCACCCAAATCATTGAGTGCGGACCGGGTAAGGTGTTGACCTCGCTCAATCGCCGGATTGACAAGAATCGGGATCTGAAAATGCTGGCGCTTGAAGATCCGCAATCCTTGGAAGACGCGCTGGCAGTGGTGAAGTGATGTTGAATGGAGAAATAGCCTTGGTGAGCGGCGCTTCGCGCGGCATCGGCGCCGCGATAGCAGATCGCCTGTCGGCGGATGGCGCCCGGGTCATCGGCACGGCCACCACGCCGGAGGGTGCGGCGAGGATCACGCAGACCTTGAGTGCGCGCGGCGGGCGCGGTGCGCTGCTCGATGTAACCAGCCAAGAATCGATCGATGCGCTCATCGCCGACATCGAGGGCAAGGAGGGGCCGGTCGGCATTCTCTGCAACAACGCGGGCATCACCCGCGACACGCTGTTGCTGCGCATGAAGCTGGATGATTGGGACGCCGTGATAGCGACCAATCTTGCGTCGGTTTTCAGACTCTCCAAGGCCGTCCTGCGCGGAATGATGAAGGCGCGCAAGGGACGCATCATCAGCATCACCTCGGTGGTCGGCCTGACGGGAAACCCGGGCCAGGCCAACTATGCAGCTGCCAAGGCCGGGATCATCGGATTCACAAAATCGCTGGCACGCGAGGTCGGCTCTCGCGGCATTACCTGCAACGCCGTCGCACCGGGATTCATCGACACCGACATGACGCGCGCGCTGAGCGAAGCGCAGCACGCCTCGCTGAACGCCCAGATTCCCTTGGGCAGGTTGGGCCAGCCGGCGGACATTGCCGCCGCTGTGGCCTTCCTGGCGAGCGCAGGCGGGGCCTATATCACCGGCGAAACCCTGCACGTGAACGGCGGAATGTACATGCCATGAAGCCCTTTTGGACCCTCAGTTGCCGTGTTTTGTCAAGGCAAACGGGCCGGGCCGGCCACCAAATATGCGGTCAAGGTAGCCGTAGTCGCCGCGTTCACATAAAATACGCGCCCGGTCGATGCCAGGACGCGGGGAGATCAGCAACCGCATGAGTAGCAATTCCGAGAGGACACCATAACGATGAGTACTGTTGAGCAGCAGGTTAAAAAGATCGTGGCCGAACAGCTGGGCGTGAAAGAAGAAGAAGTCACCAATGATGCCTCGTTCGTAGACGATTTGGGGGCCGACTCGCTGGACACCGTGGAACTGGTGATGGCGCTCGAGGAAGAATTCGAGACGGAAATCCCGGACGAAGACGCCGAGAAAATCACCACCGTCCAGCAGGCAATCGACTATATCAATTCGCACAAGGGCAAGGCCTGAGCCCCTGTTGAGCAAGCGGCGCGTCGTCATAACGGGTCTCGGGATCGTCTCGCCGGTCGGCAATGACGTGGCGGGCGCCTGGTCGAACATTTTAGCCGGCCGCAGCGGCATCGCTCCCATCGAACGATTCGATACCACCAACTTTCCGACGCACTTCGGCGGCGAGATCAGAAAGCTGGATCTTGAACCGTACATGTCGGCGAAGGATGCGCGGCGAATGGACGCCTTCATGCAGTACGGAGTGGTTGCAGGCATTCAAGCCATGCGCGACTCAGGGCTGCAGGTGACGGAGGCGAACGCGCACCGCATCGGCGTCATGATGGGATCGGGGATGGGCGGTCTCGAATCGATCGAAGATACCTACGACAAATATCTGCTGACTCACGGACCTAAGAAAGTGTCGCCGTTCTTTATCCCGGCGAGCATCATCAATTTGGTCGGCGGCCANCTATCGATCATCTTCAAGATCACCGGCCCCAATCTGGCTGTCGCCACCGCCTGTACGACATCGACCCATGCACTGGGATTGGCCATGCGCTTGATTCAGTTCGGGGACGCCGATGTGATGCTGGCGGGCGGTTCCGAGATGGCGACGTGTCCCAGCGGGATGAGTGGGTTCGTTCAAGCCAAGGCGTTGTCGCAGCGGAATGACGATCCTCAGGGCGCCAGCCGGCCTTGGGATAAGGACCGCGACGGCTTCGTCATGGGCGACGGGGCGGGCGCCATGCTGCTCGAAGAATACGAGCACGCGAAGGCGCGCGGCGCGAAAATTTACGCAGAGATTGTCGGATTCGGCATGAGCGGCGATGCGCACCACGTGACCGCGCCGCCCGAGGACGGGGAGGGCGCGCGCAAAGCCATGGCGAATGCGCTCACCGATGCGAAGCTCAATCCCGATCAAGTGCAGTACGTGAACGCTCATGCGACCTCGACTGAACTCGGCGACCGGGCCGAAACTCTGGCGATCAGGCGAGCCTTTGGCAGCGCCGCCGATAAGCTCGCCGTAAGTTCGACGAAATCAATGACCGGACACTTGCTGGGGGCGGCTGGCGCGGTCGAGGCGATTTTCTCCGTGCTGGCCCTGCGCGATCAGGTTGCGCCGCCCACCATCAACCTCCACCAGCCGGGCGAGGGCTGTGATTTGGATTACGTGCCGAACACGGCGCGCCAAATGCCGCTCACGTTTACGCTCTCCAATTCGTTCGGATTCGGTGGCACCAACGGTTCGGTCATTTTCCGGCGAATTTGAGCCGCTAGATCTCGTCGAACGGTTTCCGGAGGCGTATCCGGGGCTTCTCGAGAGCAGCGCCGCCGCATCGCTGCACGCCAATTCCCGCTACGATATTTTGCCCATCGCGACGGGCCAGAGCTTGCGCCTCGACAACGATGGGCAACTCGCCGGTCCTCACGCATGCGCGGAGGGGTTCCTACGATCCTTGGAATTCTGGTGGCTGGACTCGCGCTCGGGCTCCGACCCAGGATCGGAGCCGCGCTTGCCGTTCCGCGGCGGTTGGTTTGTCTACCTCGGCTACGAACTCGCCGCCGAGATCGAACCCTGTCTGACGCTGCCGCGAAGTTCCGATCCCATCGTGGCGCTGGCACTGCGCGCGCCTGCTGCCTGGATTCGCGACCGCAACTCGGGCGCGTCCTGGCTGGTGGCCGAGCAGGGAAGTGAAGGTCTGCTGGACGAGTTTGAGCGTCGCGTCGGACGCTTGCGCCGAATCGATCGGCAGCCGCAGCCGGAGTTCGACATTTCCGAGGAAGATCCCGAGGTCTTTCTGGCAGCCGTGCGCGGGGCATTGCAGTACACGGCGACCGGCGATGTCTATCAAACCAATCTGTCGCGGCTTTGGCAGGCAACGGCTTCTACGGCCGTGAGTCACATGGCCATCTACAAGCGCTTGCGCGCGACAAATCCAAGTCCCTTTGCGGCGGTTTTGCGGCACGCAGATTTTTCGGTGCTGAGTTCATCTCCGGAAAGATTGGTCGAGGTGCGCGACGGCATGATCTCGACGCGTCCCATCGCCGGCACCCGCCCGCGTGGCGCCACGGCGCAAGACGATGAGTTGCTGATTCGCTCGCTGCTCGAAAACGAAAAGGAACGAGCCGAGCACGTCATGCTCATTGATTTGGAGCGCAACGACCTGGGCCGCGTCTGCGTCGGAGGGTCCGTTCATGTCGATGAGTACATGAGCGTGGAAACGTACGCGCACGTGCATCACATCGTGTCGAATGTGCGCGGCCGGTTGCGTCCCGATGCATCGCCTGTTGCCGTCATCCGCGCTCTCTTCCCGGGCGGCACGATTACAGGCTGCCCCAAGATCCGCACCATGCAGGTCATTGCGCAGCTCGAGGCCGGCGGCCGCGGCGCATATACCGGTTCTCTCGGCTACATAAATCTCGACGGCAGTTGCGACTTCAATATCCTCATCAGGACTCTTACCGCGCACCGTGCATCGTTTGAATTTCGCGCCGGCGCCGGCATCGTCGCCGACTCGAGTCCCACCCAGGAGCTGGCTGAAACGCGTGCGAAAGCCGAGGGTCTGTTGCGCGCTTTGGTGCGCCATTGAATGTCCGGATCAACGGCCGCCCGGGCCATGCGATCGATTCGCGCGACCGCGGCCTGCAATATGGGGACGGCTTGTTCGAAACCATGCGCATCCATGGCGGCCGGGCGTGCTTGCTCGAGTACCATCTCGATCGGCTTTGGCATGGCTGCCGAACACTGGCTCTGCCCGCGCCTGACCCGATGGTTTTGCGGCGCGAAATCGAGAAGGCGGCATCCGGCCGGCGGGATGGGATACTCAAGCTCGTGCTCACCCGCGGCCGAGGATCGCGCGGATATCGGCCGACGGGCGCAGAACGCGGCACACGCATCCTGTCGCTGCACGCTCTGCCGCGCGCCGGCCTGGCAGGCAGTGCATCGGCGGCGCGAGTACGCCTGTGCACAACCCCGATCAGCATGAATCCGCGTCTCGCGGGCTTGAAGACCCTGAACCGGCTCGACTCGGTGCTGGCGCGCGCTGAATGGCGCAATGAACGCATTTGGGAAGGTTTGATGAGCGATGTGGATGGCAACTGGGTCTGCGGTACGATGTCCAATCTGTTCCTGAAGCGCGGAGACGCGTTGATCACGCCCTTGCTGGATCGATGCGGCGTGGCCGGAGTGATGCGCCGTTGGATTCTCGAGAATGCCGGGGTTCTCAATTTGCGCGTTAAGGTGCGCCGAGTGCGCTGGCAAGATTTAAGGTCGGCCGAGGAAGTATTTATGAGCAACGCGGTCATCGGCATACGCTCGGTGCGCGCCATCGAAGGCGCCCGGCACCCGTCGCTGAGGTTCTCCGCCACCGGCACGGCCGAGAGCCTGCGCGTGCTATTGGGGAGAGAATGGGCCGCGCGCTAAAAATCGCGTTCGCGATCGTGGTGGCCGGCGCGCTGGCCACGGCAACCGTGGCGGGCTTGAGGGCCGCGCGCAGTCTGGATGCGCCGCTTCACCTCAGCGCGCCGCTGCGATTCAAAGTGGCTTCCGGGGCGAGCTTCGCGCATGTCGCGGCCGGCTTGGCCTCGCAAGGCGTGGTCGCGCAGCCGAAGGCCTGGGTGCTATACGCGCGGTGGAAGGGTCTTGCGTCGGCGGTCAAGGCCGGCGAATACGAGATTCAGCCGGGCACGACGCCGCGCGAACTGCTGACAAAGATGGTGAACGGTCAGGTTCTCCTGCATTCATTCACGATCGTCGATGGCTGGCGGGTGCAAGACATGCTCGAGGCATTGAGACGCAATCCGGACGTCGTGGCTACGCTGAGTCAATCAAACGCCGCCGCGCAGTCCACTGAGCTCATGGCTAAACTGGGCAAATCCGGGACTGACGCCGAAGGGCAATTCCTGCCGGAAACCTACCGCTTTATCGGCGGCACCACCGATGTCGAGGTGCTGCGTCAGGCCAATTCGGCGCTGATCAAGGAGCTCGATGCTGCCTGGGCGGGGCGAGATCCTGACCTGCCGCTGCATAACGCGAACGAATTGTTGATCATGGCCTCCATCGTTGAGAAGGAGAGCGGTTTGCCGCAGGAGTTGCCGAAAATCGCCGGCCTGTACCTGCATCGATTCGCGATCGGAATGCGATTGCAGGCCGATCCGACCGTCATATATGGGCTGGGCGAGAATTACGATGGCGACATCCACACGGTAGATTTGCGCACCGACGGGCCGTACAACACCTACACCCGGCCCGGCCTGCCGCCGACGCCCATCGCCTTGGCCGGCGCCGCGGCAATTCATGCGACCGCGCGCCCGGAAAAAACCGACGCACTGTACTTCGTCGCCTCAACCAAGGGAGACGGCAGTCACGTGTTTTCCGCCACGCTCGATCAGCACAATGCCGCGGTCGCGGCCTATGTCGCGCACCAGCGAAAAGCGGCGCAGGAATCACCGCGATGAACGTCGCCGCCCGCTTCGTCACCTTGGAGGGAATTGAAGGCGTTGGAAAGACCACGCAAGTGGCACAGCTCTCGGCGGCTTTGCAACGGCGGGGCATTGAGCACGTGGTGACGCGCGAGCCGGGTGGCACTCCGCTCGCGGAGAGGATCCGCGGCA
>JGI12627J18819_10000399_pt1 | contig 14233 bp, 9 predicted proteins | sample TexAe_OM1H0_M2_FD_18819 | JGI IMG/M metagenome (IMG submission 18819)
CGCCAGCCGCCGTAACCGCCGCGCCAGCCGCCGTAACCGCCGTGCCAGCCGCCGCCATAGCCGCCACCGGCATGTCCGACCGCACCGCCATGACCACCGCCGCCATGCTGCGCAAAGGATGGAGAGCTTGCGATCAATGCCGCGCTCGCGCACAGCCCGAGAGCCAACGAACGAATCTTGCTTGAGGTTTGCATAAGAGTACCCGTGCTATCCAGGCGCCTGAAAAACTGCCTGTCTATTCTATAAGACTTACGCCGCCGGCGGCAGTTCAACCTACGCAGCCACTAGGGGGTCAGGTACTATGGATTTATATGGAAAATAGGGATGAGACCGGCTCGATGAGCCGCAGGCAGCTGCTTAGCATGATAGGAGCAACGGCCGGCGGCGCCGCCATGTATCACGCAATGAGCAGCTTGGGGTTCGCAGCCGAATCGCCGTACAAAGGTCCGATCGATCTGCAAGGCGCCCCGCGGGGAGCCTCCGTTCTCATACTGGGCGCCGGCATGGCCGGGTTGACCGCCGCGTACGAGCTGCGCAACGCGGGCTATCAGGTGACGGTACTGGAATACAACGGCAGGGCCGGCGGCCGCAACTGGACGCTTCGCGGCGGTGATCGTTATACGGAACTCGGCGGCCAAACCCAGCAGTGCGAATTCGACAAGGATCTGTACATCAACCCCGGACCGTGGCGGATTCCCTATCACCACAACGGCATGATGCACTACATCAAGCTCCTCGGTGTTCCGCTCGAACCTTTCTTCCAGGTCAATTACAACGCCTACCTGCACAGCAGCCGCGCATTTGGCGGCAAGCCGCAACGCTACCGCGAGGTCAAGGCAGACTATCAAGGCCACGTCGCAGAGTTGCTCGCCAAGGCGACGCGCCAAAACGCCCTCGATGCCGCGGTCAGCAAAGAGGACCGGGAGATCCTGCTCGAATCCTTACGCGAATGGGGCGCGCTCGACAAAGACCTCAATTACCGGTCGAGCGATGTGGTCAGCGATCGTCGCGGTTTCGAAAAGACTCCCGGCGGCGGCTTGAGCGCGCGCCCGGTTCACTCCAAGCCCGTCGAATTGCACGACGTTCTCGAGTCGGGTTTGTGGGCAGGCATTGCAAATGCCGATACCTACGATATGCAGACGGCGTTGTTTCAGCCTGCGGGCGGAATGGGCCGCATCGGCGAAGCATTCGGCCGCGAACTGGGCGAGATCATCCGATACAACGCGAAGGTCACGGACATTCGTCAAGACGAGCGTGGTGTGACCGTTGCCTACGCCGACAGCCGCAGCCCAGGCGCGCCGCAAACTCTTCGCGCCGATTGGTGTCTGTGCACGATTCCGCTGCCGATCCTCTCCCAAATTCCAATGAACGTCAGCCAGCAGCTGGCCTCCGCGATTGCATCGGTGCCGTCGGCTCCCGCCGTGAAATCCGGATTGCAGTTCAAGCGCCGATTCTGGGAGGAGGACGAACAGATCTTCGGCGGGATCACCTACACCGACCTGCCGATCATGAATATCGGCTATCCGAACACCGGCTTTCAAAGCCGTGGCAAAGGCGTGCTGCTCGGGGCTTATATCTGGGGTTTACGCGCCATGGAATTCACGGCGATGGCGCCTCAGGAGCGCGTTCGAAGAATAGTCGACTACGGCAGCCAGATTCACCCTCAATATCCCAAGGAATTCGACAACGGCGTGGCTGTGGCGTGGCATCGGGTGCCCTTTGCCATGGGTTGCTTCGGCACGTGGACGTCGGAGACGCGTGCAAAACACTACGATGTGCTGTGTCAGATCAATGGCCGGATCGCCCTCGCCGGCGAACACGCGTCTTTTCTCGGCGGGTGGCAGGAGGGAGCGGTCACCTCGGCGCTGGACGCCGTGAGTCGGTTGCACCAACGGGCGGTCGAAGGCAACAAGGCATGAGAAATCTTGTTCTACTGTTGTCTGTTGCGGTTGCCGCGGCCGCCGCTGCCTCAGACGGTCCGTTGCTTACCTCCCGGGCCACTTTGAGCTCGATGACGGGCCAGCAGATATACGAACACATATGCCAAGGCTGTCACATGCCGGGCGGCCAAGGAGCCGTCGGAGCGGGTTTCTATCCGAAGCTCGCCGCGGACAAGAATTTCGTCTCCTGGCAATTTGTCGCGCTGACGGTGCTCAACGGTCGAAATGGCATGCCGCCATTCGGTTATCCGGCCGGTCAGGGCCCCGGTTCTGGGCCCCCTCACTTGAGCGACGCACAGATCGCCGATGTGGTGAACTACGTGCGCAGCCATTTCGGCAATTCCCATAAGGCTGAGGTCACAGCCGCGCAAATTTCGAGCCTGCCGCATCCGGGTGCGGAACTGATGGGGCCGCAGTAAACTCCGCGAACATTCGCGAGGTTGGTTAAACCTAGTCAGGTCGCACAGGTACTCACAACCGGCAATAGGTAATTGCCATCGAAAGGGAGGTTCCATGCGTAGCTTTCTCAGTATCGTTGCCTTCTCGGTCTTCACGCTTGCGCCGGTCGGCGCGGCGCTTGCGCACGGTGGAGGTACAAGCGGCGGCGGTCCATCGGGAATGGTGACGGCGACGCCTCGCGCGCCGGCGGACGCTGCCAAAGCGGCGTACAACTCCGGTGTCCGCTACGTCAAGAAAGCGCAGGACTATGATGCCGATGCGGCCAAGGCCTCGACGCCGGAGAAGGCGGCCAAAGCTCGCGACAAAGCCCAGAAGACTTATCACGATGCCCTCGCCTCATTTATCGAAGCGGTCGGTTCCGATCCGAAGATGCCTGAGGCGTGGAACTATCTGGGATTCTGTCAGCGCCACTTGGGCAACTATGATGACGCTTTGGGGGCCTATGCCAAGGCGCTGGAGCTCAATCCGAACTATCCCGATGCGATCGAATATCGCGGCGAAGCCTACTTAGGCCTCAATCAGATCGAAGAAGCGAAAGGCGCCTACATGGCATTGTTCCGCAATTCGCGGCCGCTCGCGGACGAATTGATGGTCGCTATGCATCATTGGGCCGACGCGCGCCGTCAGGATGCTCAGGGCCTATCCTCCGCGGACGTCGAAGCCTTTGCGAAATGGATGGACGAGCGCGCGGGAATTGCCGCGCAAACCGCTTCGCTGGCGATCGGCGCGACGCAGGGCTGGAGACCGGGGCTGCGCTAAATTCGCGCGCTGATCCTCGCGCTTGCGGCGTGTGCGGCAGCCCATGCCGCGCACGCCGCCGATTTGCCCGCCGCAAGCTATGAGTGGCATCTGCCCCCGGGCTTTCCGCAGCCTGAGGTGCCCGCCGACAATCCCATGTCCCTCGAGAAGGTCATGCTCGGCCGGCGGTTGTTCTTCGACACTCGTCTGTCATCGACTGGGCAATATTCGTGCGCAAGTTGTCATCGCCCCGAATTGGCCTTCACCGACGGCCGCGCGCATGCGCTGGGAGCCACAGGCGATACCGTAAGACGCGGTGCTATGACGCTGACCAATGTCGCGTACAACATCGCATTCACCTGGGGAAGCGCCAACGTTCGATCGCTGGAGGCGCAAATGCGTCAGCCCCTGTTCAGCACGCATCCGCTGGAAATGGGTCTCACCGGCAGCGGTTCGCCGGCCCTCAGAGTCCTCGCTGACGACAGCGACTACCGCACGCAGTTCGCGGCTGCTTTTCCCGACGATCCGCAGCCGCTGAACATGGATCACATCATCAAGGCGATCGCGTCCTTCGAGCGCACGTTGATATCAGGGCGGTCGCCCTTCGACCGTTACATCTATGACGACAACCGCGACGCAATCCCAGAACCGGCGAAACGGGGCATGGCGCTGTTTTATTCGGAGCGCGTCGGCTGCGGGCAATGTCATTCGGGCATTAATTTCAACGGACCAATGCGCTATGCCGGTCACACGGAGGAGAAGGCTTTGTTCGTCAATACAGGGCTGTACGCTGGCGATCGACGGGGGAGCTATCCGGCGGACGATCAGGGCCTGATCGAAGTTACGCATCGCGCCGCTGATATGGGCAAATTTCGCGTTCCAACCCTGCGCAACGTGTCGCTGACCGCTCCCTACATGCACGATGGCAGCTTGCCAACCTTGGACGCGGTACTCGATCATTACGTTCGCGGCGGCCATCAAAATCCGCGTCAAGATCCCCGCGTGCGGCCGTTTTCTCTCTCGCCGTCCGAGCGAGCGGACTTGTTGGCATTCTTGGACAGCCTCACCGACCGTGACTTCGTCGAAAATCCCGACCTTGGCGCCCCGAAACGCACCATAAGCCGCTGATTTATTGAACCATGTCGCGGTAAATGGCGCCGTGGCGGGCGACCATCGTCGGCCATGAAAACCGCCAAGCTAGTGTCCGAAAGCAGTCTGGCCACTAGAATGATCCTGGCGGTGGCATTGAGCTATGTCATTGACGGCATATTGCTCGCCGGCTTCGCGGCGTCGGGCACCGTCACTTTCACCGTTCCGCTGGCCTACACAGCCATAGGGCTCTTCGACAGCTCAGTGATACTGCTGTTGCGCGCATGGTCGCTCAAATACCGCCGCGACAACAACGAATTCACACTCCTTCAGGTGATCGGTTCGAGTTCCATTCAGCTTGGATTTGCAGCACTCGTGCCGCAACTGGCGTTCTACTTTTTCACGGTTCTGTTCGTGGTGTTCGGCTGCGCGAGCTTGAGCCTGTCGAAAAAGCAATCGGCCATCGCGTGGATTGGCGTGGCTGCGGCGGCTGCGCTGGTAATGTCGGCCCTGGATGCGCGNATATCNATTCCCCAGTCAACGCCGTTGGTGCGGGGGCTGGTGTGGCTGTGTTTTGTGGCAACGCTGGGCCGCTGCATCCTGCTCGGCGTGCTCGGACGGGCGCTGCGCCTGCGCTTGCATGATCGCCGTCAACAGCTGCGCGACTCGGTGAATATGCTCAAGGAACGCGATCGCTCGCTCGCCAATGCCAATTTGGAGCTCAAGCGCCAGGCTACCCATGACGCGCTCACGGGACTTGCGAATCGAGTGCTGTTCGTGGAGCGCTTGAATCACGCGGTTCACGACCGAAAACCATTTGCCGTGTGTGTGTTCGATCTGGATCGCTTCAAAATCATCAATGACTCACTGGGCCACGGCGCCGGCGATGCACTGCTGAAACACGTTTCCGAGCGCCTGCTCTCGGTCATACGATCGAGCGACACCGTCGCGCGCTCCGGGGGCGATGAATTTCTCTTGTTGATGCGCGATTTGGCAACGCCGGAAGAGATCGAAGGCCTCATCGCCCGTTGGATGGCGGCACTGTCCCAACCGTACCAGCTGACGGGCCTCGAGCTGCACGTCAGCCCGAGCATCGGCATCGCGCGCTATCCGGCCGACGGCACCGGTGCCGAGGAGCTTCTGGCGCGGGCCGATGAAGCCATGTATTTCGCCAAGCGCAGCGGACGCAAGACCTTCCGCTTTTTCGACGCGAGCGTCATGGGCTTTTCGCGCGAGCGCTTGGAGATCGAGGCTGAATTGCGCGGCGCGCTCGCGCAAGGGCAACTGTCGCTGCACTATCAGCCCAAGATCGACATAGCTACCGGCGAGATGCGCAGCGTGGAAGCACTGATCCGCTGGCGCCATCCGACGCGCGGCTCCATATTGCCGGGGGAATTCATTCCGATCGCGGAAGAAAGCGGCCTGATTTTGGAGATTGGCGATTGGGTCATCCGCGAAGCATGCCGGCAGGCGCGAGAATGGCAGCGCCGCCGGATGCCCTTCTTGCGAGTTGCCGTCAATGTTTCGCCGCTGCAATTCCGGCAGGCGAATTTCGTCAAAAAAGTACATGCGGCGCTCAACGAGCATTCGCTGGATGCGACCTATCTCGAGATCGAATTGACCGAGGCCACCTTGATGAGCAACGCCGAGACTTCGGTGACTTTGCTCGAACAGCTCAGTGAGCTCGGGGTCGTCGTAGCCATCGACGATTTCGGCACGGGCTACTCCAGCATGAGCTATCTGCAGCGCTTCCCCATCGACAAGCTCAAGATCGACCGCAGCTTCATCAGCGATGTGGCGTCCAATGCCGGCGATGCTTCCATCGTCCGCGCCATCATTTCCCTGGCGCATGGGTTGAGATTGAAAGTCATCGCGGAAGGCGTGGAATCCGAGGAACAACTGGGCATCCTGAAAAGGATGGGGTGCGATCAATACCAAGGATTTTTCCGCAGCCCCGCTGTTCCCGCGACGGAAATCGAGCGGTTCGCGCGGGAAGACAACGAACGGTCGCGAGATCAAGGGGAACCCGATATCGACCGTACTCAGAGCAAGCTCTTTCGGTTGCGCGAGGCCTGATAAAAGGCTCGATTGAGGCGGGCGAAGCCGTAGAATCGGCGGGTGAACGCCATTTCCTCTCGGCGCGGGCTGTTGCTCGCAGGCTTGGGCGCCGTCGCCTTCTCCGGCAAAGCCATCATCGTCAAGCTCGCGTACCGCTATGGAGTCGATGCGGTCACCCTGATCATGTACCGCATGCTCTTTGCGCTGCCCTTGTTTCTGGCGCTTGCATGGTGGTCGGGCCGCGGCAAACCGCCGCTCACCTGGCGGGATGCGAGGACGGTGCTCGCGCTCGGGTTTTGCGGATATTACCTGTCGAGCTTCCTCGATTTTCTCGGATTGCGTTACGTCAGCGCGAGCTTGGAGCGCCTGATCCTCTACCTCAACCCTACCTTGGTGCTCGCGCTTGGAGCTTTCGTGTACAAAAAGAAAGTCACGGCGGCGCAATTGGTGGCACTCGCGGTGAGCTACTGCGGCGTGCTCTGCGTATTCGGCCGCGAAATGTCCCTGCAAGGCGCCAACGTCCCGCTGGGCGCCACCTTGGTGTTCGGCAGCGCCGTGAGCTATGCGGTCTATCTGTCATACAGCGGCGAGGAGGTTCGGCGCCTGGGCGCTTTGCGGCTGACCGGATTGGCGACCACCGTCGCCTGCCTCATCTGCATCGCGCAATTTCTGCTGCTGAGGCCGCTTAGCGCCTTCGCTGTGCCTGCCGAAGTCGTGTGGCTCTCGGTGCTGAATGCGACTCTCTGCACCTTTGCGCCGGTGGTCATGGTCATGCTGGCCATTGAAAAAATCGGCGCTTCCTTGACTTCGCAGGCTGGAACCATCGGACCGCTCTCCACCATATTGATGGCCGTGATTTTTCTCGGCGAGCCCTTCACCCTGTGGGTGGCCATGGGCACCGTGCTGGTGCTGACGGGCATCTGGCTGCTCACCAAGGTGCAACCCANGCCCACGGCGGAGATCGGCGCATGATCGGAACACAGTTTCCCGGTTACGAGACGCTGCCGGACGGCGCGCGCGCCGGTCTCATCATCGTGCATGGCATCGCCGAGCATGGCGCCCGCTACCGGCACGTCGCGGCGGCCTTGGCCGCAAAGAACATCGCCAGTTTCGTCTATGACCAGCGCGGACATGGCGAATATCCCGGGCCGCGCACTCATGTATCGGACTTCGCCGAGTTCGCGCGCGACTTGAGTGCGATCGGCGCGAGCGTGCAGGCGCGATTCCCTGCGCTGCCGATGTTCGTCTGGGGCCACAGCATGGGCTCGGTCGTCGTGACCCTTGCTGCAGTCGAGAATTTGAACTTCGCGCGCGGCATCATCACCACGGGCTGCGCGCTCGATGCGATGCCGAAGCTGGATGGCATCGGCGGCGCCGCTCTCAAGCTCGCTTCTCTGTTGGCACCACGCGCCCGGATCAACTTGCGCATCGATGCCAGCGTGCTCATGCAAGACTTGGAGGAGCAGCGCAAGCACATGAGCGATCCGCTCGTGCCTCGTACCGCAAGTCTGCGGCTGCTGTACGGATTTGCCCTTGCCTGCCGCAATTGCTATGCAGGCGCGACGGGAATCAGGGTTCCATGGCTGGCAGTGCATGGAGCATCCGATAAGGTTTGTCCGGTCAGCGGATCAGAGAAGCTCATTGAGGCTTTAGGTTCGCGCGACAAGCAACTGGTGATCTATCCTGGATTGCTTCACGAAGTCCATAACGANGACGCAGATTCACGCGCCGCGTTCTTCGATCTCATGTCGCGCTGGATACTGGAACGAACTCAGCGCTAAACTGCAGCTTAGGCGATATAAATAACATCTACTAGGGAGTTACTGCATGCATCTTCCGCGTTTACTGGCCATCGCTTCTTTGGCCGCTTTCTCCGTTCAGCCTGCGCTTGCCGCGGTACATGATTTGCCGACGGCAAGCGCTGAAAGCGAGGGCATGTCTGCGGAGCGCCTGGCGCGATTGACCGCCGGCATGAAGGAACTCGTGGACGGCGGACGCCTGGCTGGGGCCGTCACCATGGTTTCGCGGCACGGCAAAGTGGTCGAGTTCGACGCTGTGGGCAAGCGCGACATCGCCGCAAATGCGCCCATGCAGAAGGACAGCATTTTCCGCATCTACTCCATGAGCAAGCCGATCACCGGTGTCGCCATGATGATTCTCTTCGAGGAAGGCAAGTGGCAACTGAATGATCCCGTGGCGAAGTACATACCCGAATTCGCCAAGCTAAAGGTGTACTCGACGGAACCGAACGGCAACGTCGTTATGAAGGATCAGAATCACCCGGTCACGATGCGCGAACTGATGTCGCATTCCGGCGGCTTCACTTATGGATTTTTCAGCAACACCGCCGTCGACAAGCTGCAGCTGGAAGCGGACCTGCTCAATCCGAACAACACTTTGGATGAGTTCATCAAGCGCGTCGCAAAGCTGCCGTTGAATTCGCAGCCCGGCACGGAATGGCACTACAGCATCTCGGTGGACATCCAAGGCTATATCGTGCAGAAGCTGTCCGGCATGCCCTTCGAGGACTTCCTNGAGAAGCGCATATTCAAGCCTCTTGGCATGACGGACACGGGTTTCTATGTGCCGAANGAGAAACTCAGCCGCTTCGCGGAACTGTATAACTACGATAACGATGGCAAATTGCACGTNATCGGCGTGCGCGAAGGGCTCAATCATGATTTCTCAGCGAAACCGGCGCTCTCCTCCGGCGGCGGCGGCTTGGTGTCCACGGCGTCCGATTACATGCGTTTCTGTCAGATGCTCTTGAACGGCGGTCAGCTCGACGGCGTGCGAATTCTCTCTCCGCTCACCGTGGAACTCATGCATACCAACATGCTTCCGGCGAACCTGACCACTTTCGCGCCCGGCGCCGGCTTCGGTTTGGATTTCGCGGTGTATATCGATCCCACGGCGGCGGGCGGCTACTACGGAAAAGGTTCATACCAATGGGGCGGCGCTGCCGGCACATGGTTTTGGATCGATCCGGTCAACGATCTCATCGTCGTGGGCATGATTCAGCAGTTCGGAGGCACGGGCGCGGTCGCCGTGAGTGGCGTGCCGGATGTGCGCGGCCTGTCGCACGCGTGGACATACCAAGCGATCGTCAAATAATTTAACTTAACGTGGCCGGCAGCGATGCCGGCCATGTTCGCGTCGCGGGTAACCTTTACCTTTCTTTGCAATTCAATATATCTCCTCATATATCAGTAGGGACATGAGGGGAGTAGCATCTGCGTGGGGTCGTTGCGCAAGAGCGCGTGATTTTCAGCATAGCGCACGTTGACTTGAGTCGAATCGCTGCGCGGCCGATGTTCCATATGCGGTTCATCGTCTCGGGACTGCAACGCAATCAAACGCATGGCAACTATGAAGTGAACGGCAATGACTGTTCACCGCATCCGCAATAACGCATAAACAATTGAGGATTCTATGAATACCTATGATTTTGCGCACTACAAGCGTGTTGGTGCGCTTGTGCTCATTGGATTTGTCGCGGCGGTCACGGGCTGCTCGAGCGACACACATAACGTACCGCCTCCGACCAACACGACGCCTCCTCCGCCTCCCCCGCCTCCTCCGCCGCCACCGACCGGCATCGTCACTCTCAATATCAACTCGACGACGGCGATGACAGGGGCCAGCCAGACGCCGACCTTTGGCGGAATGACGTTCGGCGCGGTGGGTACCTACGACAAGATCCGCGGAACAGCGAGCGGCACGCTCGATCCGAAGGATCCGAAGAATGCGGTCATCACGGATATCGCGCTTGCGCCGGTCGATGCCAACGGGCTGGTCGAGTACAACATGGACTTCTATATCCTGAAGCCGACCGATCTCACCAAAGGCAATCACAAGGTGTTCTTCGAATTGCCTAATCGTGGTGGCAAGCAATACGGACCGCTGAATTTGTCCGGCGGCGGAAACGATCCAACCACGGCAGCAGATGCCGGGACCGCCTTCCTGCAGAATCAGGGCTACACCATTGTGTGGGGCGGATGGGAACCCACNGTTTCGCGGGCCAATAATTCGATGGGCATCACAGTGCCGGTCGCGGTCAACGCCGATGGTTCGACGATAACCGGTCCGGTGTACGAATACATCGAAAGCGACAACGCGACCACCATGTCGGCGACGCTGCCGTACGCGACCAACAGCACGGATACTACGACGGCGAGCTTGACCGTCAAACAGCATCTGACGGACACGCCGACGGCCATTCCGTCGACCGGATGGACTTGGACAAGCCCGACCACGATCGCACTGCTGCCGGCGGGAACCGCTTTCACGCAGAGTGCCATCTATGAGTTGGTGTACACCGCAAAGAACCCATGGGTGGCGGGAATCGGCCTCGCGGCGATTCGCGACCTCGCGTCCTTCTTGCGTACCGCAACCGCCGACACGGCCGGCACACCGAATCCGCTAGCCGGCGACGTGAAGCGCATGGTGTCTTTCGGCTCCTCGCAGCCGGCGCGCACGATGAACGACTTCATCTGGCTGGGATTCAACCAGGATCTTAACGGCAAGCAGGTCTTCGACGGCGTGTTCAACTGGGTCGCCGGCGGCGATGGTGTAGCCATCAACTACCGATTCGAACAGTCGGGCATGACGGAGCGCAATCGTCAGCAGCACCTGTACCCGGAAGGGATCTTCCCCTTCGCCTACGCCACTACCTCGGATCCGTTGACGGGAAAGACCGATGGGCGCGATTCCCGCTGCACGACGAGTAATACTTGTCCGCTGGTCATGAATATCGATTCCGCCAATGAGTATTGGGTGAAGGCGGGATCGATGCTGCATTCCACGGCCACAGGCGCCGATCTGGCCGACGCGGTCAACTTCCGGACCTACCTCATCTCCGGTTCGCAACACGGCGGTCCCGGTGCCGCGAATTCGCTGGGCGTTTGCGCACAGTTCGTGAATTCGACCGACCAGTTCCCCGCGTTGCGCGCGCTGTTCGAAGATCTGGATCAGTGGATCGACGGCACAGCTCCCCCCGACAGCAAAGTTCCCAAGGTTGCCGACGGCACTGCGGTCTTCGCAACCGTGAATCCGGCGACGGAAGCCATCGCAATCGGCTCGGTGTCGCAGATTGCGCTGGGTTTCCCCACCATTCCGGGCGTGAACTTTGACGGCCTTATAACGGTTCATAACGTTTGGGATTGGGGTCCTCAATTCGATCAGGGAATAATTTCGGTGGTGCCGCCGACGCCGACTGGCAAGGTGTATCCGAACTTCGTTTCCAAGGTCGACGTAGACGGCAACGAAGTCGCGGGCATCCGCCTGCCGCCCGTCGCCGTGCCGGTCGCGACCACCGCCGGTTGGAATCACCGCGCGGCCGCCTTTGGCGGTCCGGATGGCTGCGAGTCTTCGGGACTTTTGGTTCCGTTCGCGCCCGACCAGGCGACGCGTACCACAATCGGAGACCCACGCCTCTCGTTGACAGAGCGTTACGGCACGCATGCAGCGTACGCCTCAGCGGTCGCGGCCGCTGCGGCCTCGCTGCAAGCGCAACGCTTCCTGTTGCCGATGGACGTTCAGACCTACATTACGAATGCCCAGAATCCGATCACGGTAACGGGCAATCCGATCTACGGCTCCTACTCCTGGTAAGACGCAGTTGATCCTTCAGCCGGTGCCGCCGCGGGGCGGCACCGGCTTTTTCTTGTCCCTGTGACGCCGGCCGCGCTTACCAACCTTTTGGGGCTAAAGAGCGCAAATTCCGCGCCGATATGCCTTAGGACAGCCGTTAGTCGGGCGGTTCGGGAGCGTCCATCATTTCCCCAAATTCAAACGCTTTCGAGCGCTTCCAACGATTGGCCAGAGGCCTCAAAAGCTGGCTGACCGGGATCGGTGCGGCAATCCTTGATTTCTCCCCGCCCGAACGGCAAAGCCAATTGCTGTCCCGGCTGCAATTGGCAACGGAATCGGCGGGCATCAGCATCTGGGAGAAAAACCTCGTCAATGGCGAGTTGATCAATGACGGCAGCTTGTGGACGCTATTTGGCCTCTCGCCCTCATCGACGCTGCATCCGAAAGATCTGATACATGAAAACGACCGCGTTGCCGCAGCCGCCGCAATACGTGAGTTGTTGGCGGATCAATCCCGCTACGCCCTGCCCCTTCGCCATCGCACTGCGAACCCGCGGCCCGGGCCGCAATACGTGCAAACTCACATGCGTGTCTATCGCGATTCGCAAGGGACGGCAATTCGCTTGATGGGCGTGACCTGGGACGTCACCAAAGAAGTGCTGCACGCCGCGGAACTGGAAAAAAAGTCGGCTCAGGAAAGCGCGCTGCTCGAACGCTTGAGCGTGACGTCAAAGGCCGCGGGCATTTCTCCCTGGGAGTTCGACGTCAAGTCCGACTGCTTTTCATGGCACGGGCCCCGTCCGCCCTGCTTCGGCATGGACGATGTGCCCCTCAAGGACTACTTTCGAGAGCTTTTGACCATCGTCGTGCCGGACGATCGCGGCATCCTGCTGGAGAGTCCGCGCGATGCGATCGCGAAGAACCTGGACTCCTATGACTACGTGTTTCGGGTGCGGGGCATCGACGGCGAGATGCATCACATGCGCAACCACGCCCGAATCATGCGCGATGAGGACGGCAAGGTCCGCTATATCGTCGGGGTCACTTCGGATGTGACGCGTGATGTGCTCACCACTGAAATACTCAAAAGCCGCGCCGATGAGAACCGGCGGCTCGTCGATCAGGTGAACATTGCCACCGAGAGCGCAGGAATCTGCTCATGGGAACTCGACCTGGTGTCGCGCCGCTACCTATGGATGGAGAACCCCATCGAGGCGCTGCGCTATCACGGCGCTTCCGGCGATCTCAGCGTCGAGCACCTGGAGGAATTGGTTCTGCCGGAGGATCGCGCCGTGTTCCGCGAGTCCGTGGCATCCGCTCTGGCCAATAGATCCGATCGAATCGTCATGCGCTATCGCGGGCGAGGCGAGGACGGCCGCATCGTTCACGTGCAAAACTTCGGCCGCATCATCGTCAACGAAAAAGGCGCTCCGTCCAGGTTGCTCGGCGTTTCCTGGGATGTCAGCGAGGAAGTCAACGCCTCTGAATTGCTGCGCCAGCAAACGGAAGCCGCGCAGGCGGCAAGCCGCGCCAAGAGCCATTTCCTCGCCAATGTAAGCCACGAGATACGCACGCCGATGAACGGCATCATCGGAATGACCGGTTTGCTGCTCGACACCGAGCTGGACCGCACGCAACGCGATTATGCCGAGACCATACGCTCCAGCGCCGATTCACTGCTCACCGTCATCAACGACATTCTCGACTTCTCGAAAATCGAAGCCGGCAAATTGGAGCTCGAATCCATCGAACTGGATCTGCGCGCCAATGTCGAGGACGTCGGGACCGCGATGGCGTTTCAAGCGGCCACCAAGGGGCTCGAGCTCATCGTCAACGTCGAGCCGGATATTACCGGCCGGGTGCTCGGCGATCCGCAGCGGCTGCGCCAATGCCTGGTCAACCTGGTCAGCAACGCGATCAAATTCACGAAGCGAGGCGAAATCGTCATCGAAGCGCGTTTGCAGCCCTCGGACGGCGGCAATTCGCAGATTTACTTCGAGGTGCGAGATACCGGTATCGGCATCGCGGAAAAAACTCTCGCCACGCTGTTTCAACCCTTCGTGCAAGCGGATTCCTCGACCACGCGGCACTTCGGCGGCACGGGCTTGGGTCTGTCGATCGTGCGCCGCTTGGTCGAGCTGATGGGCGGCGAAATCGGCGTCTCCAGCGAAGTGGGCGTCGGGTCGCGCTTCTATTTCACGCTGCCGTTGATCGCAGTCGATACGATTCAGGCCGAGCGGCAGTCCGGCGGCGACTCCGGAGGGCGAATTCTGATCGTCGATGACAACGCCACAAATCAGCGAGTGCTGAGCGCCCAACTGGCGCACGCTGGCTACTCCGTAACCACCGTGAGCAGC
>JGI12627J18819_10000400_pt1 | contig 14223 bp, 11 predicted proteins | sample TexAe_OM1H0_M2_FD_18819 | JGI IMG/M metagenome (IMG submission 18819)
AGCATGCGCAGCTCAACGACCGGGCCCTGATGCGGGACAAGCCGCTGACGATGGAGGGCTATCTCGACTCGCCCCTGATCACCGGCCCGCTGCGCAAGCTGGACTGCTGCGTCGAGACCGACTGCGCCGCCGCGGTGGTGGTCACCTCGGTCGAGCGGGCCCGTGACCTGCCCCATCATCCGGTCGTCTATCTCGGGGGGGCCGAGGGTCACTCAAGCCCCGCCGATGAGCTGGTCAACCGGCCCGATGTGCTCCGGCTGGGCCTGCACGAGGCGGCGCCGCGAGCGTTCGCGATGGCCGGAGTGACCGCGGCGGACATGGACTTCCTGCAGATCTACGACTGCTTCACCTACGTCGTGCTGCTGCAGTTCGAGGCGCTCGGGCTGGCCGAACCGGGTGGGGCGGCGGATTTCGTCAAGGGGGGCACGATCGAACTCGGCGGCCGGTACCCGACGAACACCCACGGCGGGCTGATGTCGCAGGGACATTGCTGGGGTCTCAACCATGTCGTCGAGGCCACCCGCCAGCTGCGGGGCGAGGCGGGCGCGGCTCAGGTGGACGGGGCCGAGCTGGGCCTGGTGACGGGCTACGGCGACCTCGGGGACGGCAGCATCGCCATTCTTGCGAAGGATGACAAATGAGCGAGCGGACGGTCAGCAAGGTCATCGGCAAGCCCGACGACCTGAACCTCGAGCTGTTCCAGGCCATGGTCTCTGGTGCGCACATGTGCCTGCAGCAGTGCGGCAACTGTGGCCGTTACAGTCATCCGCCCCGCATGTACTGCGGCAACTGCTTCTCCGGTGACTACAGCTACCCCGAGATCAGCGGCGCGGGCACGGTGTACTCGTACACGATCTCGCGCCACACCGCCGAACCCGCCTGGCAGGATGAGCTGCCCTACCTGACCATCGTGGTCGAACTGGACGAGGGCCCGCGCGTCGTTGGTGCGGCCACCCTCCCCGACCCGGCGACGGTGAAGATCGGCCAGCGGGTGCACGTGGTCCCCGAGAAGCGGACCGACGACTTCGCCTACTTCACCGTGGTCTTCGATACGGACGGGGCCAGTTGATGACGGAGACCACGGTCACCACGGAGGACCCGGTTCTCTTCTCGATCGAGAACGGGATCGCCTCGGTCACCCTCAACCGCCCGGCGAAGATGAACGCCCTCACTCCGGAGATGCTCGTTCGTCTCGACCGGGCCTGGCAGGCGATCCAGGCCGACGCGACCGTGCGCGTCGCCGTGCTGAGCGGAGCCGGCCAGAAGGCCTTCAGCGCCGGCGCCGATCTGGGCCGGCTGACCCCACTGCTCACCCGGGCCCGCTCCGCCGAGGATGAGTGGGATGAAGCGCTGCTCGCCGATCCGAAGCTGCTCAACCGGGCCCTGCTGCGCGGCATCGACGTGACGACGCCGGTGATCGCGGCGATGCGTGGCATGGTGGTCGGCGGCGGGATGGAACTCATGCTCGCCTGCGACCTGCGCGTCGCCGGCCAGTCGGCGCAGTTCGGGCTGCTCGAGGTGCGCCGCGGCCTGATCCCGGCGGCGGGCGGCGTGGCCAGGGTGTCGCGGCAGATCACCCAGGCCCGCGCGGCCGAGATCCTGCTGGTCGGCGACCGGGTCGGCGCCGATGTCGCCCTGTCGTGGGGGCTGATCAACCGGGTGGTCGCCGACGATGAGGTCCAGGCCGCCGCCTACACGCTGGCCGAGCGGATGGCCGAAAACGGCCCGCTGGCGATGCGCAAGGCCAAGCAGGTCATGCTCGCGAGTTCGGGTCGCCCGATTCTCGACGGATTCGCGGCCGAGGACGAGGCGATCAAGGTGGTCCTGCGCTCCAGGGACGCCCGCGAGGGCTCGAAGGCCTTCATGGAAAAACGGAAACCTAAATTCACCGGCGAGTAAACAAATACAAACATTCTCCTGGTCACCGAAGGTCGTGAGGTCGGCAAACAGCTTTGCCTTCCGGCATTACGTGAGCGTTTTCGTTTAGAAAAATAAATAACAAATATCCACGGTGTCGCGTGATCGTCTTCGCGAACCAACGTGAAGCATCTAGAAGCCATAGCCAACGGGCGAACCGTTCCGCTTCTGCGCGACGATTCGTCAACTCATGTGTTGACTTTTACCGTACGGTTCGGCGAGACTCTTGACGATCCGGAGGCGCGGGTGACGTGGGACACAGTTTCAGCCATCGGCGCCTTGGTCTCCCGGCTGCTTCGGTCTCCGCAATTACTCACTCCTCTGACGAAGAAGTAGGGGTATCCAGGCATGATTAGTTCACTCCCCCGGCCCCGCCGCTTCCTGCGGCTGGCTGGTGTCTCCGCCAGCGCGATGGTGGCGGGAATTGCGCTGGCCGCATGCAGCAGTTCCGGCGGCGGAGGCGGTACCTCCGCTTCCGGCACTTCCTCGGCCTCGGCCGGCGCCGACAGTGCGGTCGTGAGCAGTGCTGCCTCGGCCGCGTCCGCGGCTGAGGCCACGCCCACCAGCATTTTTCAGAAGACGCCACTGAAATCCACGCCGAGCAAGGGTCATCTGCTGATCTACATCGACTCCGGTGTTTCCGGCGGGGTGGAGATCAACGACGGCGAGCGGGCGGCCGCCCAGGCGCTCGGCTGGAATTTCAAGTCGCTGAGCTTCACCAACTCAAACCCGGCGTCGCTGATCACCGCGATGCAGCAGGCACTGCAGTTCCACGCGACCGCGGTGAGCTTCAGCGGGAACCCCGAGTCGGTCTGGGGCGGCGAGGTCAGCGCCTACCAGAAGGCGCATGCCTTCATCATTCCCGTGGCGGTCGGCCCGGGGGTCACGATCAATTCGACCGTGCCCGCCAACATCGGTGACTTCACCGACGCCGGTAAGGCAATGGGCAACTGGCTCATCTCGAAGTCCGGCGCCAAGGCCAGCACGCTTGAGGTGGGGATCCCGGCGCTGCCGGTCCTGACCACTTCGCTCACCGGGATGAACGAAGTGCTCAAGGCCAAGTGCCCGAGCTGCCAGACGACGACCCTGAACGCGACCCTGAACCAGATCACCTCGAACGCGCTGGTTCCGGCGATTGTGTCGCAGCTTCGCGAGCACCCGTCGATCAAGTACGTGATCTCCGCCTACCAGCCCTTTACGGCCGGTGTGACCAATGCCATGAAGGCGGCGGGGCTGAACGACGTCACCTACGCCGGAGCCCAGCCTGACCCCAGCGACCTGGCGGCGATCAAGAGCGGCAGCTCCGAGGCGATGGCGGCAATCCAGAACAACGTGCTCCTCGGCTGGATGGTCGCGGACTCAGCGGCCCGTGCGCTGGAGGGCATGAGCGTTCCGGCCGGCGACGGCGGCGCACCATCCCAGCTGCTGGTCAAGAGCAACATCAACAGCACGAGCCTGGACGGCTATGCCCTCCCGCCGAACTACCAGCAGGAGTTCAAGACGCTCTGGAAGGTCTCTGGGTAATACGCCGTAAGCCCACCTGAACGAGTTGGTGTTTCGTGAGCAACCAGCCTTCCGCCCTTGTGGCGGCCAATGTGAGCAAGTCTTTTGGCGGCACCCAGGCGCTAGTCGATTTCTCGTTGACTATCGCGGCCGGTGAGGTCCGTGCGCTCGTCGGAGGAAATGGCTCCGGAAAATCAACGTTCATCAAGATCCTGTCCGGCTATCACCGGCCGGATTCCGGCGCGCAGGTCGTGGTGGGCGGAGTCACGCTCAGCCCGGGGGATCCGGCGTCATCCCGGCGATCCGGGGCCCGCTTCGTTCACCAGGACCTGGGCCTGGTGAACGACGCTTCGGTGCTGGACAACCTGGCGGTAGCCAACGGGTATCCCACGATGGCCGGGACGGTGCGCGGCCGCGCGTCCCGCGCGGCCGCGTCGAGAACCCTTGACCGCGTCGGCCTGACCATCGACCCGCGGATCAAGGTCGAGCGGCTCAGCGCGGCCGAGAAGACCGGGGTCGCGCTGGCCCGGACGCTGGCTGGGCTGAGCGACGGCGAGGTCAAGCTCCTGGTGCTGGATGAGCCCACCGCGACGCTGCCGGCCAACGAGGTCCGGCAGGTGCTGCGGATGGTGCACGCGGTGGCGGCCCAAGGGGTGGGCGTGCTCTACGTGACCCACCGCCTTGATGAGATCTTCGAGCTCGGGGCCAGTATCACGGTGCTGCGCAACGGCCATCGCGTCCTGGACGGATCGAGCTCGGACATGACCCGCCATGACCTGGTACGGCACCTGTCCGGGTCCGAGCTGGACGACGCCCGGGACGAGGCCGACCACACGGCCAAGGTCCGCGAGGATCTCGCGCTTGAGGTTTCTCACCTGCGTTCCGCGCAGATCGACGACGTTTCCTTCGGGGTTGCGCGAGGTGAGGTACTCGGTATTTCCGGGGTCACCGGGTCCGGCCGCGAAATCATCGCCGGCTTGATCTTCGGCCGCGAACGGTCGACCGGGGGTGAGGTCCAGGTCAGCGGCCGGCGGATCCGGGCGGGCCAGCCGAGGGAATCGATCAGGAACGGCGTCGCTTTCCTGCCCGCTGACCGTAAGGTCGAGTCCGGCCTGATGGACCTGACCGCCCGGGAGAATCTGACCATCTCGAGCCTGCGGGAGTTCTGGCGCCCGCCGCTGTTCCGGCGCCGGCGTGAGCGCGCGGAGGCCAGAGCCTGGTTTGACCGGCTCGGTATTCAGCCCGCGGGCGGCGAGGAACTTCTGTTCTCAAAGCTCAGCGGAGGCAACCAGCAGAAGGTGCTGGTGGCCAAGTGGCTGCGCCTGCGCCCGGGTGTTCTTCTGCTCGACGAACCGACGCAGGGCGTCGACGTCGCGGCCAAGGCTGAGATTCATCACCAGCTGCTATCGGCGGCGTCTACCGACGCCGTCGCCGTCGTGGTCACCTCGAGCGACATCGATGAGCTGGTCGCCATATGTCACCGGGTTCTGGTTCTGCGTCACGGCCGGGTGGCGGCTGAGCTGGCGGGAGAACAGATAACCGTCGCCGCCGTGACCAAGCAGACGCTGGTCTCCGATGGCTCCGGGCAACAAATTCTGAGCGAGGTGCTGTGATGGATCGGCCGAGATTCCGGATCCAGCTCGGGCTGGACCGATTCAGCGGACTGTATCTGTGGGCGGCGTTCATCGTGATGTTCACGGCGTGGACGCCGCTGTTCTTCACGTCGGCCACCTTGCACTCGGTGGCATCGGGCCAGGCGGTCGCCGGCATCCTGACCGTGGGGCTGCTGATACCCCTGGTGGCCGGGGCCTTCGATCTATCGGTGGGAGCGACGGCCAACGTCACTGCTATTTCGGTCGTGCAACTGCAGACGCTGCATCATCTCGGCATTGCCTGGTCGATTGTTCTCTCGGTCGCCCTGGGCGCGCTGATCGGCGCGGTGAACGGATTCCTGGTCGTCGTTTTCAAGATCAACTCGTTTATTGCCACCCTGGCCATGGGCAGCGTCCTGGCGGCCCTGCTCACGATCTTCACCAACAACGAGCAGCCCTCCCCGCCGACCGACCCCGCCTGGAGCCGGCTGACCCAGCAATCCGTGGGCGGATTCCAGATCGTCTTCATCTACTTCCTGATCATCGCGGTCGTGGTGTGGTGGATCCTGGAACACACCCCGGCAGGCCGCTACATGCGGGTGATCGGCAGCAACACCGAAGCGGCGCGCCTGTCCGGTGTGCCGGTGGGCCGGTGGGTCTGGATCTCCCTGATCTGCTCAGGGACCATTGCCGGGCTGGCCGGCATCGCCTGCAGTTCGCTGCTGGGGCCGTCGCTGACCTTCGGGCAGGCCCTGCTGCTGCCGGCCTTTGCCGCCGCGTTCCTGGGCTCGACGCAGCTGACCCCGGGGCGGTTCAACGTCTGGGGAAGCGTCATTGCGATCTATGTCCTGGCCACCGGCATCCAGGGCTTCCAGTTCGTCACCGGGGTGCAGTGGCTCAGCGACATGTTCAACGGGGTGGCACTGATCGCGGCCGTGGCGTTCGCCGGGTGGCGGTACCGCGCCGCGGGTAACCGCCTCCGCCCGCGGGACTGGTCTCAGGCGATCAGGCACCGCAGCGCCGATGCCCACGACGCACCCGAGTCCGGTGACCTCACCGCGGTCAGCAACGGCGCGCCCGAGGTCAGTCAGGCCGAGGAAAAGTAATGGCCATGCCCACCCATCCCCGTCTTCGGCTGTGCGGAACGCACAAGGAGTCGGTGATCGCCACCCAGGGCCGCCGGGACTTCCTGAACTACTACGACTACGGAGTCACGGATGCGACCGGCGGCTGGATGAGGCTGCAGGTCAATGAAGTGAAGAAAGGCTCCAGCGCGTCAACCGGCTGGCATATACACGAATGCGTTGGCCAATTGCTGCTCACCGTTGAAGGCTGGTCGGAGATCTCGTTCGAGGCCGGGAAATCTTACCGGCGGCCGGTTGGCGAAGGAATGTTCCTGCCCGGAAACACTCCCCACAACGAGCTGGCTTTGTCGGAGAACTTCACCGGCATCGAGATAACCCTGCCCGCAGCGATCCGCACCGTTCCGTGCGAGGCTCCCGTGGTCAATCCGGCTCTTCAGGGAAGCGGCATCGGTGAGCCGCCCATGCGGGCGACCGTCGGCACCAAACAGGAGCAGGAGCGGCGCCGCTACCGGGACGGCGGCTTCGACGTTTATGACCTTGGGGTGGGCGAGGCGACCGGCAACTGGATGAGCGCGGTCGTCCGCACGGTGGCGTCGTCGGCTGAGCCGACCGATTGGTGCCACAGCCGGAGCCAGGGACAGGTCTGGTATGGCCTGGCCGGCTCGATGACCTTTGACTTCAGGGACGCTGAGAGCTTCGAATTGCGGGCGGGTGACTGCCTGTTCGTGCCCGGTGAACTGGAGCGCAGGTTCGCCGGTGCGACCCGGGGATTCCGGGCCCTGGAGGTTAGCGTCCCGGCCGAAGGCGCGAAGAAGCTGGGCTTGAACCCCGGAGGGGACCATGAGCACACGTGACCGGTCAGCGCTGGGCCCGAATCGCTCCGAAGATGACCGCGCCTTCCGTCTGCGCCGGTCAATTCTGATTACGCCCGGCGACAGCGAATCGAAGGTACGCAAAGCAGCGGCGTCGGAAGCGGACGTTTGCCTGATCGAGTGGGAAGACGGCGTACACGAGACGCAGAAGCAGGTCGCCCGGGAGACGACGGCGCGGGTCTTCGGCGATACCGATTGGCAGCACCGCGAGCGCGTGGTCAGGGTGAATTCACCGGACAGTGAGTTCTTCAGCGAGGACGTCACCGCAGCCGTCCGGGCCGGCGCGGACGGCATCATGCTGCCCAAGGTATACACGGCCGGTGACGTCCAGGGCGCAGCCAAGGTCGTGGCCGAAGCGGAAGCCGCGGCCGGGCGGCCGCTGGGATCGGTACTCCTGTGGGCCATGATCGAGACAGCTCAGGCGCTGGTAAACGTGGCCTCGATCGCCAGCAGCGACGAGCGGCTGACCGCCATCATGTTCGGCGGAGGCGACCTCGGCGCCGACCTCAAGCTCAAGCGGGTCAGCCTCGGCGCGAACCGGTTGCTGGGCCCGATCCGGTACGAGTACCTCTACGGCTACGGCGCCACGGTCGCCGCGGCCCGGGCCGCGAAGATCGATCCGGTCAACATGGGTTACACGACCTACGAAGACCTCGAAGGTACCCGGCGGGACGCCGAGTTCTCGGCGCAGTTCGGTTTCTCGGGCGGTCTGGCCCTGAGCATCCGGCAATTGGCCGAGATCAACGAGGCCTTCAGCCCGTCGCCGGCGGATCTTGAGTGGGCTCTCGACGTCATGAAGGACTTCGACAGCGCGAGCGACGAAGACCGGACCGTGGTGGTGGTCGACCGGGAGATGACGGACGGCCCGTACGTACGGTCGGCCCGGCAGGTGCTCCGGCTGCGGGACGCGATCGCGGAGCGCTCGGGCCCGTCCGAGTGAGCGCCCATGGGGACGCCCGGTTTCGTGACCCGCTAGCGGCGCTGATAGCGCCGAAATCAGTAGCGCTCGTCGGCGCCAGCGGCGATCCGCGCAACCTGATCGCCTCCGCTGCCCTGGCTAATCTGCAGGCGTTCGGCTATGCCGGAGCCATCTACCCGGTCAACCCGATCCGGTCGCAGATCGACGGCATCAAGTGCTTTCCCTCCATTGCCGATCTGCCGGAAGTTCCCGATGCGGCCGTCATTACGGTGGCGGCGGAGCAGGTGCCGGCCGCCCTCGATGAGCTCGACGCGGCCGGAGTGGCGGCCGCGACGGTCGTGACAGCTGGCGTTCACCCGATCACGCCGCTGCGGCAGCTGAGAATCCTCGGTGCCGAGTCGCTGGGCGTGACCAATCTGCTCGACCATTACGTGGCCCGCGCGGCCCGCAACCAGCGCAGCCCAGCCAGTACCCGGCCGGGCAGCATCGCATTGCTGGCCCAGAGCGGGGCGATGAGCAACCTTGTGTTCAATCGCTTGCAAAGCGCCGGCGGTGGCGTCGCCGTAAGCGTCAATACCGGGTCGGAGCTCGACCTGACGGTCTGGGATATCGTCGCGGCGCTCGCCAACGATGAGCGGATCACCTGCTTCGCGGTCATCATCGAGCACATCAAGAATCCAGGGTCGTTCGTCTCCGCTGCGGCCAAGGCGTTCGCCCTCCGGAAGCCGATCGTGCTGCTGGAGCTGGGGCAATCGACACGGGGGAAAGCGGCAGTACGTACACATTCCGGATCGATCGCGGGCTCCTACGCCGTCCATCAAGAGGCGTATCGCCGGGCGGGAGTCCTGACGGCGGAGGATATCGACGAGCTATGGCGAACGGCGCTGCTGTTCTCCCACTGGGGTGTGGCCAGCGCACCCCGGGCCGATCGGCGCCTGGGGATCATCACGCTTTCCGGCGGCGAGGCTGCCCTGCTCGCGGACCGGTGTGAGGCGGCCGGCCTTGACCTGCCCCCGCTCGACCCGGCCACCCAGAAGACTCTCCAAACGGACTATCCAGAAAGCGGCAGGCTCAACCCGCTGGATCCCACCACCCGGATCCTCAGTGACAAGGACCGGATGGAGGGCCTTCTGGCCACGGTCCTGGGCAGCAATTCGTTTACGGATTTGCTCGTCAGCTTCCCGGTGTACAACGAGCTGTTCGCAGCCAGCCGGCTGCCCCCGGCCTTGAGCGCCCTAGCGAGCATCGACGCACGCGTCCTGGTCGCCACCTGGCCGGCACCGCCGCTGACCGATGCGCAAGTCGCCATGGTCGCTGAGGCTGGCGTCCCGTCGATCGGGACATCGGTGGATTCTTTGCGGCCAATCGCCCTGCATATGCGGTATGGCGACCTGATAGCGAGCGGGCCAGGCTCCGCGATCGCGGTGCCCGAACCGCCAGATGCCGCGGTCGCGCCCTCTGCCGACGTGACGTATGAACAGGCCAAGGCAATCCTCGCCGGAGCAGGCTTTACTTTCCCCGCGTCTCGCCCCTTGATGGTTGCGGCGACCGGCCCGGAGGTTGCCCGGGCCTGCGCGGACCTGGATCCGCCGTTCGTCGTCAAGGCCAACCTCAGCTCGATGGTCCATAAGATGGCGGCCGGTCTCGTCCGGCTTGATCAGCTGTCTGCCGACTCCGTCATTGCCGCCATCCGCAGCCTGGCCGCGGTCAGCCTTGAGCACGGCGCCCGGGTCGAGCAAGTGATCGTCGAGGAGCAGCTTCAGGGGCACTGGGAACTGTTCTTCGGGGCGCGAGTCGATCCGGAATTCGGCCCCGTGCTGTCCTTCGGGGCCGGCGGTGCCGCAGCCGAGGAGACCCGGGACACCGCGCTGGCCCTGCTGCCGTTGGAGGACGGTGACGCGCGCGCCCTGATGTCCCGTACGCGGGTGGGACGGGCGATTGGACTTGCCTATCCGATGGCAGCGCGAGCGGTGGAGCGCCGGCTGGAAGCGCTGGCGGCCTGGTTGTGCGACCGGCCGGCCAGCGGTGGGATCGGCAGCGTGGACGTGAACCCGGTGCTGCTCTGGCGGGACGGCCGGCTGCTGGCGGTCGACGCGAGAATTGAAGGCAGCCACCGATGACCGATCTGCTCGACGGGAAAGTTGCCATTGTCACCGGCGCGGCCGCGGGAATCGGACGGGCCGCCGCGTCGCTGTTCGCCCGGCACGGCGCCTCGGTGGTGGCCGTTGACGTCAACGACGCTGTTCTCGCCGGAGGGCCTCCGGATACCGGGCGACGGCCACCCCAGGCCTGGCTCAGCGTCACGGCTGACCTCACCGACGAGATCCAGGTCCAGAAGGTGTACACGGCCGCCCAGCAGACGTGCGGCGATCGTCTCGATGTGCTGTTCAACTGCGCCGGAGGATCGCAGGCGGACGATTCACCGGTTGAAGACCTGCCGATTGCGGTCTTTCAGTCGGTGATCGAACGCGAGCTTCTCACGGCCGTGCTCTGCAGCCGGCTCGGCGTGCCCCTGATGAAGAGGTCCGGTGGCGGGTCGATCGTCAACATGAGCTCGTACCTCGCGTTCCGCGGTGTATCTCAGATCCATGCGTACTCGGCGGCCAAGGGAGCGATAGCCGCGCTGACCAGGACCATGGCCGGCACGTATGCGAAGAATGGCATTAGAGTCAATGCGATAGCTCCTGGCCTGGCGCTGAGCGATCGCGCTCGCGAGCGGATCAAGCACGCGAATACCGCCAATAAACCTTTTCGGTATTCGGATTATCCATTTGCGACCGGCACCCCCGACGACATCGCCAACATTGCGCTCTTCCTGGCCAGCGATCAATCGCGGATGATCACCGCCCAGACGATCATGGCCGACGGAGGCCTGAGCTCGTATTAAGTCTGAGGCGGCGCGGGCCGATCGCGACGCCGGCCTCGGCGGCCAGCCGCCGGAACCCCGGTCACCGCCTCGATCGCCACGGGCAGGCTGCTCATCCGGGGTTGGCCGGTGTAGGGATCGAAGACGACGTCGAGCGGAACCAGCCGGTTGGGACTGCTGCCGCGGTGGCGGACGTCGTCGGTCTCCGGCGAGTGCGTTCCGTATCCGAAGGCCATTGACACCACCCCGCGGCGCAAAGACGGGTCAGCCTCAGTGATGGCGTCGATGGCCGCCAGTGACGACCGGATCCGCACCACGGAACCGCTGGTGATGCCGAGTTCCGCCAGGTCGTCAGGGTGCATGAAAGCGGGATTGTAATAGACGCCACGGTTGGTCGCCTCGATGTTGGCGGAGGTGTTGTAGGTGTGGTTGTTACGCCGGCAGATAAGGCGGAACGGGTAGCCCGAATCGGCTTTTTCTGTTGACGATCGATGGAGCTGGGAAACCAGCGCTGCGAGCATTTCGGGATGGCCGACGTCCAGACGTCCGTCGGCCCATTCAGGCACTGGCCCGACGACGGGCAGGTCCTCGGTGAACGTCGCTCCCCCGGCCTCGGCTTTCACCCGGTCCAGAGGTATCCGGGAGCCATCGACGAGGAGCTCGATCAGTTCCTCGGTCGTTGGCTGTGAGTCAAGAGCGACCGGCGGAACCCGGTGGCTGGCGCCAGCGGCCCGGACCACCGGGCGGTATCCCATGCCGACCATGAGGCTGTAGAAGAACTCCCAGTCCTCAATCAGGTCGGAGCCTTCGGGCACGGCGACCAGTGCGGGGGTGTACTGCGCGTAGGCGGTGCCGGGTCCGTAACCAGTCCCCCGGGCGGCCAGTGAATCGAGCATCGACGTGACCGAAGCGGACTCCAGCGGCATCCGGGGGGCGATGACGTAGCGGGCCAGGCGCGACGTCTCGGACAGCCACGGGTCGATCTGGACCAGAAGATCCAGCCGCCGGAGCGCCGCTACCGTCTTGCCCTGATCCGGGAAAGCAATGGCCGGATTGCCGGCCCAGCTGATCAGTGCGCGGACGCGATCATCGTCCTCGGCGAGAATCTCGTCCGCCAGCGCCGACGTCGGCATTCCGGCCCGGCTTTCTCGCAGGTTGCGTGTCTTGAGCACCTGCCGCTTGCGCCAGTCGCGCGGCCCGCGGGCGCCGGCCGCGTAGCTGACCGGGCCGGGGATCAACGAAGCGGCGTTCTTGACCACCTCCCCCGTACGCAGCCACCGGCCGCACAGCGTCTCGATCACCAGCACCAGATACTCGAGCAGCGTCCCGTGGCCCGACATGTTCGGGCCGGTGCCCGCCATGGCGTAACCGCGCGGCGCCCGGGCGTAGAGCCGGGCGGCGCGGCGAAGCTCCTGCGGATCGATCCCCGCCGCGGCCGCGACGGACTCCGGATCGTAGGAGGCCACGACCTGGCCAAGCTCGGCCACATGGCCGACCCAGCGGGCGACGAATTCGGCGTCGAAGAGCCGTTCTTCGATGATCACCTGGATCATCGCGGCGAGAATCGGCACGTCGTGTCCGGGAGCCGGTTGCAGGTGCACCGTCGCCTTCCTGGCCACCTCGGATCGGCGCGGATCGATCACGACCAGCGCGCAGCCGGCGTCGAGCCGCTCGGCAAGCCAGGTATGCGGAGAGCCGGCCGGAAATCCTGTGTAGGTCACCAGCGGGTTGATCCCGATCAGCAGGATGCCCATCGGTTCGTCGAACCCCTGCGCCGGCGCACCCCACGTCCCGAGAAAAGACTGAGCTACCTGCTTACCCCCCTTGTCCAGCGTGTTGGGATCGAACCTCATCGGAGTCCCTATCGCGTCGAGCAGCGCGGTGTAGAGCGGGTTCGCGGTAGGGAATGTCGCACAGGCCATGGTGCCGGCGTAGGCAGCCACCGACCGGGGTCCGTATCGCTCGACCAACCGCGTCAGTTCGGCGGCGATCTCACCTATCGCGTCGCCGACCGGAATGGGACGCAACGTCCCGTCATCGGCCCGCTTCAGCGAATGCAGCAACCGGCCGTCGTGACGTAGATATTCGAACTGCGAACGCCCTTTCACGCAGCTGTAGCCCCGGTAGATCGGATTGGCGCGATCACCTTGCACGCGGACGACGACCCCGTCCTCGACGGTTACCTTGATTGCGCAATGGTTGGTGCAGATCCGGCAGATCGAGCTTTCGATCGCAGCCATTGAGCATGCGCCTCCGCAACTGAGCGTTGTCAACACTATAGTTGACGCAGGCGTTGCGGCCCGGGCCGGAGGAGGAAGCAATGACGGCGGACCAGGACGAGTTCGCCTGGCTGGGCGAGAACGCTGATGAGGCCGGCCTCTCGTGGAATGGGCCGCCGAGCGTCCGCCGGGTTTCCTCCGGCCCCGGCGGCCAGCAGGTCAGTGCGCTGCTCTGGGGCCAGGACCCGCCCCGGGTGGTGTTTCTGCACGGCGGCGGCCAGAACGCCCACACCTGGGACACCGTGGTCCTGGCGCTGGGCGTGCCCGCGCTCGCGATCGACCTGCCCGGTCACGGGTACTCCAGCTGGCGGCCAGACCACGACTACCTGCCCTGGACCATGGCGCCCGCTATTGCCGCGTCGATCCGCCAGTGGGCACCCGAGCCTGAGGTGATCGTGGGCATGTCACTCGGTGGCCTCACGACGATCCGGCTGACTGCCGTGGCACCCGATCTGGTGGCCCGGGCGGTGATCGTGGACGTAACTCCGTCGGCCCAGCGGCGCCAGCAGTCGATGACCCGGACGGAGCGCGGCACCACCGCGCTGGTCCGGGGACCGGCCAGCTTCGCCACCTTCGAGGAGATCGTGAACCTGACTGCGGCCGCCGCACCGCACCGTCCGCTGCCGAACATCCGCCGCGGCGTCCGGCACAACACCCGCCAGCGCGAGGACGGACGCTGGGAGTGGCGGTATGACCGGCTCAGGNGCCTNGANGANTNNTCNCCGNTNTGGGANGACGTNTCCGCCGCNNCGANNCCNNTGACNCTNGTNCGCGGGNGCGCATCAGCGTTCGTCACCGACGAGGACGTCACGGAGTTCCTCCGTCGGAGCCCACGGACGGAGGTGCACATAGTGCCCGGAGCCGGGCACTCCATCCAGAGTGATGCGCCGCGCGCTCTGGCCACCATCATCCGCGGCGCGGCGCTTTCCGGAGGTTAGCGAGACGGCTCCCGGTCAGGTGATGCGGATCGTGTCCAGGTGGTGGAGGCTCAGGAGCTTCTGCAGGGCGATGGTGTCCTGGTCGCGGATGGCGGTGATGAGGTTGGCGTGGACCTGGAGGTTGTGTTCCAGCAGCTCATCGGTGTCTTCGACAAAAGCGGCCTTGGTCATCGTGGCGCTGAGCAGGGTGACGATCGACTCGTAGAAGTCGGCCAGCAGGTCGACGCGGGAGGCGCGGGCGATGGCCAGGTG
>JGI12627J18819_10000403_pt1 | contig 14209 bp, 8 predicted proteins | sample TexAe_OM1H0_M2_FD_18819 | JGI IMG/M metagenome (IMG submission 18819)
CGTAAAGCTCGGCGACCTGCTCGGAGTGATGCCGCCACTGGCCCACCCGCACCAGACCTAACACCATGTCAGCCCCACTGCCGAGTTGGCGTATCAACCAATCTCCGCCCACCTCAGTGTCGGCGTCCGTCGTTGCGTACCAGTGTCGCTTGCCCACAGCGTCAAGCACTGACTTTGCGTGACGGAAGCCGGCCGCCCGCGCCGCGCCGACGTTGCGTTCATCGACTGCGATGAAGTGAACATCTTTACCGAATTGCCCGGACATACCTGCGCTCCCGTCGTCGCACGCATCGAGTACGACGACCACGGATGTTGGGAGCGCAACAGCAATCGCGGCCGTCCGGATCGCACTCAAGCATCGCGATAACGCCGCAAACTCGTTGTGCGCTGGCACGACAATCGTTACCCCCGCCTGTGCTGACACCCATGAGATGTAACCGTTACAGCCCGGTTTGACACCCTTATAGTGCTTTTAGCCGCGACAATCCGGCAGATCCAGTGGCCCGGCAGTGAGCCAGCCCGCTCGCGCAAGGGTCGTGCCCTGACCCCGGTTGGTTGGTCCACGTTGAGTGAGAGTCTTGCCGCCCATGTTTGTGGGCAGGAAGGACGATCCCGATGGCAACGAGGAAACGACACACGCCCGAGCAGGTGGTGCGCAAGCTAACCCAGGCGGATCGTATGCTGGCCGAGGGCAAGGAGATTGCCGACGTGTGCCGCGAGCTGCAGGTCTCCGAGCAGACCTATTATCGCTGGCGCAATCAATTCGGCGGGCTCAAGGCCGACGACGTCAAGCGGCTCAAGGATCTGGAGCGAGAGAACGCCACGCTCAAGCGGCTGTTGGCCGAGGCGGAGCTAGAGAAGGCCGCGCTCAAGGAGATCGCTCAGGGAAACTTCTGAGCCCGGAGCGCCGGCGAGCCGCCGTGCACCACCTGATGCGGGTGATGCAGGTCAGTGAGCGGTTCGCCTGCCGGGTCACCGGGCAACACCGCACCACCCAGCGTCACCGCCCAGCCAGCCAGACGCCGGGAGACCCGGATGCCGCTTTGAGGGCGTGGCTGCGCTTGTGGGCCAAAGAGCATCCCCGGTGGGGGTTTCGCCGCGCCTACCATTGCGCCCGCGCCAACGGCTGGTATGTCAACCACAAACGCCTGCAACGCTTATGGCGCGAAGAGGGCCTGCGGGTGCCGCAGCGCCGCCGCCGCAAACGCCTCGGCGCCAGCACCACGGCCGGGATCGTGGTTGCCGATGCGCCGAATCGGGTGTGGGCAGTGGACTTTCAATTCGACGCCACCACCGACGGGCGCCCGGTCAAGATCGTGTCGATCGTTGATGAGCACACCCGCGAATGCTTGGGCGGGCTGGTTGAACGCTCCGTCACCGCCGATGTCCTGATCGATGAGCTGGACCGGCTGGCGACCCAACGCGGTTACCCCGCTGTGCTGCGTTGTGACAACGGGCCCGAGCTGGCCTGCGCAGCGATGGCCGACTGGGCCGGTGATCGCCTATTACTGGCGTTCATCCCGCCAGGCCAGCCGTGGCGCAATGGCTATATCGAATCTTTCAACAGCAGGGTCCGCGACGAATGCCTCAACATCAACATCTTCTGGTCACTGGCGCACGCCCGCGTCGTCATCGGCGATTGGAAGTATCAATACAACCACCACCGCCCCCACTCCGCCCTGGGCTACCAGCCGCCAGCCCGCTACGCCGCCAACTGCACCCACCAATAGACCCCCAAAGCAGTGAGAACAGTGACGCACCTTGCGATCCGGTAACACCGTCGGCTGCGACGCGGGTACGCGAAGTCGATGCAACACCGGTAGTTGTCTGTGGCCCGATAATCCGACCCCGTCGAAAGGCTTGGCCGCCCCATCGGTCAGGCGTGACGTGCTGCCTCTTGGGCAAGTTGGACGCGCGAAGCCAGGCCCAGCTTGGTGTAGACATGAGTGAGGTGGGTTTCGACGGTGCGTGGTGAGACGAAAAGCCTTGTCGCGATGTCCTTGTTGCCCAAGCCGGCACTGACGAGCCGGACGACGTCCAGTTCGGTTGGCGTCAGCGATGCCCAGCCGCTGGCCGGGCGTTTGCGCTCGCCGCGGCCGCGTTGGGCGTAGGCGATCGCTTTGCCGGTGGACAGCGCGGCGCCCTCGGCCCGTGCAGACTCGAAGTCGGCTGCGCCCAATGCATTACGAAGCGTCGCGACCGCGGCATCGTGCCCGGCGTCATAGATCTTGAACCGGACCGCACCCATGCGTTCCCGCAGGGCCTGCGCCGCGCCGAATAGTCGCGCGGCTTCTCGGTGACTGTCGGCGGCGCCGGCCAGCGTTGCCAGGCACTCGACAGTATCGGGGAGAGCCAGATGCGCCTCGACTTCGGCGGCGCACGCGAGCGCCCGGTAGGCGTCGCGATCGGCCTGCTCCGGCTCGCCTTGTGCGATCGCAACCCGCGCACGCGTCGTCAGCGCCACCGCTAGGTGCCAGCCCCTCATCACCGAGACGGCATCGTCCGCCCAGCGGCGGGCCGCGACCAAATCACCACGCGCAAGGGCAACCTGCGCTACTGGGTTGATATTCACCACCCCCAGCTGGGCACTCAACCGCTGCGAGGCCGCCTCGCTCGCATCGGCCGCGGCCGCTACATCACCTGCGGCCAGGCTCGCCGTAGCCAACGCCGCGTAGCTAAAGCCCTCAATGAACCCACCGATCTCCGCTGCGGCCTCGATCGCCGCGTCGGCCGCGGCTCGCGCCGCACTGATGTCACCGTGGTACGCCAACACCATGCCCTGGCAGAACAGCATTGCCGCCGTCCCGACCACGTCGTGATTGGTCTCGGCGTCGGCAGCCGCGCCGCGAAACTGTGCGACGGCCCCGGCCAACTCGCCCTGCATCCACTGTGCCAAACCGAGGCTCCAGCGACAGCGAAACGCGGCAGGCCGGTCACCGATCGACTCGGCGAGGTCGCGTCCTTCTTCACCGGCCGCACGCGCGGCGATCGGGTCACCCGCGATGAATGCGGCGTACGCCTGAAAGCCGAGGATCTCGCTCAACATCCCTTGGTCGCCGAGGCCCCGGGCCAGTTCGTTCGCCTCGGCGAGGTAGCGCGAAGCCACCTCGGTGTTGTAGGCGGCGATACCTCCGCAGGCGGTGAGCGCCCGGGCCACCAGGGCCGGGTCGCCAATTTCACGCGCGATCGCCAGGGCTTCTTCGGCCTGATCGAGGCTGTCGACGGCGACGACCTGGGTGGCGAGCGCGGCCTTGTCGGCGAGCGCCCGCGCCCGTACCCCGGCCGCCACCTCGATGCCGTGCGCGGTGTCGTCGCTGAGGATGGCGTCGTACCAGGCCAGTCCTTCCTGGATACGGCCCCGCCCTAGCCAGAGCGGCTGCAGTGACGACACGAGCTGCAGCGCACGCTCGACGTCTGAGTTCTCCTGGCTCCAGGCGAAGGCCGAGCGCAGGTTGTCGATCTCGCTCTCAGCTTGCTCGACACGCTGCTGGTGGCCGCTGGCCGCCGGGGCATCGAGCTGGCTAGCCATCAAGGTGAAGTAATCGCGGTGACGCGCCCGCACGGTATCGGCTTCACCGGACTCGCCGAGCTTTTCCAGGGCGTACTGGCGCACGGTTTCAAGTAGCCGGTACCGCATTCGGCCGCCCGTGTCGTCGGCCACCACCAACGACTTGTCCACGAGCAGAGTGAGTTGGTCGAGGACCTGGTATCGCTCGACCTCGGTGCCGCCGGCGACGGCACGGGCGGCGGCGAGGTCGAATCCACCCATGAACGGCGCAAGCCGGCGAAACAAGACTCGCTCGGGCTCGGTCAGCAGCGCATGCGACCAATCCACCGACGCATGCAGTGTCTGTTGGCGACGCACCGAAGTGCGGGAACCACCGGTCAACAAGCGGAAGCGGTCGTGCAAACTGTCGACGATCTCGTGGAGCGTCAACGCACGCACCCGGGCCGCGGCGAGTTCGATGGCCAGCGGCATGCCGTCGAGGCGACGGCAGATCTCCTTCACAGCGTCGTTGTCGTCGTCGGTGACTGTGAATCCGGATCGCACCCGGCGCGCTCGGTCGACGAACAGCTCGATGGCCTCGTCGTCCAACGAGAGCGACGGCACTTGCCAAGTCACCTCGCCGGCGACCCCGATCGGCTCACGACTCGTTGCCAGCAGCGTCAGCCGCGGACAGGCGCTCAGCAGCGCGGTGATCAGCGCAGCACTCGCATCCAGAAGGTGTTCACAGTTGTCCAGCAGCACCAACATCCGACGATCTCTTACGAACCCGATGAGCGTCTCTGTTGTGGGGCGGCTCGGCTGATCCGCCAGGCCGAGGGCACCTACCATCGCGACTGGCACCAGGTCGGGGTCGGTGATCGGCGCCAGCTCGACATACCACACTCCGTCACCGAAATCGGTAGCCATCTGACCCGCGACCTGTATGGCCAGACGGGTCTTACCGGCACCGCCGGCGCCGGTCAAGGTGACCAGCCGGTTGGCAACGAGGGTCTGCCGCACATCGTGAATCTCCGCGCCGCGGCCGACAAAACTGGTGAGCTGCACCGGTAAATGCTCCGCGGCAACGGGTTTCGACGTCCGAAGCGGCGGGAAGTCGTTGCGGATATCGGGGTGGCACAGCTGCACCACCCGTTCGGGACGGGCGACACCGCGCAGTTCGTGACTGCCGAGATCGGTCAGCCACGCGTCGGCCGGAAGCGTATCGACAACCAAATCCTCGGCGGTGCCCGAGAGCACCGTCTGGCCGCCGTGCGCGAGATCGCGCAGCCGCGCCGTCCGGTTGATCGTCGGGCCAACGTAATTACCCTCATCGCGCAGCTGCACCTCTCCGGTATGCACACCGATGCGCAACCGGATCGGGGCCAGCGGCGCCCGCTGCAACTCCAATGCGCACGCAGCCGCCTCGCTCGCGCGGGCGAACGCGACCACAAAGCTGTCGCCCTCACCCTGCTCGACCGGCCGCACCCCGCCGTGGGCGGCGAGCAGGTCTCCTAGCATGCGGTCCAAGCGAGCGACGGCGGCCGTCATCTCCTCCGGTTGGGTCTCCCACAACCGCGTCGAGCCCTCGACGTCGGCGAGCAGCAGCGTCACCGTTCCGGTTGGCAGCTCGCCCACGCCCAACTCACTCCAGTTCACCGGCGGCATGTCCGCACGTGGATCAGTTTCGGTCATGCTAGCCAGCATCTCGGGGCAGGGAGCCGCAAACATCAGTGAAAACCCGTATCCCGACGTCGCTGAGCGGTCGGTTCGGTGAAACATCGCGCCACCGGGGGAACCACGTAGGGCAAAACACCATGCCGGTGCGCGCCTATAGACCGGGCCCGTTCAGTTACGAGTTCTCCCCGATGATCTGGCGCTCCGGAAGCCCCACAGTCGAGTCGAGGACCCGACCGAGGAGGACCACCATGACCGTAACCGTTGACGGATCGAGCTGCCCAAGCGTCTTCGATGCCGGACTACCGACGATCAACTACGAATACGCTCAACACCCCGACGAAGCCCACGCAATCATCAGCCAGGCCCGCGAGAAGGCGCCGATCGCGATCGGGCCATACGGGCCCGAGCTGCTGACCTACGATCTCGTGCGCACCGCGCTCCGCGACCCGCGATTCCGGGTGCCTCAAGGGATGTTCCTTGCAGCGCAAGGCATCACCTCTGGCCCGCTTTGGGACCGCGTCGCCGCCAACATTCTCAGCCTCAACGGGGAGGAACACCACCGGCTACGCCGACTGGTGTGCAAAGCCTTCACACCCAAAGCGACGCCACGGCTGCGCACGACGATCGTCGACATCATCACGGGACTGGTTGACCGCCACAGCGCCCACGGGCGCTGCGACGTGGTCACCGACATTGCCCGCCAATACCCGATCCCGGTCATCTGCGCGCTACTGGGCGCACCGCCCGAAGACTGGGAACTGTTCTCCAGCTGGACAGATGACATCTTGAAGGCTTTCAGCTGGAATGCCGCCAAGGAAACATCGGCGATCCTGACCGCCTGGGATGCTCTCGACACCTACATCGACGACATGCTCGCGCACCGGCGGCACGCATTGACCGACGACCTGATCTCCGAGCTGATCCGCGCCGAGGACGATGGCGATCGCCTCAGCGCCGACGAACTCCGCATGCTCGTGGCCGCGCTGTTGTTGGCAGGCACCGACACCACCCGCCTCCAGTTGAGTGCGGCGGTACACGTGCTGTGCGATCACCCCGACCAGTGGGCACTCCTGGGCCGGCATCCGGAGCTTGCGGTCAATGCCGTCGAGGAGCTCATCCGCCATTCGCCGATCACCTTCGTCACGTTGCGCGCCACGATGGAGGATGTCGAAGTCGCCGGCGTCAAAATCGCGGCCGACACAATAGTCGTCGTCAACACTGGGGCGGCCAACCGGGATCCCGCGGTCTGCGACGACCCCGACCGTCTCGACATCAGCCGCGTGGGCGCCCCACCGATCCAGACATTCGGCGCCGGCATGCACTACTGCCTCGGTGCCCATCTCGCCCGCCTCGAGTTGGCCGAAGCCCTGGCGGTGATGACACGGCGCATGCCCAACGCCCGCCGCACCGGTCCGGCCCCATGGAAACCGCTGACCGCACTGAGCGGACCCACCACTCTGCCCATCGAATTCGACGCCGGACACTGAACCCGCCGACCAGCCACGAGCTGGGTAGGGTGCCATTGCAACGCACAAATAAAATCGACTCTCACAAAAAAGTGGACCAATTCTTGGGGTCCTGCCAACAACATGATGCTTGAGCCCGGATGGCAGGCGGTCGCCGAAAGGATTGACGGTTGGCTCACGGACCGAGGCCTGTAAGAGCGTCCGGTGTCCTTCCCTGCTCGCTACGATCACGTAGTCCCTGAGGGCGCTGAGGAGAAGCCGCTATGAAGCGTGTAGTCATCGTTGGTAGCGGGTTGGCCGGTTTAAGCGCCGCATATCGGCTACATGAACAGGGCTGCCAGGTCACGGTGCTAGAAGCCCTGGACCGTGTCGGGGGCAGGGTGTTGTCTGAGTTCGAAGACGGCTTCCTGTTTGATGTCGGACCCACCATCGTGACCGACAACTACACCGAATATATGGAACTTGTCCGCGACGTGGGCTTGTCGGACAAGTTGATTGACTGCCCGCCTCAGATCGCAGTGGTGAAAGGCAGCGACTTACATATTCTCGATACCAGCAAGCCTCTTCGGTCATTTTTTAACACCAAGCTTTTGCCGTCCGCCGCGAAGTTGCAGTTGATAGCGCGTGGCGTGCGTCTGATCAGGCCGCTATCCGGCATGAACCCGTATGACTTGCGCAATCGTGTCCACTACGACACCGAGTCGATCGAGGCTTATATCGACCGAATATTTGGACGCGAGCTTAACGACTTGATAATCGACGGCATCACGCGCTCAATGGTGTCCAGCTCTCCGGGCGAGGCGTCGGTCGTAGGATTTCTTGCGGGCGCGGTTACCGCGTCGGGAAAGATGCAAACGCTAGAAGGCGGTTTGCAGCTCCTGCCGTCAATGTTGGCCGAGAAGCTGGACGTTCGTCTCAGCTCGCCGGTGACCCAAGTCCTAAATGCCGACAACGGAGTAGAAGTCCATTACCAAAACGAGGCCGGGACTGAGGCCTGNGAACACGCAGACGCATGTGTGATTGCCACGCCATTCCGAACCGCTGTCGGCATATATGAACCGCTGAAAGCGCTTGGAACCGAGTTAATTTCAAAGTCCATGGACTCCGGTTGTTGCTCGCTGCAGCTCAGGTATTCCAGGCGTACTGAGAAAGAACCGTTCCTTGTGATGGTGCCAAAGGCGGCTTCCCTCGAGATCAGCAGCCTGTTCCTCGAACATGTCAAGGCACCTGATCGCGCCCCGGCAGGAGCGAGTCTTATCACGGCGTTTTTCCCTGAACAACTTGATATTGACTCGATGAATTGGACCGAGGATCGACTGACGACCACGGCAAGGGAACTGATCGAGCGGCTGTTCCCTGAGCTTCGCGACCACTATCTAGGTGCTCGCCTCAAGCGTTGGCAGTATGCCGCCAACCAAGCTGACGTTGGTTACTACAAAGCCCTGCAAAAATTTCTCGACAACTATCCGGTCGCAGGCCCTGTCCAGATAGCAGGCGATTACATGGCCCTACCCTCACAAGAGTCGGCAGTGGTCGCCGGACGCAGGGCCGCCACGCGAGTCCTTGCCGCCTAACAACTTTCGATCAGGTCAAGCTCGTGGGGTTGACTCGCGCGTGAGTCTATTGGTCGAGGCCGAAGACCTGCACGGCGGCTGACTTTCCTTTCAAGATATGGGATCCCCGGTCGATGAGGGCGGGCGGTCGATGCGCCAAAGCAGCAACGCACTGCTCGGTGATAAGGATCTTGTCGCCGGTGGTTTTGGTGAGCTGCTCGACGCGGGCTGCCACGTTGACGGTGTCACCGATCAGGGTGAACTCGAGTTTGCCTGCGCCGCCGATGGTCCCGGCGATCACCAGACCGGTGTTGATGCCGATACCGATTTGAAGTTCGCCGCCGAAACGCTCAGTGACGAGACGGTGAATCGACACCGCGGCGGTCACTGCGGCGTCGGCATGGTCCGCGAGGGCGTTGGGGGCGCCGAAGACCGCCAGAGCGCCGTCGCCAAGGAACTTGTTGACATGCCCACCGGCGTCGACAACTGCGGGCACGACGATCTCGAACAGCGCGTTGAGGCGTGCAACGGTGTCCTCGGCGGTATTCGCCTCGGCGAACGGGGTGAAGTCGCGGACGTCGACGAACATCACGGTTACCTCGCGGCGCTCCCCGGTGAACACGTCGTCGCCCTGCTCGAGCAGCCGTGCCGCGAGAGCCGGGTCGACGTAGGTGCCGAATGCGGCCTGAAGTCGTTGTCGTTCAGCCAATCCGGCCTGCATGCGATTGAACGACGCCGACAGCGCACCGAGGTCATCGTCCTGCACCACGGGCAGGCGTTGACTGTAATTGCCCGCGGCAACCCGTTCGGTTCCCGCAGCGAGGTCGCGAATAGGTTGCATGGAAGGTGCAGACCCGACGCCGACGAAGATCGGCATCGCGAAGCCAAGCGCCAACGCGCACCCGATCACGGCCCACAGCAGCGGGACCTCACTGGCAGTTTCAAATATGACTGCCAGCATCGCGCCCGCCATGGCGAAGACGAACGCGACCGCGGACACGGACACGTTCGACCACCTGGCAAACGTCGGGCGAGATCGGGGCAGCGAATCCCCGATCGCCGTGTCACCGGCGAGGGCGATCCTGGCCGGTCGCAATGCCGGTTCGACGAAGCTGTGTCCAACGATCAGCGCCACGGATACTCCTGCCGCGGCTCCCACGATCGCATACTGGACCAGCCGTGACTCTGTCGCTCCGGCAATCGCACCCACAGCAACCAACATCGCGGCGCACCCCACAGCGTTCCCACCCACCCCTCGGGTAATCGCCCCCCGACCATAGGCGTAACTGTCTTTCAAGGCTTTCGCACGATCGACCTTGTGGCCGGCTGCCCATTGCTCGGGAAGGCGAAGCCGTCGGTGGCCGGGCGGATAAAACACGCAGCACATCGCGAGCACGCCAATAACACTCACGGCGCCGGCGGCGACGTATTGACTCGACCTCTCAAAAGCGACAACGCCAAACGACATTAGAAGGCTGCCTGGCAGCGACACGGCACATACGGTCGCGCAGACCGCCCACGAGTACCTCGCCCCGTATCGATCCCACGCCCACTGCCAGATGCGGTCCATGTCGGGAGACTAAACGGTAAGGCCCTTCCGGCATCCCGGTTTGAACGCGCGTCGGTTTCGAACCGAGGACGGTAGCAACCGAGGCACAACGAAACAATTGACGTCCTTGGTCGGGTGTTTGGGAGTATCAAAACCAAAGAAGCGAGGACCGCAGCGCCGATGTCCCAGCCGCGGGCCTCAGCGCATGAACCCGATTGCGGTGTAATCGAGGTCGGCCAGCCCGGCCGCACCGAAGTTGGCCAGCGAGCTGTTGACCGCGACGTTGCCGGGTGACTGGGTTAGCGGCAGGCTGAAGCCTTCCGCCCAGATCAGCTTGTCGACTTCGTTGGCCAAGGTTCGCGCCTTGGCGGGATCCAGCTCTTGCAGCGTCTGCTCGATTTTGGCGTCGATCTCGGGACTGCCGATCTTGCCGAAGTTACTCTCCCCGGTGGACGCATAGATCTGGGTGAGCGCGGACAACGGGAAAGCGTCGCCCATCCAACCGAATTGGGCCAGGTCGAACGCACCGACGTTGATGTAGTTGGTGAAGAAGCCGCTGCCGGCCTTCGCCATCAGCTCGAGTTTGACTCCGATCTGCGCGAGGCTGTGTTGCGCGATCAGGCCGAACTGCCGACTGCTCTGCGCGTCATAGAACAGGTCGCGGATGACGAGCTGATGTCCGTCCCGTTCGCGGAACTGCCCGTTGAGTTTCCAGCCCAGCGCGTCGAGGTCGTGTTTGGCCTTGTCCGGGTTGTAGGCGACAACGCCGCTGTTGTCTTCGTAGCCTTGCTGGCCCTCGACATAGATGTGGTTGTTCAGCGCCGCCGGGTGGCTGGTGAGCCCGTGCTGGGTGACGGTGGCGATGCTTTGCCGGTCGATACCTTCGGCGACGGCGCGGCGCAACGCCGGGTCGGACAGGATCGACCCCTTGGCGCCGTTGAAAGTGAAGTGATACCAGCTCGGGGTGGGCGCGCGGCGGATCGAGATGCCCTTGGTGCGCCTGGCGATCGTCATCTGATCCAGCCCGGCGACGCCGGTCGCGTCGATCGCCTTGTTCTGCAGCGCCGGCAACCGCGCGGCGTCGTCGAGCACCAGGTAGGTGATGCGGTCTAGCCGCGGCCGCTCGCCCCACCACTTGGGGTTGCGGGTCAACACGATTCGCTGCTTACTCCGATCCAGCTCCGACACGACGAACGGGCCGGCCGACGGTCCGGGGCCGGACAGCTGTGCGGTGTTGAACACGTCCGGGGTCGCGGTGCTGCTCTTGGGTAGCAGCATGGTGTTGCCGGCGAACATCCCGCGCCACTCGGCGTATGGCTTAGCGAAGGTGATCACGGCCTGACGGTCGTCGACGCCCCGGGTCACCGACTTCACCCGCTCGCTGCCGTTGGTGCCCGCGATCGCGAAGTTCTTGTCGGCCCCGCTGGTGGCATGGATCTGGCTGGCGATGTCCTCCCAGCTGAGCGGTGTGCCGTCCGACCAGATTGCCTTCGGGTTGATGGTGTAGGTGACCACCTGCGGGTTGGTCCCGGTCAGTTCGACGCTGCTGAAGAAGTCGGTGTCGACGGTCGTGGAGCCGTCCGGTCCGATCACGAACGCGCGCGGCATGGTGGCTTTCCGCAGGGCGCCGACATCGGCGGAGTTACCGTCGATGTGCAATGTGTTGAAGTTGGAAGGGAATTCGGTGAGTGCGAGCCGCAGGTCGCCGCCATCACGCAGGGTCGCCGGGTTTTGCGGGTTGACATCGCTGGTGGCACCGATCGCGGTGGCCGAGTCGGACGGCACATAGCCGGTGGCCGCCGAACACCCGGCGAGGATCAGGCTCACGGCGAACACGATCGCCGGCCCGGCCCGCCTAGCCACGAGCCGAATCCGGTTGCGGCACCGCGGCCAGCAGTCGCCGCGTGTACTCGTGCTGTGGCCGGCCGAACACCTCGTCGCTGTCACCCTGTTCCACAACGACGCCGCGAAGCATCACGACGACCTGGTGGGCGAGATGCTTGACCACCGAAAGATTATGCGAGACAAACAGATATGACAGACCGAACTCTTGCTGCAGGTCGAGCAACAGGTTCAGGATGCCGGCCTGGATCGACACGTCGAGCGCCGAGACGGGTTCGTCGAGCGCCAGAATCTTGGGCCGCAGCGCCAACGCCCGCGCGATCCCGATCCGCTGCTTCTGCCCGCCGGAGAATTCGGCCGGGTAGCGGCTGGCATCGCCGTGGCTCAGCCCGACGGTTTCGAGCAGCTCGGCAACCCGGCTACTGGTGTCGGCTTTGCTGAATCCGTTGGCGTGCAACGGCTCTGCCAACAGATCGAAAACCGGTAGCCGCGGATCCAGCGAGGCGGCCGGATCCTGAAAGATGACCTGGATGTCGCGCCGCATCGCCCGACGGCTCGACCTGTTCAGCGTGGCGACGTCGGCCCCCAGCACGTCGATCGAACCCGATTGCGGCGCAACCAACTCGAGGATCTCGTGCAACGTCGTCGACTTGCCCGAGCCCGACTCACCGACGATGGCCAGCGTGCGGCCTTGCCGGAGTTCGAAGCTGATGCCGTCGACCGCGCGGACTTCGCCGATGTTGCGGCGCAGCAGCACGCCTTTGGTCAACGGATAGGTCTTGACCAGGTCGCGGACCCGCACGACGACAGGCGGTTCGCCGGGCTCGACGGCTTCGGCTTCGGTGCTGACTCCGTAGATTTCGGCGGCCGTGCGCCCGACGACGTGTTCGGTGCGGATGCAGGCCGCCCCGTGATCGGGAGCCACAGTCAACAACTTCGGCTCCTCGGCGCGACACTGCTCGACGACCAGCGGGCAGCGCGGCGCGAACGGGCATCCCGGTTCGAGCGCCGACAGCGACGGGGGAGCGCCCGGTATCGGCACCAGCCGGGTGCCCTGCGGGGCATCCAGTCGCGGCACCGAACCCAATAACCCAACGGTGTAAGGCATTCGGCGATCGCGGTAGACATCGCTGACCGCGGCCGACTCCACGATCTTGCCGGCATACATCACCAGCGCCCGGTCGGCGAACTCGCCAACCACACCGAGGTCGTGGGTGATGATCAGCACCCCCGCCCCGGTCACGTCACGGGCGGTCCTCAGCACGTCGAGAATCTGCGCCTGCACCGTGACGTCGAGTGCGGTTGTCGGCTCGTCGCAGATCAACAGGTCCGGATCGTTGGCGATCGCCATTGCGATCACCACCCGCTGGCGTTCACCACCGGACAGCTCGTGTGGAAAGGCACGGGCGCGGCGGTCGGGCTGGGCGATGCCGACCAGCTCGAGCAATTCGATCGCGCGTTGACGGGCCGCCCGCTTTCCGGTGCGGGGTTGGTGCGTCTCGATGGCCTCGGCGATCTGGTCGCCCACGGTGTACACCGGCGTCAGTGCCGACATCGGATCCTGAAACACCGTGCCGATCGTGTTGCCGCGGAACCGTGACATCGCATCATCGGGCAGCCCGATCAACTCGTTACCCTGCAACCGCGCCGAGCCGCGAACGTCGGCGTACTCCGGAAGCAGGCCCACGACCGCCATCGCCGCTGTCGACTTGCCCGAACCGGATTCGCCGACGATCGCGACCACCTCGCCGGCGTCGACGTGGAAATCGATGCCGCGCACGGCCTGCAGCGGCTGCCCTTCGGTGGGGAAGCCGACCGACACGTTGGTGACGTCCAGGAGGTGACTCATCGGCGGCCACCGCGCAACGCACCGCTGGCTGGGTCAAGCGCGTCGCGCAGGCCGTCGCCGGTCAGGTTGGCGCACACCAGGATCAGCACCAGGACGCCGGCCGGGAACAGGAAAACCCACGGGAAGGTGGTCGCCGACTGGGTGCCGTCGGCGATCAGTGTCCCCAGCGATACGTCCGGGGGCTGGATGCCGAACCCGAGGAAGCTCAGACCAGTCTCGGCCAGAATGGCCATCGCGACGTTCAGCGCGGCGTCGATGATGAGGATCGACGCCACATTCGGGACCACGTGATGGGTGATGATCCGCCGATTGGACACCCCCATGTACCTTGCGGCGCGGATGAATTCGCGTTCTCGCAGGCTCATCGTCATGCCGCGGACCATTCGCGAGCTGACCATCCAGCCGAAACCCGCCAACAGCAACACCAGTACGATGACGTTGCCGGAGCTCTTGGTGCGCGGGGTCAGGATCATGATCAGCAGAAAGCCGGGCACCACTAACATGAGGTCGACGAACCACATCAGCGCCCGGTCGCGCCAGCCGCCGAAGTAGCCCGAGATCGAGCCCACCGTCGCCGCGATGCCGGTGGAGATGAACGCGACACACACCGCGATCAGCATTGACTTCTGCATNCCCCGCAAGGTNTGAGCCAGCAGATCTTGGCCAAGNGCGTTGGTGCCCAACCAGTGTCGGGCATNGGGTGGCTGCAGCAACGCGTTGAAGTCGAGGTCGGAGTAGGAGTACGGCAGCAGCGACGGCAGCGTGTAGCAGCCGATGAACAGCGCC
>JGI12627J18819_10000404_pt1 | contig 14198 bp, 16 predicted proteins | sample TexAe_OM1H0_M2_FD_18819 | JGI IMG/M metagenome (IMG submission 18819)
CGAAGAGAGTTGCGTTCTGATAGGCCACTAGTCCGTGCGTGGAACTTGCGAGATCGACGGGTCGCGGGCGATCAGCAGGGCTAAGATTGGGGCCGACGCTTAGGCGAACATCGGCGCTGGTCACAGAATGGTCACAAAACTGGGGCCACCCTGTGAAGTTAAGTTGTTGAAAAACAAGGCGGATAAGGCGGTAGTACGCAGCCCTGAAAAGGCTGGCGGCGGGGGTTCAAGTCCCTCCCTGGCCACCATCTTTATTATTCGCTTGCTGTTACAGTCCCCAATGCAAGCTTTACATTTGGTCGTTGCAGCTCACAAGCGACTTAATCAGCGTCGATGTTTTTCAATCGAATCAATGAGATGAAGGGCGGTAGAGCGCAGCCCAGCAGGGCTTGGCGTCATCGGAAGAACGTTCGCAATCGGTTCATGTTGCTGACGCATCTTGAGTGGCTACTGCAGTCTTTCGAAGAACAATTTGTGTCTTCCCCAGACCTTGAAGGGTGCCTTCGAGTTTCTCCGGCCACCGCCGTTGCAAGGCGATTCACTTTTCAGTGTACTGACTTCGATCGTGAGCAATTGTTCCTGGATCCTCTAGTTGCGAATCGTCGCACCGGCATAACTTTTATTTGCTGGCACATCCCATGTGCCGCGCCCGCGTGGGCGAGAATCTCAAGTGAAAANGAGACAGGTGTGAAGACCAGTTTTTCCTTCGNATGCTGGCAATTGTATCCTGGCCATAGTGTCGGCGACTGAGGCCGACCGGGAATGCGACATGCTGGTGCTGACTAGTACGGCAATCGTCTTCCCGCACCCAACGCATTCAGAAGCGACGCACGAGGCAGTCCTTGATGCTTATGGACAAGCCCTCCACGTTTAACGGCGGCTACGTAACCTGGATCTTAACGAGAAATGACGAGCGACGAAGTTCAAACCCTTGTACGAAATAAGACACGAAACAAAGCTCACGTCCATGTCCTCGAGGAACGGCAAGGCGACCTCGTCGCCTTCCTGTGCTATTCGACCGACGACCAAAACCAAATGACCATATGGCATACCGGGGTTCCTCCGTCTATGCAACACAAAGGCGTCGGAGGAAGGCTCGTCGAGAAGGCGCTCGACATCGCGCAAGAAAACGGCATGAAGTTGCGCATCGTGTGTCCGTTTGCTAAAGACTACCTCGCCAGACATCCCGAATTGAAAGAACGTTACAGCGCTCTCAGCGAACCGGCGCTCGAAAGTGAATCACTCTTTGGCAGCGCGAAGGCTGATGGCAGCTGACAATTGCGGATCTGCCGTTGTTGTTAATTCACAACAACAAGGTTTCCGAGGAAATGCTTTCGGTAGCAGCGTACTGCTACATGCACCAAAAAAGCGCTTTCATCCTTTGAATGCGCTGGCCGTCAAGTCTTGTTTTGTTTTAGGAATGTTCAGCCGGGTTGCTTCTTCTCACCAACCGGCAACTGCGCCTTGCACTCGCTTCAACGCGTCGCTTGCTTTCGCCCTGCGCTTAATCGCGTGACTCTGAGGAATAGCGTGGCGGAAAATGATGGGAAAATGTCAGATCTGCCATTGCGCCAAGCAAGATACTGAGATTCCACCACGCAAATGCAACGCGTTGATGCGCGCTGCATAGACAAAGCGTTGGTCTTCATAAATAAGAATCTTCTCCTCTGATGAGCACTGCGAATCGTCAATCGCGAACTCCGTGAGTCCTGGGAGTATTCCCCGCAGACTAGATGATGATCAATGGGGTCTGATGAATAGCCAACGCGCACTCTTTGTGGAAATGGACCAGAGGCTCAGGGAAGTTGAACCTCGGGGTTTTAGGTATCAAGACCAGCTTCTTAGTGAACAAGAGGAGGTGGTGTTGGCCGCGAACTTGGAACAACTCGACCTGGAGCCCTTTGAATTTCATGGATACCTGGGCAATCGGAGGGTGGTCAATTTTGGATTCAAATATGACTTCACTCATCGGTCTGTTCAGAAAACGGATGACATACCTCCTTTTCTCAACGATCTCCTAAGCCGAGCTGCAAGCTTCGCGGGGTGTGAAAAGGAAGTCTTTCGACAAGTGGGTGTCAGTGAATACTCCGGTGGCGCCGGAATCGGATGGCATAAGGACAAGCCGGAATTTGGAATCATCGTTGGAGTCTCGCTACTGGCACCTGCCACCATGCGGTTTCGGAAAGCGCAAGGCAGATCCTGGAAAAGAGTTTCGCGTGCCTTGAAACCCCGGTCTATCTATGTCCTCTCCGGGGAGGCTCGAACAGATTGGGAACACAGTATTCCACCGCTTGACGCGCTGCGCTACTCAATCACTTTCCGAACGCTGTCTGAAAGGCGGTGAAACTCTGGGGAGGCTCAATGACATTCTCGAATCACGACGTGGCCGGCCAGATATGCGACGAGCAGATCGCGTTCCGTGTCTGTGTGCCATCGGCCGGCTGCAGGAACTGTTGACGCGTCCCTGGACACTGCACATCCTTTGGTCTTTGAGTGAAAACGGACCGATTCGGTTCGGAGCGTTGCGCAAAAGCGTGAACGGAATGTCGGCGCGCGTGCTGACCGAACGTTTGCGTACGCTGGAAGCCGAGGGATTCATGTTTCGTCACTGCAAGCCAACGATTCCTCTGGCCGTGACCTACCGTATTACAGATCGCATGAAGGACATTGAGAAAGTGTGGGTGCAACTGGAAAACCTGTCGAGGAAATGCCGGCCAGAGGAATCAACCGCCCGCGGATCGACGGCACATTCGGCAAAGGCAGATTAAATCTGCGAGGGAGCAAATTGGACTGATTGCAGTGCGTAAAACACGTGCACTGTCCCAGCATCGGAGAAATTGTGCAACCAAGTCGCCGAAGCGCTGTCAGCCGCTATAGCGCCGGCTCGAAGTCTGGATGTGACGCGAACAGGGAAAAGGCCCGCGTCGATTTGTTGTTAGTCGAAGACCATTCACCGCAACACCAAGATCGGCACTCATCGATTCACCGCCCCGGTTACAGCATTTACCGAACGCAACGCGGATAGACTGGAATCCGGCTGAGTGGAAATCTCATTTTTGCGATCGGCAAGATATCGATGAATATAGGATATGACGACGGAGCCCTCGCCCACGGCTGATGCAACGCGCTTTAGAGAGTCTGCACGCACATCTCCAACTGCATAGACGCCTGGCACGCTGGTCGCGTACGGCGTTTTCTCGAAGCCGTCTGTGTTACCCGTCAAGATGAAACCCTTCTTGTCGAGCCGGACTGTACCGAAGAGCCAGCCTGTGTTCGGCTCAGCGCCAATCATTACGAAAACGACTGAGATATCCTTTGACGTACGTTCCCCTGTGCTCGAGTTAACCCAAGTCACCCTCTGAAGGGATGGGTCTCCTCCCAACGCAACAATCTCAGACTCTGTGTAGACGGTGATATGGCTTGAGTTTTCAATACGGGAAATTAGATACTGCGACATCGTTTCGGCGAAGGACGCGCGACGCACGATGTGATGCACGTGCTTTGCGACACCCGAGAGAAACAGTGATGCCTGCCCGGCGGAGTTGCCTCCACCTACCACGATAATCTCCCGGTCTCGACACAACACTCCCTCCATCGCGGTGGCAGCGTAGTAAAGCCCACGGTTTTCATATTTCAAGTAATTTTCGAGAGCGAGTTTGCGATACTGAGCGCCAGTCGCTACTACGACGGCGCGCGCGCATACCTGGTTGCCGCCTTCGAGCGTTAGTTTATGAATTCCATCTATGTGATCGATCGCGACAACTTCTCGAGAGATTGCAAAATGTACGCCGAACTTCAATGCTTGCAGCTGCGCGCGATTTCCCAACTGTTGCCCACTGACGCCAGCCGGAAATCCCAAGTAATTTTCTATTTTCGAACTTGCACCCGCCTGTCCTCCAGGTGCTATTCCTTCTATGACCGTCGTAGAGAGGCCTTCAGAGGCTGCATAAACCGCAGCCGCGAGTCCTGCCGGACCTGCTCCGACGACGGCAACGTCGTAGATCACTCCGGGGTCGGGTCGTTCCGAAATGCCCAGTTCGTCTGCCAAGTCGGGGATGGACGGGCGTGCCAAGACCCGCCCATCAGAGAGTACGACTGCCGGCAACCGTCCGGCATTTTTATCAGCGTCTTCTGGAGATATGTTTACGATTCTGTGCGGATAGTTGTTGCGGACGAAGAAACGCTGAAGATGCATCATCCGGTCGTCACCGGGTTTGCCTTCCAGAATCACTCCGCTTGATGCTGCCTTGACGATGCCAATCCGACGCCAGATAAATGCTGCGACGATCACATTTGCGATGTCTCCTTCGGCGCGCATCAACCGCTGAAGCTGTGTGCGTGATATGCGCAACAAAGTGCTCGGAACCACAGTTCGTGCTTCGACCACTGCCCCCTGAGAGGTCAGGAGGTTGAATTCTCCTGTGAAATTATGTCTGCGATGGCGAGCATAGACCTTTAGGCTGCTGTCGGCCGAAGGGAGAAAAATGTCGACTTCGCCTTCAATAACAACGAACATATCAATCCCGCGGTCACCATGGGTATACAGCATTACGCCCGCTGGAAGCGACTCCAGACTCCCATACGCTCGGAGTCTTTCGACCATGTCTTCAGTTAGTTCCGCAAAGGCGAGTTCCCAACGGAAATCTGGTCCAAGCTCTTTGAGAAGAGTATCGGCGAATGTAGCGTTCTCCGGCTTGTGTTCGTTTTGATTGTTCATGGGTGCATTCCCGGGTATGAACTGCGAAATCCTATTTCGCTGCATTTAGCTATAACACGAAACGAAGGCTGCGATTCACATATGACGCAGAACTCACAGCGTATGGCAGAATTTGCGCCAAATTTGGCGCTTTCTGGGCACTGCCGCGGTCCATATTTTTACCTGACCACTTCATCAACAGAATTCATGGAGGTTCAAGAAGGACAATGGCAAAGACAATTTTGATTACCGGCGCATCGAGCGGTTTCGGCCGTCTGACCGCAGAAAAACTTGCGAACTCTGGGCACAGAGTATTCGCAGGTTTTCGATCAACTGACGGTGCCAAGAAGCCAGTGGCTGACGAACTCAGAGGCAAGAAGATCGAGATTCTCAGACTTGATGTGACTGATCAAGCGAGCATCGATAGCGCCGTCAAACAGCTCCTTAAGACGACGAATAACCAACTCGATGTGGTGGTGAACAATGCAGGGATGGCATCGGCGGGGATCTCGGAGTCATTTACTGCTGAACAAGTTCGCGAAATGTTCGACGTGAACGTATTCGGTGTTCAGCGAGTCATCCGTGCGACTTTGCCTGCACTACGGGCGCAACGGTCCGGTCTCGTAATAAATATCGGATCGATCCTTGGTCGGGTCACGATACCGTTCTTCGGGCTCTATGGAGCCTCGAAGTACGCGGTGGAGGCGATGACTGATAGCTATCGCTACGAACTGTCCCAACTGGGAATCGACGTGGTACTGGTTCAGCCAAGCGCTTACCCGACGAACATGTATGCAGCGGCGCAACAGCCGGCTGATGGAGAAATTGCAAAGACGTATGGAGCGGTCGCGGAAGTTCCCGGAAAGATTCTTAAGACTTTCGTCACTCTCTTTCAGGGCGAAAATGCTCCGAATCCGCGAGACGTTGCAGAGGCGATCGACAAAATTGTTTCCACCCCGGTGGGTAAACGTCCGGATCGCGTCGTAGTCGGTTTGCCGTTTGGGTCTGATGCTGTCAATAACGCAGTCAATCCAATCCAGCGTGGCACGATCGACAGCCTGGGTCTCGGAGATCTCGCAAGGCTGAAGGTTGCCTAGCCTACAAGGAGCAAACACACGGTGACTCCACTCAAGGTAGTGAAGGCTTTTTACGCGATCTTAGGTTCTGAGAACAGCCTCGCAGTACTCGATCTCATCGCGGATTCAATCCAATGGACAGAGGTGTTTCCGGGTTACGCGGGCACTTGGGTTGGAGCAGACGCTATTCGGAAGCATGTTTTCGAACCGCTCAACCGAGACTGGACTGATTTCCTCGCAGCAGCAGAATCCTTTGTAGTGGAAGATCGCATCGTCGTCACCTTCGGTACATACTCCGGGGTCTATAACAAAACGGGAAAGTCCATAACCGCGTCCTTCGTACATAGGTGGGAAGTTGTCGACGGAGAACTGACGAGTCTCAGGCAATACACTGACACGGCACTGATACAGGCGGCTCTGATGTGATCCCGCATCAACTTCTATGCGCGAATATGGCCTCTTACTGAGGCTTGAACGAAGCTGAGTTGCACGTATCTCGTCGGATGCGTTTCCGGCAAACGAGAAGGTTCTCCGGCTAAAACGACACGGACTGCTGTCAGTCATTCGTGATCGAACGCGAAGGTTCCGACCGAAACACATTTGGTCGGCTGCGCCTCTGTGTTCGGCAACATCAGATTCTGCAAGATGCAAAGGAGTATTTGATGATGAATACGTCGAAGATCAATAGGTTGTTCAGTCCAATTCAGCTCGGTGCAACTGGCCTGAAACATCGGGTCGTGATGGCGCCCCTAACTCGTTCACGATCCCTCCAGCCCGGCAGTATCCCCGGCGACCTGATGCTCGAGTACTACACGCAACGGACATCGGACGGCGGGCTCATCATTAGCGAGGCTGCACAACTTAGTCTCGCCACCAGCGGATGGCAGGGTGCGCCTGGCATGTATTCCGACGCGCAGATTGATGGATGGAAAACAATCGTCGATGCCGTTCATGCAAAGGGTGGACACATCTTCGCTCAATTGTGGCATCCCGGGCGCTTTTCTCATGCCTCACTCACTGGCGGAGCGATACCGGTTTCAGCTTCTGTCGACCCTGAATACTGGCAAAATCCATCTCGTTTAATCTCTACGCCCAATGGTTGGATGCAGCCCTCCCCACATCGTGCTCTTGAGAAATCTGAAATTCTTGGCGTTTTGGAAGAGTATGGCAAGGCCGTCAAACGTGTGAGATCAGCCGGTTTTGATGGTGTCGAGGTTCACGCAGGGAATGGATATCTTATTGACCAGTTCCTTCAGGACGGTAGCAACAAACGCACCGACGAATATGGGGGGTCGATCGAAAACCGAGCCCGTCTCCTCTTTGAAATTGTCGAGGCGATGGTTTCTGCTTGGGCAAATGACCGCGTGGGCGTGCGCATCACTCCGAGCGGCACGTTCAACGCAATGGCTGATTCCGACCCAGAAGCGTTACATGCTCATGTTGCCGAGGGTTTGAATCGATTTGGACTCGCATACCTACACATCATTGAACCCCGCATGAGCGGATATCTTCTGATTAAGGAAGACCAGCCTCCGCTGGCCACTCGACGTGCGCGACAGGTCTTCAAGGGAAATATCATTGCAAACGGTGGATTTGAGCCAGATTCTGCCGCGGCAGCTATCGAGCAGGGCGACGCCGACGCAATATCGTTCGGTCGTTACTTTGTTTCGAATCCTGATCTTCCGAGAAGGATACGAGAAGGACTTCCGCTAGCGGCCTACGATCGCGACACGTTTTATACCTTCGAGGCGAAGGGTTACATCGATTATCCGTTCTACAACAGCGCGGTCGACGCGGGAGATCTGGTGACCGCACGCGTGTAAGTGATCGAGCGGCCGGTAGCTTTGTTGACAGTTGGAGCAAAAGGAACTTTTGAAAGAGGCAATCACATTGTCAGGGAGCGCAATCCCGACCGGCCTCATTCACACCAGGCGTCAGGACGGGTTGCGCAGCCGTTACAGCGATTGTTGGGAGCGAAAGGAGGAGCTACATTGGAAGCAATCACAGGGGTATTCAATACGCAGGCAGAAGCTGAAAAGACTCTGAGGGATCTCCGGGATTCGGGGTTACATCTCGACCGCACGACCTTGCTCACGCCCGGCAGCAACACGAAAATCCTCGCAGAGATGCAGGGCGTTCCACAGGATTCATCGGAACAGCCCGGAATGGGCGGCGCAATGGGCGCATTGCTTGGCGGCGGCGTGGGTTTCGCTAGTGGCTCAGTTCTGTTGGCCCTAGTGCCCGGGCTTGGGCCGATCACCGCAGTTGGATTACTGGGGGCCTCTATCCTCGCCGCGGCGGGCGCGACATTAGGTTTAACCGCCGGCAACAAAGTGGAGCGCGCCATGTCTGATGGTATCCCCGAAGACGAAATCTTCGTCTACGAAGACGCCTTGCGGAAAGGCCGTAGCGTCGTCATAGCGCTCACCGATGATTCGAAATCGACAGCAAAGATTCGCGAAATCCTTTCACGGAATCGAGCTGAGTCCATCGATGCCGCCCGCGAACAATGGTGGATCGGACTACGGAGCGCGGAGGAAAGCCGATACCCAATCCCCCATAAGTTCTCTGCAGATGAGCAATTTGTTCGTCTTGGCTTTGAGGCTGCGATGCATGCCAGAACTCGCTGTATGGAATTCGATCAAATATCGGGAGAGATGAACGCAGCACTCGATGACGTCAAGGCGCAATACCCCGGTGCCAATGTGGAAGAGCCCTTTCTGGCTGGGTACCAGCGCGGTCGTGAGCATTACCAGCAGCTTTGCGACGAAACCGAACAATTGGTTAAAGAATAAGGTCGTCGACCCCGATGGTCTAGGCGCGGATCCACTTGGCCGGCGTGGTGCCGAACTGAGACTGAAATTGGCGAGCGAAAGTGCGTGGGCTCATTGCTACGATCTCTGTTGGCAACAGAGATTCGATCGCAATTCCTAGTGCACTCGCGCGCGTAAACCAAGGCCACCGAATCAGAATCAAATACGAGCGGAGTCTTGTTGCGTCAGGCCATTATCCGATTGACCAACACCAAAGCGCTCTCGATACTGTTTCGGAGTGACTGACAGTTGTTGGATGAACGCTCTGCGCAAAGCCTGCTCGTCCCGAAATCCGGTGAGAGGGGCGATCCGCTTGAGAGGCATGTTAACGGTCTCCAGGTGTTGCCGGGCCGCCTCAACCCGCAGTGACTGGATCCACTTGGCCGGCGTGGTGCCGAACTGAGACTGAAATTGGCGAGCGAAAGTGCGTGGGCTCATTGCTACGACTTTTGCCAGTGTGCTCACATCCAGCTTGCGAGCAAGATGCGATCTTGCCCAAGCGGGAAGATCCCGCATGCGTTTATCTTCTATCTCCTCTTGTTGAGCCAGCAGCTCGCTGTATTGTGCTTGGTTGCCAGGACGTCTCAGGAAAAGCACTAGATCCCGTGCGACTGTGGCGGCCACGGAGTGCCCAAGATCTTCCTCCACCAGCGCCAGTGCCAGATCAAGGCCAGCGCTTACTCCTGCCGTGGTGTAGAACTTTCCATCTTTGATGAAGATGGGGTCTCGTTCTACCTTGAGATTCTTGAAGCGGCTAGCGAATAGATCACAGTACCGCCAGTGCGTCGCCACCCGTCTCCCGTCGAGTAAGCCCGAAGCGGCAAGGAGAAATGCTCCCGTGCAAACCGATGCAATTCGGCGAATGCCAGGAGCGCGATCTCTAAGCCATTTCAGTAGCTCAGAGGACTGATGTTCAATTGAGCCGAGGCCTCCGACTACGATTAACGTGTCGATCGGACCGGTGTAGTCGGAAAATCTGCTGGTATCGGCAATGGAGAGCCCTCCCATGCTTTTAACCATCTCTCCCGATTCGGCCGACAGAATTCGAAACGAATAGTAGGGCTTGTTCTTGACCTTCGGATACGCAAAAACAGCAGCAGGACCTGTCAGGTCAAGCAGTTCAAAGGGAGACGCAACCAGAAACGCGATGATCGGAGAGCGGGGAATCATATCGTATGGATAGTATGGCAGATTTTGCCTCAAATATGACAGTTCTGCCAAACCGATGAGTCCGAAACTTCCAATGAGGCAATTGTCGAGTGGTCGGGCAGGCGGCAAGTTTTGTGGTTGCTCGTTCCATTGGAACAACAAAGGTGCAGCTCGTGGGTAGGGCGAAAACGCACGAAGCGCACCGGGCACAAGCATGGGTTCCCACTGAGGCAACCCGAGGACAGGAAGGGTCTGTTTATGGCAACGATCAAGTCACCCACGAAACGGAATGTTCAGACGCCATCGGGACGTATCAGCTACACCGAGCAAGGCTCGGGGCCAGTTGCATTGTTTGTGCACGGAGTATTGCTGAACGACCATCTCTGGCGCCACCAACAGGCAGGATTGTCTGGCGTTCGACGCACGATCGCGGTCGATCTGCTCGCGCATGGAGATACCGAAATCGCGGCTGACCAGGATGTCTCGGTCACGGCAAATGCAAAGATGCTCAACGAATTTCTCGACGCATTGAACATCGATAAAGTAGATGTCGTGGGAAATGACAGCGGCGGCGGCATCGTCCAAATATTCTCCGCTCTCTACCCGGGACGTGTTCGAAGCCTCACCCTGACTAACTGCGATACGCATGATAACTGGCCGCCCGAGGCATTTATGCCCTTTGTTGAGATGGTGAAAGCTGGAGGTTTGCGGGGCACGCTGGAGGCCATGCTAGCGGACAAGTCGATCTACCGTTCTCCCAAAGCGTTAGGGCCGGCGTACGAGCATCCTGAAAGAGTAACGGATGAAACGATCGACAAATATCTTCGTCCATTCCTGGCTAGCGAACAACGCACCCGCGACCTCGAGCGCTTCGTCAAAGCCTTCGATAACAAACATACAGTCGCGATCGAACCGAAGCTAAAGGCTTTGAAAGCTCCCACACTCATCGTCTGGGGTACAGACGACGTCTACTTCGATGTGAAGTGGTCCCACTGGTTGGCTTCCACGATTCCTGGAACAAAACTTCGTAAGGAGTTCGAAGGAGCGAGAATCTTCTTTCCTGAAGAACGCCCAGAAGATTTCAACCGTGAGCTCCGCGAATTCTGGAAATAGACGGAAGGCTGGACGAAATCATCTGCATCGCTGCCGGGTCACGGTGGAGATGAACGTAAGGTTTTCACTGGTTCATAAACCAGGGCTTGTCATGATTGGCGAGGAGGAGAGATGGCAACTCAGGCTGAGAAGGCAAAATCGTTTCGCAAACTGCACGTTCCCGGCGAACCGCTCGTACTGTTTAACATCTGGGATCCAGGGAGCGCCAAAGTTGTGGCGGAGACAGCTGCTATGGCGCTCGCTACCAGCAGTTGGGCAGTTTCCGTGGCGAGTGGTTATTCGGACGGCGAGCACACGCCGCTCCCCCTTGCGATCGACAACCTTCGACGGATCACCGAAGCAACGAATTTACCGGTTACAGTGGATTTGGAGAGCGGTTATGGAGATACGTCCAAGAAAGTGGGAGAAACTATCGGTCTAGCTATCAAAGCTGGGGCGATCGGCTGCAACCTGGAAGATAGCTTTCCCGAAAACGGATCTCTCCGGGAAATTAAACAGCAGGTTGATCGGATACGGCATGCTCGCCAAAAAACCAAAGAGACAGATGTTGATTTCTTCATAAACGCAAGAACTGATGTCTTCATTCATGTGCCGCAAGACCAGCATGACGCACCTCTCGTTGCACAGGCACTCGAGCGGGCACAGGCATACGCAGAAGCCGGTGCAGATGGTTTGTTCGTTCCTGGCTTGGCAAATCTAGCTCTGATCGGTGACTTAGCGAAAGCGTCGCCTTTGCCAGTCAATATCATGGTCAACGAGGGGACGAACATCCGTGCGCTCGCAACGCGAGGCGTTGCCAGGGTAAGCTTCGGTGCTGCCCCTTACATCCTGATGATGACCGCCCTTAGAGAGGCAACGCAGAGAGCGATCCTTAAATAAACGAATCGAATGGCGGAGCTGGTACGAGCAGAGCAGCAAGTCATCATGCCCCGCCAACGGCCTGTATCGGCGTATTTGCCCCTACACCCCCACCCTAGACTGGGACACGCTTTTAACGACCTTTCGCACTCATAGTGTTCCCGATGTCAAAGCTGTAAAGCAGGGTCGGGTATAAACGAGTGATTCGGACAAGTACGGAGATGCGCTGCCTTCGAGTCAGTCACCACGCCGTTGTAGAAATGATAGTTCTTCTCCGGAATAGGTTTTTTCCATTTTCATCTTGTGTTTAATGGAGAAAATGGGCACGGAACCCAAATCGAAAAGAAAGGCGTTCCTGAAGGCCATTGGCTTCGACCAACTTTCAGTTCAGCGATCCAAACGAAGCCTTTTGCGAGATGCGCTGAGACCGAATGAGGAACGAGACCTTGCTTTTCGGCTCATAATCCTTTCCATTCCACCTGGCAAAGTAAGCACCTATGGACGAGTCGCCGCGGCAGCAGGTTATCCGAGATACCATCGCGCCGTCGCTCGTCTGTTGCGCACAGATCCTGTAGATCAATTGCCCTGGCATCGTGTGGTAGGCGCTGGCGGACAGATAAAGGTGCGCGGCGCGGCCGCGCAGGAGCAAAGAGCGCGCTTGAAATTGGAGGGAGTTAAGTTCAACGGAAAATGCGTAGACATGGAGCTGTGTGAACATCCCATCAAGCCTTGGGAAGTCTACATGTGATTTGTGAATCGCAGGGAGCTTGGGGCAATGAGCATGAAATTAGAGCAACAGCAGGAAAATGAATCCACTCCCGATGTCATAACCTTATTGACACCGCTTCAGCTAGGTGCGCTGTCTCTGCCCAATCGCATCGTAATGTCTCCTATGACGCGCGCGCGAAGCACAGATGGTGTTCCTACTGATATTGAAGTGAAATATTATTCGCAACGTGCGTCAGCCGGCCTCATCATCACCGCTGGCATCTACATCAGCCGTATGGCAGTTGGGGGAATCAATGTCCCTGGCATCTACACGGACCAGCAAATTGACAGCTGGCAGCGAATCAATGAAGCCGTGCATTCGGCTGGGGGGAGAATCTTCGCTCAACTCTCCCACAGCGGCTCTGTCTCCCACCTTTCGCTTTTGAATGGCGACACCCCGGTCGATCCATCGGCCGTAAATCCTCGCCAGAAGGTGATGAGTGCCAGTGGCTACGTGGACACGGTGGAACCGCGTGCCTTGATGACATCTGAGATCCGAGCGATCGTCGAGGAGTACAGAACCGCAGCAGTTAACGCCAAGAAGGCCGGAATCGAGGTGCATGGGGCCAACGTTTACTTGTTGCCGGAGTTTCTGAATACGTCTACGAATCTTCGCCAGGACGAATACGGTGGCACTGCCGAGAACCGAGCGAGAATCGTCGTTGAGGTTCTAAATGCGATTGGGACGGTCTGGGACCATGAACGCATCGGCCTAAAGCTGAGCCCAGCGATTTCAGGCATAGGAACTTACACGGCGGTCGAACATATTCTCAAATGGCTCAATGACTTTTCTCCCGCCTATCTGCACTTGCGTCGCGGATTTGACACGAACCGAAATCCGATTGAGATGCTGAGAGAGCACACGTTCGAGCATTACCGCGATGTGTTCAGAGGCACTCTGATTGGCAACGGCGGATTTGATCTTGCAACCGCAAACGCCCATGTGGAACGCGAAAGTGTTGATCTGGTGTCCTTTGCAAGGCACTACATCTCAAATCCCGATCTCGTGGATCGTTTCCGCGGGAACCAAGCCTTATCGCCAAGTGATCCCTCCACTTATTACAAGGGTGAGTCGAAGGGCTATGTGGATTATCCCAGCCTCAGTACTGGAGCGTAGCTACCGAGTGATCTACCGACGTCGTCTTCCTTTTCTGGAGCGCAGCTGTCGAGAATGGTGTGCTGTTGGTTTTCGCCCACACAACGAACGCGGAAACTGTGTCATTGTAGGCAAAGGTTCACAAAAATATCTCAAGAACCGCCGACACCCTGCGAGCATTTCTGCACGCTCGGAGAGAGAACAAATCAGCGGCTGCTGCTCGCGGTAAAACCGAAAAGGAGGCAGAAGAACTGTATTGATTGCGTCGGCCAGGAGCCGGCGACTTCATGAAGAAGTATTTCAAAGTCGAATGGCCCGAGCGCGATTCACCATTCCATGATAAACACCGAAATGGCCGACGGATCTGCCGCTCACATGCTTGTGGCTTTCAAGGAAGCCTACCGAGCGAAAATTGGATGAGACCCCTCTAATGCCTCAGAGTTTGCCGAACATTCGCAAAAGCCAATGCAGGATCAGTTTATTTTCAAGCCATGACCTCGGGCAAAACGACTTCTGTCGGTCGCTTGTCATCGCGAAGTCCTAAGAAGACAGGTTGCCGCAACTTCTTGTCGGCAGTCAGTTCCTGGTACGAAATTTGCGCGACGAGCTTTGGCTTCAGGAACGTAACA
>JGI12627J18819_10000406_pt1 | contig 14161 bp, 10 predicted proteins | sample TexAe_OM1H0_M2_FD_18819 | JGI IMG/M metagenome (IMG submission 18819)
TCCGGCACGCGTTGCTGAAAGCGCTCCGCCAAAAGAAGCTGCGAACCCGCCGCGAAAGATATCCTCATCGGAATCCGAAGTGGATGACGTTCACCTCTCTCATCCCGACAAGATTCTCGATGAAGAGAGCGGGCTTACGAAGCTGCAGTTAGCCAGGTATTACTCCGCAGTTTCCGACGTTATCCTGCCGCACATCATCGACCGGCCGTTAAGTATCGTCCGCTGCCCTGAAGGAAGTGGAAAGCCGTGCTTCTTTCAGAAGCATGTTGGAAAGGGACTGCCGCAGGGCGTCGGGAGCGTCCCGGTAAAGGGCAAAAACAGCGATGAAGTCGAACAGTACATCACTCTCCTCAGCGCGAAGGGTTTGGTGGGACTCGCGCAGATGGGCGTGCTCGAAATTCATCCCTGGGGCTCACACAACGATTCCCTGGAGACGCCCGATCAACTCATCTTCGACCTCGACCCCGATGAAGACGTGAGCTGGAAGCAGCTTGTAACTAGCGCCCTTGAAGTCCGCGACCTCCTTGAACAACTGAAGCTCGAAGCCTTCGTCAAATCCACGGGCGGCAAAGGGCTGCACATCGTCGCTCCTATCAGGCCCGAGCGCGAATGGCCGGAGGTAAAGGCATTCGCACACAGCTTCGTCCGCATGATGGAGTCAGCCAATCCCAAGCTCTATTTGACGAAGATGACCAAGGCCGCGCGCAAGAGCAAAATCTATCTCGATTACCTACGCAATGAGCGTGGCGCAACGGCAGTAGCTCCATATTCGCCGCGCGCGCGTAAAGGCGTCCGCGTTGCCATGCCCCTCGGTTGGAATGAGCTGAAGAAGGTCGACCGTCCGGGGTTTGCAGTTGCGAATTTCGATGAGTGGAAGGCCAGGTTGAAGCACGATTCATGGGCGAAGATGCTGGAGGTGCGCCAATCTCTCACTACACAGGCCATTCGCGCCGTCAGAGATTTCGCCGCTTAGACCCGCGATTATCGCGTCCGTTTTCGGAGTGCCATCTGCGCCGCATGATAGCCGCACATGCCGTGAACGCCTCCTCCTGGAGGAGTTGAAGCGGAGCATAAATAGATCTTCGGATCAGACGTCGCATACAGGTTTTTGGTGGGGCGCCACAACATCTGGCGAATGGTCATGGCGCCCGCCATAATGTCGCCTCCGATCAGATTGGCATCGGCTGCCTCAAGATCCGCTGGCATAGAGACACGGCGCTCCAGTACACATTCGCGGAATCCCGGTGCGAATCGCTCGATCTGATCTTCAATGCGCTGGGTCGCATCGATTCTTGATCCATTTGGGACATGGCAATAAACCCATGCCGTGTGCTTTCCCGCCGGTGCGCGTGTTGGGTCAAAAAGACTGGGCTGCGCCAACAGCACGAAAGGCCGTTCGGAGAGTCGCCCCTGAGTCATCTCTTTTTCAGAGTGCGCAATCTCTTCCAGGCTTCCGCCCAGGTGCACCGTCGCTGAAAGGGCGCATTCTCCCGCGCGCCACGGAATCGGCTGCGACAATGCGTAATCAATTTTGAACGCCCCAGGGCCGAGTTTGTACTCGTTGAGTGCTTTTTTGTACGGAGCCTCCAATCGATCTCCGGCGATGGCCAGCAATTGTCGCGGCGAGATGTCACAAAGTGTAAGTGCATCGGGCAATTCTTTCATCGAAGTGACGCGATGCCCGGTGTGGATGTTGCCTCCGAGCGACTGAAGGTTTTTAGCGAGCGCGCTGGTAATCGCTTGCGCGCCGCCTTGGGGGATGGGCCATCCCACCGCATGTACCGTAATGGCAAACATCATTCCAACGCCGGCAGTAACAGGTGCATCTAGGCTGAGAAAGGAATGGGCGGCGAGGCCCGCGAAAACGGCTCGCGCGCGCTGATTGTTGAACTGGTTGTGCGCGAAAAATCTGGCCGGCTGGATCGCATTGCGGCCAAAGTTTGCCAGCAGCAAGGGATGTTTCGGCATATGAATAACTGGGCCAAGAATCTCGGGCGCAACCGCCCACCATTTCTCGGCGAATGGCTGAAATAGGTCTTTCCAGCGCTTCCGATCTTCCCCCAAATTGTGGGCTGTCATTTCAAAGTCGCGGTACAGCATGACAGCAGTTCCGTCGTCCAGCGGATGCGCGACGGCTGCGGGGGAGTGAATCCATTGGAGGCCGTCTTGCTCAAGCGGGAGCGTCTTGAAAAAAGGAGATCCCACCGCCAGCGGATGAACAGCCGAGCCGAAATCGTGAAGGTATCCCGGCAAGGTCAGCGGAAGCGTGCGCGCGCCTCCGCCGGGCTGCGCTTCGGCTTCATAGACATCAACGTCGAGCCCCGCTTGCGCCAGAACAATAGCCGCCGCAAGTCCGTTAGGTCCGGATCCGATGATGGATGCTCGATCCATTTCCGCCTTTGATTTAATCATGCTCGGGCAGCGGCTGCGGCCATTCAATTACACCTACGTTGCCGTCGGGCAGAAGGGTAATCTCGGGCCCATAAAGCCCCATTAGCTGGCGCCGCCACCAGTTTCCCGTGTCGTGTTTCTCCTTCATTGTCGTGAACCAGTATTGCCACAACACCGCGCGCACATATTTCGGTGGCGCTGCGGCAAAGGGATTCCCGGCGAAGAGATGCAGCACATCACGGCTATTCGTGAGTAACCGCTCTTCAGTGGACGGAACGATATTGCTCTGCTGCCACGGGCCAAGCGATGCGAACCACAGGTTCCAGTCGAACCGTGGCTGATAGGGCGCGTAGATGCCAGGAGGCTCATTCAGAGCCTGCGGCTTGTACCTGAAAGGATAAGCAGTCCAGTTCTGCCCGTCATTCGAACCCTGAAACTCGATCTCATAGCGCCCCCTCGTCATCACAGCGAACAAGCCGTACCGGTTCGCAATGCGCAACGGCTCCAGCATATGGATTGGTGAGCTTGGCAGCGGAAAGTCCGGGAAGGGCATTAGAATGAGTTCCGCTATGGTTACGTAAGCAATCAGCGTCAGCGCAACCGTGCTTATGGCAAACTTGAGCGCCTGCAAATGGGAGAGTTTCGCCGGCCGAACCGGTTCCGCCTCCGTGGGACTAAGAATCGACAGCGGAGTTTCGGATCGATCCTCTTCGACCGGCTCTGGCTCGGGTGCGCGCCGATAAAGCCGCTCTGGAACAAGCCATCCAAGATAACCATCGTCGAGCAGCAGAATCCCCAGCGACAGCACCAGATAATTCAAAAAGGTGTAGTTTGCCGTGAGAATGACGCCGATCTCCCACGGAGTAACGATGACGAAGCAGACGAGCCGCGCAGGCCGCGGCAAAAACAGGAGAAGTACGATCACCAGCTCCATCACCAGCGTTGCCGCCGCGCTTCCAACGTGGAACCAGTGCGGAAGATGCTGGGCATACCAGCCGATCCACGTGGGCAGCGGACCGTTCTGGTAGTACTCGTCCATCGCGGTCAGGTGTCGCCATTGCTGATCGCCGCTTAGCAGCTTCACAATGCCCGACTCGAAATAAATGCGAAACCACTCCCACTGCAGCAGAAAATAGCTGGCGCGCGACGGCGGGCTATTCGCGCCGAACCCCGGCCATAGCCCGGCAGGGCAGAAGAATAACGCAATAAATCCAGCCTCGAGCAGCATTCCATCGGACTGGTAACCGGAGAAGTCCCCGGCCGTAGCAACGAATGATAGGAAGCAGACGAAGCAGACAAAAAAGCTGAGTCGTGGCCATGCGTTTACTAAAGCGGCAATAGATGCAATCAGCCCAATCCAGCAAATCGCCATAATCGCCGCGTTACTCGAACTGATCCAGTAGAGACTGGGCGCGAACCAGAACCGCAGCGGCCCGAATGCACGCTGCACCGCGGTCAGGTACTGGTGGGCAGGCAGCACACCATCTGGCCCGATTAGGCCGCGAACCTGGCGCAGCAGCGTGTAGAACGCCGAAAAATAGATGAGCGCTAGGGCTCGCAAAAACAGCCATCGCGGGATCAGACGGCGGCGCATGCCGAACCGCGAGTCAAACAGAAAGCGGAGAATGGCTGCTGGATTGCGCTCCATAGATCGAGGAAAGAATACAGCTTTTCCGGCTACGCATCCTTAGATGAGCCTCAGAGCGCCGCAACATTACGAAAGTGCGTGATATTTCAACTCGTTGCATTGCATCGCGACGTTCGTAAAGTATGCTGACTTCGATTCCGTTTTTCTCAATCGTGAGAGGTGGGCGTGGCGGCTGAAAGTATCGACGCACCGGAACCTGTCTTTGTCAGCGTAATCATTCCCACGCGCAATCGCCCCAAGCTTCTGGCGAAGGCAATCGCCAGCGCGCTTCAGCAGGATTTCACCAGTCTCGAAGTCATTGTTGTCGTCGACGGTGAAGACCAGAGAACATATGACGTCGTGTATAGCATTCGTGATACGCGCCTGAGGATGGTTGACCTGGCCGTCAACGTGGGTGCGGCCGAAGCCCGCAATATCGGCGTGCGCGCCGCTCGCGGAGAGTGGGTCGCGTTTCTCGATGATGATGACGAGTGGCTTCCCCAAAAACTCTCTCGTCAGATCGAAGCGGCGGACGCGAGCGGAGTGGAATGGCCCGTCGTCTCATCGGGCATGCTCGTGCGCACATCGGACTATGAAATGATCCGGCCCCTCCGCAGGTATATCCCCGCAAGGTCGATCAGCGAATATCTCTTTTGCCGGCGCTCCCTGCAGGACGGACCTTTCGCAATGCAGACCTCCACGCTTTTTCTCCGCAGGGAGATGATGCTCGCGGTCCCGTTCAGAAGCGGCTTGAAACGCCATCAAGATTGGGACTGGCTGCTGCGCGCGGAGCGGTTTCCCGGCGTGAAATTCACGGTCATCGAGCATCCTCTCGTGATCTACCGCACAGAAGACGGACATGAGAGCCTTGGTCGCGAGCAGGACTGGACGTTTTCCCTGCAATGGGCAGAAGAAATGCGGAGCTTCTTTTCCGCGAAAGCATACTCGTGGTTTCTGGCTTCGGAATGCGCAACACGAGCCGTCAAAAGCCGCGCTGGATTCAAGGCTCGCTGGGAGATTTTGGAAAAGTTTCTGCTGGATGGCCTTCCCACGTTGCGTTCATGCGCAATGATGGCGCTCTTTCTGGGCACTCCAGAGATATTTCGCCAGAACCTTTATGCCATGGTCAGGAAGTCGCGGCGGAATGCCGGAACCATGCCTTCGCTTCGACGCAACCCCGAAGCCACAATGGGAATGGAGTGGTGATTGCAGGCTAGCGAATTTACGCTCAGGTATCTGGATGGTGTTCGCGAGATTCCTTCTCTTCTCGATGCCGCCTCGATTGAAAAAACCATCGATTTGCTTTGCGAAGTCCGGTCGCAAAATGGCCGGGTGTTTTTTCTCGGTGTAGGTGGCGGAGCGGGGAACGCCAGCCACGCGGTGAACGACTGTCGCAAAATCGCTGGCATTGAAGCTTATGCGCCGACAGATAATGTCTCTGAACTTACCGCACGCATCAACGATGATGGATGGGAGTCCTGCTACGCAAACTGGTTGAAGAGAAGCAGATTGTGCGGTAGAGACGCCGTGTTTGTGTTCTCCGTCGGCGGGGGATCCGTACGCGACAAAATAAGCCTCAACATTGTAGAAAGCCTCAAGCATGCGCAGCGCGTCAGCTCAACCATCCTCGGCATTGTCGGGCGCGATGGCGGTTACACAGCCGAAGTTGCCGACGCGTGCATCGTGATTCCCACCGTATCCGGGGACACAGTGACGGCGCTGACAGAATCGTTTCAGGCAGTGATCTGGCATCTTCTGGTGTCGCATCCACGCCTCAAAAGGAATGAGATGAAATGGGAGCAGGTAAGCGAGCAGTCTTTCTCGATCGCGACGGTGTAATCAATCGCAACATCCTCAATCCGGCGACCGGAGATCACGAAGCGCCACTCACTGCCGCGGATTTCGCGCTGGCTCCAGGAGCGCGCGAGGCCCTGCGACGATTGCAGCGTGCCGGCTTCCTCTTATTCCTCGTTTCCAACCAGCCGAACTACGCGAAGCAAAAGTCAAGCCTCGATGAGCTTCATTCCATCGATGCCGCGTTCCAGCGAGAGCTGGAAGCGATGCACGTCAAGCTTGCCGCGTCATACTACTGCTTCCACCATCCCAACGGAGACGTCCTCGAGTACTCCGGAGAGTGTGCGTGCCGCAAGCCGTCGCCGTACTTTTTGCTGCGGGCCAGCAGGGAATTTGCCCTTGATCCTGCGCGCTCATGGATGGTAGGGGATCGCCAGACCGATATTCTGTGCGGACAGTTCGCCGGCGTGCGCACAATTCGCATCAGCCCGGACGGCGAACGCTGCGAGAATCCCATCCCTGACATGCGCGCCCCAGACCTCGCCGCTGCGGCTGAAATCATCTGCGGAGCCGGAGTCCTGCTCGGCTGAACCGTAGATTAGCGTTGCTGCTGCATCGCGCGAAGACATCGCTTCTGGTCGGGCACACACCTGGCAAGAAGGGCTGCTCAGGATTGTTGCGTCTGGCATCCCGCAATCGCCAGCATCAGAAGCAGCACCCGCCGCAAACCAAGTTCACGATTCTTTGCGTCGTACCACTCTTGCGGTGTGTGAATGCCTCCTCCAGCACCGCCCGCTCCTACACTCACAGCTGGAACGCCTAGTGACAGGGGCATGTTCGCGTCCGTGGACGCCGTGCGCGCCTCGGTGCGGATATTTAAGTGTCGATCCACGGCGCGAAGCATCTGGTAAAGATCGGAATCATCCGGCAAAGCTCCCGCAGGGCGCTCACCAATCTTTTCAATCGAAAATTCCAGAGCATCCGTCTGCCTGTGCCGCTGCGCTTTGTCATTTACGGCAAGAACCGCGTCTTCAATCGCGCGATGTAATTCCACTTCCAGCCGAATCAATTGCTCCGGACTGGTTGAGCGAAAGTCGAAGCGCGCTGACGCCTGGTTCGGAATCACATTGGTCGCCGTGCCGCCCTCGATCGTCCCAACATTCATGGTGGTGCGCGGCGACGATCCCATCTCGATCGCGCTCAGTCGCGCAATCGCCTGGCTCAGCACCACAATTGGATTCGGATTTTCCGCGTTCGCCCATGAGTGGCCGCCGGGCCCGCGTAGAGTTACGTGATAGCGCCGACTGCCGAGCGCCTCAGTAACAGCAAACTCGTGCCCGCCGCCGTCCAGCACCAGATGTGCTGCGATCTGCTCTGCCAACTCCGGCTGCCGGTAAAGAAACCGCATCCCGCGCAGATTGCCTTCACCCTCTTCGCCAACATTTCCCGCAAAGATCAGATCACACTCCGGCGTAATCTCCGCGTGCTGCAGTGCGGCAGCCATCGCGAGCAAGCAGACGACGCCGGCGCCGTTGTCGCAGGCTCCCGGCGCTTCCAGCCGCGTGTCTTTCACGAGTGGGTCAATGGGCGTTCCGGCAGGGAAGACGGTGTCGATGTGGGCCGAGATCAGAACAGTGCGCCGCGCGCGGCCCGCCGTTTTCCGGACCCCGAGCGCGTTTCCAATCTCGTCAAGCCGCACCTCGCTTAACCCGAGTTCCCTGAAGCGAGCGCATAGCCATTCTGCGCGCGGTCGCTCGCCAAACGGTGGAGCAGGGATTCCGACCAGTTCCGTCTGCCAGCGCATAATCTGCTGCCCGTGCAGATGAAGCCACTGGAAGGCCTTGTGCACGCGCTGGTCGGCAGCAAGCTGCGTTACCCGTGAAAAGGCCGAGACGGTGAGAGTGGGCGCCATGAAGTTTCAGCCTAAAGCATTTTCAGAGATGGTGTAGCCCGAAGCCGGGATGCCAAAGTCGACGCGATCACCAGGGAGCGGCGACCTTCCTCAAAACTTGAAAAGCCATAGTATCTCTGAAAATGCCGTAGCATCTTCGTATGCCGGATTCGTCAGTGCGAATTGCCCGCGCTGATAAGGTTTGCCAGAAGACGATACGCCCCCGGAACAGCTTCCGGAAACTGCCGGTAGAGCGCGAAGGCAACATACACATAGGTTCCCTTGCCATAGTGGGCTACAAGCAGCCCGCCGCGTTGCGGATCCTGTCCCGGATCGTGCGTTTCCGTCAAAGCCTGATAATGATCGCTCCACGATTCGATAAACGAATGGCCGCGCTCCTCGATCCATCCGTCAAAATCGGCTGAGGTGATCCGGTTTGGCGACTGGAAAAGCGGATTCGACGGATCAGTCACCGTCACAAGATCGTTTTCTTCAACAACCTTCTCCGGGCTGCGTCCCAGCGAAAGCGGATACGGCCCATAATTCTCAAAAGGTGCGCTCTGATACTGCACGATCACCGTCCCGCCATTGCGCACGTAGTCGAGCAGGCGATTGTTGTTCGCCACGAGGTCAGGGCGATTGGAGTAGGCCCGAATGCCAACAACAATTGAGTTGTAGCGACTCAGATCGCCACCCGCAAGCTCATCGGCAGTAATCATATGCGGCTCCACGCCGATTTCCTGGAGCGCCTGTGGCACCTCATCGCCTGTTCCCATGACGTATCCAACGCGCACCCCGGGCGCAACCTTCACGTCCACTGCACGCACGCGATACTCGGCCGCACGATAAAGGTAATACGGACGCAGCCCGGGATAGCCGATCGTCTCGACCCCCTCGCTGTACTCATAGTTTCCGCTGTTCGCCGTCGCCTTCAGCGTGTAGCTTTGCTTCGACATCGACGAAGGATGAATCATGAACAGAACCGGCGTTCCTTCGTTCGCGGTGAGGTCGAAATTGTAAGCTGCAGGCTCCGCCGTCCATCCTGCGGGCAGTTCAAGGTGAATGGTTCCTTTGGCAGTCTCCTGCTGATCATTTTTTACGCTGACAGAAAGCGGAAACGACGTCGCCCCGATTGGAACTACGCCTGCGGGAGACGCGATATTCACCGAGATCGCTGGCGTCACCACGAGTGGCTGATACAAATCGCCGAACCCGTGTTCGCGATGTACCGTTTGCACCACCTGACCAATGCGAATCGGTACCCCTCGATAGGTAAACTCCGCCCACCCTGCCACCGGATACGGAGCCAGCGGCTGATTCAAAAGGCTCGGATCAGCGATATCGTAGTACGGTTGCTCCGGTGTAGGCCGGGTGAAATACGGCCGCGTGAACTGCGCATTGCGCGGAACGGTCATACGAAAAACCACGTCACCGGCGTTGCTCGTTGGCGTGTCAAGCCCGGGCGCACCCAGCCTCATCACATTCCAGTGCTCGTGCTCTGGAGTCACAAGCCACGTACGTGCAAGCTGCAACTCACTACCCGCGCCCCACGCTCCGGCGCTTGTCACGTGCAACCGCGCATCAAATTCACTTCCCGGAGTAACGGACGTCGGTGTCTCAGAAGGACTCAACCCAAGTCCCGCCGGATTGTCCGAAGTCCGCGGAATCATCAGCGCATTCACATGCAGTCCCAAAGCCTCCGCCAGCGCGGTGTTGAACTGCACCAGCTTGATGTTCAGCTCATGGACGACATTCGCCTTGTCATCGGCGCTCAGAGAGCTCGCGTTGACCGCATCGACTAGGTCCTTCGTCTTTTGATAGCCGATGGCGAGCTCCGGCGCAATCTTCGCCGGATTCGACGGCAGATAATTGAACGTCGCCGTCATTACATGCTGATCGATATCGCGCAGCGCCTGCGCGAGAAACGCCGGGTCGCCGTGCGCCAGCGTCGCTATACCCGGCAGGTTGATGTCGATGCCGTCGAAGTAGTTTGTCGTTTGATCCGATACCGCGCCGGCGGCTGGCACGCGCGATCCATACAAGTGGTATCCAACGCTGAACGGTCCCCGCAGCGCAGCATTCCCTCCGCCGAACTGCGACTTCTGCTGGCTCCATCCCTCGCGGCCCAGCTGCAGATACGACCGTCCGACGATCGGGTCAAGCGTGCCCTCCTGAATCTCCACGTCACTCGACGGCTCCTGGTTCGACCACTGCCCCGTCACATAGTTGTAGAACCGCGCCGGAGCCCACTTGCCGGTCGCATAATCGAACATCCCTTTCGAAGTAACCGGAGCGAACGGCGTGCGCGCATACACCTTCAGCGGAGACCACGGACGCAGCCCCTGCGCAATCTGATCGGGAAATACATTCGGATCGCCGGCAATCTTGAATGCCTCCTGCGCCATCTCACCCGAAACCTGATGATGCCCGTGCCCGTCCGTGATACCTCCAACAAACACGGATGTCACAATCATCGGCCGGTACAACCGCACGGCATGGACGACGTCATACAGAACGCGGTCGCGCCCCCACTTCTCATGCGCCTCCTCGATCGTTTTCGAGAATCCGTAGTCGGCCACGCGCGTAAAGAACTGTTCCGTTCCCGAGTACTGATCGCAAAGCAGCAACTCATTCGTTCGAATCAATCCCAGCGCATCGTCAATTTCGCCGGACATCGCATCCTGCCCGCCTTCACCACGCGTCAGCGTAAGAATCGCCGTCCGCGCGCCCACTCCACGGGACTCGAACGCCAGCATCCCACCGTCTTCATCGTCCGGATGGGCAACGATCATCATCACGCTCGCCCACGTGTGTAGCTTCTTTAGCGTCTGCGCAAGCCCGGCCGCGCCGCGGTCCATGGGCAGCGTCTGCGCATCGGGAGAAGCGACAATCTGTGTCTGCCACGGCGTAACCTGCGCGTCCAACAAGGCAGGAAAAGGGCAAGCAAGAATCAGAGCAAGAGCAATAGCGCGCATGTAGCCCCAGTGTACAATCCGGCAAGCGATGGAAGCCGTAAAGACAACGACGAAGGCTCCCGGCCTGGAGCGCAGGCTCGGCCTCGGCAGCGCCATTTCGCTCAACGTGATGAACATGGTCGGAGTAGGACCGTTCATCACGCTGCCGCTTGTTGTCGCCGCCATGGGCGGCTCACAGGCCATCCTCGGCTGGCTGCTTGGAGCGTTCATCGCTGTATGCGATGGCCTGGTCTGGTCCGAGCTCGGCGCTGCCATGCCCGCCGCCGGAGGCACCTACGCCTTTCTGCGCGAAATCTACGGACGCAACGGAGCTGGCCGCTGGATCTCGTTTCTCTACATCTGGCAGCTCGGCTTCAGCGCGCCGTTATCCATCGCTTCCGGATGTATCGGCCTCGCGCAATATGCCGCGTATCTCTTCCCGGCGTTGAACGGCACCATTCTCGGCGGCCACGTGACTCTCGTAAGCCTGCTCGCCGCATCCACATCGCTGCTGGCCGTCCTTCTGCTCTATCGCAATCTCACCGTAATTGCCCGCATAGCGTGGATCATGACCGCTGGCGTGCTGTTCACAATGTTCGCAGTCATCGTCGCTGGCGCCACACATTTTCATCCCGCGATGCTGGCCGCTCCGCGCGGCGCATTCACCTTGAATGCTGGATTCTTCGAAGGCCTCGGCGCCGCCACGTTGCTCGCCACTTACGATTACTGGGGCTACTACACAATCTGTTTTCTCGGCAGTGAAGTACGCGACCCGGGACGCACCATTCCACGCGCCGTCCTCTGGTCCATTGCCCTCATCGGCGCTCTCTATCTCTGTATGCAGATCAGCGTGCTGGGCGTAATTCCTGTTCACGAAATGATGCACGCCGGAACAACGCAATTCGCAGTGATCGCTGTCCTCATGCAACGGACTTTGGGCACAACGGCGGCGCGCATCGTGGCGTTGTTGGTTGTCTGGGCCGCATTCGCGTCCATCTTTTCGCTTTTGCTCAGCTATTCGCGTGTGCCCTACGCTGCCGCTCTCGATGGAAACTATTTCCGCGTCTTCGCGCGAGTCCATCCGCGACACAAATTCCCCAACGTATCGCTCCTTCTGCTTGGAGCCGTCGCCGCCGTCTTCTGCTTCTTCAATCTCGCCGCGGTCATCGCAGCACTGGTTGCCATCCGGATTCTGCTCGAGTTCACGCTTCAGCAAGTCGGAGTCATCGTGTTGCGGATCACGCAACCCGAGCTGCCCCGACCATTCCGCATCTGGCTTTATCCGCTGCCGCCGCTGCTCGCATGGGCTGGATTTCTGTTTATCGTGTTTTCGCGCCACGCGGCTTCACGCGAGCTTCTGGACGCAGTCCTGGTCGCAGGCACGGGCAGTCTGATTTATTTCACGCGCGCCAAAATTCGCCGCGAGTGGCCCTTCGGACGCGCGACGAACGGGAGCGGCCATTAGCCTGGCTTAGGAACTCGAGTGAGCCTGGACGGCAAGTCCCATCGTTCCGCGAATCGCGTTCAGATACTTCTCCGGCAGCGTCTTCTTCTGCATCTGCCGATCCACGCTCACGTGAACCGTCTCCGCTTCTGCCAGTAGCTGATCGCCGTCGTCGGAAACGCGTATCAGCCTGTATCCAAACTTGATCACGTGTGATCGCAGCGCCGTCACGCGAGTTTCGATAACCACCTCGTCGTCGTACCGCGCGGGCGACCGGTAGCGGCAGGTAGCCTCGACGACGGGCAGATGGCAATCGTCATCAATCTCCATCTGCTTGTAGTCGTATCCAAGCTGGCGAAAGAACTCCACGCGCCCGATCTCACACCAGACGAAATAATTGGCATAATAGACCACGCCCATCTGGTCGGTCTCGGCATAGCGGACGCGCAGTTTTGTCTTTGTGGGTTCTTTCATTGACGGAGAAAGCGAAATGATCGCCCCCGTTCTTGATTAGAGTTTCAGCTTCGGCAGCAGATTCAGCTTCGCCACGTCGTTGAACATGATGAAGACGAAGAACAGCACGATCACGACGAAGGCCACCTGATACAGCCGCTCTTTGAATTCCTGATTCAGGTCGCGGCGCAGCGTACCTTCGATCAGAAGAAAGAAAATCGTTCCGCCATCGAGAATCGGGAAGGGAAGCAGGTTCAGGATTCCCAGATTCAAGCTGATTCCGGCCATCAGTCCAATCAGCGGCTTCCAGCCCGGCATGGAAACTGCCTCGCCCGTAGCCCGAGCAATCCCGATCGGCCCGCTGAACTGCTGCACGTTCTGCGGCCGCGACACCATCCGTCGCAACACGTCGAGAATCAATCCGGAGTTCTGAACATTCGAATGGACCGACTCCTTGACTGCCTTTCCTAGCGAAAGATGCTCCACATGAAATGGAGGCTGGTCAGGATAAAAACCCAGGCGGTATCCCATCACGCCGGTTCCGTTATCACCCCATATGGGATTCGTGGTCACAGTGAAGTGCTGGCTTCCGCGTTCCACCTCGAGCGTTACCGGCTTACCCTGGCTCTGCTGCAGCCACGCAGTGACTGCATCGACCGAATGTATGGGCTGGCCATCGATCGACACGATCTTGTCGCCGGACTTCAACCCTGCCTTGGCCGCCGGATCGCCGGCAATCACGTCGCGCACGCCGAGCGGCCCATCCTGCTTTTTCGGCAGCAGTCCCAGCGAATCAATATCGAAACCGTCTCCTTTGCCTGTGTCCGGGATGTAGATCGACGTGTCGAACCGCTGTGTCTGTCCATTCACCGTACGCTCGACCGTCAGTGGAACGTTGGCATTCGCGTCCGCTGCGGCGCGATCCTCCACCTGCTCCCAGGTGGGATTCCTGTCTCTGTCAAAACGAACGATCTTATCGCCCGCGCGAATTCCCGCATGCCACGCAGCGGATTCTGGCGGAACAACGTCAGTAATCGCGGCGCCCGAGAGATAATTCTCGACCTCGTTGTAAGTCATGTAGAGCCCGGCCAGAAGCAGAAAGGCGAGCAGGAAATTCGCCGCAGGCCCGGCAAAACTGATCAGGATTCGCTGCCACCTCGGGCGTGACGGCAACTCGGCCGGATCCCCAGTGCGCACGTCGCCCGGTTCGCCGCCCGCAAACTTGACGTATCCGCCCAGCGGAAGCAGGCTGATGCGGTAGTCGGTGTCGCCGCGGCGAAAGCCGAACAGGCGCGGCGGAAAACCGATCGAGAAGACTTCCACGCGCACGCCGCACCATTTGGCGACGATGAAATGGCCGAACTCATGGACCAGAACCATGATGCCCAGCACGATCAGCATGGAAACGATAGCGGTCAAAGCAGACGTCATAGGGTGAATAGTTTCCTAAACAGCAGTGGAGGCGTGCTGCGCGAACCTGCGGGCCTCTCTTTCAGCGGCCACACGCGCTTCCCGGTCCAGCGCAAGCACCTCCGCAATAGTGGCGGGGTGGCTCTCGGGTATCGCCTGGAGCACTCGCTCTATTGTACCCGGGATCGCCGTAAACG
>JGI12627J18819_10000407_pt1 | contig 14160 bp, 12 predicted proteins | sample TexAe_OM1H0_M2_FD_18819 | JGI IMG/M metagenome (IMG submission 18819)
GCCTCATTTCGTCGAACGTGCAAGTTTCCCCGGGGACGGTAGTCGGCAGCAGGATTGTCGTCGGAATGGGAGCAACCATTGCGGGCCGACTCTTAGATCCGGGATTATACATGCAATCCCCCGCGACACTAGTGAAGTCGGACCTGGGCGGCGCGTACTTCCGAAGAGAGGAAGGGCATGTCGACACCGTTCAGGCGCAGAAATGAAACTCGGGCCGGCCGTCGCGACCGCTAATGTAGCATGATGAAGCAATTGTCTCAGCGCGTGTGGGGCGGCCTTGGGCCGTTGGCTCATCGGTAACAAACTCATCCGCGATAATGAAGCCACTCGCACGCAGAACTCAATACCGCACCACTTCGCCGGGTCGAGCCTGGCACCCACAGAACTGACTACGCACCAGCGGGCTGTTCGCCGCCCGATCGAGAGAAATAAGACCGCCTCAACCCGGAGGTGACAGGACCCGAGGAGTCCAATGAGAAAGCCGGTGGCTGCGGTGTTCGTAATCGCGTGCGTCATCGCCGCATTCGTTTCGAGTGGACAGCTCGCCAAGGGCGACCCGCCCGGCGATAGGACGGCAGAATTACAGGCCAAGTTCGATCAACTCAAACCCGGTGAGACGCTAACCCTGGACCCAGTAACATACCAACACGGCGGAATTATCTACATCCGTGTCCCGGGCGTGGTAATCAACGGGAATGGCGCGACACTACAGGCTACAAACGATCCCACCTCCGCGTTTTGGATTGTGGCTGACAATGTTTCAATGAGCAATCTCAACCTCACCGCACCGCTAAGCGGGCCACGCTACTACGAGACGGATCAACACAAAATCGTAGTCGGTGCTAATGGAGTCAGGCTGAGCAACATAACTATTACCGGTTCAGCATCGGCTGGCATATATATAGCTGGCAGCAACTTCCGCGTCAACCGGGTAACTGTTCGGGACACCAGGGCCGACGGAATCGATGTTACCGCTGGCGCGAGCAACGGGGAAATTAACGATTCCACGACCGAGCGAACCGGTGACGACGCCTTCGCTGTTGTGTCGTTAATCCAAGAGCCTGAGCCGTGCCGAAACATCGTTATCAATTCTCCCGTCGTAAATGGGACGACAGCGGGGGGCCGTGGCATACTAGTTCAGGGCGGTGAGAATATCGTCGTCCGCAATATTAGGGTCTCGCAAACCAGCTTTGCGGGAGTTTATGTTTCTTCCGTGGGCGATCCCTTCAACACCCGATCAACGAATGGGGTACAAATCTCGGGCGGCTCGGTGACTGGCGGTAACGTGGCGCCGACCGTGCCGATGGGTGCGGTTAACGTGTCGAGCGACCATGCAGGCTATGGCGTAACTAACGTTACTATTTCGGATTTAACCATTGTTGATACTCCGCCGTCCGCACAAAGCAACATCGCCGTCGGAACCACCAATGGTGGAGCCCTGAACAATGTCGCGTTTCAGAATATCCGGATTCGGCAAGGGACAGATCTGCCCGCCATCTCTTCCAATGTGCCGGCCGGCACCTACACAGCCTCAGGCATCACAATGAATGGACGAGCAATCGCTCCGTGAGCGCAACTTATGCTCGACGTGGTGGCGGGTATGTAACCCTCAAGCTCCTACTTTCGACGCAGCATCGATTGCCGATTCGTTGAGATGGCGAGCCTGCCCGGCGCGTCGGACACACCGGAGGCGCCAAGTGATCCAGCTGTTCTACGGCATCGCGGCGATGAATGCGCTCTTCTCGTCGATGGCGTGGTGCGCAGCCAAGCCTAATCGGTGGTCGATACTGGCGCTCTTGACGTTTGCGGTAATTTGGCCGTTCGTTAACGGGGATCTGGAAGGCGACGTCCTTCTTACGCTGGACGGCACGCCGTAACCCTTCTGTCGAGCACGGTGACATTACGGAAAAGCCCTGAGCAATTCACCACGACACGAGCGTGCAGTTCCTCAGCGCTAAACGAGCGTTGTTGCCGTTGCACATCGTGTCATCCAACTTCCCGGAAAATCCAGGTCAGCTCCAAGGCCCCGCCGGCGCTAAAACTCCTTGAATGACTGGCAGAAGCCTCTCAGCTATGTAGGCGTGACCTGCGTCCGTCGGCGACCCGTCTTCGCGTATCGAGGTCGGATCGCTTACGAACCATTTGTCAGCGATCGGATCGACGAAGGTGGCGCCAATTTTGACTGCCTCGTCCCTGATAATGTCGCGGACCCGGGTCACGTCCGGCGCTGGATCTGCTACGGGGGAAGCCGGACCGGCAGCGATCACCTTGGCATGCGGGGATGCCTTGCGCACAAGTAAGAAGGTATCGTTGACCGCCGCTTCCACCGATTCACGGTTCTCAGGCGCGTCGCTGCTTCCGCCAAATATGATCACGAGATCATCGTCAGGCTCAAGCAGCCTGCGCGCCTCCTCGCCAAAACTTGTCCCTCTAATTCCACGTGCGACGTAGCCCGATCCCGCTTCCCCTGAGCTCTCGCAGTTGATGTCGACTCCCCTTTTCCGCATTTGGCGAAAGACCATTTGGTTCCAGCTGTTTGCACCCACATCGCCGAAAGTTGTGCTCTCCGTGAAGGAATCACCGATTGCGACTACCTTCTTTGGCTGCTGATTGCCCAAGGGCGCTTGAGAAACGGTAGGCATCGGCTGTTCGTGGCGCGCGTGCGCCACGGTGAAGGAGCCGAACAAGACGGAAGCAGCGAGGATCAGCGCACCGATGCCGGCAGCTTGCCAGTGTCTGTCGGTCGAAATGCCGCTCGGATCAGCCATACCGCTGTCCGACCGTCATCGCCACACGGTTCGGGACCTCTACCGTGCTAGAAACACGGAACGCGGACTTCTCAAGATTGCCGATGGCGTTGGGTGGCTGCTCATCTCGCATTTCACGAAACATATCTCGACTCCTTCCCTTGTTGGTCCTTTCCCTGACCAAATACGACGCGATAAGAAGGATCACAGACAATGAAAGAATCCGCCAAACCGAGCGAGAGGAATACTCGATAGACAACACACCTACCATTGCGACAAAGCCTAATGGGAGAAACGACATGAGCCGGAATCGACTTCGTTGCAGATTGTGCATCGCAAACCCAAAAATCCAGCCCATTGTACCGAATAAGAGGATCTGACCTACGCAGCCCATTGCGCCAAACCACTCTCCCGCAAACGACAGCGGTACCCAAGCGTATGGCCAGTATCGCTCGAGGTCGGCTGATCGGGCGGTCCCCGGCAGGGGATTTGCATTACCTAGTAGCGTGCCGATGTCCACGTCCTCGTGCACGGACTCTTCAGCTATCGGGAAACCCACGACCACCGAGGCGACGAGCTCTTTGGCGGGCTCCAAGATGGAGTCTGTCGAATTTGCGATGTCCGACGCGGTTGCCTGAACGACGTTAGGAACGTTAAGCAGCCCATGCGGCATCGCGCGGGCATTCCCTACCACGCTAAAAGCGAAAACGCCCGTGACAAACAATGCCACGGCTGGCGCAATCAGGGCTAGGTGCAGTCGCCGTTGGCGAATCTCGTTAAAGAAGATCAACAGACTGCCCAGGATCGGTACTGCGCACGCCATGCGGCTACCGGAAGACAGTGGTCCAATAAACCAGAGAGCCGACGTCCCGATCAACAAAATCCGAAGCCTCCGGTCCTTCTCCCATGCGGTAAGCACNACCCCTAGCACGCCGGAAAGTATTCCCGGCCACGACGCCATCGCTAAGAACAAAATGCCGTCGCTNTAGAGGTAGGAATCATTCTTGAAGAAACTNGGCCCTACGCCAATCACAAGGGTAACGAAGGCGACCGCCGAGACGATTGCTACCGCGATGCTCAGCTTTCTGGAGGGCGCCACCTTGCGAGTGGGCAGCGCCTGCGCCGGAATCGGCGGAATGAGTAGCGCGGACAGCCCGGCACCAATGGATGCCCACAGGAATGCTGGCACCGCTTTGGATTCACTGAATGCGACCGCTGGCACGCTCGACGGCAATCCGGAGTATCCACTGTGCCTCGACCACTCCCAGAGAGGTCCGCCTAGCGCTAACAAAAGCATAAGGGCAGCCAGGACAGCGGGAGCCGCAGCTGCACTCGTTCGCTTCACGCTCAGCCAAACGGCTAGCGTCAGGGATATCAGCGCTAGGACAAAAAGTTCAACGTTGGTCAAGAGTGCGTCCCATCCCCGTTCTGGGAAGGCCTACCGCATTCGACTATCCCGATTACCCTCCCATTCCCGTTCTGGGAAGGCTTACCGCTTTTGACTACCCTGGTTACCGACCCATTCCCGTTCTGGGAAGGCTTACCACATTCGACTACCCCGATTACCGACCCATTCCCGTTCTGGGAAGGCTTACCGCTTTCGACTATCCCGATTACCGACCCATTCCCGTTCTGGGAAGGCTTAGCGCTTTCGACTACCTCGATTACCAACTCAGGCTGGACGGCATCATCCAGCTGTTCGCGCGATGCAACGCGTTGTTTCGCGCGTTTCCGCCATTGACGACGGGCCACGAGGATGCCTTTCACGTCGACGCCATTAAAAGACAACAATTTGTCCAAATCAACGACGTCCTCCAAAAGCGTCTGGCCCTTCAGACACACAATGACGGACGCGGTCCCCGAGATCATGATGCCGGTGGACGAGCGTGCTGCCAACGCTGTCATTCGCTCGTGCTGGTCGAGAAGTGCGGGAGCGGCGAAAATCTCGACATCATTCAAGCGAAACCGAGGACCAGGTAACAGCGCGGTTCTGAATTCCGCAATCATTTCGCCCAGGCCATCGTCACTCCTGGCGCCGGCAAGAACCACTTTTCGTGCTGAATTTGGCGCGGAGAACAGCATCGACTGTATTCGGGCCATTTCGCCGCGACTGTCGTCAACTTCCACGATCCAGGGTGCCGACACCGCCTTCCGAAGTTGGCCGACACCGCGGATGGTGGGGTGCCGGCGGTGGTTAAGCACCGTATAGATAAGTGCCGCGCCACCAAACAACGCGGCGAACACCAGGACCTTCAGCCACGGCGTGACACCTGCGGTACTTTTGCTGACCTCGATAGGTCGGGCGACCGTCACCAGGACAGGGCCTTCCCGAAGGCCGCTGTTCTGCTCTACGGACCGGGCGTAATTCGGCAACTGATCTAAATAGGCCTGTGCCAGCGAACGCGCGGCGTCGGCAGACTGTGCTGTCGCTTGGATGGTGAGGAGGGGAGCACCATATATCAAGGCGACACTGATCCGGTTGGCAAGCGCCGCAGGCGATTCGGGAGACTGGATTTCTCCCAGCACCCGCCGCGCGAGCTCGTCGTTCTTCGCGAGCTGCCAATACATCTGAGCGCGATCCTGGGCGTACTTGTCTCCCGATACGGCATCGGTCACGCTACTGCTGAGCGGCGGCGCGACGTACAGCGTGGCCTGCGCCGTATACGTCGGATGGACCGCGAATGTCAGGAGGCAGCCGATGATCGCCCCGCATACGGCGGCGAAAGTCACGAGCCGCCACCTCTTACCCAAGAACCGGCGAGCAAACCGGATCAGGTCGACGGCCCCTTCGATCGAAGGAGCGTTGCTGATGTCGGTCACGAAACCCTCCATGGCTTACGCCTGTCCACTTATGAGACGGACAAATACGGAATACATATGTTGCGCGACTCGTAGGTTGCCGAGATCTGTCAGATGCACGCCATCGGATCCGATCAGTCCGACTTCTCCGTCTGTGAACCAGTTGTCCTGAATGGGATCGACGAAGTGCGCCTGGACTGCCTCTGCCGCACCACGAATCGCGTCGCGCGTTTGTAGAACCTGGTCGATTGGCTTGTTACTGCCCCACGTCGGACCGAGCACGATGAGCTGTGCGCGAGGCGCCAATTCGGAGACCGAGTGGTAGGTCTCCCGAGCCGCGGCCGCAACCTGGTTTGGCTCCGCTACGACGTCGGCTCTGCTTCCCGATATCACGACCATCCGAGTGTCGGAGCTGACGAGCCGCCTCACGTCCTCGTCAAACGTCGGACTGCTGGCTCGAATTGCATATCCTGACCCCTCGCCGTTGTTGTCGACAGCCATCCGAAATGGCGCGACTTTCCGCACCTCCGCGGCGAGAAGCGAAGTCCAGTTGGTGGCACCGACCCCGCCCTCATCGGACCCTTGGGTCATATCACCGATGAATACCGCCAACGGCCCATCATTGTTCGCCGACTTCGCCCCGTTTGTCGCAATCGCGAGCTGCGGCGCAATGGCCTGCGCCGATACCGCCGTTCTCGTCATCTTGTTCATGACCTCATGGGCCAAGACCCCGGTGATGATAAGGAGCGCCAAAATCATGACGCTGCTGTGTTTGCTCTTCATCGGACGGCAATCCCCCCTGGAGTGCTGACGGCGGAGCCTGGTCGTGCGCGAGATTGCCTAGCGACAGCGTGGATGGAACGGTGTACCCACAGCACGCCGACTATCGCAGTTACGGAACCGGAGAACGCCAGCGAAATGGCGATTGCGATTGCGCTTCTGAAGATCAACCCTGCAGCGAAGCTCAGCGCCAATTGCAGTCCAACGAGCAGCATGTTCAACCCGAAAACCGTCCTGCTCTCGCCTCGAGATTGGAAAACGGTGCTGACACCCCACGCCCAGCACATCGCCGCAGCGCTAACCCCGATGTAGGGAACCACCGAAAGGGTCTCTGGCCAGCTGGCACCAAGCATCGCCGCCCCCAGCCTCGCCGGTACAGCCATCAGGCAGCCGGTCGCAACCACCGTCAGCGCAGAAGTCGCCAACGATGTCCTGCTCAACAGGCGCCACTGGCCGCCCAAAGAGTTGCCGGTGCGCACCGCATGTGGCACGAACACCATCGGCAGGGCCATTAACAACGTTGCAATGGGGCCAAACAGCGTAGACGCTCCTCGGATGCCCGCCGCGGCAACGCTTCCGGCAGTTGTCACCGCTGCAAGCGTCACGAAGGCAGCACCGATTTGACCGACGGCGTACACGCTTGCGAAACGGAGCCTCGCCGGCCAGTCGGTCCGCCACCAGTCGAGAATCCTGGAGTGGTGCGGCGCAACTCTCAACCGGAATGCCAATATTCCGGCAGAAACGAGTCCGCTAACTGCCCACAGATAAATCGAAAATTCAGCCGATTCGCGAACACCGAAGAGGTTGGCAACAAAAACGCCGAGCATCGGCGCGGCCCATAACGCGTCGGCCACTACAGCTAAGCTCGGCCTGCCCAGCGCTATCGCGGTCAGACGCAAGACATCCTGTGCCAGGACAACGGGTAAGACGATGGCGAAGGCAAGCCCTATCCACGGCTGATGAAAGACCGCGCCCAGGGTCAGAATTAGAGATCCGCCGACACCACCGGTATACAGCGACCACGTGAGGGCATAGTTCGACTCCGCAACTATTTGACGATTCGTCAGGTTGCTGGTCAGCAGCAGCGGTGTTCCTAGCGCCCCCCGGTTGAATCCGATGCAGACACCCACCACGGTGATCAGCAGTCCGATGATCCCGAATTGCCCTGCCGACGACAGCTGCGCCAACACGAAAACTATCAGGGCATTGCTCGCGCTCGACAGCATTTGGTCGACCGTGGTCGAAATCGCCACCGAGGCGGCACCCTTTGCCGGAGCACCGGCGGACGACGGGGTTGGGAGACTCACTTCGCTCCACCCACCGGCACATATGTGTTCTGATACCTGTCGTTGGCGTGGTTGCTCATTCATCGTCAGCTTTTCTCGGGAGTCGCTGAATGATTGCCTTCGCCGGGGGCACCAAGTAAGGCATAAGCACGATCGTCGTGCGGGTGCTCGGCCCGCTCGTCGGGAACCTCGCCCGTGAGAAGCACCATCCCGATCGCGGGGATTCGCATGGCTTCCAGAGTCATCTTGGCCTCAACAACGTCGCAGATCTGCGACTTGCCTTGCCGGACAACAACAAGTGAAGCATCGGCGAGGGACGTCAAGGCCACTGCAACGTGGGAATGCGCGATAGACGGTGCAGCAATGACGGCGCGCTCCTGGGCGTCGGATAACACCAACCGTCTCTTCGTGTCCTTGCCGTCGATCAGCAGCGCGGGCAACGAATCGCCCTTGGTTCCGATATCCATCTGCCACAGGCGATCTAATCCGGTGCGACCCCGGCATTCTGCCCAGGCGCATGACCCTTCGACGACATCAGACAGTCCACTAGTCCCGCGCCCCCGCTGTCTGGAGACGGCGTCGATCAGCGTCACTTCGCCGCCGCACGCGACCAGTCCAGCCGCCAAACCCTGGGCGATGAATAGGGCCTCAGAGTCCGGATCCACGCCGACCACCAGAATCCTGCCGGTGCCCCCGACTCGGTTCAACGCGCCACCAATGCCTACTTCCAGGGTGTCGGTATCGGGTTCGCCTTTGACGGCGCAGCTCACCGCGAGCCGCCAGAACCGGTCCCGCAGCGAAGACGGGTCGTCATCGGCGACGATGGTGCCGCGATAAGTCAGACCAACGCCGGCGAGCTGGCCTGCACTTTTCACGATCGGATCAGTGCGATCGCGGTATACCGCGAGAAGCGACCCGAGCACAATTCCGATGAGGGCCGCCAAGGCGGCGTCGCGAACAGGATTGCCCGCGCGCGCGACGGTGGGGACGTCTCCACCGAGCACCACCCACGCCCTGGAGCCGTCGCGGCCAGGCCGTTCGACTTCTAAAACATACTGCTGCAGACCTAATTCGGCCGCAGACACTATTTGAACCGCATCATTGGCGCTAGGCGACGTCGCAGTGACGGTGACCATCGGCTGCCGGGAGTTGACGCGCGCGTCGATCGAGTGCTGAATCGTCTGCGATGATATGCGTCCCGAAAGTTTCTTTGAGGCCCGTGCGGCGACCTCCGGTCCGCGCAGGAGCTGCGCATACGTCGGCGCCCGTTCCACCGAGACCTGCTCTCCGCTGAAGGCGTCGCTGGCTGTGCCCAGACTCCCTGACGTGGAAATGATGACCCTGCCCTGGGCTCTGTACGACACCGGCCCAGCCAGCGACCAAGCCAGCGAGAGACACACGCAGATCAGGGTCACGACAACCACGACCCGCCACCGCTGCCGGATCACCCTCCATAGTTCCTGTATCTCCATGACGGCCCCTATGCCCTTGCTCGCGCTCGCGTCACATAGCCCCGGTAACCGCGCGCTCACGTACATACCGACGATACACCTGAACGAGGATAATACATACTAATTGCCATTATTTACCCTCTGGCGCAACATGCAGTCTTTTGCTAGCCATGAGTCATGCATATAGCCGGGTTGTCCAGCCATGCAGATACCAAAGTCTGGCCTGGTTGAGAACAGACCGCGGAGCAACCGAAGGCTCCGACGCAGACACCGCGGTCCCCAGGCGGGTCAGCAGGGAGGGCCCGCGCCCAGCAGGAAAATCGCTGTATGCACGCTTGGGGAGGGGTCGCACTAGTTCTGGCGACCGCCGGCCTCATGGTTCTCCACACCTGGCGGTATCGGACCTGAGCTCAGATCACGCGCGGCGCTTCACTAGCCTGCGGCGCAGCCCATCGGTCATCGGCCGCTCAATCCAGCGATAGCAAGGGATCGCCGCACCGATGCACGCGGCGAAGATCAGCACACCCAACGCCCAGGAGACCGGGGCGGGGCGGGCGTGTAGGTGCAGGGCCTTGGCGGCGACGACTACTAGGTACGGATGGAACAGGTACAGCGAGTAGCTGGCGTCACCGGTCAGCGTCACGAGCCGCGGGAGGCGAAGGCCCGTCCAGGCAAGCGTGAGGAACAGGAAGCAGGCCAGCGCGGGCAGGCCGCTGATCACGAACCGCCACTCCTGGCCGTACTTGACGACCAGCGGGGCGGTTTCGTTCATGACCACGAGCGCCGCGATCCCTGCCAGGGTCAGCCCGATGCGCGCGCCCCGTCCCAGCTGCCAGTCGCGGACCAGCGTCCACAGCCCATACGCCACGATTCCGGGCACGAATTCGATCACGATGCTGGATGTCCAGAAGTGCAGGGGAACCGCTTTGAAGTCCACGAGGTAGCCGACGAGCGCAACGGACAACAAGACCGCCGAGCAGATCCAGCCGCGCAAGCGGTGGTTCAGCGCCAGGCACGCCGCGAATATGACGTAGAACAACATCTCGTACTCGAGCGTCCAGCCGAGAAACAGCAGCGGCTGGGTGACACCGGGCGACTTCTCGTACGGAATGAAGGCGAGCGACTTCACCACCTGGGCCAGGTTGGCCTTCGAGCTATTGAGCAGCGCCGGCATCACCAGCGCGATCGCGAACACGGCGAGCGTGCCCAGCCAGTACAGCGGGGCGATGCGGATCATGCGCTTGAGGAAGAAGTTGGGGTCGCTGCGTGCCGTGACGTAGCACATGATGAAGCCGCTGATCGCGAAGAACAGGTCGATGCCCCAGGTCCCGAGCACATGGAACACGTTGATGTGGACCAGCACCGCCGCAGATGCGGGGATGGCGCGCAGCGCCTGGATGGCGTCTAGCTTGGGGGCGGCCGTTCCATTGGACGGGTGCATCTTCTGCGGGTCGCCGGAGCCGCGGACGGTTATTTCCGTCCTCGATCCGGCTTGAGCAGTGGTCATCGACATCGCTTCCCCTTCTCAAGCCAGCTGATTCGGGCGAACGGCGTGTCCGAAGGCCGAGCATCGATTGAACAGGCTGTGGTCATACCGGTAATGCACTTGAGTGGATAAAATCCATACTATATGGTAACCATGGCAAGCTAACACACGACTTACAGTCTTTCATAGACCTCTACACATCCATAGATTCGGGAAACCAGTGCAGAGCAGACCGCAGACCGCAGACCGGTTGCTTGGACGGAGCCAACGCCGCTCCCCAGGCGCAGCAGCGTGCACCGTCGTATCGCCCTACCCCTCACCAGGCCAAAAGGCTGATTTGAGACTGGTTATCCACGACTACTCCGGCCACCCTGGCCAGGTACACCTGAGTCGCGAGCTCGCCCGACGAGGGCACTATGTCGAGCACCAATACTGCGCGTCGTACACAACCGGCCGCGGCGCGACTAGCCGACGCGAGGGCGATCCCGAATCTTTCGGGGTGCGTGCTATCGAGCTGGGGAGCGAGTTTGCCCGCTACTCACCGGTCGCTCGACTACGTCAGGAACTCCAATACGCCCGGATGTCGGCCCGTGCCATCCTGGCCGCCCGACCGGACGTTGCGGTGCTATCCAACATCCCATTGCTGTCGCTGTTCATACTCACTTTGTTGCTGCGGACGCGCCGGGTGCCCTACGTCTTTTGGCACCAAGACATCTACAGCGAAGCGATCAGGGTCATTGCTCGTGATCGGTTCGGCCAGCTGGGTCGGCTCATCGGATGGGTCGCGGGACGTGTTGAACGTCAGGTTGCGCGCGGTGCCGCGGCCGTCGTCGCCATCAGCGACACCTTTATCGAGCAACTCGACGCGTGGGGAGTCCAGAAAAGCAAGGTACACGTGGTGCCGAACTGGGGCGCGNTCGATGAGATGCCTTTGCGGCCGCGAGACAATGCCTGGGCAAGGGCTCACGGCCTGGTGGGCATGCCCGTGGTCATGTACGCGGGAACGCTTGGTCTCAAGCACGACCCGTCGGTGATATCAAGGCTGGCTCAGACGGCGCCAACAGGTAGCCACACCGTGGTTGTGTCCGAGGGGAAGGGCCGCGAGTGGCTGGAGTCGGAAGCCGGCGACCTGCCGGGGCTGACTCTGCTTGATTACCAGCCATACGATCAGCTGCCAGACATGCTCGCGAGCGCAGATGTGTTGCTCGTCGTGCTGGAAAGCAACGCCAGCCGCTACTCAGTGCCCTCCAAGGTTCTGAACTACTTGTGTGCCGGCCGTCCCGTGCTGGCGCTGCTACCGCCGGACAACGCCGTCGCCCGCATGGTCGAAGCGGCCGAGGCAGGGCTCGTGGTGGCCCCCGGAGACGCTGACGCGGCAGCTGCCGCACTGAGCAGTTTGCTGGCTTCTCCCGTCACGCGAGCCGCGATGGGGACCGCGGCTCGCCGCTACGCCGAACGCACATTCGACGTAACACGCGTCGGTGAGCGCTTTGACTCGTTGCTCTCTGACATCAACAACGCTCAACAGTGAAAGGACACTGAAAGATGGAGATTGCGCACTTGCCCGGACGGACCGGGGTGAGCAAGCANAAAACAGCCCTAATCGCGGGAGGCGGCGGCTTCATCGGCGGTCATCTCGCCCGGACCCTCAGTGAGCGTGGCGTTCAGGTCCGAAGTGTGGACATCAAACCCTTCGACGGCTGGTATCAGATTCCCGAGGGTGTCGAGGCGCATCAGCTCGACCTGTCGGTGCTCGAGAACTGCCGTGAGGCCGTTCGCGACGTTGACGTCGTCTACAACCTCGCGGCCGACATGGGCGGGATGGGCTTCATCGAAACGCACAAGGCTGAGTGCATGCTTTCGGTGCTTATCAACACGCATATGCTNATGGCGGCCCGCGACGCAGACGTTGGTCGGTACTTCTTCTCCAGCTCGGCTTGTGTCTACGCCGCCGACAAGCAGGTGAACGCCGACGTGACGGCGCTCAAGGAGTCCGATGCTTATCCCGCCATGCCGGAAGACGGCTACGGGTGGGAGAAGTTGTTCAGCGAGCGCATGTGCCGGCACTTCCGCGAGGACTTCGGCGTGGAAACGCGGGTTGCCCGCTACCACAACGTCTACGGCGTCGAGGGTACCTACGACGGTGGACGCGAGAAGGCCCCTGCTGCGCTATGCCGCAAGATTGCGCTGGCTGCCATCACCGGTCGGCACGAGATCGAGGTCTGGGGGGACGGCGGGCAGACCCGCAGCTTCATGTATGTCGATGACTGCATCGAAGGGACACTGAGGGTGACGGCAGGAGACAGCGCCGTGCCGGTCAACGTCGGTAGCTCCGAGCTGGTGAGCATCAACCATATGATCGACATCATCGAGAAGATCGCTGGGATTAGGGTCAAACGCAACTACAACCTGGACGCTCCCAAGGGTGTGCGCGGCCGCAACAGCGACAACACACTGATCCAGGAGATCTACGGCTGGGAGCCGTCGATTTCTCTCGCGGATGGCCTGGAGAAGACTTATCAGTGGATCTTCGACCAACTCTCAGGCAGCGAGCGCACTGGCGATGGCACCGGACGGCTCGCCGCCGTTTAACGACTGCCCTCGATTAGCCAAGGAGGCGATAGGAATGGATGTTTCCTACGAGAAACAGACCGTCGATAATCCCAATCCGATCGCGCGCTTCGCCCATCGCACACGGTTGAAGAAGTCGAAGCGACTTTTGATGCCATTTTTGGGGGATTCGGCTGTGTTGCTGGACTATGGCTGTGGCCAAGGGAAGTTTTTGCATGATATCGCCGTCGATATCAAGGAACAAAGACCGGGCGTAGCACTCCTGGGATACGACCCTTACCAGAGTGCACAGTACGACGACTTCCGCATCGTCTCCGATCCGACTGCTATCGCGGCACAATCGGTCACTATCCTAACGTGTTTAGAAGTCTGCGAGCATTTGACAGATTCGGAAACGCAGGAGTTCGTAGACTTCGCATTGCATGCCCTCGCACCGAACGGCAGGATGCTGGTCACGGTTCCAATCATGATGGGCCCGGCCGTCCTGTTGAAAGAGCTAAGTCGAAGCATTCTTTTCCGTCGCCGTCCGGACATGACCGGATCTGAGCTATTCAAAGCGGCATTTCTAGGAATTCCTGCGCGCCGCGCCGACGATATCAAGGCATCTCACCGCGGCTTCGACTGGCGTGCAACGCAGCGAACTCTTCTCGAGAGCTTCCGGTGCGTCAATATCGAGTTTTCCCCGCTGCCGTTTAAGAGTCCCTACTGGCAAAGCCAAGTCCTGATGCTGTTCGAGAAAGCCTGAGAATCGCCAAACGACGGTTGTCTTTGTCTTCGTAAATTAAGGTGGCGGTCTCTCGCCCGGGGACTGCCCGGGGGTAGGGCGGCGAAGCGCAAGGTGGTCGCACGGGTGAACATCGCGTCGTACACGACCGGGTTCGCGCGGGGCAAAGTCGAGGTAGGCGTGTGCGATCGCGCCAGGGCGTCGCTTGCCGTACCGACGCGTATTCGGGCATCCCGGATCACACCCGCGAACTAGCCGAACCCGTCGATGGCGATGGCATCAGCGATTTGTTCCATGCCGGTGAAGAGGATCGACG
>JGI12627J18819_10000408_pt1 | contig 14157 bp, 14 predicted proteins | sample TexAe_OM1H0_M2_FD_18819 | JGI IMG/M metagenome (IMG submission 18819)
GCAGCCGGTCACGGCCATCATGGTCAGTGCGTCGTTGGCTTCGAAGATGTCGCCGTTGCCCAGCACCGGGATGGTCTGGACGTGCTGCTTGAGCCGGGCGATCTGCTCCCAATCAGCAGTTCCCGAATAGCGCTGCGCTGCCGTGCGGGCATGCAATGCGACCGCGGCCGCGCCTTCGGATTCCGCGATATGGCCGGCCTCGAGGTGGGTGTGGTGGTCGTCGTCGATGCCGATCCGGTATTTGACGGTCACCGGGATATCGGTGCCTTCGGTGCCGCGAACCGCCGCCGCGACGATCTGGCCGAACAGCTGCCGCTTGTACGGCAGCGCCGCGCCGCCGCCGCGACGGGTGACCTTGGGCACCGGGCAACCGAAGTTCATGTCGACGTGGTCGGCGAGCCCCTCGTCGGCGATCATCTTCACGGCCGCATAGGTGGTAGCCGGGTCGACGGTGTAGAGCTGCAGCGAGCGTGGCGTCTCGTCGGCGGAGAAGGTCGTCATGTGCATGGTGACCGGATGCCGTTCGACGAGGGCACGGGCGGTCACCATTTCGCAGACATAGAGCCCACTGACGGTGCCGACGCGGGCCTGCTCGAGTTCGCGGCACAAGGTGCGGAAGGCGACGTTCGTTACGCCGGCCATGGGAGCCAGCACCACNGGGCTGGCNAGCGTGATAGGACCGATGCGCAAGACCGGCTACCGCCTGCTCAGGGTCAGCTTGCCCTCGGTGTTGTGCAGCTGCCTGGCGGTCATCCTCAGATCGCCCCTGCGGGCTTCCCGCTCGAGCTGGCGCTGCTTGGAGATCTCGAACTTGTCGCAGGCCACCTCGAGCTCCTTGACCAGCTCGGCAAGGTCGTCGCGCAATCGGGCGGCCTCGCCGGTGAAATCGTCGCGCTCGAAAATGCGCCATTTCTTCAACACCGGCATCACGACCTCATCGAGGTGGATGCGCGGGTCGTAGACGCCGCCGACCGCGATCATCACTGCTTTACGGCGAAACTCCGGCACGCTGAATCCGGGCATCTTGAAGTTGCGTAATACCCGGTGCAGCGCATGCATGGCCTTATTCGGATCGACCTCGAGGCCGGCTTCGGTGACATCGCGGTAGAAGATCATGTGCAGGTTCTCGTCCTGCGAGATCTTGGCCAGCAGCTGGTCGGCGATCGGCTCGTTGCAGGCCTTCCCGGTGTTGCGGTGTGAGACGCGGGTGGCCAATTCCTGGAACGTGACGTACACGATCGAGTCGAACAGGTTCTCGGACAACAGGTCGCCCTGCTGGTTCTGGCCGGGGCTGAAACCGCGGTTGACCACCTCCAGGCGCAACTTCTCCAACTCGACCGGGTCGATCGCGCGGGTCACCACCAGGTAATCGCGCAGCGCGATGCCATGCCGGTTCTCCTCGGCGGTCCAGCGGTTGACCCACTGGCCCCACGCGCCGTCCATGCCGAAGCTCATTGCGATCTCGCGGTGGTACGACGGCAGGTTGTCCTCGGTCATCAGGTTCTGCACCATCGCCACCTGCGCGACGTCGGTCAGCTTGGACTGCCCGGGCTCCCAGTCCTGGCCGCCCAGCGCGTAGAAGTTCTTGCCGTCCGACCACGGAATGTAGTCGTGCGGGTTCCAGGGCTTGTGCACGCTCAGATGCCGGTTCATGTACTTCTCGACAACCGGCTCGAGTTCGCGCAACAGGTCCAGGTCTTGCGGATCCGGCACAACAGCCTCCCAGTTATCTGTGTCTGTCGGTTTCAGTAAATATATCTGTTTATGCCGGTGACATTCAAGTTCCGTCTCGCCGGGAGTTTCGCGTCGTCGTGGCTAGTGTGCCGTAAACCTGCTGAGCAACATTTCCACGCAGTAGTCGATGAATTGTTCGCGGCTGGCGGCCAGTCGGCCGTCCAGGTAGGCGGTGAACAGCGCGGTGAGGCCGCCGATCAAGCTGGTGGCGATCATCTTCTGTCGCACCGGATCGCCGATCTGGGTCAGCTTGCGCTGCAGCAGGTCGATGAAGTTAGGCATCCATTGCGCACCCGAGTGCACCAGGACCGGTTCCACCGCGGGGGCCAGCAAGAGGACGCGCCCGCGCACCGGGTCGTCGACCATCAACGCGACGAATTGCTCGACGGCCTCGCGTGGCGTCGCGGCCGACGTCAACGCCGACATCGCCCTGGTGCACACATCGTCATAGACCGCGCGCACGAACTCGTCGCGATCAGTGAAGCTCTCGTAGAAGTAACGTTCGGTCAGTTCGGCCTGCCGGCACACCGCCCGCACGGTCACCGCCGGGCCGCTTGCCTCGCCGAGCAGTTGCACGCCCGCGGCGACGAGTTCGTCCCGCCGCAAGGCCTGGCGATCCTCCAGAGGGATACCCGACCAGCGACGCGCGCGTTGACCGGACGGCACTTCACTCCTAGACTCTTGTTGACAACGCATGTAGTCAGTTTGCCTGACTGGGACAGGAAATTGCACCAGTGACTCAAGATACGTCTGCGGCAGCCCCGGTTGCGGCGGGTTGCCCGGTTTCGCCGCTGGGATACGAAGCCCCGCCTCGGCCGCTCGGCCCCGACTCGCTGACCTGGCGGTATTTCGGCGATTGGCGCGGCATGCTGCAGGGCCCGTGGGCCGGTTCGATGCAGAACATGCATCCGCAGTTGGGTGCGGCGGTCGAAGAGCATTCGACGTTCTTTCGGGAGCGCTGGCCTCGGTTGCTGCGATCGCTGTACCCCATCGGTGGCGTGGTCTTCGACGGCGACCGGGCGCCGACCACCGGGGCCGAGGTGCGTGACTACCACCTGGACATCAAGGGCACCGATAGTCAGGGCCGGCGATATCACGCGATGAATCCCGACGTCTTCTACTGGGCGCACTCGACGTTCTTCGTCGGCACGATCCACGTGGCCGAGCGGTTCTGCGGTGGCCTGAGCGAGGCGCAGAAGCGGCAGCTGTTCGACGAGCACATCGAGTGGTACCGGATGTACGGCATGAGCATGCGCCCGGTGCCGAAGAGCTGGGAAGACTTCCAGGTGTACTGGGACCACATGTGCAGTGAGGTGCTGGAGAACAACTTCGCCGCACGGGAGGTACTCAACCTCACTGAGCTGCCGAAACCGCCCTTCGCGCAGTGGATTCCGGACAGCCTTTGGGCCCTGCAGCGCAAACTGCTTTCGCCGTTCTTCGTCTGGCTGACGGTTGGTCTGTACGACCCGCCGGTGCGCAAGCTGATGGGCTATAGCTGGTCACGTCGTGACGAGTGGCTGCACCGCCGCTTCGGCGACATCGTCCGCCTGACTTTCGCCGTTGTGCCGTCGCGTTACCGCAAGCATCCACGAGCCCGGGCAGGCTTCGACCGGGCCAACGGCCGGATTCCGGCGGACACCCCGTTGGTGCAGACGCCGGCTCGCAACCTTCCCCCGCTCGACGAGCGAGGCGACCCAAAGCACTACTGCCCCAACGTCGTCTGACGATCAGGTGCCACCGACCCGCCGCTGGCCGCCATTGCGCTCACGCCAGAGGCGGTATACATCGATCGCCTCGTCGCGGGGGTCGTAGTGCATCGGCAGTCGCCGCTGCTGCCAGTCCCTGGCGAACTCGTCATAGAACGTGGCCAGCTCGAAGTATTTGCGGTCGTCGACGTAGTACGGCTCGTACTGGTCGCGTGAGGTCAGGAAGACGACCTGGTCTGGCGAGCAGTAGTAGAGCGATCCAAGACACATCGGACACGGATGGGCCAGCACGTAGATGGTGGCGCCGGTCAGATGCTCGGTGCCGAGCTTCATGCACGCCGCGCGGATGGCCAGGATTTCGGCGTGGGCGGTCGGATCATGGCTCTGGGCAACCTTATTGGCGCTTTCGGCCAGAATCTGGCCGTCCTTGACGATCACCGTCGCGAACGGTCGGCCGCCCTCGATCACGTTTTGTCGAGCCAGATCGATGGTCCGCTGCGCGAAGTCCATCACGGTCCTCCATCCGAAAGCAAAGCTAATAGCTAGCTGTTCTATATTATTTGTACGTCGAGTGAGGAGTTCTGGTGTCGATACGCAGCGAAAGCGACAGTTGGGATCTTGCGACGAGCGTCGGCGCGACCGCGACGATGGTTGCGGCCAACCGTGCACTGGCCTCCCAGGCCGGCTTGATTGACGACCCGTTCGCGGCACCGCTGGTGCGTGCGGTCGGCATCGACGTCTACACCCGGCTGGTGAACGGCGAGATCCCGGTCGGCGACGAGGCCGAATTCGATCCCTCCCGGATGGGCCGGGGGATGGCGGTCCGGACCCGGTTCTACGACAACTTCTTCATCGACGCGACGGGCAGTGGCATCCGGCAGGCGGTCATCGTGGCGGCCGGCCTGGACGCGCGGGCATACCGGCTGCCGTGGCCGGAGGGCACCGTTGTCTACGAGGTCGACATGCCGAATGTGATCGAGTTCAAGACCTCGACGCTGGACGAGCTCGGTGCCGAGCCGACGGCCGAGCGCAGAACCGTCCCGGTCGATTTGCGCGACGACTGGCCCGCGGCACTGCGGGCGGCCGGCTTCGATCCGCAGGCCCCGTCGGTATGGAGCGCCGAAGGTCTGGTGGTCTACCTGCCGCCCGAAGCCCAGGACGCGCTGTTTGGCAGCATCACCGCGCTGAGTGCGCCGCAGAGTCAGCTGGCCTGTGAGTTCGTTCCGGACACAACGGTTTTCAATGACCCGCACTGGCGGAGTCACCACGATCGGATGAGCGAGCTGGGTTTCGAGATCGACCTCAATGACTTGGTGTATCACTACGAGCGCAGCCACATCATCGAAGATCTCACCAACCGCGGCTGGCAGGTGGCGCATCGCACCGTCGCCGAAATGCATGCCGCCAACGGCTTCGTGTACGCCGACGACGAGGTCGCCCAGGCGTTCGCCGACATCACGTATCTCAACGCCGTGCGGAGCTGACCGGAGCCCCAGAACTCAGTCGGTGAAGTCGATCCTGACCGACACCGGCGTGGTCTCCAACGCCTTGGCGACCTTGGATCCCACCAGCCCGAACTTGCGACCGCGCGCCGCGACGTCGTCATCAGGTCTGAATTCCGCAACTCCGGTGCGCCACTGATTTCCTTGTCGCACACGAATATTAGGGTTGTCGGCGATGTTTCGGCCCCACCCGGAGCGGGTGCCGTGCTGACAGATGACCCACGCCCCNTCGTGGTCGAATTGCACCGAAACGGGAACACGCCGCAGCTGGCCGGTCTTGCGGCCGACGGTCTCCAGTTCGGTGGCCATCGNGGTGTGCAGCCCTAGCNTGCTCAGGGCCTTGACTGCGGGATTGAGCACACGGCCGACGGCCCGCTCTCGACGGAATTTCCGCAACGTCTTGTCATGGTCGCTGTTCGTCACGGCAATCTCCGATTGTGAAGGTGGTCCGGTTAGCTCGTTGACTTAACGCTAGTAGACCAATCGGTATAGTTCAACCCATGTCCGCGCGCGAAACCCTTGTGGCCAGCATCACAGGCTTGATCCAACGGCGAGGCGTCGCCGGAGCGGGTCTCAATGCCCTACTCGAGGACAGCGGCGTCGCGCGCAGAACCGTGTATCTGAATTTCCCTGGCGGCAAGGCGGAACTGGTGACCGAAGCCACCCGGATCGCCGGACAAGCGTTGAGTNCGGTAATCCGATCAGCCGACGGCGGAGAAGACCCGATCCAGGCGATCCGCACCTTCATCGATCAGTGGAAGGCGCAGTTGCGCGCCACTGACATGGAGGCCGGCTGCCCGATAGTCGCTGCGATCCTCGGTCGGTCCGAAGCACCGGCCGCAGCGCAAGCGGCTGCTGAGGCGGTTGCAGATTGGCGGACCATCCTGGCTGATCGACTGGTCGGCTCCGGCGTTGACACAGACAACGCCCGGTCACTGGCGACGTTGGCCGTTGCGGCGATCGAAGGCGCAGTCGTCATTGCGCTTGCCAGCGGATCGACGGATGCACTCGATGATGTAGGGCGTCATCTTGGCGAAGTCATTCGGCTACACCTACCGGTCGGGCGGTAGCAGCGTTTGGTCCGCGGGAGGTGGCCGAGCGACCCGATCTTCGGGCCGGCTACCAATATCCTGGCAATATACTGTGCACGTATCCCGGGCGCTGGCTACACTAATGCCCGGCGTCTCTAGGCCGGTTCCGGGCGTGGCGGCCGCCAAGCTTTCGCATGGGGAGTGTTTGCTGGAATAGCCACTGAGGGAACAGAATTGTGCTAAAGAAAACTGGCACTATCGTCGACGTTTTGTCCGCCAGGTCTTCGTCGCTGGAGCCGGCGTATATTTTCCTCGCCGATGGCACGGCGGCGTCCGAATCACGGTGGACCTACTCAGACACCGCGGCCCGCGCAGCGGCATTCGCGGGGTGGCTTTCGGGTCGGGGTGTGCGTGCCGGATCACGCGTCGTGTTGGCGGTGAACCCGAGCCTGGATTACATCGCCGCATTGTTCGGCATCATGATGCTGGGCGCCGTCCCAGTACCCTGCTTTCCTCCGTTGCGTTCCAAGGAACTGGACCGGTTCCACGCGATCGTGCTTGACTGCGCGCCGCACACAATCGTCATCGACGCGATGTACGACGCCCAAGTCGAAGCACTGCTGCGCCGGCTGGCGTGCGTCGATATTCATCCGCTGATCTGCTACGTCGATGAACTGGATGCCGGCGTCGAGCGGGTCGTACCCGCAGCGTGCTCGCCCGATGACCTCGCCCTGATCCAGTACACGTCCGGATCGACGGGATCGCCGAAGGGCGTCTGCATAACCCACGACAATCTCATGAGCAACTGCGAAGTCCTGTCCCGCAGTATGGGGTCAGACCCGAACCGAGTCGGGTTCTCGTGGTTGCCGCCCTACCACGACATGGGGTTGATGGGCACGATCATCCTGTCGCTGCATCACGGTTGGCCACTGGTGCTGATGTCGCCGATGCACTTCATGCAGCAACCCCGCCGCTGGCTAGAGGCCATCACCGACTACCGCGTGTCGATCACCGTTGGCCCAAATTTCTCACTCGAAGCCTCCGTCGCGGCACTCGGCGACGAAGTCGAAGACCTGGATCTCTCGACGGTCAAGGAGTTCTACTGCGGAGCCGAACCCATTAGCGCGGACACCTTAACGCGTTTCGAAAAATGCGCGGCGCCACTCGGGTTCGACATCACCGCGCTGATTCCCTGTTATGGGATGGCGGAGGCCACGCTGTTCGTCGCCGGGAAACGAAAAGGACTCCGCCACAATACTGTTGGTGGTCCTGATGGCACCGTGGTCAGCTGCGGCGAAGTCGATTCCGAACACGTCGTGCGGATCGTCGACCCCGACTCGGATAGTCTGGTTCCACCCGGGGAGATCGGCGAGATCTGGATCCGCGGTCGCAGTGTCGCCGCCGGATATTTCAACCAGGATGCGTTGACGAGCAAGGTATTTCACGCACGCCTCCAAGGCGACAACGGTAATTATCTTCGCTCCGGCGACCTCGGGTTCATGCGCGACAACGAACTGTTCGTCACGGGACGCATCAAAGACCTGATCATTGTGAGCGGCCGCAACATCTATCCGCATGACGTCGAGGCCAGTGCGGTGCGCGCCGACCCGTCGTTACGGCGGGCGGTGGCGTTCTCGGTGCCCGGTGAGGGAACCGAACGTCTGATCGTGGTCGCCGAGGCCGTATTCACGCAGATCTCAACCGACTGCCACTCGAAGCTCGCGGACGCCGTCCGCTCCTCTGTGACTTCGGAATTCGGTGTCGGACCCGACGTCCGCATCTGGCCGAGACGGACGATTCCCACCACCACCAGCGGGAAGGTCCGCCGGCAAGAGGCTAAGCGGCTGTTCCTGGCCGATGCCCTACAGGGGGCGACGGCATGAGTGCCGAATTCTTAGCTGCCCCTTCGGTTCGCGATCGCGACGTGCTCGCCTCACGACTGGCGTATCTGACCGTCGGCCTACCGACCTTGGGAACGATTGGCGCGGTGGTCTACGCGATCTACTTCGGGGTGACGTTGTGTGACGTCGTGTTATTCGGTGTCATGTACCTGATCACCGCGCTAGGCGTCGAGGCAGGACTGCACCGCTACTTCACCCATCGGTCCTTCGAGGCGTCCGAACCGGTCAGGGTGTTCCTCGCGGTCGCCGGGTCGATGGCAGCGCAGGGACCGGTCGTGTTCTGGGTCGCCAACCATCGGCTGCACCACGCTTTCGCTGACACCGAGCGTGATCCGCATTCGCCTCGGCCGCAAGGCCCCGGGTGGTGGGGACACGCAAAAGGGTTGTGGCACGGCCACGTCGGTTGGCTGTTCGACGTCAAGAAGATCGACTGGAGCAGGCATACCCGGGACTGGCTCGCCGATCGCAGGGTGATGAAGATCAACGCCTGGTACTTCACGCTGGTGACGCTGGGCATCGTGATCCCCGGTGCCGTCGGTGGGCTGGTCACCCATTCGGTGCACGGCGTCGTCGGCGGCATCCTTTGGGGCGGCTTCGCGCGGATCTTCGCCCTCGATCAGGCCACGTGGGCGGTGAACTCGTTGGGCCACACGATCGGTGCCCGTGCATTTCCGGTGCGGGACGGCAGCCGCAACATCGGTGCCCTCGCGCCACCCACGATGGGTGGGTCATGGCACAACAACCATCACGCCCGCCCCGCGCTGGCCCAGACCCGCCGGCACTGGTGGCAGCTCGATCTGGCCGGAGACTTCATCCGCCTGCTCGATCGGCTGGGTCTCGTGCACCACGTGCGGTACGTCAATTCGCAGTCCGACCATGCAGGAGAAGCGCCATGACAGCCGAAACCAACGCTGCAACAGCGTCTTTGTTGTCCTCACCGCCTTCCTCCGGCGAGCGGGAATCGCTCGCCAAGGCCATCCTGCAACTGAACCCTGCCAGCGCACGGGCCAAACGGGTGGTCGCGCTTGTCACCATCGGCATCCCGGCCCTCGGTTTCGCTGTTGGGGTCTACCTGACCGTGGCGGGACGGGCCACCGTGCTGGACTTCGTTCTGTTCGGCGTGTTCTACGCGATACAGATGTTCGGTATCACCATTGGTTTCCACCGCTACGTCGCCCACAAATCCTTCAAGACGTCCCGCTTCTTCGAAGGCGTCCTGATGATCACGGGCTCGATGGCACTCGAGGGTCCGCTGCTCTTCTGGGTCAGCACGCACCGCCGCCATCACCGTTACGCCGACGAGCAGGGCGATCCCCACTCGCCGAATTTGAGCGGTGAAAGTTTCGGCGGCAAGCTGAAAGGGCTGTGGTACGCCCACATTCCGTGGATGTTCAGCGACCAGGAATCCAGGTCGACGGTGTTCGCTCCCGACGTGCTGCGGGACCGGCGACTGTACAGCTACAACCGGACCTATCCGATCTGGGGGTTGGCCGGACTCTTGGCGCCCGCTGTCATCGGATGGGCTGTCGGCGGCAGTGCCGCTGCGGCGTTCTCGGGCTTCATCTTCGGTGGCCTGGCCCGGGTCTTCGTGGCCAACCAAGCGGCGTGGTGCGTCGGTTCGGTCAGCCACATGACCGGCTCGCGGCCGTTTGCCAACCGGGATAACAGCGCCAACAACTGGCCGGTGGCCTTCTTCACCTTCGGTGAGGGTCTGCAGAACAACCACCATGCGTTTCCCGGTGCGTATCGGCACGGAATGCGTTGGTGGGAACCAGATCTCAGCGGCTGGGTGATCGCGATATTGGCCAAGTCGCACATCGTGTGGGACCTGCACATGCCCAGCCGCACGGCGATCGACAACCGACTGCGGCGCAACCGCACCGCCATCCCCGTCGTGTCCACCCCCGGAGAAAGGTGACGATGTTCAGAAGATCGAAGACGCCCGCGATCGAAGGCCCGCTGACTCAGCAGTCGCTGCGTTCATGGCTAGTTTCTGATCTGGCCCGTCGGGTGAAGTGCCCCGAAGCGGATGTGGATACCGCCAAACCGTTCGATGCCTACGGACTCGACTCACGAACGGCAGTCCAGGTATCCGGCGCGTTGGAGAAGGTGGTCGAACGACGACTCTCCCCGGCGATCCTGTTCGATCACGGGTCGATCGACGAGCTCACCGCCTACCTCACCCGCGAACTCAGCCTTCCCGGTTAGCACCTCCGAAAGAGCCAGCCATGACTCAACAGCAGTCCCGGCCCGACATTCCGGCCGACCCCGACCCGAGGTGGGTCGAGTTCATCGAGAAGAGCAACGCCATCCAGGGGCAGAAACTGGCCCAGGCTATCCCCCGGGACTACATGCAGCCCTCAGTGATTCGCGGCCTGGCAGGCTTGGCCGTGAGTCTGGCACTGTATGCCGGTGCGGTGGCCGGCATCGCCTACGTTGACGACTGGTACCTGATGGTCCCGTTGATCCTGCTCGCGGGGCTCGGCGGGTGGGGTATGCACGTCATCGGTCACGATTGCGGTCACGGCGCCTTCTCCCGCCATCGTCAATTGAATTTCGCGATCGGTCATTTCGCGTTGCTGCCGCTGATGTACCCGTTCCATGCATGGCGGCATGAGCACAACTTCCATCACGCCCACACCAACAACGTGGAACTGGACCCCGACTGGCGTCCGGTCTCCGAGGACATATACCGACGGATGCCACGTCGGTTTCGGTTCGTCTACTTCAGCACGCGCACATGGGCGATCTGGGCCGGCACCGTCAACTACTGGCTCAAGTCCGGTTTCCGGCCGTCGTACTACCCCAAAAGAGAGATGCAGCGTGACGTGCGCCGGTCCATCTGGTTCGTCGCGGTCGTGGGCGGCGCGTATCTGGGCGCGCTGACGTACTTCACCGGATGGCAGGGTCTGCTGTTGTATTTCGCCGCACCGTGGTTGGCGATCCATGCCTGGTTCTCGATCACCACGTTGATGCAACACAGCGCCGAAGACATTCCCTACCTGCCGGACCGCTATTGGACCCGCAATGCCAGCAGGATCCTGGTCACCACCGACTTCATCTACCCGCGGTGGTTGTTGTTCTGTACGCATTACATCTCGCTGCACACTGCCCACCATGTCGCTCCGTCGGTGCCCTACTACAACCTGCCGAAGGCACAGGTCGCGCTCAGGCAGCGGTACCCGGATATGGTTCGCGTCGAGAAGGCCAGCATCGGCCGACTCTGGAACATCGTCCGCAAATGCCTTTTCTATGACCCGATTTCCGGCCTCTACGCGACCCGGTACATGCGCAGGTCTGCTTCGGGGTCGAAATCGACCGAGACCTCCGCTGCGTCATGAGCGCGCGCACGATGCTGGCTTCTGCTACGGCACGCGGCCACCGAGTGGTACCGCGACTGGCCGGCCAGGTGCACACGGCGATGTTCGTGAACACCCGCAGCCTCGACCGGTCGCCGAGCGATATGTGTCCACTGGCTGCCCGCCGNATCGANATGACCGGCGTGCACCGAGTCGCCTCCGCCTACCAGTGGGGCAGTCGCGACCCCAGCGTGCTCGCACTGCATGGCTGGGGCACCGACAGCACCACGATGACGGCCGTAGTGGATGTTGCGGTGGCCCACGGCGAATCGGTGCTCTGCTTCGATGCTCCCGGTCATGGTGCATCGCGAGGGTCGCAGGCCACGATGATCGAATATGTCGAGGCTGTTGACGCTGTGCTGCAGCGGTTTCCAAGTATCCAGACTGTGGTCGCGCATTCGCTGTCGGCGATCGCGGTAGTAGCCGCCCTCGCCCGGTCGGAGGCCAGCGGGGTGCGGTCGTTGCTGCTGCTTGCACCTGTTTGCTCGCTGACCGGTGTCCTGGACAGGTGGGCGGTACAGCGACGGCTACCCACGGGTGTGGCGGTGCTGATCGCGAAGGAGTTGCACCGACGCGACGGAGTCCCGGTATCACATTGGGACATCAGGACTCTGGGCATCGATGCCACTATGCAGGTCTGCATCCTTCATGACCCGCAGGACTGCTCGATTCCCGTCAGCGATGCGCTCGAGATCGCAGCCGGAGGCCGGGCCCATTTGGTGGAGGTGCCGGGCGTCGGGCATCACGGGGTTCTGCGCAGCGAGCAGATGCGCGCTGCGTTGTCGTCGCTTCTGGTAGCCCAGGATTTCGACCAGTCACCATCTCGAAAGGCAGTCCGATGACGATGCCAGGTCTCGCGACCGGTTCCATTCCCGCCATCGTTCGTGAACGCGCGAGTCTGCAACCGAACGAACCTGCGTTCACGTTCATCGACTTTGACTACGACCCAGACGGAGTTGCGGAAACTCTGACATGGTCGCAGCTCCATCTGCGGACGTGTCACGTGGCCGCCGAGTTGCGCCGGCACGGAACGACGGGCGACCGGGCCGCGATCGTCGCGCCTCAGGGCCTCGACTACATCGTCGGCCTGCTGGGCGCATTCGAAGCCGGGCTGATCGCGGTCCCGCTGTCGGTACCTCACGTCGGGGCTCACGATGAACGGGTCAACCGGGTGCTGGCAGACTCCGCCCCTGCCGTGGTGCTGACCACCTCCACCGTCGCCGGCGGAGTCGCCGATTACCTGAGTCAGCAAGAACTCCCGTCCACTTGGCCGTTCGTAGAGGTCGATGCGCTGGATGTCGACGGCTCACCGGGACCCACCGGCCGCGGCCCGGGTAATGGCACGGCGTTATTGCAATACACCTCGGGATCGACCCGCCAGCCGGCCGGTGTCATGGTGTCCCACGGCAACCTGATCGCGAACTTTGAACAGGTGATGGTCGGTTACTTCAGCGACACAGATGGCGTTGCTCCACCGGAGACCACCATTGTCTCGTGGCTGCCCTTTTATCACGATATGGGACTGTTCATCGGGGTCTTTGCACCGATTCTGGCCGGCCTGCACGGCGTCTTGACCAGTCCGATGTCATTCCTGATCCGGCCCGCGAGGTGGGTCCAGTTGATGGCCTCCAATTCGCGTGCGTTCTCGCCCGCGCCAAACTTCGCCTTCGAACTCGCGGTGCGCAAAACCAGCGACGACGACATGGCAGGTCTGGATCTGGNCGGGGTGACACACATTGTCTGTGGCGCCGAGCGTGTTCACGCCGCGACGCTGGCGCGCTTCACCGAGCGGTTCGCGCAATTCAACCTACGACCTNAGGCGATTCGGCCGTCGTATGGGTTGGCAGAAGCAACCGTGTACGTGGCGGCGCGCGCACCGGGCCACCCGCCAAAGGTCGTCCACTTCGAATCCGACAAGCTGTCGGCTGGTCATGCCGAACCGCGAAGCGACTCAACCGGAACGGCGTTGGTGAGCTACGGAGTTCCACTGGCGCCGACCGTGCGAATCGTCGATCCCGAATCCAGAATCGAGAAACGGGCCGGGGCAGTCGGAGAGATCTGGATACACGGTGACAACGTCGCGCAAGGCTACTGGGGGCGCCCCGACGCGACGGCGGAGACATTCGGGCAACGCCTCATCGAACCGTCGGCGGGTACGCCCAATGGACCGTGGCTACGCACTGGCGATCTCGGTGTGATCAGCGACGGTGAGCTGTTCATCGTGGGCCGTATCAAAGACCTGCTCATCATCAACGGGCGCAACCACTATCCGGACGACCTCGAGGCGACGGCCCAGGAGATCACCGGAGGCAGGGTCGCCGCGATCNTGGTTCCAGGAGACGTCGACGAACAGCTGGCCCTGGTCGTCGAATACAAGCCGCGCGGCAGTTCANAAGAAGAGATCGCGACGAAGATCGACGTCGTGAAAAGCAACGTCAACTATGCGATATCGAGCGCTCACGGCACCCGTGTCGCCGATCTCGTGCTGGTTGCGCCCGGTTCGATCCCGATCACCACCAGCGGCAAGATCAGACGCCTCGCGTGTGCCCAGTTGTACCGCGACAACCAATTGGCGCGTATCGGCTAGCCGGCGCGGGCCAGATCGGATCAGCCGAAACCACTGTCAAGCATCAGCCGAAACCAAACTATCCAGCATCAACCGACGTCATACCGGTCGTAGTGCCCCCACTAGGACTCGAACCTAGGACCTGCGGATTAAAAGTCCGTAGCTCTACCAACTGAGCTATAGGGGCAGCGACGCACAAGGATACTGGGTCCTCGTTTGAGGATTCGGTCCCCGGTGCCCTAAGCTGACGTGGCTCCAACGGAACCATGTTGCGAGTACCCCGGAGTGATTCGGTTCTGGCCCCCATCGTCTAGTGGCCTAGGACGCCGCCCTTTCACGGCGGTAGCACGGGTTCGAA
>JGI12627J18819_10000410_pt1 | contig 14123 bp, 6 predicted proteins | sample TexAe_OM1H0_M2_FD_18819 | JGI IMG/M metagenome (IMG submission 18819)
AAATCACGTCCAGCAAGGGCTTTTCGAGAACTTCAGCGACGGCGGAAGCGCAGCGATTCAGCGTCTCGGCGAACACCGGCTCGGTGTGGAACAACTCTCGGGCCATGCCGGGGTACTGGCTGCCTTGACCGGTGAACAGCCACGCCATCTTCGGGGTGTCATGAGATTCCCCGCGAAACAGACCGGGTGCCGGACGGTCGTCCGCGAGCGCGCCGAGTAGCTCAGAAGCAGATTCTCTGGAGTCGACCACCAACGCGGCGCGGTGCTCCAGGTGTGCTCGCCCCGCCCCGGCGGTGAAGCATACGTCTGCCAGGGTGGCCGCGGGATTCCCGCTCAACCAGCCGCGGTAATCGTCGGCGAGCTGCAGCAACGCTGCGGGCGTTCGCGCCGAAAGCGGAAGAATGCTGAACCGTCGCTCACCGGGCCGCTCGACCGGTATCGGCGCCGAGGGAGGCTGCGCCGCTGGCGTGGGCGCTTCCTCGAGGATCACGTGGGCGTTCGTACCGGCGAATCCAAACGAGCTGATTCCGGCGATGCGTGGCTTTCCGTTGCGTTCCCAGGCGGTGGCCTCCTGGACCACCTGCAGCGCCAGCCGGTCCCAGGGAATGTGGGGGGACGGATTCTCGAAGTGGAGATGCTGCGGCAATAACTCGTTCTCGAGCGACAGAATGACTTTGATCACGCCCGCGATACCCGCGGCCGCTTCGAGGTGTCCGATGTTCGTCTTCACCGAGCCCATCAGCAGCGGCTGGTCGGCTTCGCGCCCCGCCCCCAGCGCCTCCCCCGCGGCCTGGGCCTCGATGGGGTCGCCCAGCGATGTCCCAGTGCCGTGCGCTTCCAGGTACCCGACGTCGCGGGGTTCGAGGTCCGCGCGCTGCAGCGCGGCGGCGATCACGCGCTGCTGGGCGACGCCGTTCGGCACCGTCAACCCACCCGAGGCGCCGTCCTGGTTGATCGCGCTGCCGCGGATCACGGCCCGGATCCGGTCGCCGTCGCGAATCGCGTCTTCGAGGCGCTTGATCACGATGACACCGCATCCCTCGCCGCGCACATAGCCGTCGGCGGCGGCGTCGAACGTCTTGCACCGGCCGTCGGGCGCGAGCATGTGCGCCTGCGAGAACGTGATCATGGTCGCCGGGGTGAGCAGGACGTTGGCGCCACCGGCCAGCGCCAGATCACACTCTTTCAAGCGCAGTGCTTGGCAGGCCTGATGGATCGCCACCAGCGACGAGCTGCACGCCGTGTCGACGGCCACCGCCGGCCCCTGCAGCCCCAACCGGTGACTGATCCGGCCCGCCGCCGCGGCATTCGACGTCCCGATGGCCATGTAGGCCTCGATCTCGGGATACGTCAGCTCGTCGGATGCCATTCCGAGGTAATCGTGCGTGGCCAAACCGATGAAGACACCAGTGTTGGTGTTAGCCAGAGCGGTTGGCGCGGTCCCCGAATGCTCCACCGCGCGCCACGCCGTCTCCAGCAAGATTCGATGCTGCGGATCCATCAACCTGACCTCGCGCGCCGACATGCCGAAGAACGGCGCGTCGAAACCCGCTACGTCATCGACGAAACCGGCACGACGGGTGACGACCTTGCCGGGTGCGCCGGGTTCAGGGTCGAAGAACTCCTCGACGTCCCATCGGTCCCGCGGCACCTCTGATATCGCGTCCCGGCCTTGCCGCAACACGTCCCAGAATTCATCGGCACTCGCCGCGCCAGGGAAACGGGCCGCGTAGCCGACGATGGCGAAACGCGGGATGGATTCAATCGGAAGCTCGGCGGATCCCATGCCGTTGCCCTCCCTACTCGGCGGGGCTTAACCTTACTCGCCGGTAAGTTTTTATTTACTCGGCAGTCAAAACGTGACCCTGCGCTGCGCCCGTGGCGCTCCAAGATCAACTTCGATGGACAACTATTGCACGTGCGCCTGCGCCGGTGTTGGACGCCCTCCGTGCGGCGCGGTCGCTACGAGCGGACGCCGTTGGATGGAGTGTAAGTTGATCCGGCAAAGACTGGTATCGGACGGGAGCCGGCCAAGCCGGGGAGGGCGACGTTTTGCGGATCGGGAAGATAACTGTTGGGGCACTTGATGAATGGTCGTTGAGGCCGGGCTCGGTCACCTCCTGGCACCCGACGACCGAAGCCCAGGAGAGGGCCCGACGAGCCCCGATCAGCTCCGTACCGGTGAGCTACATGCAGAGCCAACACCTTCGTAACTACTGCGAACGAACGGCCGCGGGGCTGGATTTCTCCCGGCAGATCATCGCCACCTGTGAAGTGCCTGGGCAGTGTGATGTCGCCGCTATGAACTTCGCCGTCAACACATACCTGCGTCGGCACGACACGTTCCGCAGTTGGTTCGAGCAGACCGGCGACGAACGAGAATTCGTCCGGCATACCGTCAGCGATCCGGCCGATATTGAATTTATCCCAATCAATCATGGCCAGATGACGGTCGACGAAATACACGCTCATGTCGTGGCCATACCGAGCCCATTGGAGTGGGGCTGCTTCACCTTCGGGATCATCCAAAGCGAAGACCATTTCACTTTCTTCGCTGCAATGGATCACGTCCACGGGGACGCGACACTGATCGGCACAACGATGATGGAAGCCAACGGGATGTACACCGCGTTGAGAGGTGGCGGTGACGCGCTTGTTCTCCCCGATGCCGGCAGCTTCGATGATTTCTGCGTCCGCGAACGCGAATACACCTCAACGTTGACCGTAGATTCGCCCGAGGTGCGCGCGTGGATNGATTTCGCNGAGAACAACAATGGCGGTTTTCCTGAATTCCCACTGCCCCTGGGCAACCCGTTGCAGTCGAGCAGCAGCCAAATGACCTCCGAACTTNTGATGGACGCTGCACAGACGGAGCGATTCGAATCAGCCTGCACGGCGGCCGGGGCGCGCTTCGTCGGCGGCCTGTTCGCGTGTTTCGCCCTGCTGGAGCATGAGTTCACCGGTGCCCTCACGTATTACGGTCTCACTCCAAGAGATTCCCGCACGGCCTCGGACAATTTCATGACGCAGGGCTGGTTTACCGGGTTGATTCCGATCACGGTGCCCATCGCCGCGGCATCTTTCGGCGATGCCGCATGGGCAGCGCAGGCTTCTTTCGATTCAAGTCTGGATATGGCGAAGGTGCCCTACTACAAGGTATTGGAATTGGCGCCATGGTTGAGCTGGCCAAGGCCGAACTTTCCGGTTTCTAACTTCTTCCATGGCGGCGCTGCTCCGCTCAATGCGATCCTTGCCGCAGCCGACATGGGCCTCGCGAACAATATCGGAATCTATCCCGACGGTCGGTACTCGTATCAACTGACCATTTATGTATTCCGGTACAGCGAGGGCACGGTTATGGCAATCATGCATCCCGATAATCCGGTCGCCCTGAAATCAGTCAGCCGCTACATGGCGGCGATGAGATCCGTGTGTGGCCGGGTCGCTGGTAGCGGGCACTGGGGACGCGTCGCGTAGCGTGAGTCCGTTCGATGGGTAGAGCCGGCGGGCGCGCACCAGTGCGCCGAGCTGGGGCGAGGGCGATATGCGACGGCTAGCCGATTTTGTGGTCCGATGGCCCTGGGTAGTGATCGCAATCTGGCTCGCGATTGCGGCGGCGCTCCCACTGGCACTCCCGTCGCTGAGCGAGATGGCCCAGAAACATCCGCTCGCGATCTTGCCCAGCGATGCGCCGTCGAACGTCACCGCCCGAAAGATGACCGAAGCGTTTCACGAATCGGGTTCAGAAGACCTGCTCTTGGTGGTCCTGACCGACGACAAGGGGCTTGGCGCACGAGACGAAGCTGTCTACGGCAAAGTGGTGGACGCCCTGCGCCAGGACACGCGAGATGTCGTGATGTTGCAGGATTTCATCAGCACGCCGCCCCTGCGGTCGGTCGTGACCAGCAAGGACCACAAGGCCTGGGTGCTCCCGGTCGGCGTTGCGGGCGAGTTGGGCACCCCGCAGTCGTTCGCCGCTTTCAACCGAATCGGTGACACCGTCAAACGCACCGTCACCGGAAGCCCCCTGACGGCAAACCTCACCGGCCCCGCGGCAACCGTCGCCGACCTCACGGTCGCGGGCGATCGGGATCGACTTCCGATAGAGCTGGCAATCGCCGTTCTGGTGCTCATCGTCCTGCTGGTGGTCTACCGCAGCGCGGTCACCATGCTGCTGCCGTTGCTGTCGATCGGGATATCTCTGGTGATCGCGCAGGCAGTGGTAGCGGGATACTCGCAACTCACCGGATCGGGTGTCTCCAACCAATCCATCGTATTCCTCAGCGCCATAATGGCCGGCGCTGGAACGGATTACGCGGTCTTCCTGATCAGCCGCTATCACGATTATTTGCGTGCGGGGGTGGATTTCGATCAGGCGATCAAACGCGCAATGATGTCGATCGGGAAAGTGATCGGCGCGTCCGCCGCCACGGTTGGAATCACCTTCCTGCTCATAAGCTTCGCCCGAATGGGGGTGTTCAAAACCGTCGGAGCGTCGTCGGCGATCGGGATCGGCGTGGCATTCCTGGCCGGGGTGACGTTACTGCCGGCGATTCTGGTGCTCGCGGGACCACGTGGCTGGGTCAAGCCGCGTCGCGAACTGACCTCCCGGTTCTGGCGGCGTTCGGGCATCCGCATCGTGCGCCGGCCCAAGGCCAATCTGGTCGCCAGTGTGCTTGTGTTGATCATCCTGGCCAGCTGTGCCGGCTTGGTGCGCTATAACTACGACGATCGCAAGGCCCTGCGGCCCACCGCCCCAAGCTCCGTCGGGTATGCCGCGCTGGACAGTCATTTCCCGGTGAATCAGTCCATTCCGCAGTACATCCTCGTCCAATCACCGCATGACCTTCGCACGCCGAGGGCACTCGCAGACCTGGAACAGATGGCGGATCGAGTCAACCAATTGCCGAATATCGCTGCGGTCAGTGGTATTACGCGTCCCACCGGAAATGTGCCGGAACAATTCAGAGCCACCTATCAGGCCGGCGCCATCGGCACCCTGCTAGCCGACGGATCCACCCTGATCAACGACCACACCAGTGACCTCAACCGGCTGGTCGCCGGGGCCGGCACGCTGGCCAACAGCCTCGGCGATGTCCGCGGCCAGGTGAACCAGCTTGCCGCCAGCTTGCAGGAACTGGAAAACGCCTTCTCGTCCGCCAAGACCCAGTACAGCGGCGACGCGCTGGTTAAACAGGTCGACCTCGCGGCCCAGCTCGTCGACCATGTCAACTCACTCAGCAACGCCATGGGCTGGAACTTCTCGGCGGCCAAGAACGTGTTCGCGTGGATAGGCCCGGTGCTGACTGCGCTGCAAGGTAACCCGGTGTGCGATGCCGATTCGTCGTGCAGCTCCACCCGCGCGGCATTCGAGCAGCTTGTCGGCTCGCGCGATCAAGCAGACCTCGATGCGATCAACGACTTGGCCCACCAACTGCAGGACTACCCGGACAAGCGGGCCCTGAAAGCGTCGACAGACCGCGTGCGTGCCGCATTGGGGAAGCTCACCAACGTGATGCACTCCATGGGAATGGACAAACCCGGTGGCCTGCAAGCGAATTTGAACACCCTGCAGAACGGGGCGGACCGATTCGCGGGCGGGAGCCGGCAAGTAGCCGACGCAGTGGCGCAACTCGTCGACCAGGTCAAACAGCTCGGCACCGGGCTCGGTGAGTCGGCGGCATTTCTGTTGTCGCTGAAACGCGACGCGGCACAACCGGCGATGGCCGGGTTCAATATCCCGCCCCAGCTGCTGCATTTACAGAAGTTTCAGGAGGCGGCCAAGGTATTCATTTCACCGGACGGCCACTCGGTGCGGTATTTGGTTCAAACCAAATTGAACCCGTTCAGCACCGAAGCCATGGATCAGGTCAACGCCATCCTCACGACCGCTCGTGCGGCCCAGCCGAATACCGCGTTGGCCGACGCAACGGTATCGATGGCTGGATACACCGTCGGCCTGAAGGACACTCGCGATTACTACCAACACGACATCCGGTTCATCATCGCGGTGACCCTCTTCGTCGTGCTACTAACCTTGATCGCACTGTTGCGTGCGATTGTCGCACCGTTGTATCTGGTTGCTTCCGTGGTCATTTCGTATTTGTCGGCGGTGGGTATCGGCGTACTGGTGTTCCAATACCTACTGGGCCAACAGCTACATTGGAGTGTGCCCCCGCTGGCATTCGTGGTGTTGGTCGCCGTGGGAGCCGACTACAACATGCTGCTCGTCTCGCGAATGCGTGAAGAGTCTCCGAACAGCCTGCGTTACGGCATCATTCGCACTCTGAGTTCGACCGGCGGGGTGATCACTGCGGCAGGTCTGATCTTCGCTGCGTCGATGTGTGGCCTGCTGTTCTCCAGCATCGGCACCGTGGTCCAGGGCGGATTCGTGATCGGTGCGGGAATTCTTCTGGACACCTTCTTGGTGCGGACCATCACGGTTCCAGCGATCGCTGCGCTGGTCGGGCAGGCGAACTGGTGGCCGTCACGAGTGGGCGTATCGAGCCACCAGCCGGTCAGCGAGGGCGCATGACGTGTGTGAGACTAAAGATTCCGAGTGGTCAGGGGCAGGAATGAAGAAACTACTCGCAGGAGTTACCGCGCTGGTAACTGTCGGCGCCACAGGATATTTCGGGGTTAGTCCCGCGACTGCTGACGACACACCGATCGGCGGCCCGCCGACACCCGGGGCGCCGGGTGACCAGACCGCGTTCGCTCTCGGCGGCGCTCACGTGCTGGGCATCCCCTATGACGAGTACATCCGCCAAGAAGGCGCCCAATGGTTCCCTGGTCAGCAGCGAGAAATCGTGCGCTACCCGGCGGGCCAGGTTCAGGGGCACGTGCTCGAGCGGCTCTTCCCGGGCATCGGCAAGTTCGACGAGAACTTTCCTGGCCTGGGCCTGGACGGCCCCAGCGTCGGCGAGTCGGTGGATGTTGGAGTGAACAACCTCGACGCGGCGATCAAGGCCGGTCGCCCCGGTACCGCGATCGGCCTGTCCGAGGGCGGGTTCGTGGTCGATGGCGAGCAGGCTCGGCTGGCGAATGACCCCACCGCTCCCCCGCCGGACAGACTGAACTTCGCCACCTTCGGCGATCCGATTGGACGCCACGCCTTCGGCCAGAGCTTCCTGAGTGCCATGTTCGGAGTCGGCAGCGTTGTTCCCGCACTCGACTACACCATGCCACCGCCATACGAGAGCCAGTACGACACCAACAGGTTCGTGGCGGCGTACGACTCCATCGCGGACTTCCCCGACCGGCCGGACAACTTGTTCGCTCTCGCCAACACGCTGCTGGGCCTCGCCACCGGTCACACCGCGGTGGCCTTTACAAACCCGAGCATGGTTCCGCCCCAGAACATCAGAACCACGATCAACTCCCGGGGCGCCAAAGACACGACGATCATGGTCCCGGAGAAGCACCTTCCGCTGGTTATGCCGCTGAAATACATTGGGATCCAAGAAGACACGCTGAACAAGCTCGACGCGATCCTGATTCCCCGGGTAGATGCCGGTTATTCGCGGAACGACGATCCATCGACCGCTCCGGTGCAGGTGGACCCCGTGCACGGCTTCGACCCGGCGGAAGTCACCGCGCCGGCCAACCAGGCGACATTCGGCGGTGGCGCCGACCCACTCTCGCAGATCGTCAGCGGTGCGATGTCCGTGTTGTCGCACGGCGCAGGCGAAGCTGACCACTGACTCCGATCTGCGGATTCGACTAACTAGTACGGACGTAGTGTGACGCTTATGCCTCAATCATCGATCATCTCCATGCTGCACGGGCGGGCCGCCCTGCGGCCCGATGATGTGGCGTTCACCTTCACCGATTACGAGAAGGACTGGGCGGGTGTTCCCGAGAGCCTCACGTGGTCGCAGCTATCCCGCCGAACAACGAACGTGGCACGCGAGCTCAGCCTTCATGGGTCGATCGGCGACAGGGCTGTGATCCTGGCCCCGCAGGGTCTCGATTACGTGCTGGCGTTCCTAGGATCCATGCAGGCCGGCCTCATCGCCGTTCCGCTCCCATTGCCGCATCGCGGCTCGAGTTATGACCGGGTGGGTGGGGTCTTCGCCGATACATCGCCCTCGGTCGTTCTCACGACGTCCGATGCCGCGGAGGATGTCGGCGATTACATCGACCAATCGCGGATGGACACCGCTCCGAAGATTGTCGCGATCGATTCGTTGAAGCTGGACGCCGAGGGCGGGCCAAGCGTGGAAACAGCCGAATTGCCCAGCATCGCGTATTTGCAATACAGCTCCGGTTCGACGCGACTCCCGGCCGGCGTCATGATGTCGCACCGCAACCTCACGGTTAATTTCGAGCAGCTGATGCAGAGCTTCTTCGCGAACTCCAAAGTGCCATCAGGTACCACGATCGTGTCGTGGCTGCCTTTCTACCACGACATGGGTTTGGTGCTGGGCGTCTGCGCACCCATCCTGGGCGGCTATCACGCGCAGCTGACAAGCCCGGTTGGCTTCCTGGAAAGGCCGGCCCGCTGGATCAGAGCCCTCGCCGAAAATCCTTATGCGTGGTCGTCGGCGCCCAACTTCGCTTTCGACTTGGCTGCCCGCAAAACCACCGACAACGATCTGGCGGGGCTCGACCTCGGCGGAGTGCTGGGCATCATCAGCGGTGCCGAGCGTGTCGAGCCGGTCACACTGCAACGCTTCGTCGATCGATTTGCGCACTTCAATTTTCAGGACCACATGATGCGTCCGTCCTACGGCTTGGCGGAGGCAACGGTCTTCGTGACGAGCGGCACGTGGAGTGAATCGTCGCCGGCGGTGCACTTCGATATCGGCGAACTCGGCGCGGGCCGCGTGCAGCGGTGCGCGGCCCGCAGCGGCACCGCTCTGGTCAAATACCAAGTGCCGCAGTCACCCAAACTGCGCATCGTCGACAACACGACGCGTCGCGAGTGCCCCTCTGACTCGGTGGGCGAGATCTGGGTACACGGCGAGAACGTAGCCGAAGGCTATTGGCACAAACCGCCGGAGGAGCAGCGCTGCTTCGGCGCTACGCTCGTCGACCCGTCACCTGGCACCCCTGAGGGACCCTGGCTACGAACCGGCGACCTGGGTTTCATCTTTGATGGTGAGCTGTTCATCGTGGGCCGCATCAAGGATTTGTTGATCATCCGCGGGCGTAATCACTATCCCGAAGACATCGAAGCGACGGTCCAGGAGATCACCCATGGTCGGGTCGCGGCGATATCGGTCCCGGTGGACAGCACCGAGCAGCTGGTCACCGTGATCGAGCTGAAGAAGAAGCGCGAAGAGCCCAGCCAGGATGCGTTGCACCGGCTCAACGGGGTCAAAAGCGACGTCACCTCGGCGATCTCCAATGCGCACGGCTTGAATGTCGGGGACGTCGTTCTGGTGCCGGCCGGAACGATTCCCACCACGACGAGCGGCAAAATCCGGCGCGCCGCCTGTATCGAGCAGTACCGGCAGGACCAGTTCACCCGGTTGGACGCCTGAGCCGACCGGTGCGCGCGCGGCCGATCGGCCGGACAGCCGGCGAGCGCGCTTCGCATAATGGTTCCACCCCCGCAGCGGCAAAGGAGCCAGGATGAGCACAGCCAGCACAGAGGGTCCATTGCGTGTCATCCAGTGGACCACCGGGAACATCGGGCGGCGGTCGCTGCACGCCATCATCGGCAGACCGGACATGGAATTGGTCGGGGTGTATGCGCACGGCGCGGACAAGGTGGGCGTCGATGCCGCGGACCTGTCCGGCTGGCCGGAACCGACCGGCGTGAGGGCCACCAACGACATCGACGCGCTGGTCGCGCTCCGGCCCGATGCCTGCTGTTACAACCCGTTGTGGCCCAGCGTCGACGAACTGGTGCGGTTGCTGGAATCGGGTATCAACGTCTGCACCAGCGCGGCCTGGATAACCGGCGGGAAGCAGACGCCGCAGGACCGCGAACGCATTCTCGCGGCGTGCCAACGGGGCAGTTCGACGATCTTCGGCAGCGGCGCGCACCCGGGCATGACGAACATGGTCGGGATGGTGCTCACCGCTTCCTGCGAACGCGTCGACGAGATTCGCATCACCGAGTCGGTCGACTGCTCGACCTACGAGTCGGCAGAAACTCAGACCGCGATGGGATTCTCGCAAGATCCCGACACCCCGGGGTTGGCGGAGAATGTGCGACGGGAGAGCGAGGTCTTCGCGGAGTCCGCCGCGATGATGGCCGACGCGATCGGGGCCAAGCTGGACAAGATGACGTTCGACGTCACGTTCACCGCGGCTACCGGCGACTCCGATCTGGGCTTCATGAAGATTCCCGCGGGAACGGTCGGCAGTGTCTATGGCTACCACCGAGGCTGGGTGGGCGACCGCAACATCGTCAGCGTCGGCTTCAACTGGACCATGGGCAACCATGTGGTGCCGCCCAAGCCGCTCGAGCACGGGCACGTCATTCAGGTGTTCGGCTCGCCCAACATGCGCACCGTGTTGCACTGCCTGCCGCCGAAGGATTGGACGGAGCCCGGCTTCATGGGATTGGGGATGATCTACACCGCGATGCCGGTGACCAACGCGGTCCCCGCGGTGGTGGCCGCGCCACCCGGAATCGTCACCCTGGCCGACTTGCCACCGGTCACCGGCCGCGTGGCGAGCTGAGCCCGACGGCACCATATGCCGTTCGCCACACGCGGAAGCCCCCGGAGGAACGGTTGCGTGCCTTATGGTTAGGATGCTTAGCTGAGCAAATGTTCCGTTGACAGTGACGTCGTCGGCGACGTTGTCGAGTTTTGCTTCAGGGTGGTTGAGGCCGACGGGCGGTGTTGAGCGGAAGGGTGGTCAGGTGATGGCGAATCGCGTTTCGACTTCCGTAACCCAGGTGGCCAAGCGAGCGTGGATACCGCTCGTGTTGGTGGTGGTCTTGGCCGTCTCGGCCTTGGTGGTGTCGCGGTTACACAAACTATTCGGCTCTGAGGATCTCAACGCGAACGCGGGCAAGGGGATCGAGATCGTGCAGTTCAACCCGAAGGTGGTCGTCTACGACATCGCCGGTCCGCCGGGGGCTACCGCAAACATCAACTACTGGGACGCGGACGCCAACACACACCAGGTAGACAACGCCCCGCTGCCGTGGTCGGCCACGATCTCCACCACGCTGCCGGCGGTCAGCGCCAACATCATGGCGCAAAGCGACGGCAGTCGAATCACCTGCACGATCACCGTGGACGGCGTGGTCCGCGATCAACAAAACTCCGACGGCCATAATGCCCAGACCTTCTGCCTGGTGAAATCCGCATGAGCGAGCTGAACCACAAGAACCGCGTCAGCACTGAGGACACCGAGGACACCGGCCCGATCGACACCCAGGGCGGCAAGCCCGAGCGCGGTCACCGGCCGTACCTCCCCCATGCCATTCGCATCTTCGCGATACCGATCATCATCGGCTGGGTGGTCGTCACCGTCCTGGTGAACGTCCTGGTCCCCACCCTGGAGGTCGTGGGCGAGGCGCACTCGGCGCCGATGACTCCCCTGGATGCGCCGTCGATGAAGGCGATGATGCGCCTGGGTCATAACTTCCACGAATTCGACTCCAACAGCACCGTGATGATCGTGCTCGAAGGCCAGCAGCCTTTGGGCGCCGACGCACACAAGTACTACGACAAGCTGATCCGAGACCTACGCAAAGATCCCGCGCACATCCAGCACATTCAGGACTTCTGGGGCGACCGGCTGACCGCCGCGGGTGCGCAGAGCGCCGACGCCAAGGGCGCTTACGTGCAGGTGAACCTCGCCGGTAATCAGGGCACCACACTTGCCAATAACTCCGTGGACGCCGTCCGCAAGGTGATCGACCAGAACCCACCGCCGCCCGGTGTGAAGGCCTACGTGACCGGACCCGCGGCGCTCTCCGACGACATGCACATCATCGGCAACGCCAGCCTCGCCACGATCACGCTGTTCACCTTGGGTGCCATCGCGATCATGTTGCTGCTGGTCTACCGATCCATTGCCACCACGCTGATTCAGCTTTTCATGACCTTTGTGGCGCTGGCGTGCGCGCGCGGCGTCGTCGCGGTTCTGGCTTATAACAACGCATTTGGGCTCACCACCTTCGCCGCCAACATCCTCACCATGCTGGCGATCGCCGCGGGAACCGACTACGGCATCTTCCTCGTCGGGCGATATCAAGAGGCGTTGGCTGCCGGTGAGGACCGAGAAACGGCTTACTACACCACGTTCAAGGGCGTCGCCCCGGTTGTCTTGGGCTCCGGCCTGACGATTGCGGGAGCCACCTACTGCCTGAGTTTCGCTCGGCTGCCCTGGTTCAACACGATGGGCGCACCGGTGGCGATCGGCATGCTGGTGGTGGTGGCCGCAGGGCTCACACTGGGCCCCGCGGTCGTTTTCATCGGCAGCCGCTTCCATATGTTCGAAAAGCAGGCGAAGCGAGGGCGACTGTGGCGCCGGGTGGGCACCGCCGTCGTGCGTTGGCCCGCACCCATTTTGGCCGTCAGTGCGGCCGTCGTGCTGGTCGGCATGGTGGCACTGCCGAGCTTCAAGCCGAGCTACAACGACCGCCATTACCTGCCGTTGTCAGCNCCTTCCAATCAAGGGCAAGAGGCCGCGAATCGGCATTTCTCCGAGGCGCGGATGAACCCCGACTTGTTGATGGTCGAATCCGACCATGACATGCGAAACCCGGCCGACATGCTGGTGTTGGACAGGGTGGCGAAAAACGAGATGCGCACGCTCGGCATCGCCATGGTCCAGGACATCACCCGGCCACTGGGCATCCCGATCCAGCACAGCTCGATTCCGTTCCAGAACAGCATCCAGAGTCAGACGACGATGCAGAACATGGGCTTCCTCAAGGAGCGCATGAACGACATCCTGAGGATGGCCGACGACCTGCAGACCCAGATCAACACCACGCAGCGCCAGTACGAGGTGTCGCTAGACCTGGCCAATGCCGCCGACGACAGCGCCAGGACCACGGCGGTGACGTCGCAGATCACCGATACTCTGCGCGACCACATCGCGGATTTCGACGACACCTTCCGGCCGGTACGCACGTACTTCTATTGGGAGAAGCACTGCTACGACATTCCGTTGTGCATCGGGCTGCGGTCCCTCTTCGACACCTTCGACGGGTTCGACCAGCTCGCAGAGCAGTTCCATTACCTCACAACCGATATCGCGCACACCGCCAAAGCCACACACGATCTCAATGCGCTGTTCCCGATACTGATCAACACGCTGAAGAACACCAGGGGCATCACGCTGACGCTCTACCAGACGTTCAAGGCGATGATCGACCAGATGGAAGCCATGAGTAACACGGCGATCGTCATGGGGCAGAGCTTCGACGCGTCGAAGAACGACGACTTCTTCTACCTGCCGCCGGAAGCCTTCCAGAACCCCGATTTCCAGACGGGCCTCCGGATGTTCTTGTCACCGGACGGCAAGTCGGCGCGGTTTTTCATCACCCATCAGAGCGATCCGATGACGCCGGAAGGCATTTCGCGCGTCGACGCCGAGCGCACAGCGGCGCAGGAAGGTCTCAAGCAATCGTCGCTGTCCGATGCCCGGGTCTATCTGGGCGGGACCGCCGCGACCTTCCACGACATGGCGGACGGCGAAAAGTATGACCTGATGATCGCGGTGGTGTCGGCGCTGACGTTGATCTTCATGATCATGCTGCTGTTGACCAGGAGCGTGGTTGCCGCGCTGGTGATCGTGGGCACCGCGGCCAGCTCGATCGCCGCGTCGTTCGGGCTGTCGGTGCTGATTTGGCAGGATCTGTTCGGCATCAATATCCACTGGATCGTCATGGCGCTGTCGGTCATCATCCTGCTGGCCGTCGGGTCTGACTACAACCTGCTGCTGGTGTCCCGGTTCAGGGAAGAGATCCATCACGGGCTCAAGACCGGGATCATCCGGTCGATGGCCGGAACCGGTGGGGTGGTGACGGCCGCAGGTCTGGTGTTCGCCTTCACCATGGCGTCCATGCTCGGCAGCGATCTGCGCGTGCTCGGTCAGTTCGGCTCAACCGTCTGCATCGGTCTGCTGCTCGACACGCTGATTGTGCGCACGCTGCTGATGCCGTCAATCGCCACCCTGCTGGGACGCTGGTTCTGGTGGCC
>JGI12627J18819_10000411_pt1 | contig 14081 bp, 11 predicted proteins | sample TexAe_OM1H0_M2_FD_18819 | JGI IMG/M metagenome (IMG submission 18819)
CAGCGCCCGCAGCAGCAGATCGTTCTTCAATGCTTCGCTCATGTCCGCTCGCCGCTCATGTCCGCTCGCTTGGTTCAAAAAGCCGGCTGTGTTCCAGTATCGCGTACCGGTCGGTCATGCCGGCGATGTAATCGGCGACTGCCCGCGCGCGGCCCGCAGGCCCCTTAACGAGATCCAATCGCGTTCGCGCCTCGTGCTCGTCGGGCATGAGGGCGGGATCGTTGAAAAACGCCTCGAACAGCTCGCGCACGACCCGCTGCGCTTTGGACGTCATGCGCCGGACTTTGTAATGCTTGTACAACTGCTCGCGCAAGAAGGCCTTGAGCTCATGATTGGCTTCACGGGTGGCGTCGCTGAAGCCGATGAGGGGCTTGGGCTGCGATCTGACCTCGGCAATTGAACGGACGCCCGATGCGTTGAGCCGCACCGAAGAGGAATCGATCAGGTCGCTGACGAGATGGTTGATCATGCGGCGCAAGATTTCATAGATGAATCGGCGTCCGGCGAGATCCGGATATTTCGCCGAAACTTCGTCGTGGTAGCCGCGGAACAGCGGCACTGCGAGCAGCTGTTCGATGCTGATGAGCCCGGCGCGTATGCCGTCTTCGACATCGTGATTGTTGTAGGCGATTTCGTCGGCGAAGTTCGCGAGCTGCGCTTCCAGCCCCGGTTGTTGGCGATTGATGAAGCGTTCGCCCACATCGCCCAGCAGAACCGCATTGTTGTAGGAGCAATGCTTGAGAATGCCCTCGCGGCACTCGAATGTGAGATTGAGGCCGTCGAACTCCGCGTAATGCTCCTCGAGTTCATCGACCACGCGCAACGATTGCAGGTTGTGCTCGAAACCGCCGTAGCCGCTCATGCACTCATTGAGGGCGTCCTGTCCCGCGTGGCCGAAGGGCGTATGGCCAAGGTCGTGCGCGAGGCAAATGGCTTCCGACAACTCTTCGTTGAGTTTCAGTGCCTGCGCGGCCGTGCGGGCGATTTGCGCGACTTCTAGCGAGTGCGTCAGCCGGGTGCGATACAGGTCGCCCTCGTGATTGACGAACACCTGCGTCTTGTACACCAGGCGGCGAAATGCCGTGGAATGCACGATTCGATCGCGGTCGCGCTGATACTCCGACCGGTACGCCGGCTTGGGTTCCGGATGACGGCGGCCCCGCGAGTGATCGGCGTGGGCGGCATAAGGCGCGAGGCCGTTCATAGAACGTTGCGCATCATTTGAAGTACTCGGCGAGCGTGGCATCCAATGCGTCTTTAGGAATCTTGTCGGTGACGATGGCGCGGCCCAGTTTTTCGAGCAACACCAGCCGCAATGAGCCGGCCAACACCTTTTTGTCCATGTGCATGAGCTCCAGCGCCTTAGCTGCGCCGATGCGCGGCGCCTCGGTCGGCAACCCGGCTCGCGCCAGCATGTCGCGCAGGCGCTCCTGGAGCGCAGCGTCGATCATGCCCATGCGCTGCGACAGATCGGCCGCCATGATCATTCCTAAAGCCACCGCTTCCCCGTGCAGGTATTTCTCATAGCCGGTGGCCGCTTCAATGGCATGTCCGAACGTATGGCCGAAATTCAAGATCGCGCGCAGATTGTGCTCGCGCTCGTCGCGAGCCACGATGGTAGCCTTGATTTCGCAGGATCGGCTGATGGCGTAACTCAACGCTTCAGCGTCGCGCGCCAGCAGCTGCGGAATTTGCTTATCGAGCCAGGCAAATAGCAGGGGATCCCACACGACGCCGTGCTTGATCACTTCGGCGAGTCCGGATTTCAATTCCCTATCCGGCAATGTGTTGAGGGCGTCGGTATCGGCAATTACCGCCTGCGGCTGATAAAAGGCGCCGATGAGATTTTTGCCGCCGGCGTGGTTGACGCCGGTCTTGCCGCCCACGGAAGAATCGACTTGCGCGAGGAGCGTCGTGGGCATTTGCACATAGCCGATGCCGCGTTGATAACAGGAGGCGGCAAAGCCGGCGATGTCGCCGACAACGCCCCCGCCCAGCGCCAGCACGGTGGCGTCCCGATTCATCTTGTTCGAGACCAGCGCGTCGAGCACCCAGCCGGCAGTTTGCAGGGTCTTGTGTTGCTCGCCGTCGGGCAGAATGCAGTCGGCGATATGCCGCTGCGAAAAGCTCCCGGACAATTTGGCCAGGTACAGTTTGGCGACGGTCGCATTGGTGACGATGAGGAGATCGCGGCCGGGAATCTGCTGCTCCAAGAGGCCGCGGTCCGTCAGCAGTCCCGCCCCGATCGAGATGGGGTAACTGGAAGCGCCGAGATCTACTTGGAGGGTTTGCACGGGTTGATTATACGAACAGTTAGGGCTGCTGGGTCTTGCGCAATTCCTGATGGATTTCTTCGGCAACGACCTGGACCCGGCGCCCATCGGTCGTCACGGTCAGATCGGCGATCTCCGCATACAGTGCCGCCCTGCGCTCCATGAGTTCTTTGAGCTTCTTTTCTGGATCCGTGTCGTGCAGGAGCGGCCGGTGGCGCGCGTGGCGCGTTCGTTCGATTTGCTGGTTGACCGAGGTGACCAGGTAGACCACGGCGCCCCGCTGCGCCAGCGCCGCGCGGTTTACGGGATCGATCACGGCGCCGCCGCCCGTGGCGAGCACGATCGACTCGAGACGCGTGAGCCGTTCGATGGACTCCCGCTCGCGCAGCCGAAAGCCGCTCTCGCCTTCCTTTTCGAAAATGAAAGCGATGTCGACGCCGGTTTTTGCCTCGATGTCCGCGTCGCTGTCATGAAAGGTGTAATGAAACAGGCGCGCCAGGTGCCGGCCTACCGCCGTCTTGCCCGAGCCCATCGGACCGATGAGAAAAATGTTGCGCTTGGTAAGCATAGCCGTCGACGATCATAACGGACCTAAGCGCGTGACCCGAGCCGCCCCCAAAAAAATAAGGGGCGCCCGGAGGCGCCCCTACAGTCGTCGACTAACCCGCAGGCGGTGTTAGTAAAGATTCGACCCCTCACGCAGAATTTTCGGCGTGATGAAAATCAGCAACTCCGTCTTGTTGTTGATGTCCGTCGTGCTTCGGAACAATGCGCCCAGGAACGGAATGTCGCCGAAGAACGGTACTTTGTTCGCAGCCTTCGACTTGGTGGTGTCGAGAATGCCGCCGAGCACCACGGTCTGGCCGTCGTTCACCAACACCTGGGTGATGATTTGACGGGTATCGATCGACGGCACGCTGCCGCCGGTCGCGCTTGTCACCTGCTGGCCGACCGAGTCGTCCGATACGTCGAGGTCGAGGATGACGCGGTTATCAGGCGTGATCAGCGGAGTCACTTTGAGCTTCAGCACGGCGTCCTTGAACTGCGTCGTGGTAGCGCCGCTCGATGCCGATTCCTGGTAAGGAATTTCCACACCCTGCATGATCGTGGCTTGCTTCTGGTTGGCCGTAATGACGCGCGGCGAGGAGATGGTTTCGCTCTTGCCTTCGTTCTGCGCCGCCGACAATTCCAGGTCGACCAGGTAGCTGCCGCCCAACAATGACACGCCGATGCTGCCATTGGTGTTCGCGGCCGGCGTATTGACCTGGTAGCGGTTGTCCAGGGTCGTCGATGCCAGGGAGGTCGGTCCCAGGCCGCTGCTGAGCACGGAGTTCGTCGCCTGGTTGTTGCCGCTGACCGAGAGCAGTCCCGGGCCGTTCTTGCCGGCGGTGGTCACGCCGAAACGCGCGCCCAGATCCCGCTCGAACGTGTCGCTCACGATCACGATGCGCGCTTCAATCAATACCTGCTTGACCGGCACGTCCAGGGTTTGCACCAGGCGGCGGATGTCGGAAAGCTTGTCCGAAGTGTCCTGCACCAGCAAGGTGTTGGTGCGCTCGTCCACCGACAGGCTGCCGCGCGGCGACAGCATGGAGTCCTTGGCATTGCTGGTCTTGATCAGCTTCGCCAGGTCCGCAACCTTGGCGTAGTTGACCTGCATGAATTCAGTATGGGTCGGCGAGAGCTCCTGCACCTCTTTGTGAGCTGCAAGTTCCGCCTTCTCGCGCGTCGCCAACTCATCCGTCGGCCCGATGATGATCACGTTGTCCTGGCGGCGCTTGTCCAGGCCCTTGGTGCGCAACACGATGTCCAGGGCCTGATCCCAAGGCACATTCTGCAAGCGCAACGTCAGGTTGCCGTTGACCGAATCGCTGACCACGATGTTCTGGCCGCTGGTGTCCGCCAACAGCTGCAATACCGAACGCACATCGATGTCCTGGAAGTTCAGGGTCAGCCGCTCGCCGGTATATTCCTTCTTCTCCTCGGCGCCCGCGGTGCGCTTGCTTGAGGGTTTGATTTCAACCGTATATTGATTGTCGGACTGGTACGCCAGCTGCTCGAAGTCGCCTTGCGAGCTGATCACCAGGCGCGAGCTGCCGTCCACCTTGACCGCATCCACCGTCTGCACCGGCGTCGCGAAATCCATGACGTCATAGCGGCGCATCAAATTCTTGGGCATTGCCGTTCCGGCAAAGTCCACGACGATCTGCTGTCCTTCCTGCCGCACGTTCACCGGCGTGCGCGGATCCGTCAACTGCACAATGACGCGGCCGGTGCCGTCGGAGCCGCGCCGGAAGTCGATGGTGCGGATGGCTCGCTCGCCGGGGTTCGATGCGATAGCAGCGGTGGAACGCGCCGCGGCGGGCTTGCCGACGTCGGCGCCGGGCTGCTGGCCCAGGGTGACGATAATGTCGTTGCCGTCCACCTTTGTGGTGTAGGGCATCAAGTTGTCCACGTTCACGACCAGACGCGCGCGGCCGTTCGCTTCGGCGGCGAGCACCGTGTCGACTCCGCCCGAGCGGACGTCGAAGCGGCGAGAGGCGAGGGCCAGGGTGGTGTTCGGCAAGTCGAACGCGATGCGCGCGGGCTTGTCGATGGTAAACGGCAGCGGCTCCGGTGCCGGACCGCTCATGTGCAGTTTCAGCTGCACCTGTTGACCTGATAAGGTTTGAACGTCGACTGACGTCAGCTGCACCGGATCAGCGGCTCGCGCCGTGAAACTGATAGCAGCCAGTGCGACGAAAGCCATCGCGCTCATCATCGCCGCCCGTATTTGAATTCTGATCATGCTGTCATCTCCCTGTGGCTTCAATTAGCCAATGCCAATGAAGCCGGTCGCTCAATGTAGCCGCCGAGACCGTCCGGAACGATTTCGACCAGGCTAATTCTCCCGCCGGTTATTTCAGTCACTTTGCCGTCGTTCTGCCCCAAGTAGTTGCCGGGCTGAACCTTGTGCACGAGGCCGTCTTTGGATTGCACCAGCCCGTAAAAATTGTTGCCGACCTTGAAGGTGCCGACCATCTTCAACGTGTCGAGCGAAAAGCCTTCAAGGAACTCACGGTTGCGGTGCGTGCTCGCCCTTGCTGCGGCCAGGCCGTTATTGGCGTTCGGGCCCTGCGGCTGGAACGGCGAACGTAGATTGGCCGCAGAATAAACATAGGTTTCGTATGGCTTTACTTCCGGCAGAGGTTGGATGCGGCCGCCGGGCTTTTTCTTGGTGGCGTCGATCCACTTCTGCAAATCCGATTGGCCGCCCGAACAGCCGCCCGCGGCCAAAGCCGCAAGCACGACGCCGAGAACGCCAATAGCCGATATCTGTCTCACGTCTTGCCTCCCGTCGCTGCCGCCACCGCCGCAGGCGCTGCAGCCGCCGGTGCCGCTGCCGCCTTCTTCGCCGCTGGTTTCGCGCCGCCCTGATCTTCGATGTAGCGATAGGTCTTGGCAGTCACGTCCATGGTCAAATTGTCATAGCCGCTCTTGGCGTCGACCGGCGCTATCTGAATGTCGTTCAGGGTTACGATGCGTGGCAGCGCTGCGATGCCGCTGACGAACCGGCCGAAATCGTGATAGCTGCCCACCAATTTGATCTTGATCGGCAGTTCCGCGTAGAAACCGTTGCTCTTCTCGGCACCGGGCTGAAATAGTTTTTCCGTAAGGCCCGCTGCCAAGCCTGTCTGCGAAATGTCGACCAGCAGGTTGGGCACTTCGGTCTTGCCCGGCAACTGCCTCAGCATCGCGCCGAAGGTGCGCTCCATTTCACCGATCTGCGCCCGGTATGCATCGAGGTTGGCGGCGCGCTGTTGCTTGGTTTCGAATTGCGCGCGCAAATCCAGTTCATCGTGCTCGGCTTTCTGCAGGAGCGGCCGGTCGTCATTCCAAACGAACATGTACCAGCCGACCGCCGCGACCACGGCGAATCCCAGGAGCACGAAGAATCCGCGGACCGCAGCCGGCCAGCGGCCGACATCGCGCGGGTCGAGAGTACGAAGCTGTTCGAGGAAGTTCATTTCGCCGCGACCTTCTTAACCGTAGTTTCGCCGCCGTTGTCCACGTCCACGCCGACCACATCGCTGGTGAGCGTAAAGCTCGAGCCGCCGATCGGATTGTCTTTGGAGGACTCGACCACTTGCAGCTGTGGGTTGTCCATCCATGACGAGGAGTCGATGTTGCGCATGAAGGTGGAAACGCGGGTGCTGGACTGGGCAACGCCCTTCATTTCCAGCTTCTTGCCGGTTTCCTTGATCTGCGTGAGATAGATGCCTTCCGGAACCGTCTTCACCAGCTCGTCGAACAGGTGGACGATCTCGGGTCGCTTACGCTGCAATTTCTCGATGATTTCCATGCGCGCAACCAGGCGCTGCTTGCGGTTCTCGAGATCTTGAATGTCCGCGATCTGCGCTTCGAGCTTCACGATCTCCTTCTTCAGGAGATTGTTCTTCGCGTTCTGCGCGTCGATCCAGCTCGAATAAACGAGTTTGCCGCCGAGCACGAAGATGACGCCGGCAAACGCCGCGGCGCCCAGCATAACGGCGAATTCACGGCGCCGTTCTTTGCGTTTTTGTTCGCGATGGGGAAGTAGGTTGATACGCGGCATGGCTACTCTTTGTCGAAGCTGCGCAGCGCGAGGCCGCAGGCGGTGAGTAATGCGGTGGCGTCGCGGGCGACCGCTTGCGCTTTCGCCTTGGACGAGATTTTCATGTTGCCGAGCGGATCACCTTTGTCCGCCGGCACTCCGACGCGGCTGGAGATGACATCGGCGACGCCCGGTATGTTGGCGCACCCGCCGCAGATCAAAATCTGATCGGGCTGGGCACGGCCGCTGCCGGAGGCCAGGTAGAACTGCAGCGAACGGCTGACTTGTTGAGTCATGTCGTCGATGAAAGGATCGAGCACTTCGGGCTGATAGTTGCTGGGCAGGCCGCCTTCTTTCTTGGCGCGGCCGGCTTCTTCCATGCTGAGCCCGTAAGTGCGCATGATTTCTTCGGTCAGCTGCTGGCCGCCGAACGCGAAATCGCGTGTATAAATTACGCGCAGATCGCGCAGGACGCTGAAAGTGGTGCTGCTGGCGCCGAAGTCGACCACCGCCACGGTGCGGTCGGCGCCGCCGTCCGGCATTTGGTGACGCATGAGGGCGCAGGCGTTTTCCAACGCGAACGCTTCGACGTCAACCAGGTGGGCCGTCAATCCTGAGGCCTGAACCGCGGCCTGCCGCTGTTCGACATTCTCGGTTCGCGTCGCGACCAGGAGCACGTCGAGCATGTCGGGATCTTTTTCGGAAGGCCCCACGATCTGGTAGTCGTAGCTGACTTCTTCCATCGGAAACGGAATGTATTGGTCGGCCTGCATTTCGACCTGGCCTTCCAGCTCATTCTCGCCGAGCGTCTTCGGCATTTGAATGACTTTGGTGATCGCCGCATCGCCTGAGATCGCGATCGCCGCGAGCCGGCTCTTGGCGCCCGATCGTTTCACCGCGCGGCGAATTGCTTCACCGACCGCTTCGGCGTCGACGATGGCTTTTTCGTTGATGGCGTTATGCGGCGTGGGTTCCGCGGCATAGGACTCGACACGATATTGACCACCTGACATCGATAGCTCAATGAGCTTCACCGATGAGGTTGTTATGTCAAGTCCCAAAAGCTGACGATTTCTATTTCCTAACGACCACACAAATTTTTTCCCTTTTTGCTCAATACCTTGTAGGTCGAAACTGGTGCATGAGATTAGCTATGACAACCCAACTTAGCAAGAAACTGTTAAATGGAACGTGAATCTACTCACGGTAATCACCGCCTAAGGCACCCAAGTCGGCAAAGTGAGACGTATGCCTATTTCCGAGCCCGGCAACCCCGCGGCCCTTTTGAGGTCTACCCCCTCCAGGACCGGTGTCTTTGCGCCCTCGTCATTTGATGAGGTAGCCTGCGTTACCGGCGTTAATCCGCTGCCTATGTCCGCCGCGCAATAAGTTAGAACGGTTTTCTGTGGCCAAACGTTATCTAAGTCTCATCTCACGCATTTGTGCGGCTCTCGTTGGTGCAATAGCGTTAATCGCGTTCGCTAACGTCTGTGCTTATGTCTACTTGCGGCCTGCCCTGCCCGATGTGGGGAGCCTGCGCGAGGTCCAACTGCAGGTGCCTCTGCGCATCTATTCGCGCGACGGCAAGCTGATCCAGTCGATCGGCGAGCAGCGGCGCATCCCGGTTCGCTACGACCAGCTGCCGCCAAAGCTCATTCAGGCGTTTCTGGCTACCGAGGACGATCGCTTCTTTCGTCACCATGGCGTTGATTGGCAAGGGATTTTGCGAGCGGCCGTGGCCAATTTGCGCGCCGGCGGAATTCGCCAAGGGGCGAGCACGATCACCATGCAGGTATCGCGCGACATGTTCCTGACGCCGCGGCGCGATATGAAGCGAAAAATGAGCGAGATCTATATTTCGCTGCTCATGGAAGCTGAATTCACCAAGGAGGAAATCTTCTCCCTGTACGTGAATAAGATCTTTCTCGGCCAGCGCGCTTACGGCGTCGGCGCCGCGGCTGAGGTGTACTTCGGCAAGACTTTGGACCAACTCACTGTTGGAGAAATGGCGACCCTGGCCGGGATCCCGACGGCGCCGTCGATGGTCAACCCGGTCGCCAGCGCCGAAGCCGCAAAGGTGCGCCGGTCCCATGTTTTAGGCCGAATGCTCGAACTCGGCTATATCAGCCAGGCGGAATACGACCAAGCCAAGAACAGTCCCATGGAATCGCGCCTGCACGGTGCTTCAATCGAAGTCGATGCGCCCTACCTCGCCGAGATGGTGCGCAACGACATGCAGAGCAAATACGGCGATGCGGTCTACACAGCCGGCTACAAGGTCTTCACCACCTTGGATTCCAGGCTCCAGGCCGCGGGAACCGTGGCGCTGCGAACCGGCCTGCTGGAATACGACATGCGCCATGGCTACCGGGGCGCGACCGCCAAAGTGGACCTGTCCAAGATCGCCACGCCGGCTCAATTTGAGGCCCAGTTAGAGGAATTTCCGGTCATCGGCGGCCTGAAGCCGGCGATCGTGGAGCAGGTCGAAGCGAAGAGCGCCAAAATCTATGTGAAGGACATAGGCCGGGTGACCCTGCCCTGGGAGAAGCTGGCTTGGGCCCGCCGTCAGTTGCCCGAGGAAAAGGTCGACCGCTCGCCCACGCAGGCCTCGGAAATCATGGCTCGGGGCGATGTGATCTACACCATCGGACGCACGCCCGAATCGGTGCTGTTTGTGCAGGTGCCGGAGGCGCAAAGCGCGCTGGTCTCGGTCGACCCGAAGGACGGCGCCATCGTGGCATTGGTGGGCGGATTCGATTTCTTTCAGAGCAAATTCAACCGTGTCACCCAGGCAAGACGTCATCCCGGCTCGGGCTTCAAGCCCTTTGTTTATGCCGCGGCTTTCGACAAGGGATTCACGCCGGCGAGCGTGGTGCTGGACGCGCCCGTGGTCATCGACCAGGAAGGCAAGGAAGAGGCGTGGCGTCCCCATGAGGACACCGGAAAATTCTACGGCCCGGTGCGGCTTCGCGATGCACTCGTTCAGTCGCGCAATCTCGTCTCCGTGCGCCTGATGAGAGCCATCGGCCTCTCATACGCGCGTGACTTTGTGACCCGCTTCGGCTTCGATAAGTCGCAGCTGCCGGACGACCTGACCTTGGCTTTGGGAACCGCGGAATTGAGTCCGCTGCAAGTCGCCATCGCCTATTCGACCTTTGCCAACGGCGGTTTCAAAGTCAGTTCCTATTACATCGACCACGTCGAAGATGCCGGCGGCAAGGTCCTGCAACAGTCCAACCCTGCCATCGTGTGCGCGCAGTGCGGGCGAGCGACGGAGGCCGCAAGCGGCAAAGGCGGGGCGCGCGCAACGTCTCTGGACGAGGCGCCGCGCGACGGCAAGTCATTGATTCCAGTGAAGAACCTGGCTCCGCAGATCCTGAGCCCGCAAATTGCTTACCTGCTGGCCGACATGATGGCCGATGTCATCAAGCGCGGCACAGGCCAGCGGGCGCGTACGCTCAACCGCGACGACATCGCCGGCAAAACCGGCACCAGCAACGACTTTCATGATGCCTGGTTCAATGGCTTCAATGGCGACGTGGTGACGACGGTCTGGACCGGGTTCGATTCGGAACGCTCGCTCGGCGATAACAGCGACCAGGCATCGCGCGTCGCGGTGCCGACCTGGACCTATTTCATGAAGCAGGCTCTCGAAGGAGTGCCACGGCATCCGGTTCCCGTTCCCGACGGCATCGTCAGCGTGCGCATTTCTCCCAAGACCGGATTGCTTGCGAGCTCGGATGACCCGACCGGGATCATGGAAAAATTCATTGAAGGGAATCTGCCGAAGGCGGAGCTCTATGAAGGCCAAAACCCGAACAACCCCGAAGGCGAGAAACCGATATTCTAGAGATGTTCAGGCTTTCAGCTTAAGACCAATGCCTAAGAAATACTCGCAGCGTGCAGAAGATTTGCGCCGCGCTCTCGCACAAGAGGCCGCGAGAATCATGGCCGAACACGGCATCGAAGACTTCCTGCAAGCCAAGCGCAAAGCCGCGGATCGCCTCGGGGTCAACGATGTCGCCGTGCTGCCGAAGAATATCGAGATCGAGGATGCCCTACGCGCACATCAGCGCCTGTTCGGCCGCGATACGCACGACCACACGCTGAAAGAGCAGCGCCGCATTGCGCTCGATACCATGAAGCTCCTGGCGGAGTTCCAGCCACGCTTGGTGGGCTCCGTGCTCACCGGCACGGCCACCAATTACAGCGACATCAACCTACACTTGTTCTCGGATGCCTCCGAAACGGTCGCGATCAAACTGCTCGAGATCGGCGTGCCTCATGAGTTCTACGAGCGGCGCGTGAAGATGGATGCGGAACGCAGCGTGAATTATCCGGCACTGCGCTTCGAGGCCAACGGCCGCACGGTCGATGCCACGGTGTTTCCGATCGACGGCATCCGCCAATCACCCTACTCACCGGTGGACGGGCGGCCGATGAAACGCGCCGATGCACGCGAGGTTTCCGAGCTGGTGAACGCGAACTAGGGCTTTTGCTGCCAGACTGCCAGCATGTCCGGCGAGCCTTGGGCCCGCACACCGTTGTCGGTCAGGATGTCATCGGTCGCGGCCACCAACGCGGGCCGCGAGAACACCAGAGCCTCCCCGCCCTTGCTGGCAAACTCCAGCGTCACGAATGGATCCTTCAAATCGCGCAGCAGTTCCACCAAGTGCTTGAGGCTCTTTACCGGCGTGCCGTTGATCGAGGACACCACCGAGCCGGCCGGGTTTGAATAACCGTTCGCGAGCTTGTGCGGGAAGAAAGGCGACGAGATGATCACCAGTTCCTGCAGCTCGTCGGTGGGCGGATCGAATGCCCGCGTCACCAGCGGACTTTTCACATAGCTCAATACCCGCAGCAAATTGGCGTTGTTCTCGAACGCGCCCAAGAACTGGCGCGTCGCCCGCGAGAAGACCATCGGGCCATAGACGAAATACGAAGGGTATTCGCCCTGCAGATCCGACACCAGCGTCGGATGCACGGCGGATACCGGTAGTTCCACCTTGAGCGGCTTGCCGGCACGCACCACGGTCAGCGGCAGCTTTCCGTCCTTCGCCAGCTTCTGGATCATGTACGCGAAGTTGACTCGCAGATCCTTGTCGATCTTCACCATGCCCTGATTGTCGATCGGCGTATCGCCGATGCGCGAAATCACATCCCACTCTTTCAAAGGATAAGAAGCGTCGGGCTTATCCGGGCGGTGCACCACCATGCCTTCCACCGATTTGTCGAGCTTCAGATACTGGCGCAAGGCTGGATTTTCCAGTGTCTGCAGATCGTCGTGAATGTTGGGCTTGCCGACATAGTGCCCGCCGGCGATGTCCTTGAGGAACAGGTCCACCTCTTCATTCGGGATGATGTAGCCGATGTTCTGGCTGTCTCCGCCCAGACGGCTGAAGGCGAGGCCGATCATTTTATCGCCGGCGATGGCGGGGCCGCCGCTGTTGCCGGGGTTGATCGCGGCATCGATCTGGATGCGCAATCCCGACACCGGGAAATTGTACGAGGCGAATTCGATGCGCGAGACGATGCCCTTGGTGATCGACAGCGACGAGCCGCCGGTCGGGAAGCCGTATGCCAGCACCGGATCCTTGATCTGCGGCAGCTTGCTGGCGCGCGCGACGGGCGGATGGCTGTCGAAGAAGCTGGGATCATCGAGTTGCAGCACGGCAAGGTCTATGCCGGGCGCGATTGCGAGAACGGACGCGGATAATTTGTCGCCGGCCGCATTCGCCTGGATTTGCACCTGGCTGGCATACAGCACGGCATGCGCGTTGGTCAAAATCCGCTTGCCTTCGATGACCACGCCCGAGGCCGTGGCTTCGCTCGGGGCCTGTTTGGTCCACGGCTTGAAAGGATCGGGATACCGCATGGTCGAGAAAATCTTCACCACCGAGTTTTCCAGGGCAGCCTGGGGCTGATCGGCCGCATGCGCTGCGAGCATCGGTCCCGTGAAAAACAAACCCGCAGCCAACAAAGCAATTCGCGTTCTGGTCATGGAAGTGTCTTGCGTCCTTATTCCTTGAGTCCTATTTTCCGTCGACTGAAAATGCCAGCAGCGCGTTGCCCGAGTTGATGTACACGCTGCCGTTGACGATGGTCGCGCCGCCGTAATCCAAGGGTCCGCCCTTCGCGCGGACGCCGTTTTGCGTCTGATAGGCTTTGGCCGTGTCGAAGTCCCAAAGGATCTTGCCGTCGATGGTCGAGTAGGCGCGCAGGTGACCGTCCATCGATCCTGAGAAAACGCCGCCGGGCATGACTGTGACGGCCTGGGACTGCGCGTGGGAGCATGCGCCATCGCTCCAAGAACAGGCGGGTGTTGGCGAAGGCGTATGCCAACGGGCAATGCCGGTTTTCGGATCGAGCGCAGAGAGGCTGCCGTTGCCGTTTCCCGGCTGTGCCAGCGCTCCGGAGACGGCGACAAACAGGCTGCGGTGATCGACGGCGCTGCCCCAGGCGACGCCGCCGTTCTCGGGCGGAGTTTCGGCGGCCACCCGGCTTTGCCAGAGGATTTCGCCGCCGTGATCGGGGTCGAGCCCGTAGACCACCCCAGACAACTGTCCGGCGAGGATAATTTCGTTGCCGCTGCTCAGGGTTCGCAGCACCGGCGGGCTGATGAAGCCGCTCTGCGCCACCTCGCCCTTCACGGTGAGCTGCTTGACCCACCGCAGCTTGCCGTCGTTCAAGCCGAATGCCGCGACGGCGTCGACCAGCGACTGTTCGATCCCGGTAGTCGATCGGCCGGTGCTCACATAGAGAACGCCGCGCTTGACGTCGATGCTGGGCGTGGAGGCGATCGCGGCGCCTGCCGGACCGAACTCCTGCACACCGTTGCTGTTCCTGTGCGTGGGCTGCGGCTCCTCGAGCACGGTATAACTCTTCCATTGCAGACGGCCGCTGGCCATGTCGAGTGCGGCTACGCTGCCGCGAAAAGTGCAGCAGCCGTAGCTGGGATTCGCGGCACTCTTCTCCTCGTTCGAACCCACCGCGACGTATACCTTGTCGCCGTACAGAATCGGGGTGCCGAGGATGCGCGCCGAGGGGTGGGTATCGACTTGTGTCTTCCACAGCAGCGTGCCCTTTTGCGCGTCCAGCGCATACACGGCACCGGTATCGTCGCCGAAGAACGCCGCGCTCGGCGCCTTGATCACGTCCAGGTGCGCGAGGGTGCGCTTCAGCTTGCGCGGAATCGCCGCGCGCTTCGGTACTCCCAGCTCGCCGATCGACACGGC
>JGI12627J18819_10000412_pt1 | contig 14060 bp, 17 predicted proteins | sample TexAe_OM1H0_M2_FD_18819 | JGI IMG/M metagenome (IMG submission 18819)
ATGATGATAAAAAAAAGATTTTAAATCTAATAATTTAATAGAAGATCAAGAAAATACGAATGATTTTAATAATTAATTAAGTTTAGTAGATACATTTGTATTTGTAACTTCTAACTCTAATTCATTAAACGTATTAAATTCAGAAAATAATAATTAAGTAATAAATGACACATTATTATTTTTGTTTTTAATAATCTTTTTATAGTAATAGCTGTAAATTTTTTAATTCTTCTTATTTTTATTATATAATATAATAAAAATTCAATAATTGAATATTTTCGTTTTTTATTTAATATCTTTATGAACAACCAATTAATACCACACATCTACCTACAACATTGACAAAAGAAACATTTGAAATAATGGAATCAATAGAAGAAATAGAACAAGAAATTAATTCAGTATTGTAAAGAATGAATTAACTAGAAGTAATTATATTTACATAACAAGAGTATAGTGGTGAAGGTGATAAAATACAATCTAAAAAAATGTTAAAAAGTATGAATTTACTAGGACGCTCTCGGGAAGCTTTTTATTTATTTTTGTATAAAATAGTTAAAGTATTTATTCGCGGTGTGTTTTGTGGTTTTTTAGTTATTTTCAAAATTTTTAAAAAAGGATTAGGGGATACACGTAAATAATTTAAATTTTTTAGAAAAAAAAAATAATTTGTTTAATTATCATATATCATAAAAAAAATGAAAATAAATAAAAAATTTAATTCAGATTTAAATAATGAAAACATACAAAATAATCAAAAAAAAGAAAATTTAAAAAATTTTAATCAAAAATTTAAAACTAATAATAATTTTTTTTCTAGAAAATTTTTTAAAGATTTAGGTATTGTTGAAAGTGTTGGTGATGGTATTATAAATATCTTAGGATTACAAAAAGCAGCAAATGGTGAAATGGTTGAAATTTGTGCTAGTGAAAAAAATCAAAAAGGTCTTATATTAAATTTAGGCCCAAAATGAGTTAGTGCAGTTGCATTATCATCAGATTCAAAAATAAAACCTGGTCAATTTGTTTTTTTAACTCATGAATTAATGAGTATACCTGTAGGAGATTCTTTATTAGGAAGAGTTGTTAATCCTTTAGGTGAACCTATTGATGATAAAGGTAATATAATAACAAAAGCTAAAAATTTATTAGAAGCTAGAGCACCTTCTATTATAGTAAGAGCACCTGTTAATACTTCTTTAGAAACAGGTGTTAAAGTTGTTGATAGTTTAGTACCTATTGGTCATGGACAACGTGAATTAATAATAGGAGATTCTAAAACTGGAAAAACTTCAATAGCATTAGATACTATTTTAAATCAAAGAGGTAAAGATACTATTTGTATATATGTAGCTATAGGTCAAAAAAGATCTTCAGTAGCACGTATAGCTAAATTATTAAATGATAAAAATTGTATGGAATATAGTATAATTGTAGCAGCAACTGCTTCTGATTCTGCTTCTTTACAATATATAGCACCTTATTCCGGTTGTGCAATGGGTGAATATTTTATGGAAAAAGGTTTAAGAGTATTAATTATATATGATGATTTAAGTAAACATGCAGTATCTTATAGACAATTATCATTATTATTAAGAAGACCACCTGGTAGAGAAGGTTTTCCTGGTGATGTATTTTATTTACATTCAAGATTATTAGAACGCGCAGCTAACTTAGCTAAATCAGAAGGGTCTTTAACAGCTTTACCTATAATTGAAACAATACAAGGTGATGTTTCTGCTTATATACCAACAAATGTAATATCAATAACAGATGGACAAATTTTTTTAGAATCAGAATTATTCACTAGAGGTATTAGACCAGCAGTAAGTCCAGGACTTTCAGTTAGTCGAGTTGGATCTGCTGCCCAAAATAAAGTAATAAAAAAAATGGCAGGTAGTTTAAAATTAGAATTAGCTCAATTTAGAGAAGTTGAAGATTTTACTAAATTAGGTTTTGTTTTAGATGATGTTACTAAAAGATTAGTTGATAGAGGAGAAAAATTAACAAGATTACTTGTACAAAATAGATCAGAACCTATTGATATAGCTGAACAAACAATTTTTTTATATGCAGCTTTAAATGGTTTTTTAGATGAAATTCCTTTAAATATGGTTAATATGTATGAAAAAGAACTTTATAAATTTATAAAAAAAACAATTTTTTATGAACCTTTAAAAATTGTTTTAAGAGAAAATTTAGAAATTGATATAATAAGTTTTATATTAAATCAATTTAAAATTTTTTTTTTATTAAATATTGATGTATTTAATAAAAATATATAAATTTTTATTAATTATATAATATAATTATTTTTTTTATAAAAAAATGAGATTATATTATATTTCATTTTTTTATTATAATATAATATTATTATTATTATTTTTTTTTAAAATTGATTTAATATTTTTAATATTATTATTTTTTAGAAAAACATATTCTATTTTTAAAGAATCTTTAACAGAATATACATTTCAAGAATTTGATGGTCTTAGAAAAGAAGGCCAGATATTGGATTTATATGAAAATAAATTATATGTGGATTTTGGTCTAGATGCTGGTTTAGAAGAATTCTATACACAAAATATATATATGCAATATGCTTTATATGATATTAGTTTAGATTTTGAATCGTATACAGGTCATTTTACTTTTAAGTGAAATGATTATAATATTGAAGAATTAAATATTGGAAATAAAAGGGCTAATTTTAAAAAAATTTATTTAGATTTTTTTTTTTCAGATTTATATTTTTATAAAAATTTAAAAGAAAAAATATTTGAAAAAGGTATTGAAGATATTGATTATTATAATTTATATAATTATAAAAATATGAATAGAAGAGAAATAGAAGATCCTATGTTTATTGAAGAAAATGAAAAATATTATTATAATTATTTAAAAAAATTTTTTTTAAAAGAAAATTTTTATGATTTATTTATTAAGGATAACTATATAAGATTTTCGTATTTTTATATTATTATAAATAATTTAAAAAAAAGAGTTTTAATAAATAAATATAATAAAAAAAATAATAATATTAAAATAAAAAAGTTTTTCCTGATTTAAATAATAATATTGTAGAAATTAAGAATGATATATTAAATAATAGTTTTTTTAAATAAATAAAAAAAAATGAAACAAATTATAGATGATATTATTTTAGATCTTTTATATATTAAAAGATGATTAACTACAACTAATCACAAAGATATTGGTATTTTATATCTTATATTTGGGTTAATAGCAGGTATTATTGGTACATTATTTTCAATAATAATAAGAATAGAATTAGCTTATCCAGGAGCTCAAATTCTTGGAGGTAATTGACAATTTTATAATGTAATAGTAACTGCTCATGCTTTTATTATGATATTTTTTATGGTTATGCCTACAATGATAGGAGGTTTTGGTAATTGTTTTGTACCTTTATTAATAGGAGCACCTGATATGGCATTTCCACGTTTAAATGCTTTAAGTTTTTGATTATTACCGCCATCATTTATTTTATTATTAGGATCTGCTTTTATAGAAACAGGAGCAGGTACTGGATGAACTGTATACCCACCTTTAAGTGGTATATTAGCACATTCAGGAGGTGCCGTTGATTTTGCTATTTTTAGTTTACATTTATCAGGTTTATCTTCAATATTAGGAGCTATAAATTTTATGGTTACTATTTTAAATATGCGAGTACCTGGTTATAAAATGTCAATGATACCATTATTTGTTTGAAGTATTTTTATAACAGCTATATTATTATTATTATCATTACCAGTATTAGCAGCTGCTATTACGATGCTTTTAACAGATAGAAATTTTAATACATCATTTTTTGATCCTTCAGGAGGTGGTGATCCTATATTATATCAACATTTATTTTGATTTTTTGGACATCCAGAAGTATATATATTAATACTACCAGCTTTTGGTGCCATAAGTCATATTGTTGCAGAATATTCTAATAGAGCTATTTTTGGTCATTTAGGTATGGTATATGCTATGATGACAATTGGTTTTTTAGGATTTATTGTTTGAGCACATCATATGTATACTGTTGGATTAGATGTTGATACACGTGCTTATTTTACAGCTGTAACAATGATTATAGCTGTACCTACTGGTATAAAAGTTTTTAGTTGATTATCAACAATGGGTGGAGGTTTATTAGAAATGACTGTACCTATGTTATTTGCAACTGGTTTTATATTTTTATTTACATTAGGTGGAGTAACTGGTGTTGTATTAGCTAATGCAGGTTTAGATATAGCATTACATGATACTTATTATGTTGTAGGACATTTTCATTATGTATTATCGATGGGTGTTGTATTTGGATTATTTGCAGCATTTTATTATTGAATAGATGTATTAACAGGATTAAAATATTCAGAATATTATGGTAGAATACATTTTTGATTAACTTTTGTGGGTGTTAATTTAACTTTTTTTCCTATGCATTTTTTAGGTTTAGCAGGTATGCCTAGACGTATACCTGATTATCCAGATATATATGCTATGTGAAATTATGTTAGTTCAGTTGGTTCATTAGTATCTGTATTTGGTGTTTTTGTTTTTTTTTTAGTTTTATTAAATATAAATAATAATTTAGATTTTTATTATCAAAAAAATGGAAGATTTGTTATAGATTTATATAGATATTTATCATCAAAAAAAAATCAAGAAATACATACATATGTTTTTTCTAAATTTAATTTTTTTAGTAATAAAAAATTAAATGATTTTTTTTTTAATTATTTAGATCAAGGTTGACATTTATTAGCATATAATAATTTTATTAATTCTAATAATAATAAAAATTCAGTAATATATAATGATTTAGAATTATCAAGAGAATTAAATTTTGATCTTTTTCCATTTAATAAAGAAGATTTTGAAAAAAATCCTTTTTTAGAAAGAGATTTAAGAAATATTTTAAAAAAAATAAATAAAGATAGTGAAAAAAAAAGTATTTATGATTTAAAATATTATTATTTATTTTTCTATAATATATATATAGAAAGAAAAATAATTTTACCTATTTTTTATTTAAATGATACTGATTCTGATTTTGAAAGTAATGAAGAAAATAAAGATAATGAAGAAGTTTTAATTAATGATACTATTTATTTTAATTCATTATTTAATAAATATAATATTGAAATATTTAATGGAAATAATATAAATTTAGTTTATAATACTTATATTTATAATATTAAAAATAATAAAATATTAATTGATAATTTAATTGAAAAAAAAATAAAAAATCAAATAATTTTTAATAACCTTTTAAAAAAATATTTAAAATGTAATAAAATTACATTTTTAATAATAACAGAATTATTATAAAAAAAATGTTTCTATTATTTTTCATTGTTTTATCTATATGATTAAATCATATATGATTAGTTAACAATGAAACTTTTATATTAGCTATTTTTTTAATAATATTTTTTTTATTAATTTATATTTTTATGAGTTATTTAATTAAAATATATTTTTTTTTTAGTATAAGTAATATATTAAATTTATTAAAATATTCTAATATGATTAACATTAATCTGGATAAAGCTTTATATTATAATATAATTGTAAAAAATTATTTTTTTAAAAATTTATTAAAAAAAAAAGATAAAATAATTAATATTTTAAATTTATTAAATAAAAAAATTAATAACTTTTTATTTTTTAATATTTTAAATTTTTTCTTAATATTAAAAAAAAATTTATTTAAAATATTAAAAAATAAAAAATTAATAATTTTTAAAAATAATATAAAAAAATGAGAAATAATATTATAAATTATAATATAATAAATATTTTGAAAAAAAATTTAATTAAAGGGCTTAAAAGTACGGGTGGTCGTAACTTTTTAGGTCGTGTTTGCATTAAAGGTCAAGGTTTATGTAATAGTAGTACTAAAAAAAAATATAGATATTTAGATTTTTTTAGAAGAATAAATAAAAGAGGTATTTTATTAAAAATATTTTATGATACTAATAGGACAGGTAAAATAGGTTTAATTTTATATGAAAATGGTTTAAGTGCTTATATTTTAATACAAAAAGGATTAGTTATGCATAATTTAATATATTCAGGTGACCAATCTTTAGGTCATAACATAAAAAAAGGATATTCCGTTTTATTAAATAATATGCCATTATTTTCTATAGTAAGTAATATAGAAAATAAACCTTTTAAAGGTGGTAATATATGTAGAGCGGCTTGTGTTAGTGCGCTATTAATTAGTAAAGATAAATCTAATGGTATTTTGAAATTAAATTCAGGTTGACAACTTAAAATACCTTTAAATAGTATATCTAGTTATGGGGCTATATCTAGTAAATGAAATAATAAAATTATAGGTAAAGCAGGTAAGAATAGAGGTATTGGAAAAAAACCAAAAGTAAGAGGTGTTGCAATGAATCCTTGTGATCATCCTCATGGTGGAGGTAATGGAAAAAGAAGTAAACCCAGTCAACCTATTAATGCATGAAATACCGTTTTTAAATGAGCTCCTACAAAAAATAAAAAATATGAGCTTTTAAAAAAAAGAATATATAAAAATATTAATTAAAAAAAATGAAAATAAGAAGATCGAGTTGAAAATTTCCTTTTAATTTTAATATATCTTATTATTTTAAAAAAGAGAAAAAAACATATAATAGAAATATAACATTAACAACAAATTTTTTGGATAAAAAACTTGATTGTTATAAAGGTTTAAATACAGGTAAACTTTTAGTAACAAAAAATCATTTAGGGCATAAATTAGGGGAATTTTTTACAACAAAGGTATTAGGTGAGCGTATAGCTTATCGTAAAAAATTAAAATTATTATTAAAAAGAAAAAAAAATAAAATGAATTTAAAAAAAAAATAAAAAAATGGGACATTTAGTAAATCCAATAGCATATCGTTTAGGGCACACACGTTCTTGGGAAGATAATTGATTTATACGAAATATTTATTATCCTGAATTTTTACATTCTATGTTAAAAATTCGACAATATATACATTATTTTTGAACAACTCGTTTCATGGAAAAAAAGGGTATATTATTAAGTCATTTTTATATTTATAAATTTATAAAAAATTTATTAGTAAAAATTTTCCTATATAATACAGATTTTGAAAAATATATATATTCATTTTATGCAAGAGGTGTTGGAATTTTTTCTGATTCTTTTTATTATAGAGTAAAAAGAAAAAAAAAAAAAAAATTACCTTTTCGTTATGAAAGATATAAACCTGATTTATTTTTTTCATTATTTTTATATTTTGGTTATTTTACAAAACTTAAAATAAAACGAAGAAAAAAAAGCATTAATGGTTTTATTTATAAATGTAATAAACATAAGAAATTATTAAAAAATTACACACCTTTTAAAAGCCTTTTTACAGAAAATAGGGTTAATATAAATGAAGATTATCTTGATAATTTAAAGAAGGGAAATTTAAATTGTTTTTTAAATTTATCAGAAAAATCTAATACTATAGAAAATGAAAAAAATTTAAGTATACCTGCATATGAAGAAAAAATTAAATTAGTAAGTTCAAAAAGATTAAATTTAGGTTTTTTAGATTTTTTAGTATATATATTTTTTAAAATAAATATGTTAGAAAAAAATAAAGAAGATGTTATTAGGAATAAAAAAAAAAGAAAAAGTGTGGAAATGGTTCTAAATTATCCTTTGAAAATACAAAAATGAATAATTATTTTAAAAAAATATATTGATATAAGAATTATTTTAGGAAAAAAAAAAGTAAGAAGAAAAAGAAGTCTTAGAAATTTTATATTTTTTTTAACATTTTTAATGAATATTATATCTAAAATAAAAAGAACAAGTAGTCGAATTAAATTTAGGTTAAGAGAATTAAATTTAAAATTAGTTCGATTATTTTTATTTAATAGAGTATTAACCCAATTTGGTTTTTTTTATGGTAGATTTTTAAAATATATATTATATATTTTAACAAATATGAAAAAATTTAATTTTAAATTTTGTTTTATAACAAATAATAGTGTAAATGCTAAATTTTTAACACGTTATATGGGTTTAAAATTAAAAAGAAAATTTCCTTTATTTGTTGTAGTTAATCCTTTAAGAAAAGAGCTTAGAAAATTAGCAGGTAAAAAAAAAGAAAAAAAATCTTTTTTATTATTTAATTATTTTAATTCTAAAAATAATTTAAAAAAAATAAAAATAAATTACAAAGAAAGTTATAGTGCTATATTAAAGCATTTATGTAATAAATACTTAGAAGTTTATGTCTATTATTTTAAAGAATATAAAATGTTAATAACATTTGATATTTATACTTATTTTTTAATGTTAAAAAATAAATATAAATATAAAATGTTATTAACATTTTATAAAAAAAAATTTGTACAATATTATAAAAATAATATATGAAATTTAAATTATAATAAAAAAAAAAAGATTTTTAAATAAAAAATGAATATTTTTTTTAAAATTTTTATTAGAAAATAATAAATGTAAATCATTTTTCATAAATAAAAAAAAAATATTATATGGTTTACATTTGTATATAAAAAATAAATTATTAATTAATTTATTTTTTAGTTATAATAAATATCATGTTGATAGTATTGTTAATATATTTTTTTTATTAAAAGGTGATAATGATACTTTTTTTTTTTTTAATAATAATTATGTTTTTTTAGTTATTTATTCTTTTTTTTATAATTATAGCTTATTAAGCTATACTACTATTTTAAATATTAATACTTATTATTTAATTACATCAAATTATTTATTTAAATCATTTATGTTCTATTTTTATGTTCAATATACATTTAATAAACTTATTTATTATTTAAATATGAATAAAAGAACTTATTATTTAAAAATGAAAAAATTATATAGTTCTAGCTCTTTTTTTTTAGGTTATAAAATGAGTTTTAAAGGTCGTTTTAGTAGAAAACAAAGAGCTAGTTCAGTTTGATTTCATCAAGGTTTTGTACCTTTAAATACTGTAAAAGGTTTTATTGATTATTCTTTTTTTACTATACCTTTAAAAAATAGTGCAATAAGTATAAAACTTTGATTATATAAAAATACAAATAAAGTTATTTGAGATAGTAAATTTTTGAGTAAAAAATAATGAAACAGCAACCCAGCCGTTTAAAATATAAAAAATATCATAAGCCTTCTTCTTCTAGTTTATTTTTAAATGAACAAAAAAATATAATACCCATAAAAGGTCAATTGGCATTGAAAGCTTTAGAAAATAAAAGAATAAATTATAATCAATTAGAAGCATGTAGAAAATCTGTTAAAAGAATGTTGAAAAAAAATGGTTTAGTTTTTTTAAGAATATTTACATATCATTCAATAACAAAAAAGCCGTTGGCTTCTAGAATGGGTAAGGGTAAAGGTACACATAATATGTGAATAGCGCCTATTAGAAAAGGTCAAATAATATGTGAAGTTTTAGTATTTTTTTTAAATAAAATAAATATAAGTGAAAAAGCATTAAAGTCAGGTGGTACTAAATTACCATTGAAAACAAGTATTGTATTTAATTTATATTAAATTAATTTTTTTTTTAAAAAAATGATACAACTAAAAACAAAATTAATAGCTACAGATAAAACTGCTATAGTTAATACATTTTGTATAAAAATATTAAAAGGTGGAAAAAATAAAATAGCAATTTTAGGTGAAGTTATTTTAATATGTGTTAATACAATAAATATAAAAAAACATATATTATTAAAACCACGTTTCCAAAAAAAATTTAAAGTAGGATCTATTCATAGAGCTTTAATAGTACGTACTAATAAAAATTTTTGAAGAATTAAGGATTTATGAATAAAATTTAATGAAAATAGTATTGTAATAATATCTAAACAAATAGTGCCATTATCTAATAAAGTATATGGACCTGTTTTAAGAGAATTTTGTATGAGATGACCTTCTTTAGGTTGTGTAGCTGTTTGTATTATATAAAATAATGTTTGATTTTTTTTTTTATTATAAATATATTGTTCGTTTTATTTTATTTTTAAAAAAAAGTAAAATTAAATATAATTTTATTTCTATATTAGAAATTAAAAAATCAGTTGTATTTTTTAATTTAAAAAATATTATTGATATAAATAATTTGTCGATTTCAAATTATTATTTTTTTTTTAAATATTTTTTTGGAAAAATACCTTTTTTTTCTAGTTATAAATATAGTTTTAAATTAAATATACATTATTATAATTTTATTATTTTATATAATTTTGGAAAAAAAGAAATATATTATGTACTTTTATTTTTAATTAATGATATATATTCTGTTATATCAAAAAGTGCAGTTAATATAAAAAAAGAGTTAAATTGTTGAGAATTTAGTATTAATGATATGAATTTTTTTTTAGAGAAAAAAAATTCAATAGGCTTTTTTCATTTAAAAGATTATATATATTTTAAATTTATTTTTAATATTGAAAAATGATTAGATTATTCTAATTTTTTTATCCTATATAAAATATAAAAAAAAATGAATATCTTTGCTTTTAAAAAATATAATATTATATATTTAGTTAATAAAGAGTTAAAAAAAAATTTAATAAAATATTTTTTATTAAATCAATCTAAAAATTTTAAATCAAATAAAATAATAAAATTTATTTATAGAAATAAATTTTTTTATAAATACTCGAGTATATCTTTCTTTAGAAGAAGTTGTTTATTAAGTGGTAATTGTCGATCTGTTTTTAGATTTTTTAAATTATCAAGATACCTTTGTCGACATTATGCGTCAAATGGTTATATTAGTGGTTTACGTAAAGCTTCTTTTTAAATTAAAAAAAAAATGCATTATTATAATTTTAGTGATTTAATTATAAGATTAAAATGAGGTTATAAAAGCCATTATAATTCAATAAAAGTTTTAAAAAATAAATTTACTATTAAATTTTTATATTTATTACAAAAAATAGGATTAATTAGAGGCTTTTTTTTTCTTTCAAATGAAAATACTCTTTTAGTATATTTAAAATATATAAGAGGAAAATCTTGTATTTTTGATATAAATTTAATATCAAAACCAAGTAAAAGAATTTATTGAACTTTAAATTTTTTATCAAAAAATTATAGAAGACATGATTTTTCTACTATTTATATAGTATCTACACCTAAAGGATTAATGACTCATAATGATATTCTATTAAGTAAAAATTTTTCAGGTGAAATAATGTGTAAAATAAAAATATAAAAAAAAATGAAAGAAATAAATTATAGTTTTTATTTTGGAAAAAAATTTAATATATATTATTCTATAAAAAATAGTTATATAATATTAAAAAAACAAAGTCGTTTTTTTTTTTTAAAAATACCTTATATTTATTTTTATAAATTAAATAATAAATTTATTAGTTTTTTTTTTTATAACTATTTTTGTTATATTAGTTTTTTTAAACATATTTTGCAATTATATAATAAATTATCTTCTTTTTATTATTTAAGATTAAAATTAAAAGGTTTAGGTTATCGTATTATTCATGTATCTACTTTTTTGGTAAAATTATTTTTTAATAGAAGTAACTTTTTTTATATGCATATACCAAAAAGTATTTTATTTAGATATAAAATAAGAAGATTATTTTTTTTAAGTACAAAATTAGTTGATTTAAGAAATTTAATGATAAATTTATTATTATTAAAAAAATATATAGTGTATAGATTAAGTGGGTTATTTTATCCTCGTCAAATAATATTGCTAAAGCCTGGAAAAAATAAATTTAGATAATGAATAATAAAGTAAAAGTACGTTTATTAAATGATAAATTTAGAAAAAAATTTTTTTTAATTTCTATTTATAATAAATATAACTATAAACAATATATATTAAATAATGATATTTTTTTTTCATTTTTTTTAGTTATTAATTTTTTATATAAGTATGGTTTTGTAAAAATAAAGAAAAAATAATGTTTATATATAAACAATATAATTTAAATATAAATAGGGAAGTGCGCTTATCTTTACAATCAATTTATGGTATTGGTTGATATAAGTCTACTATAATAAGTACTAAAATGGGTTTATCTTTTCCTTTTATTTTTAAAAATTTAAACAATTATAACTTACAATTACTATCTTATATATTAGATTATTATACATGATTGGAAATACGTATCAAACATTATATTTTTCAAAATATAAAAAAACTTTTCGAAATTAATGCTTATAAAGGTTTACGTCATAAAGATTCTTTGCCCACTAGAGGGCAAAGAACTAGAACAAACGCTTGCACAAAAAAAAAAATAAAATTATTATTTAATGAAGCAACGTAAAAAAAAATATAAAAATAAGAAAAATAAAAAACAAGAATTATCTGTTAAAAAGAATAGTGTAATACAAAAAAAAACACATATATCTTTTAAATATGGTATTGGACATGTTTTATTTTTTCAAAAACGTAGCAATGTATTTCTTGTTTTAAAAACAGAAAAAAAAAAACATGTTATTACATTAACAGGTGGCTCTTGTAAGTTGGGGAATACAAAAAAACAAAAGATTTCACCTTTTAATATTAATATAATGATAAAGCGATTAAAGGAATATTGCAAAGTTTATAATGTTTATAGAATACGTTTCTTTTTAAGAAGTTCTATAAATAAACATTATTATAATATTATAAAATATTTATCTTTATATAATATAAAGATAATGGAAATTGGCTATGTTCTACATTTACCTCATAATGGTATGAGAATTCGAAAAGCACGTAGGATATAGTGTTTTTAGTTGAATAAACTAAAAACAAGATTAAATTTTGTTTTAAACAAAAATTATATCTACTACAGCATTTATTCAAATGCATTATTTTTAAATAAAAAATTGTATTTATTATTTAATTTTTGAAATAAAAGAAAAGAATTTATTTTGTTAAAAAATCAGAATGAAGATAGTATTGTAGATATTATTTATCAAACTTTTATAACATTATCGTGAAATAAATTTAATAATGAAACTATACAACCAGATTACTTTTTTAAATACACCTCTACATTTTTAAATATGAGTAATAATATGTTAATAAATTTTTTTGATAATAATAATAAAAATAAATATATAAAGAAATCAACATTACAACTTGATTATACGATTTTTGATTATATATTTTCTAATTATATAATAAATGATAAAAAAAAATTTTTTTATTTTCCTAAAAATGATTTTTTTTATCCTTTTTATTTTAAATTATCAAGTACAGATAATTTAAAATTAAAATATTATATATATGTTTATTTATATAATTATTATTATATTTTAAATGATAATTATTATATGTATATTTTTTATTATAATTGAAAAAATACATATAATAATATTTTTTTTAAAAAAATATTATTATATGTGAAATTTAATATTATTACAAATATAAAAAAATATGTTTTTTTATATAAGAAAAATAAAAATAATATAAAAAAATATATTCTTTTATTAAAAAAAAATAAAAATATTTTATATTCAATATTAAATATAAAATATTTTTATTTTTTTAGAAGTTTTATAAATAATAAATTAAAAAAAAATATTTTATATTATGATATTTTTTTTCAATATATTCATTTTTTGAAAAAATTTAATAAACGTTTTGGTAAACGTTTTAATAAATTATTTTATAAATATAAAAATAATAAAAATAATAAAAATAATAAAAATGAAAAATCTTTAAAATTAAATAAAGAACGTATGGCATGATTTTTTAAACAAAAATTTTTACCTATTATTGGTAATAATATATATAAAATTTTAAAAAAAAAAAATTTTTATTCTTTTTTAACTAAACAAAAACAAAAAAATAAGAATTTTTTTTTAAGGAATTTTTATAAATTAAATAGTTTATTTTTTAATTTAAAATTTAAAGAAAAAAAAATTTTTAATAAATTAAAAAAAAAGAAAAAAAGAAAAGAATATCGTATATTAAAGAAATTAAAAACATTTTATTATATACCTGATATAAAAAAAACAAAACAACGAGTGTATCGTAGATTTAAAAAAACAGTATTATATAAATTTAGAAAAAAAAAAAAAA
>JGI12627J18819_10000413_pt1 | contig 14049 bp, 13 predicted proteins | sample TexAe_OM1H0_M2_FD_18819 | JGI IMG/M metagenome (IMG submission 18819)
TACGAAAGAGGTATCCGGACGCGCCGATGTGGTCACCGAGATCGAGGAGCTTGTATAGCTCGAATCCCTGATCGCCGACGGAATCTTTGCGGACGTAGATCTGCAGTCTTGTCCCGTCCTGCTGGAGCTGCGCGAAGCCTGCCTTACCCTGCGTGCGAATCGCCATGATCCGGCCGGCAACGGACACGTTGACGCGGTCGGCCTCCAACTGTTCTGTCGAGGCGCTGTCATATCTGGCGCGGATTTCCGCGAGGGAGAGGGTGGCGGCAAAGGAGTTGGGATAGGCGCGCTGCCCGAGCGCCTCAATCTGCTTCAGTTTTTCCTGGCGAAGCGCGAAAAGGCTGCGCTCAAAATCTGACTCGAACACTTGGTTTCCTTAAGTGAAATACCTGTTGCCAGTATAGAAGCTGTCTCATGATTAGGTCATCGACTTCGATGCATGACTTGAGACCCGGTTCGACGGCGGGTCTCATTCTTCCCGTTTCAACATTTTCGTGTTTAGGAGACAGCTTCTAGCGTTCACTCGCTGGAACACCGTAATGTATAAAGACGAGGAACATGCCGGAGCAGAATCCCAACCCCGTAGGAAAGAAACGCAGTGCAGCCCTGGAAGGCATCGTCAAGGCCGAACGCCTTACGCAGATTGCGTTCGTGCTGCCGCTGGCGGTGTTGATCGGCTGGGGAATGGGGGCGTTGCTCGACAAATGGCTGCACACGCAGTGGATCTACATCGTTGGAGTGATTTTTGGTGCGATCGCCGGACTGACGGAAGCCGTACGCCAAGCCCTTCGGACTAGTCGAGAGAAATGACCCACGCCAATTCTTTTTTGGATTATTCCGATGCCGATCTGAAGGCCTCCATGCGCCGCGCGATGCGGTTTACGGCCATTTTCGCGGTCATCGGGTTTGTAGCGCTGCTTCTTGCAGCTGGGTGGCAGACTGCCGTGTTGTTCATCGCCGGTGCGGTCGTCTCCGCGGCGGGTCTTTACGAATGGAACCAGTTGATCGCCGTGATCAACGCCAAGATGGACAGCCAGAGGCCCCCCCGGGCAACGGCCTTTACCCTGACTATGTTTTTCCTCCGTTTGGGGATAGCAGGGTTGATCATTTATGCTAGCTTAAGGTATTTCCACGGATCGCTTTACGCGCTCATAGCGGGCCTGGCACTGGCTGTAGTTGCGCTTACGGTAGAGGCCTTGCGGTTGCTGCGCTCCTGAGAAGCAAAATTAGGGATCGATTGACCGACTTATGCTTGTTCTCATTACTAAGCTGACGGCCCTGCTGAACCACTGGTTCGCCGCGCCTATCGTTGCGCTGCTCACAAAGCTGGGCATTCGCGTTGTGCACCCGACGCACCCGATCGGCAACGCGCTCACCATGGAACTGATTGTGATGACGCTGTGGGTGATCTTTTTTGTAGTCGCGCGCCTTTCACTCAGCGTAGAGAAACCGGGCACCGTTCAGCATACAGCCGAATCGATCCACGAATTTGTTGGCGGACAGGCGGAGCAGATCATAGGTCATGGATACGAGCGATTCATGCCGTTCGTCACGACCATCCTGATGTTTGTGCTGGTCTGCAACTGCTTCGGGCTGCTGCCGGGATTCGAAACGCCCACGGCAGATCCAGTCGTGCCATTGGGCCTCGCGATCCTGACCTTCCTTTATTACAACTGGTACGGCGTAAAGGAGCAGGGTCCCATCGGATACCTGAAGCACTTCATGGGGCCTATGTGGTGGCTAGCACCCCTGATGTTCCCAATCGAGATCATTTCGCATCTCGCCCGCATGATGTCACTCACCATCCGTCTTTATGCGAATATGCTGGCCAGCGATCTGCTGACGCTTGCTTTCTTTTCGATGATTCCAATCGTAGTGCCGGTGATCTTTCTCGGGCTGCATTTTGGCGTGTCGCTGATTCAGGCATACATCTTCATGCTTCTCGCGATGATTTATCTATCTATGGCGGTATCGCACGAGGGAGCGGAAGTCTGACAAGATTTGCGCGGCAGAGCGCTTCCGCTGCCGCGTAACCCGCCGTTTAGCGTGAGGGGGCCAGCACGGTGAGCCTCAACCACCCACTGACGGCAATTCATATAGGGAAGCAAGGAGAAGAAATGCGTAAACTGCAATATCTATTTATGACGCTGTCGATGCTATGCCTGGCGACCCCGGCATTCGCGCAGACAGCAGGTGGCGGAGGCGGTGCCAGCCTGATTCCGGTGGGAGCCGGAATCGGCATGGGCATTGCCGCCGGATTGTGTGGCATCGGACAGGGAAGAGCGGCAGGCTCAGCGGCGGAGGCAGTTGCCCGCAACCCAGGAGCGCGCGCGGGAATCATGCTCTTTCTGGTTCTTGGCCTAGCCTTCATCGAGTCGCTCTCGCTCTTCACGTTCGTCATTATTCTTTTGAAGGCGAAGTAAGCAGCGGCTGTTCGAAATTCTGTAAAAAAAAGCCTCCGGTGAACCGGAGGCTTTTTTCTTGGATTTTGAAGTTGAGCGTTACTGCCCTGCGGCAAGCACCTGCGGGTTCACCGTCGACGCGCTGCTGACGGCGGGATAGGTCTCGGCGGCCGCTTTCGCTTTCGCAAGAATTCTGCCGGGAACGATGCCCAGAATCAGTGTTGCCGCAACGGTGAGCAGCAGAGCAAAGAGCATGGGCGTTGTCGCGCGAGGGATATGCGCGACGGGAGCTGTTTCCGAGGGCTTCGTGTAGATCGCGGCGACCACACGGAGGTAGTAAAAGGCTGCGATGCCGCTGTTGATAAATCCAAGGATTGCGAGCCAGACGAATCCGGAGTGAATGGCGGCGGTAAACACGTAGAACTTGCCGAAGAAGCCGCCGGTGAAGGGGATTCCGATGAGCGAGATCAGAAAGAATGCCATTGCTCCGCCGATTACAGGCGTGCGATAGGCGAGGCCGCGGTAGTCCTCGATCAGAGTAAGACGGTCATCAAAGCCGCCCGCGTGGCTGACGGCGGCGAAGACGCCCACATTCATTGCGGCATAGCTCACGGCGTAAAAACTCGCGGCAGCGATGCCGTCTGGAGAAAGCGCGGTGAAGCCGACGAGCAGATATCCTGCGTGTGCAATGGAGGAGTAAGCGAGCATGCGCTTGACGTTCTTCTGGCGGAGCGCTCCGAGATTACCGATAAACATCGAAAGGACTGCGAGCCACCAGAGAACCGGGACCCAATCGGCGTGCAGGGATGGGAACGCGCCGTACAAGATTCGGAGGAGTACGGCGAATGCGGCGGCCTTCGGGCCGGTCGACATCAGAGCCACAACTGGTGAGGGCGCGCCTTCATAGACGTCCGGGGTCCAGACCTGAAACGGCGCGGCCGAAACCTTGAAGGCGAGCCCGATGATGATAAGTGCCAATCCGGCTATAGCGAGCAAAGGAGTAGCGCTCGAGGAGAGCTGCCCGGCAATGGGGTCGATCCTCGTTGTTCCGGTTGCTCCAAAGGTGAGCGCAATACCGTAGAGGAAGAACGCCGTAGCGAATGATCCGAGCAGGAAATATTTCAGCCCGGATTCCGGGCTCTTGACGGTGTTCTTGCGGAATCCGGCAAGAATGTAGGTGGAGATCGATGAAATCTCAAGACCGATAAAGACGAGGAGGAGCTCGACGGCTGTTGTCATGAACAACATGCCGACGGTGCCAAACACCGCGAGTGCGTAAAACTCGCCCATTCCTTCGGTCTGCGCGTTAGTTGTGTCGAGCGTGATCAACAGGCAGGCGAGAGTTATTCCGCAGAGGAGGACATGAAAGAAGACACTGAAGGCGTCGGTCTGAACGGTTCCGAAAAAGGCCGTGCCCGCGGGCAACTGATATTGATACAGGCTCGCGGCGAGGGCGGCGATGACGCCAATTACGGCGAGCCAGCCCAACGACTGGCGCGATTTCGCTTTCGGCAACAGCGGCTCGATCAGCATGATGAGCACGCCCACTACCGTGAGGATCACCTCGGGCAGAATACGGAGGAGTTGAGGTGTGGCGCTCATCGATTCTCCAGCAAAGATATGGTTTGAGTCGCGGAATTAGCGAGGCCGGAGACACCCTGATCGATGGCGCGCATCCAGAACGGAGAAGCTACGCCCATCGCCAGCATGACCACCGCCATGGGCCATAAAAGGATGTGTTCGCGGGGCGAAAAATCTTGAGTCACGCGCTCCGTAACCATCATTGACTCTGGTCCGTAGAAGACCCGCTGGATGAACCCGAGCATGTAGGCAGCACTTAGAATTACGCCGATCGTTGCTGCGAAAACCCATCCGTGGTGCGAGGCGAAACTCCCGCTCAGAATCAGGAACTCGCCGACGAAGCCATTCAATAGCGGCAGACCGGTCAGCGAGAGGCCGGTAATGACGAACAGCGTGGCCATGTTCGGTAACTTGGCGGCCAGACCGCCGTATCGACTCATATCGTAGGTGCCATAGCGTTCGTAAAGGAACCCTGCCAGAGCGAGCCACGCGCCGCCGGAAACGCCCTCGTTGATGAATTGATAGACTGCGCCGTCGAGTCCGGAGAGCGAGAAGCAGAAGATTCCAAGCGTGCAGAAGCTCAGCGCGCTCAGCATTGCGTAGGCGATCAGGCCTTTGATATCGGTCTGAACAAGGGCAATGCACGCGCCATACAGAACTCCGATCACGGCGAGGGCGATCATTAATGGAGCGATCTCGCGAGACTGCGCAGGGAAGAGTCCGAGGTTGTAACGCAGGATGGAATACAGGCCAAGCTTGCCGGCGACAACCATGGCCATCGCGACCGGCGCTTCGGTGATCGTGTCGGCGAGCCATCCGTGAAGCGGGAAGGCAGGAACCTTTACCGCGAAGGCAACGAGGAACGCCAGCGAAACCCATGCGAGAGCCTTTGGAGCAAAGAGGGCGCCATTCGTGGAGAGAATGTGCTGCAGCGCCACGTAATCGAAGGTTCCGGTCTTGGCATAGAGCCAGAGTATCGCGACGAGAAAGAGTGCCGAGGGGATAAAGGTGTATCCGAAAAACTTCAATGCCGTCTTCGGCCCACGCTCGGGTCCGAACATGGCAATGAGGATTGCCATGGGAATCAGCGACAGCTCCCAGAAGCCGTAGTAGAGGAAGATATCGAGCGAAGCGAAGACGCCGACCATCGCTGTCTGTTGCAGCAAGAAGAAGAAATAGAATTCCTTGGTGCGGGTTTCGATCGCCTTCCACGACGCGAGTACGCCTACCACAGCGAGGAAGCCGGTGAGGACGAGGAGCCACATGGAAAGGCCGTCGACTCCCAAGTGATAGCGGATGGCCGGGCTGCTGATCCAGGCGTAGTCTTCGACGAATTGGAAGCCGACCTGCCCGTACGCGAAATGCGCGGGGAGGAGCAGCGTAAGCGCGAAGGTGGCGAGAGACACAATCAGCGCCCACCATTGGATGAGTCGGCCTTTGCGCGGCAGCAGTGCCACAACGATCGCACCCGCGGTGGGCACCAACGTTATCAGCGACAATATGTGATCAGTCAGCACGAAGTGCGTTCCTCAGTGAAAATGTGCCGTAAATCCAAAATAAGTAACAATGAGCAGGACAGCCGCACCCAAAGCCAGCCAGCCTGCATATGAGCGAATATTTCCAGACTGTATGCGTTGCACGAGAGCGCCGAATCCGTACGTCGTGTACGCCGAGCCGTAGGTTGCGCCGCTGATTACGCCGGTGTCGATCAGTCCTTTGAGCAGATAACGGGAGATGAGCAGCAAGGGCGTGACAATGATGGCTCCGTATATCTGGTCGACCCAATACTTGTTGAGCAGCAGCGCATACAGACCGCGGAGTTGCGCTGCCAGCTTCACCGGAAGCTCCGGCTTTGCAAAATAGAAGATGTGCGCGAGGAGCCATCCGGCGAGCGCCGTGAGGGTTGAAACAATGGCAAGGGTCAGCGCGAGCTGATTTGAGCCCTCGAATGCGCCCTTCGGATTAAGGAGCGGGTCCAGGAAATGACCTATCTCATTGTGGCCGCGGAGGTCTGGTGGAACGCCGATCCAGCCGCCGACAAGGGAAAGAATCCCGAGAATAATTAACGGGACCAGCATGACCCACGGGCTCTCGTGCACGCCATGCGAGTGCACACGCTCATTGGGATCGGCCTCGAGTACCAAGGTCGACGTGGAACTGGCGTGGACCGCCGCGCCGTGCTCGGAAAGCATACGTTCTTGTGCGCGGCTTTCGCCGAAAAAGGTCAGATACCAGAGCCGGAACATATAGAACGCAGTCAGGAAAGCCGTGACCAGACCCACAAACCAGAAGACCTTTCCGCCGTTCGGCGCAAGATATGCAAGATAAAGAATTTCATCCTTGCTGAAGAAGCCAGCGAAAGGAGGCAGACCGCAGATGGCGAAGACTGCTGCGGTCATGGTCCAGAACGTAATGGGAAGCTTGCGCCATAGTCCGCCCATCACACGCATATCCTGCTCGCCGCCCAGTGCGTGAATTACCGATCCCGCGGCGAGGAAGAGCAGTGCTTTGAAGAAGGCATGCGTGACCAGGTGGAAGATGCCTGCGGAATACGCTGTGACGCCGCAGGCGAGGAACATGTATCCGAGCTGTGAGATTGTGGAATAAGCGAGCACGCGCTTGATGTCCGTTTGCACGAGCCCAATGGTTGCGGCGAAGAATGCCGTGGCGGCTCCGATGATCGCAACGACTGTAAGACCGAGCGGCGACCGGTCATAGATGACGTGCGTGCGTGCCACCATATATACGCCGGCCGTGACCATGGTTGCAGCGTGAATCAACGCGGAGACCGGGGTCGGGCCTTCCATCGCATCCGGCAACCATATATAGAGGGGAATCTGTGCGGATTTGCCAGCTGCGCCCAGCATGAGGAAGAGCGCGATGGCGGTCAGCACTCCGCCCTGCCATTCGGGATGCTGCGTGATCTGCGCGAAGATGTCGCCGAAGCTCAGCGTGCCGAAGTGCTGGACGAGGAGGAACATTGCCAGCAGGAATCCGAAGTCGCCGATGCGATTAACGATGAATGCCTTCTTGCCGGCGTCTGCCGCGGACTTCTTCAGGAAATAGAACCCGATCAGCAGATAAGATGCGAGGCCTACGCCCTCCCATCCGACAAACATCAGCAGGAAGTTTTCGGCGAGGACCAGCGTGAGCATGAAGAACATGAAGAGATTGAGATAGGCGAAAAAGCGCCAGTAGCCTTCCTCATGTGCCATGTATCCGACGGAATAGATGTGAATTAGGAAACCTACGCCCGTGACAATCAGCAGCATAACCATGGAAAGGTGGTCGAGCTGCAGGTCGAAGCCTGCACTGAAGACTCCGGTCTGGATCCATGTGCCCAGATGCTCGATATAAGGCAGCGAGATTCCACTGAGATGGAACCAAACGTTCGCCACTTGAACAAACGGAATCGCTGTGGCGATCAGCGCGACCGCTGAGACTATCGACTTAGGCAATTTGCGGCCGAGAAGACCGTTCACCAGAAATCCGGCGAAGGGAACGAGCGGAATCAGCCAGAGATGGAGGGAACTGGTCATAGTTTCATCAAATCCACTTGATCGACGTTGAGCGTATTTCGACTGCGGAAGACAGCGATGATGATAGCGAGGCCTACAGCAGCCTCGGCTGCTGCGACAACCATCACGAAGAAGACAAAAATCTGCCCGCTCACCTGATGCCACTGATGCGCGAAGGCGACAAAGGTAAGGTTGACGGCATTCAGCATCAGTTCGATCGACATAAAGATGCTGATGATGTTGCGCTTAATAAGGAACGCTGCCACGCCTATCGAGAAGAGGATCGCGCTCAGTACGAGATAGTAGGAGATCGGAACCATGCTTATTGCTCCTTCCGCGCGAGAGCAACCGCGCCAAGTATGGCAACCAGAATCAGCACAGAGGTGACTTCAAACGGCAGCAATAAGTCACGAAAGAGCATCTGGCTCAATTCGCCCGTCCCGACCATATATTCGCCCAGCCGCACACTACTGAAATGTTTGCCATTGGACAGGAAAATGTGGGCCAAAGCTGCGAACAGCGCCGCCGCGCCAGGGATCCCGATCGCATAAGCAGCCTTACTGCCGTGTGTACGCTCTTCCCGTCCGGCATTGAGGAGCATGATGACGAATGTGAACAACACCATGATCGCGCCGGAGTAGACAATCACTTGCGCCGCGGCAAGAAACTCCGCGCCCAGCAACAGGTAGAGCACCGCAAGCGAGCTCATGACCACGATCAGCGAGAGTGCCGAGTTGATAGGGTGGCGCTGGTAAAGGAGATTCAAGGCTCCCGCGACGCACAGACCACCGAAGATGAAGAACAGAACCAGATACATGTCTTCAAACGCTCACTTGACTGCAATTACAGCGAAGATAAAATCGAGGCCCGGCGCAGATCACGCTGCGCGAAACGCAAGCCACAGGCTGGTCACGATAATGTTGGCAATAGCCAGTGGCATAAGATATTTCCAACCGAAACCCATCAACTGGTCGTAACGAAAGCGCGGCAATGTTCCCCGCACCCAGATGTAAAGAAAGAGAAAGCAAAAGACCTTTACGGCAAACCAGAACACGGGGAGAAGTGCCTGAACGACGATGCCGCCGAAGTCAGGAAACAGATGTCCGAAAGGGCTCGTCCACCCGCCGAAGAACAGCAAGGTCGCCACGCAACCGACCGTGATCATGTTGGCGTACTCGGCCATGAAGAACATGGCAAACTTCATCGAGCTGTACTCGGTGTGATAGCCCGCGGTCAGCTCGCTTTCGGCTTCAGGGAGGTCGAACGGTGTGCGGTTCGTCTCAGCAAAGGCCGCAGTGATGTAAACGAAGAATGCGACGAACTGCCATCCACCAAAAAAGTTCCACGACAAGAGACCATGTTTTGCCTGCACGTCTACGATGTCGCGTAGACGAAACGATTGCGAACGCAGGATTACGCCAATTGTCGCCAAGCCCAGCGCCAATTCGTAGCTGATCACCTGCGCGCTCGCGCGCAGCGCACCCAGAAGCGAATATTTGTTATTCGAGGACCAGCCTGAAAGCGCAACACCGTAAACGCCAACAGAAGTGATTGCGAGGATGATCAGCAGCCCGATATTCACGTCGGAAATCTGGAAGAGGTCGACGCCCCTGTAGTGAATGTTTGCGCCAAAGGGAATCATCGAAATCGACATGAGCGCGCAGCTCAAGGCAATGATAGGCGCCAGAATGAAAAGCGGCCTGTAGACGCTTGTGGGCAGCAGGTCTTCTTTGAGGAACAGCTTGGCGCCATCGACGAGGGGCTGCAGTAATCCGAACGGACCTACACGAGTGGGCCCCCAGCGATTCTGGATGCGCCCGACGACCTTCCGTTCGAGGAGTACCGTGTAGGCGACAGACATCAGCAGAATCACCGTGACCACGATGACCTTCAGCACGCTTATAAGCAAAAACACCCAGATGCTAACTTCCACAAGGCCTTCCCGAAGTCTTAGTCTGCCGCTGTCTCAGTAACGGTCGTATGCGAAGCGAGCACTTCTTTCAGCTTCGCGCTGTAATTGCCGAGGGTGCCTGACGTGTAGAGCCCGTCATTTGACGGCAGCACAAGATCCCGACGGGCCATGCCGGTGTCAATCTGCACCAGCTCACTCTTCAGGTGTTCATCATTGCCGAGAAGCAGGTTCAGCCGGGGAACGTTGTAGGCGGGCACCAGCCGCTGAATCTCGTCAAAAATTGCGAACGGATCAAACGGGCTCAGTTTTGGCTCCAAGTGATTTGCCGCAAGCCACACAGCGTGGCGATCTGCTTCGCCCGACTGTGCGCCCCGCGACTGACCGAAGTCAGCGCGAACTCCTTTGCCAAAGGGAACCAGGGATTTAGGATTGGCTCCCATTTTCTCTGCGAGCCGCACGATCAGCTCAAAGTCTGTGCGCACTCCGGCCTTGTCGGCGGCCTTTTTCACCAACTGCAGATCGCCATAGGTATTGGTGACGGTTCCCGCTTTTTCGTACAGGTTCGCGGCAGGGAAGACAACGTCAGCCAGTGTGGCAGTTTCAGTGAGGAACATATCCTGGACGACGAGGAACGTGTTCTTGAGAGCTGAGGCATCGATTCCGTAGCGAGCGATGGGATTGGAACCAACCACGTAAAGGGCCTGCAGGTCACCGCGTCCCGCAGCATCAAACATTTCGATCAGATCGAGACCGGGCTGACTGGGCAATGCGGCGCCGTACTCTTCAGCGAACTGCCGAGCAGTGGAAACAGGAACATAGCCAGGCAGCAGGTCGGGCAGTACACCCATATCCGCCGCGCCGCGTGAGTTCGCGTAGTCGCCGAGGCACGCTAGCTTCGTGTTTGGCAGCGACAGTCCAAACTGAACGAGTGCCTGAATGTCCCGTCCGCGAAGTTCTGAGCCGAAGACGATCAGCAGCGATTCTTCTTTGCGCACGGCGTCGCGGAAAGCAGCGGAAGCGTCGCTGCCGTCGAAGGCTCCTGCCCTGCCGGCAAGATACTCGACAAACGAAGCATAGCCGGTCTGGGGAATGGTTACTGCGGCCTTGGCCTGGCGGCGAAGCTTGATCTCCTGATGGTTTGCAACATAGATACGCGCCCGGTTTAGACGCACGTTGGTGCGAATCTGCCATGCGAGAGCCGGATGCTGCTCGGTCGGGTCATTCCCGATGACCAGAATTGCCGGCGCGCTGATGAAGTCCCGCAGCGAAGCTTCGCGTCCGGCATTGCCCTTGAGGGCGGCGGCAAAAGCCGCGTAGTCGGCCGTGCGGTGATGATCGATGCTATTGGTCCCAAGCACCGAGCGGGCAAATTTCTGGAGCAGATAGTTTTCTTCGTTGGTCGTGCGGTTCGATCCGATAACGCCGATGGCCGCGCCGCCACGCGATTCGCGAATTTCCTTGAGTCGCCGGGCGGCGAATTCAATGGCATGCTCCCAACTTACGGCAGCGAGCTTGCCATCGGCCTGACGCACAAGCGGCTTGGTCAGGCGGTCTTCGCGATTCGCAAAATCNAATGCGTAGCGACCCTTGATACAGAGGAAGTCGTGATTTATTCCGCTCTTGTCGCGATTGTTGCCGCGAACGATTTCGGTGCTTTCTGCGAACGTGCGCACGCCCAGCGTCGTTTTGCAGCCGTCGCCGCAGTGCGTGCAGACTGTGCCTGTGTGCTTCATCTCCCACGGGCGCGTATGGTAGCGATACGTGTCAGATGTGAGTGCGCCAACCGGGCAGATGTCGATGCACATGCCGCATTCTTCGCAGTTCAGGTGATCTCCGCCGTTCGGCGCAATCACGCTGCTCGCGCCGCGGTGTTCCACGCCCAGCGCCCACACATCCATGCCTGCGCCGCAGACTTGTACGCAGCGATAGCACAAAATACATCTCGGACGATCGTAATAAACTACCGGCGACCATTGCTGCTCTTCGCGGTGCTGCTTAATCTCGACGTATTTTGACTCGCCAGCGCCGTACTTGAAGGTCATGTCCTGCAGCTCGCACTCGCCACCCTTGTCGCACACCGGGCAGTCCAGCGGGTGATTGCCGAGCAGCAACTCAATTGTGGCCTTGCGCGCCTGCTTGATCTCGTCCGTCTCGGTTTCAACCACCATGCCTTCGGCAACGGGGGTTGAACATGACGTTTGCAGCTTCGGAATTTTTGCGATGCGTACAAGGCACATGCGGCATGCGGCCTGAACTGAGAGATTTTGGTAATAGCAGAATGCCGGAACCTCGACGCCCGCAGCCCGGCACGCGTCAATGAGCAGGGTTCCCGCGGGTGCCGTGATCTTTTTGCCGTCAACAGTGAGCGTTACGTCAGCCATTCAATCTCTTTCCAAGCGTTAAACTAACGCTTCCTCGCGTTCCATCGAGTGCTTGTAAGGGCAGCCCCTGCCGTTCAGGTGATCCTCGAATTCCTTGCGGAACTTCTGCACGAATGCGATTGTCGGCATGGCGGCCGCATCGCCCAGAGCGCAAAAAGTACGTCCGAGCATGTTCTCAGCGAGATAGCGAATGTTGTCGATGTCTTTGTCAACTGCGCCGCCTGCGTGCAGGCGGCCGATCGTCTTCTTCAGCCAGTCGGTGCCTTCGCGGCAGGGAATGCACCAGCCGCAGCTCTCGTGCTGGTAGAACTGGATCGTGCGCAGAGCGAATTCAACGATGCATACGGTCTCGTCGAGCACGACAATGCCGCCTGACCCAAGCATCGTACCTGCCTTGCCCATCTGGTCAAAGTCGAGTCCCACATCGATTTCGTCGGCCGTGAGCACAGGACAAGAAGATCCACCTGGAACGACGCCCTTCAGCTTTTTGCCGCCAGGAATGCCGCCCCCAACCTCGTAGATCGCCTTCTTCAGGTTGTAGCCCATCGGCAGTTCGTACACGCCCGGGCGCTCGATATGGCCGCTTAATGCAAACAGGCGCGTCCCGCCATTGCGGGGTGTGCCGAGCTTCGCATATGCTTCGCCACCCATGAGCAGAATATGGGGCACGCTCGCGACGGTCTCTGCATTGTTGATGACGGTGGGGCCTCCGTACAGCCCGACGACGGCAGGGAACGGAGGCTTGATGCGCGGAATCCCGCGTTTGCCTTCGAGCGATTCCATCAGCGCCGATTCCTCACCTACTTCGTAAGCGCCTGCGCCGGTCTGCGTCACGATCTCGAAATCGATGCCCGCGCCGAAGATATTCTTGCCCAGAAAGCCTTTTGCGTAGGCGTCGGCGACGGCCTTCTCCATGATCTTGAGCAGATAGCGATATTCGCCGCGCAGATAAATGAATCCCAGCTTGGCGCCGATTGCAAGTCCGGCGATGATAGTGCCTTCGATGACGGCATGGGGATCATGGAGAAAGATCAAATGATCCTTGCAAGTGCCCGGCTCACTCTCATCGCCATTTACGAGCATGTACTTCGGCCGCTCTGACTGCTTGGGGACGAACGACCACTTCAGCCCGGTGGGAAAGCCTGCGCCTCCGCGTCCACGCAATGCCGAGGCTTTCATCTCATTGATGCTCCACTCAGAGCCTTTCTCGATGGCAATACGCGTGGCTTTATAGCCGTCGAGCTCGAGGTACTTCTCGATGTCGGTCGCGCCTTTTCCAAAGCGGCGGGAAATAATCTTGACTTCGTCGGGATGGGAGACGAGTCTGGGCATGGTTACACGGTCTCCTTTCCGCGTCCGGCTTTGTAATCGTCCAGAATCTGGTCCACCTTCTCCGGAGTCAGCTCGTCATAGAAGTCGTAATTCACCTGAATGGCCGGAGCCCAGGAGCACGCACCGATGCACTCAACCTCTTCGAGTGAAAAAAGGCCGTCCGGCGTCACTCCTTTCGGGTCAATCCCAAGCCGCTTCCTGCAGTGCTCAAGGATCCCGTAGCCGTTGCGCACCAGGCAGGAAATATTTGTGCATACCTGCACGTTGTACTTGCCGGCGGGCTCGGTACGCAGCATGGAGTAGTAACTCAGAACGCTTCGTACATCGTTTTCGTGAATTCCAATACGCTCGGCGACTTCTGCAATGACCGCATCCGAGAGATACCCCACCTCATCCTGCGCATAGAGCAGCATAGGAACAAGTGCGGACCGCCGGACCGGATACAGCGTGACGAGCTTGTCGAAGCGCGCCGCCAGCTGCGGGGAAAAGATTGTTTTCTTCTCGTTTGCCAACGCTACTCCTCGTCAAAAACCTTGGAGGTGAAAGCCTCTGCGGCCACTTCCATCTCCAGCTTGCCCATCCGATCGCTCAGAGCGACTCGGCTGTCTTCACCCATTTTGAATTTGCCCCGCTCCAGCACCCGCTCCGGTCCCGGATCGTCTTCATACACGGCCCAGGTTCCCACGCCGCTCACTTCATCAAATTCGAGGCCAAGTGTTTTGCGCTCGCTTCGCAAAGTCAGACGGCCCGCTTCGCCGTCGTCGACCACTGCATGATTCGAGAGCGGTTTTGCCAGATCGTGCGCTGCAACATATGAACGAATCAGCGCAACGAAGGAAATCCACAGTTCGGCATACAGCCTATGCAGCTGTTCCGGCTTTTGATCTATCGCCGCCACGCTTTGCCTCTTTCTTTGCGGCTTT
>JGI12627J18819_10000414_pt1 | contig 14047 bp, 10 predicted proteins | sample TexAe_OM1H0_M2_FD_18819 | JGI IMG/M metagenome (IMG submission 18819)
CTGCGGCTACTAGGATCGGTCGGCGAGCCGATCAACCCGGAAGCCTGGGAATGGTATCACCGCGTGGTTGGCGAGGAGCGCTGCCCGATCGTCGACACCTGGTGGCAGACCGAGACCGGCGGCATCCTGATCACGCCGCTGCCGGGCGCGACCAAATTGAAGCCGGGCTCGGCGACGAACCCGTTCTTCGGCGTGGTGCCGGAAATCGTCGATGCCGACGGCAAGACACTGGACGGCGAGACCACAGGCAATCTCTGCATCGCCCGCTCCTGGCCGGGCCAGATGCGCACCGTCTATGGCGATCACGCCCGCTTCGAGCAGACCTATTTTTCGACCTACAAGGGCAAGTATTTCACCGGCGACGGCTGCCGGCGCGATGCCGACGGCTATTACTGGATCACGGGCCGCGTCGACGACGTGATCAACGTCTCGGGCCACCGCATGGGCACGGCGGAAGTCGAGAGCGCGCTGGTCGCACACGCCAAGGTGTCGGAAGCCGCCGTGGTCGGCTATCCCCACGACATCAAGGGCCAGGGCATCTATGCCTATGTGACCTTGATGGCCGGCATCGAGCCGAGCGAGGATTTGCGGAAAGAGCTGGTTGCCTGGGTGCGCAAGGAGATCGGCCCGATCGCCTCCCCCGACCAGCTTCAGTTCGCGCCGGGGCTGCCCAAGACCCGCTCCGGCAAGATCATGCGCCGAATCCTGCGCAAGATCGCCGAGGACGAGCCGAGCAGCCTTGGCGACACCTCGACCTTGGCCGATCCGGCCGTGGTCGACGACCTCGTCAAGAACCGCCAGAACCGGCGGCCGGCGTAGCGGTACCATCGTTCCGGGGCGCTATCGCGCGCCCCGGAATGACCGAGTATTTGCAACCGCTCACGCAAACGTCAAAGATTGTAGCGGCTTGGCAGCGATTTTCCGGCAAGTGTTATTTGCAAGTCATTTACTTTGATTACGGTTTTTCCTTTCCTACCCCCAATCGAATGCACCGACACCGCCGCGTGGAAACCGTCCGGTCAATGCGCGCGGTTAACATGTGTCGGCAGCCGGCATTTTGCACGTGTTGCGCGAACTTGAAGGCCCCGGTCGGGGCGCTTGATGCGAACGCGGAGAGAAGATCGATGTCGAAAAGTATTGCGGTGGCGCTCGCCGCCACCATCGGGGCAGGGACTCTCATGACGGGCACTCTCGTGACGACTCCGGCGCAGGCCGCGTCCGAGATGGTGGCCACTCACAATCAATATTCGCCGGGAACGATCGTGATCCGGACCAACGAGCGGCGGCTTTATCTCATTCTCGATGCGGACCACGCCATGCGCTACCCCGTCGGCGTCGGCAAGGCGGGCAAGCGGTGGGAGGGCACGACGCAGATCGACGGCAAGTACCGNAACCCTGCCTGGTCGCCTCCGGCCGAAGTGAAGCATGACAAGCCCAATATGCCGAACCTCATTCCGGGTGGCGCGCCGAGCAATCCGATGGGCGTGGCGGCAATGACGCTCGCCGGCGGCGAATATGCGATCCACGGCACCAACAGGCCGAACTCGGTCGGCGGCTTCGTCTCCTACGGCTGCATCCGCATGTATAATGCTGATATCACCGACCTGTATCAGCGGGTCTCGGTCGGAACCACCGTTGTCGTGACGCGCTAAAGTTGCGAGCTTCCAGATTTTGGGAATACGAAAGGCTGCGCCAAGGCGCAGCCTTTTTAGTTGTCTGACGTTCATTTGACGTACGACGCACCCACTCCCTGTAGTTGTACGGGGATGACTCTTCACCTTAAATTTAGTTCTCTAGCGTCAACTGCCTCGGATGCATGGGGGGTATGGCGCGCCATGGCGTGGTTCAGTCTTCGCATCGGTACGAAACTCGGTCTGACCGCCGGCATCGGCGTCGCTCTGGTCGGTGGCATGCTTGCCAGCCAGATGATGGGCAACCAGTCGATCGCGACATTGAGTCGCTGGGTCGTCATCAACACCTCCAACAAAGCCAACGCGCAGGCTGCCGAGTCGGCCATCCTGCGCGCGCAGCTCGCGGCGCTGGAAATTGCCCGCGCCTCCTCGACCGAGCAACTCGACAAGAGCTTGCAGGCCGTTCGCACCCAGCTCGCCTCAGCCGCCACGGAGATCGATGCCGCCGAGCAACGGGCGATACGTTCCGAAGCGAAGCAGATGTTCGGCAACATCAGGGCATTGATCGACAAGTCCCTCGGCGCAGCAGGCGATCTCGCCAACGCGCAGGCCGCCGTCATCAACGGCTCGGCCGCGCAGATCGAGGCGACCGAGGCCTGGACCCAGGGGCTTGCAAAACTTCTCGCATCGCCAAGCCTCGCCGAAACGACCGGCCGCCTCGGCCTCGAGGCCGATCTTTGGAAGGCCGACGCATCGTTCAACGCCGCACGCAACGATGCTGGTCTCGATGCGCTGAAGCACGCGCGTCTGCTCGCCGAAAAGGATGTTCAGGCGGAGATCGATCGCCTGCTTGCGTTGGCGGATCGCGTTAAATCGGCGGAGATCGATCGCGCGAAGGCCGAAGAGACCAAGACGCGCATGCTCGAGACAAGCGTATTTGCGACCGCCGGCGAGACGGGTGCGCGGATCGGCGATGCCGTAATCATGGGAACCGAATACACAGCGAGACGTCAGACGGAGTTGCTGGCGGAACTGGATCGCGTCGCCACCATCGCGCTCGTCGTCGGCATGCTTGTGGTGCTGGTACTGATCGGCTCAGCCGTCTTCTCGGCGTTGACTATCGCCCGGCCGCTCCGGCGAATCGGCGAGGTGCTGCTGGAGCTCGCGAACGGCAACAAGGCGGTCGCGATTCCCTTCACCGACCGTGGCGACGAAGTGGGCGACAATGCGCGCGCAGCACATACCTTCAAGGACAATCTGATCCGCATCGAGCGGATGGAGGCCGAGCAGAAGAATCAGGAGGCGGTCGCGGCCAAGCGGCGCAAAGCCGAGATGATCAAGCTTGCGGATGCGTTCCAGGCTGCCGTCGGCGGTATCGTCAACACGGTATCGACGGCCGCCCACCAGCTCGAGGCCGCCGCCGGCACGCTGACCGGGACCGCCGAGCAAACCCAGGAGCTGTCGGGCATGGTGGCCGCGGCTTCCGAGGAGGCCTCGACCAATGTAGGCGCGGTGGCCTCCGCCGCCGAACAGATGAGCGCGTCGGTCCTCGAGGTCAGCCGGCAGGTCCACGATTCCAGCCGTATTGCCGGCGAGGCGGTTCAGCAGGCGGAACGCACCGACGCACGTATCAACGAATTGCTGACGGCAGCTGGCCGGATCGGCGACGTCGTCAGGCTCATCAACGCGATCGCAGAGCAAACCAACCTGCTCGCACTCAATGCCACCATCGAGGCTGCGCGCGCCGGCGAATCGGGGCGAGGTTTCGCCGTTGTCGCAAGCGAAGTGAAGGCGCTCGCGGCACAGACCGCGAAGGCCACCGACGAGATCGGCACGCAGATCACCGGCATGCAGGCCGCAACGCACGATTCGGTCGGCGCGATCAAGGAGATCGGGGCGACCATCACCCGGATCTCCAATATCGCGACCACCATCGCCGCCACCATCGAAGAGCAAGGTGCCGCGACCTCCGAAATCGCCCGCAACGTCAACGAAGCCGCCAAGGGCACGGCCGAAGTGGCCGCCAGAATCACCGAGGTCAATCGCGGCGCCGGCGCCACGGGCTCGGCCTCGGCACAGGTTCTGGCGTCGGCGCGCTCGCTCTCGCTCCAGAGCCGTAACCTGAAGGCCGAAGTCGAAAACTTCCTCAATACCGTGCGCGCGGCCTGATCGCCTCCGGCTCTCTCGAACCAAGTCCGAATCGTCTCCGCTCCAACTTCAGCTCTTAACCGGCCCCGACAAGAGGGACCATGCTCACAGCCTGTCCGGCCAAACATGGTAAGCGAGGAGTTAATTCATGATCATCAGTATTATCGGCGGCGGCGCGACCGGAATCACAATGCTGCGCCATCTTGCCGAGCTCGCCGGCTCGACCCGATACCGGAATCTGGTGACAGCGATCCGTCTGTTCGACAAGTCGGGCTTCGACGGCGGCGTCGCCTATCGCACGGCAAGCGATCAGCATCTCCTCAACATGAAGGCGTCGAAAATGTCGATCCGGGTCGGCGACGCCGATGATTTTCTGCGCTGGACCGAGCGTCACGGCATGCAAGTTGACGGCAACGACCATCTGCCGAGAAGGCTCTATCGAAACTATCTGCACGACGTACGCCGCAACGCCATCGACCGTTGCTGTGCCGCCGGCATGTCCGTTCATCTTGACCACGCCGAGGTGGTGCGCGCGCCGCTCGAGCGATGATGAGCTTCTGCTGACCACCGATCGCGGGCTCACCTACCCCACCACGGTGATGATCCTCTGCACCGGCCACAACGCGCCGCAGGATCACTATGGCTTGGCTTCCGCGGAGAACTACTTGCGCGATCCCTATACGCGCTTCACCTTTCCGGACCGCGAGGACATCGAGGTCGGCATTCTCGGAAGCGGCCTCTCCGCCGTCGATGCGGCGACGGAGCTTGCGAGCACCCATCGTACGGTCAAGATCACCTGTTTCTCCCGCACCGGACTGTTTCCGACGGTGCAGCCGATCACGAGCCCCGAGATATCGAACGATTTTCGCGACGCGCTCGATCGCTATGTCCAGGATCGCGAGCGCATCGAGGCCGACGCTTTCGCCAAAAAGCTGTCGGAGCTGTTGCTGGCCACGGCAGGAATCGCCTGCGACCTTGCCTTTCGGGGCGTCGATCGCGATGCCCTGGCCGATCTCGAGCGCAGCATTGCCGAGGCCGAAACCTGCCGACCCAATGTACATACCTACCTCGCAAGCATCCACAATGTCGTGTGCGACGCATGGAGCAGGATGGCGGCAAACGAAAAGACGCGGTTCATGGACGTCTACAATTCCGGCTGGCTCAGAAACCGCTCGGCCATGCCGCTGTCGAACGCCCTCAAGATTCGCGATCTCATGCGCGCCTCCCGGCTGTCGACGGCCGCCCGGATTCGCGGCGTCGTCGCGACCGAAAAGCGCTTCCGCATCATGTTGGCCAATGGCGAACACCGCGACATCGACTACGCCATCGACGCGACCGGGCCCTCTTACCTCCTAGATACGATCCCGCTCTATCGCGACATGCAGCGACAGGGCATCGCCACGCTCGATGCGCTCGGTGGAATCGCCTGCGGCTATGAGGACAGCCGAGTCCATGACCGGGACGGCAAGCCGCAGCGAAACATCTACGCGGTCGGCGGCCCAACCAAGGGCACGCACTTCTTTTCCGGTGCCGTCGACATCAACATGCATCGGGCCGAAGCCGTCATCGTCTCAATTCTCGGCGACGCAGAAAAAAGCCGTTCACGGGACACGAACACCGCGGGGCTCGCCGAAGCTCTGCTCTGAATGACACATCAAGCTCGAGGGAAGCGCGCAAATGATAAAGCCGATCACACGCGATGAAACGGAACGGCTAGCCGATCTGATTCGCAGGCAGGACCCCTCGCTCGACACGATCGAGCTCGAGCCTGACGGCAAGTACCAGACGAAAAGCATCGCGCTCCATGCGTTGATCCGCGACGCGAGCGATTGCCTGGCGGTGGCCTTCCGGAATCGGGCCAGGGAAGACTTTCCGACGCTGTATTGCGCTTGGGGCCGATGCAGGGTCGGATCGACCGCATTGACCAATTTGTTCGGGGTGGCCGGCATGCCGTCGTTTTTCCAGCCGGTGAAAGTGGTCCTGCGTCATCTGTTGGTCGGCGGCACCGCCACGCCCTGGACCGTACCGATGGCTGAGGACGAGCCGCATATCTTCTCCAAGGAAATGGCAGGTCCCTATGTGCTCGCCGAAAGCCTGTTCCAGCCGCTGCAGTCTTTGCTCGCCGCAGGCTATCCCGCAGAGAAGCTGCATTTCATCATGCTCGACCGAGACCCTGCCAGCTCGCTGGTTTCGTGGCTGGAAAAATGGTCGGACCGCGTCCCCGAGGACAGGTTAATTCACAATTATGTCACCGCCACGCTGAACACGCTCCGCGTCGAAGGCTTTGCGAAACGCCACGGCATTCCGGTCACTCATTACGTTTACGAGGCCAGCAAGGACGCAACGCAATCCGTCAAGACCCTGTTCGATCGCCTTGGCCTTGCGAGCCGCTTTGCAGAGAGCGCGGTGACGGACTGGAAGGAGCGTGGACAGATCGAATCGAAGAACTCGGGCATCACTTTTCTCAGCGAGCCCCCGGTCTACGCGGTCTCCGGCATCCACGGATCGGACACCGCCTATCGATATCGCGCGCGAAAGACCAATTCGCTCACCGATGCCCAGCTCGAGATCCTCGAGCGCTTTGGCATCCACGACATCTACCGCGCCTCGGTGGAAGCCTGCGTTCGCGATCTTGCACTAGATACGGCGACGTCGGCGCGCCTGTTCGGCGACCGTCTCGGTGCTGCCGCGTAGGCGCGGCACGGCTCAGAAATCCGAGGCGATGCCCTTGCTTTCCCAATCGCCATAGCGGGTCGGTTCCGGTCCCTTCGGACCCTGGAATTCCTTCGGAAGCGGCTTTGCGTTGGCGGCCGCCGCCTGTCGGCGCGCTTCGGCCTCCGCAAGCGCGCGTTGGGCGGCCGGCGCGAGTGGCCTGCGCCCGGTTGCGGCTGGCGGCGACTGGGACGGATCGTTGCTCATCAGCTTGCTCTATAGCTGTTCGGCCCCACATTTGGGAGGTGGTGGCAGACCTCCCACAACGCTAGGGACGATTCCAACGGGCGATTCTTACAATTGGCATATTCGCGTGGCAGAAGTATTGCTACCTCTATGGCATGCCGAAGCTTGACGGAACTGCCCTTTACTCTAATTGACGTTCCAGCATGCCTCAACGAATAGCGACGCCATCCGAAGTGCCTGGTCTCGCGGCGCGACGGATCGCAGCCGACATCCTGGACGGCGTGCTGCAAAAGCACCGCACGCTGGACGATCAGCTTGACGGCTCCGCCGCCCATCCCGGATTGAAGACACTGCCTGATCGCGACCGCGCGCTGATGCGGCGGCTGGTGGCAACCATTTTGCGGCGGCTTGGCACGCTCGGCCATGTGCTGGCGCGCCTGCTCGATCGCGGCATGCCTTCCGACGCGCCGCGCGCGCAGAGCGCGCTGCTGATTGGTGCTGCGCAAATCCTCTGGATGGATGTTCCCGATCACGCAGCCGTGGACCTCTCGGTGCGACTGGTGCAGTCGGACCGGCGCGCCGCGAAATATGCCGGCCTCGTCAATGCCGTGCTGCGCCGTTGCGCGCGCGAGGGCGAAGGCCTGATTGCGGAAGTGAAGGCCGAGATGCTCGATCTCCCGCCATGGCTCGCCAAGCGCTGGATCGCCCAATATGGCGAGGCCACCGCGCGCGAGATGGCGGTCGCCATCGGCTTTGAGCCTTCGCTCGACCTCACCGTGAAAGCCGATGCGGCGCAGTGGGCCAGCCGGCTGCATGGCATGCAGCTACCGACCGGCTCGGTGCGCACGCTGCTGCAGGGCTCGGTGACCATGTTGCCGGGCTTTGCCGAAGGNCAATGGTGGGTGCAGGACGCGGCAGCGGCNTTGCCGGCCAGACTGCTTGGCGACGTGGCCGGCAAGACGATTCTAGATCTCTGCGCCGCGCCGGGCGGCAAGACCGCGCAGCTTGCGATCGCGGGCGCGGAGGTGATNGCCATCGACCGTTCNCCGGCGCGGATGGCNCGGCTGCGCGACAACCTCGTCCGGCTTTCGCTGCAGGCGGAGGCTGTGGTCACTGACGCCTGCGAATGGCAGAGCACGNATCAAGGCGGCTTCGACGGCATCCTGCTCGATGCNCCCTGCACTTCGACCGGCACTATCCGCCGCCATCCCGATGTCGCCTGGCTGCGCCAGGAAGACGACATCGCCCAGCTCGCCACCTTGCAGAAGCGCCTGCTGCAGAAGGCGGTGAGTCTGCTCAGGCCTGGTGGGACACTGGTTTATTGCACCTGTTCCCTCGAGCCGGAGGAGGGCGAAGGAATAATCGCGGAGCTCCTCGCCGCAGAGGCCGGCCTGCGCCGCGTACCGATTGAGCCGTCCGAAGTCGGCGGCGTGACCGAGCTCATCAGCGGCGACGGCGATTTGCGCACCCTGCCCTGCCACCTGCCCCATGCTGACCCGCGCTTGGCCGGGCTTGATGGATTTTACGCGGCGCGCCTGGTGCGTTGACGGGCGGGGACAACATGTGGATGGTAGGGCCCGTCCATTCGTTAAACCCTGATTTTGCACCGGATTTTGTCCCCACGTCCTGATTCGCGCGTTTTCAAAAGGCTGTTAAAACTGCGTTTCCGGATTAATAAGGATTCGCTTCAATCTCTCCCCCAATCCAAGGCTAGGCGTGGTCGCTCAACGCAGACGCATTTCGCCCCTGATCATGGGCCGTTTCGCGCGGAACCTCGCGGCGCGCGCCAGCGGNGGATCAGTCGCGCTGTCGCGGGTATGGCCAGGGCGGGCTGACCGGCTGACCATCGCGCCCCANGANCTGCGCACGGCGGATGCCACCCGCGCCGCCGAGATCTATGCCGGCCGCTTTGTCTTCGCCGGCAAGATCGTGACCTGCCATGGCCGCTCCATCTTCGACCTCGAGCCTCCGTCGGAGGACTGGGAGGTGGCGCTGCTCGGCTTCGGCTGGTTGCGGCATTTGCGCGCCGCCGATACCGCGCTGACCCGCGCCAATGCGCGCGCGCTGGTCGACGACTGGATGTCCAACCAGGCGCAGAAGCGCCCGATCGCCCGCCGCGCCGACGTGCTGTCGCGCCGGGTGATTTCGCTATTGTCGCAGGCGCCGCTGGTGCTCGGCGACACCGACGGCAAGTTCTACCGCCGCTATTTGCGTGGGCTGACCCGCGAGATCCGCCAGTTGCGCTATACGATGCTCGACATGCCCGACGGCGTGCCGCGGCTGCAGGTGATGATCGCGCTGTGCTACGCCTCGCTATGCCTTGCCAACCAGGCGCGACACATCAAGAGCGCCAGCAAGAGACTGTCGGACGAATTGCTGCGCCAGATCCTGCCTGACGGCGGGCACATCTCGCGCAATCCCGGCGCGCTGATCGAGCTCCTGATCGACCTGTTGCCGCTGCGGCAGACCTTTGCCGCCCGTAACATTCCGCCGCCGCCGGCGCTTCTGAATGCGATCGACCGGATGATGCCGATGCTGCGCTTCTTCCGCCATGGCGACGGCTCAATCGCGCTGTTCAACGGCATGAGCGGCACGCCATCCGATCTGCTCGCAACACTGCTCGCCTATGACGACACCCACGGCACGCCAATGTCGAGCATGCCGCATACCGGTTTTCACCGGCTCGATGCGGGCACGACCACCTTGATAATCGATACCGGCGCGCCGCCGCCGGTCAGCGTCAGCCACGAGGCGCATGCGGGCTGCCTGTCGTTCGAATTGTCCTCCGGCCAGAGCCGGATCATCACCAATTGCGGCATGCCCTCGACCGGGCGCGAAAATTGGCGGAGTTTTGCGCGGAGCACGGCAGCGCATTCGACGCTGACCTATCACGACACGTCCTCCTGCCAGTTCGTCGAGTTGTCGGCGATGAAGCGTTTCCTGCATGGTGCGCTGGTGACGAGCGGCCCGGCGCATGTGGAGAGTACGCGCGAGACGGTGGCCAATGGCGAGTTGCTGAGCACCTCGCATGACGGCTACGTCCCACGCTTTGGCGTCGTGCACCGGCGGGTGATCCTGGTCGCCCATGACGGCTCCCGGATCGACGGCGAGGATTCGGTTTCGCCAGCCGCAGGCTCACGCGCACGAGGAAACGACACCGACTATGCCCTCCGCTTCCATCTGCACCCCTCAGTAAAGGCGAGCCGGCTTTCGGATGCGCGTGGGGTGATGCTGGTGCTGCCCAACCGCGACGTCTGGACCTTCGAGGCATTCGACGACAAGGTCGATCTTGAGGACAGCGTGTTCCTGGCCGGCAATGACGGTCCGCGCCGCACGGCCCAGATCGTGATACGGCAGGATTCGCGCCATGCGAGCTCGGTCCGCTGGAGCTTCGTGCGCTCGACCACCTCGCCTGCCGCGACCAATGCCCGCCGCAACGCCCGCCGCGAGCCGCAATTGCCGCTGTAGTAGTGATCTCGGCGCGCGGGCCTTGCTGCTCGAACGGCCCTATCTTTCCGTTGTGAACGCCGCCGAAAGCTGCTAACGAGCCACCGCTCGCGCGACTGGCGACTTTGGATGGAGCACCATCGGGAAGCGCGGGAATTTCTGCCGTGCGCCTGGGCATCAGTACCCCTGAACAGAGGATCTTGCCCATGACCGACCAGACTCGCCGCGTCTCCCGCGCATTGTTATCCGTTTCCGACAAGACCGGATTGATCGAATTCGCCCGCGCGCTCGCCGCCCATGGCATCGAGCTGGTCTCGACCGGCGGCACCGCCAAGGCGATCGCAGCCGCCGGACTGAAGGTCAAGGACGTCTCCGACCTCACCGGCTTTCCGGAGATGATGGACGGGCGGGTGAAGACGCTACACCCGAAGGTGCATGGCGGCCTGCTCGCGATTCGCGACAACGCCGAACATGCAGAAGCGATGAAGACGCATGGCATCGCGCCGATCGACCTTCTGGTGGTCAACCTCTATCCGTTCGAAGCAACCGTCGAGAAGGGCGCGGATTTCGAGGAGTGCATCGAGAATATCGACATCGGCGGCCCTGCGATGATCCGCGCTGCGGCAAAGAACCACGAGCATGTCGCCGTCATCGTCGAAGCCCGGGATTACCAGGCGGTGCTGGACGAGCTCGCCGCCAACAACGGTGCGACCACGCTTTCGCTGCGCCGCAAGCTTGCCGCGAAAGCCTATGCGCGCACCGGCGCCTATGACGCCGCGATCTCCAACTGGTTCGCGAGCGAGCTGAAGATCGACGCGCCGGATTTCCGCAGCCTGGGTGGACGGCTGATCCAACCGCTGCGCTATGGCGAGAATCCGCATCAGACGGCGGCGTTCTACGCACTGCCTGAAAAGCGGCCGGGCATTGCCACCGCGCGGCAATTGCAGGGCAAGGAACTCTCCTACAACAACATCAACGACACCGATGCGGCCTATGAGTGCATCGCCGAGTTCGACCCCAGGCGCACCGCGGCCTGCGTGATCGTCAAGCACGCGAATCCTTGCGGCGTCGCGGAGGGGCCGGATCTCGCGACCGCCTATCGCAAGGCGCTGGCCTGCGACTCGACCTCGGCCTATGGCGGCATCATCGCGCTCAACCGCACGCTGGATGCGGAAACCGCGCGCGCCGTCACCGGCATCTTCACCGAGGTGATCATCGCGCCCGACGCCACGGACGAAGCGATCGCGATCGTCGCCGGACGCCGTAACCTGCGGCTTCTCCTGGCGGGCGGCCTGCCCGATCCGCGCGCGGCGGGGCTGACGGCGAAGACCGTCGCCGGAGGACTTCTGGTGCAGAGCCGCGACAATGCTGTCATCGACGACATGGCGCTGGAGACGGTGACAAAGCGCGCGCCGACCGAAGCCGAGCTGCGCGATCTGAAATTCGCGTTCCGCGTCACCAAGCACGTCAAGTCCAACACCATCGTCTATGCCAAGGACCTCGCGACCGTCGGCATCGGCGCCGGCCAGATGAGCCGCGTCGACTCGGCGCGCATTGCGGCACGCAAGGCGCAGGACGCAGCGAAGGAGTTGAAGCTCGCGGAGCCGTTGACCAAGGGCTCGGCGGTCGCGTCAGATGCCTTCTTTCCCTTCGCCGACGGAATGCTCGCCTGCATCGAAGCCGGCGCCACCGCCGTGATCCAGCCCGGCGGCTCGATCCGCGACGACGAGGTGATCAAAGCCGCCGACGAGCACAACATCGCGATGGTGTTCACCGGGGTCAGGCACTTCCGGCATTAGCCCCACCACACGCGTCATTCCGGGGCATCGCGCAAGCGATGAACCCGGAATCTCGATATGAGGCGCGAGATTCCGGGTTCGCGCTTGCGCGCGCCCCGGAATGACAGAATCCGACTACACGCGCACTCTCCCAAGCAGCGCCAATCCCGTCACGAAAAACACCACCAGCACCGCCATACCGGCCTTCTGGCTCGCGGTCGCTGCCGTCACGATGCCGATCAGGAGCGGGCCCGTGAAGGACGTGACCTTTCCGGTCAGCGCGAACAGGCCGAAGAACTGCGCGATGCGGTCCTTTGGTGCCAGGCGAATCAGAAGCGAGCGCGACGCCGCCTGCAGCGGCGCGCCGGCAGCGCCGATCAGGCAGCCGAGCACGATATAAGCGCGCTCCGCGGCAGAGGCGAACAGGGCGCCGCCCGCTACGGGTGGCGCGACCTGGATAAAGAGAATGGAATCCTTTTCCACCAGCAGGATCGCGATGACCGCTGTCAGCAGCACCGTCATGCTGCCGGCGATCACCGTCTTCGGACCGAGATAATCGTCAAGCTTGCCGCCGATCCAGCCGCCGAAGGTCCCGGCAATCGCCAGGATGATGCCGAAGGTGCCGATCTGGATCGTGTTCCAGCCGAAGGTGCCGGCGGCATAGATGCCGCCGAAGGCAAACAGCGAGACCAGGCCGTCGGTGTAGATCATGTTCGCGAGCAGGAAGGTCGCCATGGTCTTCCGCTTCGGCAGTTCGAGCAGCGTCTCCTTGAGCTCGCTCAAGCCTTCGCGCAAGGCATCGCGCAAGCGGTGACGCGCCGGATAATCCGGCGTGAGCATGAACATCGGCAGCACGAAGACGATGAACCATATGCCGGTCAACGGACCGGAGATGCGGTCGCCCTGATGGGTGACCGGATCAAGCCCGAACAGCGGCGTAAAGCCGAACAGCGTGCGCCCGGTCTGCGGATTGGCGGCCATGAAGCCGAGCACCAGGATGAGGCTCAAAATGCCGCCGACATAGCCGGTCGCCCAGCCGGTGCCGGACAGGCGCCCGATGCGATCCGGCGGCACCAGCGTCGGCATCATCGCATTGTTGAAGACGGTGGCAAACTCGACGCCTACGGTCGCGATCGAATAGGCCAAAAGCAACGGCGGAATGAGATGCGTATCGCCAGGCGCGCCGAACCACATCAGCGAGGAGCCGATCACCAGCATGGCGCCAAACGCCGCGATCCAGGGCTTTCTGCGCCCCGAGGCATCCGCGATTGCGCCAAGAACTGGCGACAGCAGCGCGATCGCCATCCCGGCGGCTGCGGTGGCAAAGCCCCACAATGCCTGTCCGCTCGCCGGATCGGGCGCCACGTGGGTTGCGAAATAAGGCGCGAAGACAAAGGTCGTGATCAGCGTGAAATAGGGCTGCGCCGCCCAATCGAAGAAAATCCAGCTGATGACAGCCGCACGCGAGGGATAGGTCTTCTCAGCTCCCTTGCTGCCATCGGCCACTGCCGTCACTGCCATCTGCAAGGTACCCTTCACGTCGTCTCGTTTTGCCAAGCTCGCCACAATCGCTATAGCATGTCGGCAGCACTCCCTTGGTCCGATCCCGCGGCAGAAGTTTGATGATCGAGTTTCTCCTCAGCCGGCGCCGATTCTTCGCCGCCATCGCCCTCGGCGCTGGCCTCCTCGCAACCGCCCCCGCGCTGGCCCAGCGTCGTAACGCCTATACGCCGCCCGCTCCCGACAGCATTCACGCCGTCGCGGCCGAGCATGGCCTCGTGGTGGCACAGGAGAAGATGTCGGCTCAAGTCGGCGCGGATATTCTGAAACGCGGCGGCAATGCCGTCGATGCCGCGGTCGCCACCGGCTTTGCCATGGCCGTCGCCTATCCGCGTGCCGGCAATATTGGCGGCGGCGGCTTCATGGTGATCCATCTTGCCGATCGCGGCGAGGACATCGCCATCGATTATCGCGAGACCGCGCCGAATGCGACCACGCCTACGATTTTCCTCGGCGCCGACGGCAAGCCGGATCCTGCGAGATCGCGCGATTCCGCGCTCGGCATCGGTGTTCCCGGCACGGTCGCCGGGCTTACGCTGGCGCTGGAAAAATATGGCTCGGGGAAGTTCACGCTTGCCGAGCTGC
>JGI12627J18819_10000415_pt1 | contig 14035 bp, 12 predicted proteins | sample TexAe_OM1H0_M2_FD_18819 | JGI IMG/M metagenome (IMG submission 18819)
CGAGCATGGGCGTAAAGAGTAGCGCATTCGTTTCGCTGACCAATGTCATGGCAATCGACCGATCCGCCGCAAACAATGCCTCGAGGTTTTCGGCGGTTTTCATCCCGGCGAACCCTCCACCCAGAATGACGATGTGTGTCTTGTTGGGTTCGGGCGGAATGAGGGCCGCCGGCTCAGGACCCAGGATTCTGTCCGCCAAATCGCTTAGTCCCTGAGCGACAACCCCGAGGCATGTCCCGTAAAGCACCCAGCCCACCAGTGCGGGGAAATGCGTGCGCATCTCCTCTGCCGTCCATTCTGGCATGCGCCCCGAGAACAGTGGGAAAGCAATCACACTGAGCAATCCCCAGAGAGGTACACCCAACGCCCCCGCAGCCATTAGGGTATCGGCGTAAGCGTGCGGTGTCGGGCGGATGGTGAGAGCGTAACTCGCACCCACCGCGGCTCCGATGAGTATCACGATCCACGGATGATCAACCGTAGTTACGAGTGCGACGCTGGCCAGCGTCCCCGCAATCAGACCAATCAAGCCCCGCCGGAGATATAGGTTCATTCTGTTCAACTTTAGATCCGCGTGTCGCATTCTACGAAGTAGGTGATGGCTCTTTATAGCTTGAAAGGAAAAATTTGAGGACCGCCGTTTGGCCCTTTCCCGTGAGCCTTGGTGATCGCGAAGTGCTTGGGCGCTAATACCAAGTTTTCTGCCCACGAACTCGCATTTTACTCCCCAGCAACAACCAGCGTTAAGGAGTTCTTCGATTGTCCAAGCGTGATCGGTCGCGTTAGCAGCCATGCAGGACGTGACCGCGGCTGCATGAAAGCGCGGTCCAGTTTCGACGGACGCCACCATCATGATCTCGCCGTCTCGCCAGAAAAAGGAGCCAACGGGTTTTCACCATGCCCGGTCTGGGTGCTTTGGCAATGATGACCAGCGTGCAATCACGATTCGTCTGCCGCAGGCAGCTTTATTTCCAATCAGCCTTGATAATGCGTGATCCCCAGAGGTGCGGGGTTGACTCCTCCTGAGAGCGCGTCGACAATCAAAAGGTTTTCTATGGCAAAGAAGCGCGGCAATCCGAACTGGGGCAAACCGGACATGCAGGCCGCGCCCATAATTTGGTCCTTCCACCCCGCAATTGTCACTGTAATTGGCATCGCTTCCATCACGGCTGTACTCGCCATTTTCGTCATTATGCTTCTGCACGATGAAAATCGGAGGGCCGCCGGAGGAAATTGAAATAGCGTTCGCGATGGTCTCTTGTGTTCCTTTGGAAGCGGCGCACGTCTGTAGATCCGACATCGAAGGAAAATGGGTCTCTGCACTCCTATGGAACGGCGCGGTGCCACCTTGCACCGAACTTAACACCTTCGTCGCCACGATCTTGGTCTTGCCCGCCAGCTTAGCAACGGCCATCGGCACGTGCTGATCAAGGTAGAGACGCTCGAACTTCTCAAGATCCCTATTCCACCGTCTCCTTCGCCGTGTAGCCTTCACGAGCGATGACTTGGTATTTCACGTCCTTACCCTTCTGGTCTCGCACTTTCAGCATGCCCCCGTCCGGCGCCACCACGTCAACCCGCAACCTGCGATAACTCCCATCGAGCTTAGCGTTAATAGGATGGAAGGAAATGTCGTACTGGTTACGGATGTCGCTGATGACATCGCGAAAGATCTCTGTATATTCTGCTTCGAAGCGCGGCTGGTAAAAACGACCGCCAGTCAAGCGGGCAAAGGTTTGCATTTCATTGTCCGCCTGCAAGTAATCGATTCGCGAGATCGGGATGCCGAGTCCATGCGGTGCCGCCCGGCCTACCGCCTCGTACCTTTCCCGAGCAATCCACCCGACGCTGATAGGAAAGATGGTCACGTCATGTGTGGACTTAATCTTCACTCCCCGAAACCGGTCCTAAAAAAGGAGCCATTTGACCTAACCGCTATATCGTCCTTGCGGACGCATGGGGCCGCTAGCGCTCCACCGACGGCTGAAGAGCCACAAATTCTTTATAAAGCAACAGATCGTAGAGAATCTTCAGCGTGCCGGCGATGAAAAATGGGACGTTGATCCAAGAAGGCCGGGCAAACATAAAACCCACGAACCACGGACTGATGGCGGCACCCGTTGTTCGCGCCACGCCGGTTATGCCCGCTGCCGCTGATCGCTCTTCCCTGCTCACTACCGCCATGATATAGGACTGCCTGGTAGGAACATCCATCTGGCTGATACTGAATCGTACGAGAAGAACCAGAACAGCGAGCCAAAGACTTGGCATCAGGGGCACCAGAATGAGCAGAATGTTGGAAGGGAGATGCGTGACGACCATTGTGTTGATCAGGCCCCAGCGGGCCGCGAGTCGCGCCGCCAACAATGCGGAAATTCCAGCAAAGATGTTTGCCCAAAAGAAAATGACGCCGAGCGTGGCCGGGTTCAGGCCAAAACGAAGGTAGAACCAATATGCTGCGAAGCTCTGCACTACAAAACCACCGGCGAACGAGTCTAACGCGAACAAGCTCGAAAGCTTAAGGACGACGTGGTGCGATCGGCCGATGCCGAAAAAACTCCTGATCGTCGTCGGCAATGCCGGCGCCTCTTGGGACGAACGTACTTCCGCTGCTGGGGAAAGCCGCATAAACAAACCGGCCAGCAGAACCCCCACAACCGCGTAAAGGACAACCACAACCCGGTACGTCCCAACTGGCGTCATTGTGGTTCGCTCGAGCGCACGCGTGAGCGTACTCGTAAAGAGGGCGCCCATTGCGGTCGCCACCGAGCCGGACAGCGTGTACCAGGCGAATACCTCCGTCCTCGAGCGGTTGGGAACGACGTGCGAGAGTGCCGCTTGCTCAATCGACAGAAAGGGACCCACTTCGTTGCCGCTGGGACTGATCACGCCAATCGTGCCGGCGATGATCAAAAGCACCAGATTGCTTGTGCAGGCAAAGGCGAGTCCCGCCGCCGCCATCAGAATGGCTCCCACAATCAGCATGCGCCGCCGCCCCATCCGGTCAGCGCGCGTCGTCAGATAGAGAGAGATCACCGTGTCGCCGACGAGCGTTAGCGTGAGAAGGAGCCCGGTTTGGGATACATTGAGTCCCAGACCGATAAGGTAGAAAACCAAGACGACGGATAACGACCCGTACGCGAATAAGCGAATGAATCGGGTGAGAAATAATAGATAACCATCGCGGGTCAGAACCCTGAACGCGCCCGGTAGTAAGCGAGTGGTGGCCATCGTAATTGCTAGGGGTTGGTTACGGCGTCATAGACAACCATCCGAGCCACAGGTTTATGATCTTCTTCCTGCTCCGGGGTATACACCCGATGCGTGCTCAGATCGACCACGAGGCTATGAACAGCGTGCTGCACGGGGAAGTCCTCAAGCTTGCGATAATGGTTCGGATCGTCTTGATGGAAAACAGAGATGGCGCCGCTGTAGCACGCCGCATAGATGCGAGCCAGTCCAGGATCAAAACGGATTACATCCGGTCCATCGGCCATCGGGAAAAACGCAATCGGCTGGTTTTTGTCGAGGTCGAAGACGGTCATCAGGTTGTTGCCTTCGCACGAGAGGAAAGCGCGATGGTGCTCGGGATCGATCGCCATCCCGTGATTTCCTTTGCAGCGTCCTACCGTATACCGTCCGACTACCTCGTCGGTCGCCGGATCAATGACCGCAAAAATGTCTTGATCTTGCAGATTGACGTAGACTTTGCGAGCGACCGGATCGTACTGCGGCATACCGGTCTCGCTATCGAAATGCAGGGTTTTGATAATCGCATCTTTCGTGACGTCCACGATGGCTTCCGCCTTGCCGCGCTCATCGGAGACGTATAGTTTATGAAACGGGCTTGCGTAGGTACTGCCATCCGGCTTTTTCTCCGTCGGCAGTTTTTTGACGACCTTCATCTGTCGCAGGTCCACAACGCCAATCGTATTGTCACCAGCGTTCGACGTATAAAACTTCTTGAGTTCGGGAACGTATTCGATGCCTTCAGCACCAGGCGTGTCCGATATAGTTGCGACGACCTTATTACTGCGCAAGTCGATCACGTATGTCTGCCCCGCAGCCAAGTGCGTCGATAGCAGATACCCATCGTCCGAGTCGATCGTCAGATAATCGAAGCGCTTGCCCGCTGGCCCCGGAAGGTCGAACTCCGCCCTCTTCTTGAGCGTCCGCGCCTTGGTTTGTGACGGCGACCTTAGGATCGCCATGCCCCACAGAAAGACAGATAAGAGCAGTAGCCACTTTCGCATAGTCTCCTCCTCCAAGACGCCAGTTACTTCACTGCAACGTGGCTCAATGCCGCTTTGATACCCGCGCCAACCGATTCCGGACTACCAACGCACCAGAAGTGCATGAAAAACAGCCGAGGCTCTTCGGTGAGCATGTGGCTATGAAGCGCCGTTACAAAAATGTGGTGTCCCTGCAGTTCGGATATAACCGGGTTTACCTCGTCCGCGGTGAGCACGAAGTCACCGGTTGTGGCGACGTTGCCCGAATCCGCCGTTTGAAAATTGATGGCCTCCCCTACACCCGCGGCGGGCGCAATGGTCATTCCCGCCATCGTGATGGTGCCGCTGCGCGGCACGCCGTACGACAACACTCCACCCCTGAATGTACCCTTACGGCCGACGGCGTCGTCGGTCGTTTTCACCCACGCCGGCGGTGCTGGTTCCTCCGCGGCAGCCGCGGGTTTCTCGAGTGGCGTTTTGGAAACCGACAGAGCTGCGCGTAGCGAAGTAGCTAGTTGTGCGGCTGCCCCGTGTCCCATGTAATGCAGATACAGCACCTTCGGGGTCTCCTCCATCAAATGGTTGTGCACCGCGGTAATGTCAAAGCCGGACGACCGCAATTTCGCCATCACAGGATTGAGTTCTTCCTCGAGCAGAACCAAATCGCCCATCACCATCGCATTGTCGTCAGTTCCGAGAAACGCCACCCACGAGCCCAGCGCCAGACCTGGCTTGATCGCCAATCCTTTAACGGAAACGTGAAGATCGCTCCTCGGGAAACCGACCCTGTAAACATCTCCTGTTTTCTGGCCCGACCTGCCCAAGGCCTGATCAATCGCGGCGGTACTGACCCCCTGGCCACGAACGAGAATGGGAAGCGATAAAACACAAACTAAAGTGAAGAAACATAGTCTGGCAGTCATGATGAGCTCCTTTTAATAAATGAATTCACACAAATACACTTCTGTTGAAAAATTCATTTCGGTGAACCTTGCGAGTCCCATGAGGCTGGCTTCGCACTCACGCGGGTTCCTGGCCTCAGCTCGTCGGTGCCCCGCGATGCGACCTCATCGCCCGGGTGCAGGTCTCCGAAAACCTCGATTAGCTTTCCATCGACTTCGCCGGTTTGGACGTTCACCCACTCTGCCGTCCCATCGTGGATGCGAACCACAAAGGTTGCTTCTGTGGTTCTGGCGACCGAGGATGCCGGAACAAACAGAGTCGTCTCCGAACGACGGACGGGCCACAGCACTTCGAGGAACATTCCCGAAGCCAGACGGCCCTTCGGATTCGCGACGTCGAGTTCTACGGGCATCGTCCGTGTCTTCACGTCGACTGAGTGAGCAATCCGCGCAACTGTTCCGGAGAATGTTTGGTTCGGGAACGCCGGGACGCTGAACTCGACTTTGGCCCCCTCAGTCATCCCGGCCACATACTTCTCGGGAACAGGCACCACCGCCCTGAGCCGTGCTATTTGCTCTACTCTCAACAAAGGGACACTCGCGCCCGATCCACTTCCGGGACCCACCAAAGCTCCAGGGTGAACATTCCTCTCGGTCACCACGCCGTCGAACGGGGCTCGAACTTGCAGGTAGCCCTGAATTTCCGTGATCGATTGCAAGGCCGCCTTCGCCGCTTTCTCACTCTCTGCCGCTGCATCCAGGCGGGCACGGTTCCCTTCGAGAGCCTTCTGCGCCACTTCCAGGTCATTGCCGGCGACGACGCCGGGCGTCCCGGAAGCGGTCCTTAGTCTTTGGTAGGTGCTCTGTTCGGAAGCGAGCTTCGCTTCGGATTCGGCACGTTGGGCAACGGCTGCTTGGAGTTTCGATTGCGCTTCTCCGCGCTGCGCGGCAATTTCGGGAGCGACCAGCCGAACCATCAGTTGTCCGGACTTCACTACGGAACCCCGGTCGACTCCGATCCAATCAACGAATGACGTGATTTTGGGGAAAACAGCCACGGCTTCGTAGGGCTGGAGTTCGCCGGGGAGGCGCAGCGTAAGCGCCAGTTTGCGGGACTCGACGTTTGAGACTTCCACAGTGGGCATCGACGCCGGGGCTGCTTGCTTGCCGGCGGCATTTGCTGTTGGATTCGAGTTTGATCCGCACGAGACGCAAAACCCGATACTACTGGCCAGAACAGAAATGGATATAGCTCGCATTTGAGTCATAGAGCTTCCCCAGAGATAGAATCCGGATTGCTGAGTGGTTGGTTTGCAAAAGCGCTTTGCGGATCGTCCGGATCGAGCGATGGCGAGCGAGTACCCGCTCGTTCCTGGACCATCGAGAACACCAGAGGCAAGATCAGCAGAGTCGCTGCGGTCGCAAATAATAACCCTCCGATGACCGCGCGCCCGAGCGGAGCTGTCTGCTGCGCTCCCTCACCGATTCCGAGCGCCATGGGAATCATTCCTGCAATCATCGCCATGCTGGTCATTAGGATGGGTCTCATGCGGGTTTGCGCACCCTGGATTGCCGAGACGTTTGATGCGTTACCGGCTCGACGGTATTCCTCGGCAAAGATGACCAGCAGAATCGCGTTGGCAACAGCGACGCCGATGGCCATGATGGCTCCCATGAAGGACTGGATATTCAAGGTCGTTCCAGTAAGCAGCAGGGCAAGAATCACGCCACAGATGACGGCAGGGACGGTCGAAAGAACAACCAGAGCTAATCGTATCGACTGAAAATTGGCGGCGAGCAGCAAGTAGATGACCAGCACGGCAAGAAGAAGTCCCACGGCGAGATTCGTTAGCGTCTGCCTCATTGGGCCCACCTGCCCTCGGACCTTGACGTTCACCCCACGTGGAGAAGTTCCTGCATTCTTGATGGCCTCCTCCAGCCGGTTCGAGACTCGTCCGAGATCTTCGCCGGAAACATTCGCCGTGAGCGTCACCATCCGCTGTCCGTTCAAGCGGTGATATTCACCTACGGTGTTTCCATAAGTTATTTGCGCCACATCGCCCAACAGGGGATGCGAAGAGCTCCCGGGCGTCACCGGCACGTGCTCGAGATCCTGAATGGAAGTCATTTCGGCTTGTGGGATTTGCACCTGCAGTTGATACGCCACCCCGGACTTTGGGTCAGCCCAGTAATTCGGCGTAACGAAACGGCTGGACGAGGTGGCCGCGAGGAACGATCGGCCCACCTTGTCGACCGTCACGCCCAGTTGTCCCGCCCGCTCGCGATCTACATTCACATTCATGCTTGGATAGTCCAAAGGCTCGTCATACTGCAGGTCTCGGAGAGCGCCAATGTGCCCAAGTTCCGCGCGAATTTTTTCGGCGAAGGCCCGGTCGGCCCCTAAATCCGGCCCAGCCACGTTGATCTCGACAGGAGTGGGAGCTCCAAAATTCATGATCTGCGTGACGAGATCCGCGGCTTCAAACGAGAATTGAGATCCTGGAAATTCGCCCGGCAAACTCTTTCGCAGGCGCTCTTCAAATTCGTCCGCTCGGATACCCGAGTTCGGGTTGAAAGCGACTCGCAAAACCGCTTCGTGCTGTCCGCTCGTCCACAAGTAAATCGTGTTGATGGGGTAGTTCGGAGGCGGGGCGCCGACATACCCCAACGTGATCGTCACGTTTCCCGGTCCGGCGGCTTTTTCGATCGAGCGCAGAACCTCGAGCGCCAGGCGTTCCGTTGCTTCCACGCGAGTTCCGATCGGTGCGCGGAAACGCAACAACAATTGGCTAGAAGAGACACGTGGAAAGATCTCCCGTCCGATGTGCGGCCCCACAAACCCAATGACCAGCAAAGCGGCCACCACATAAATCGAAACGACAAGTCTTCGATTCCTGGCTAACTTTTCCAGAATGTAGCTGAGCTTTCGTCGCAACCGATCGAGCAACGAGGAACTCTTCTTCTCGTGCTCACCACGAACATCGCGAAGAATCCATGTCGAAAGAACGGGCACAAGAGAGCTCGATAACAAATAAGACGCGGCCATGGCGAATCCGACCGCGAGAGAAAGGGGGACGAAGAGGGAACGCGCAACCCCTGCCATGAAGAACGATGGGACAAACACAGCAAGGACACAGAGCATCGCGAGCAGGCGGGGAATCTGCACCTCTTTGCTGGCTTCAAGGACAGCAAGCGCGCGTCCTCGCCCTTGATCAAGATGACTGTGGATGTTTTCCATCACCACCGTGGATTCATCGACAAGAATTCCCACGGCCAATGCCAGTCCGCCAAGCGTCATGATGTTGATGGTCTGCCCTGCGCCCCACAGCGCCACGACGGCAGCAAGCAGCGCAAACGGGATCGTGGCGACCACAATGAGAGCGCTTCGCCAGTCCCGCAAGAACAGCAAGACCATCAGTCCCGTAAGCAGCGCCCCGAGCAATCCTTCTTTTACAACCGAAAGCAGTGCGTTTCGTACATACGAAGACTGATCAAACTCGTAGTCAATCTTGACGTCGGATGGAACAACGGATTGGAATTGTGCCAGATTCGCCTTCACCTCGTTGACGACGGCGAGAGTCGAGGCATCCGCGCGTTTGGTCACAGGTATATATACGGTCCGGCGTCCATTCACCTCCGCGTAGCCAGTAACGATGTCACTGGAGTCCTCGACCGTGCCGATGTCGCGCAGAAATACGGTGGGACCTGCGCCGGTCCGGATGGGCAGATTTTGCAGGTCCTTGATACTGGAAACGACGGAGTTAATCGGGGCCAACCGCAACAGATCGCCGGTTCGCACATTTCCGGCGGGCACGATCACATTGCCGGCATTAAGAGCTTGAACGACTTCCTCCGGCGCCATGCGGTAGGCACGCAGGCGATCCGGGTCGACGCTGACTACGATGGTTCTCGCTGCTCCGCCAAAGGGAGGTGGGGCCGAGACCCCGGGCAGAGTGGCAAACAACGGCCGCACACGGTTGAGCGCGACATCTTGAATCTCTCCGACCGTGCGCGTCGGACTCGAGAATACGAGATAGCCTACCGGAACACTCCCAGCGTCGAAGCGCAGGACGAAGGGCGCGACCGTTCCCGGCGGCATGAATGCGCGGGCTCGATCCACGTACCCCACCGTCTGCGCAGCCGCCTGGCTCATGTCGGTGCCAGGTTGAAACGTCAGCTTCACCAGTCCCACGTTTTGAATCGATTTAGATTCGACGGACTCAATCCCCGTGATGTAGAGGAAATGATATTCGTAGTAGTAGACGAGGTAGCCTTCCATCTGTGCCGGGGACATGCCACCGAATGGCTGCGCCACATAAATCACAGGGAGGTTCAGGTTTGGAAAAATGTCGACCGGCATGCGCACAAAAGCCAGGATCGAGCAAAGAGCTAGTGCGATCACGAACACAATGATCGTAAGGGGGCGTCGAAGGGCCGCGCGGAGGAGCCACATACTTACGGCCCTCCCTGCGTTTTATCGTGTAGAAACTGCAGGAACGGCCCGAGATCACCGTGGGATGCTGCGACCGAAGCCAAGTTCTGCCAAACCGCGAGCCGCGCAAGAGCATCGTCGGTCTCTGCTTGCACGAGCAGACTTTGGGCGTCTGAGACATCCACCAGCGTTGCCAGCCCAGCTTGGTAACGGGCTCGTTCTTGGTTCTCGGTTGTGCGGGCTGCCTCTAGCTCGACCGGTGTGTTCTCGGCGACACGGCGCGACCCTGCAAGTGAAGCCTGCGCTTTCCGCAATTGCCCCGTGAGGTCTTGCAGGGTTTGATCGTAGCGAGCGGCCTCGCCACGTTCGTTTGCCGATTCAACGGCCTTTCGAGAGCGGATCGCGAAGATGTCGAACACAGGAAAGGTCACAGTCAAGCCAACTGCCCAGGTCGAACGATCTGGGCCCAGGCCGGCCGTTCCTCCTTCGAATTTGCCCGTAGGGTCCCAGCCGCTGCCGCGTCCATACACCGACGATTGAAGGTAAAACTTCGGATAATAGGAACGGTCCAGGATATGGACCTGCGCCTGGGCCTCTTCCACCCGCGCGTGCTGCACCTGCGCGATTGGATTGTTGCTAAGCGGCGTGGCCTGTGGAGATCCGTCGGGAGGTGGCCCGAGGAGAACGCTCTCTCGAACTTCCAGGGAGACATCTGGCAGTCCGAGAATATCGGCCAATGCGGCCTTGCTGATTGTCTCTTGTTGCTGGGCACGGGCTAAATTGACCCTGGCGCGAGCCAACTCTGCATCCGCACGGGAAGCATCCGCTCCCGCGCGAAGCTGATTATCGACCAGCACCCGGACAGCCTTGTCGAACGTGTCGCGCCGTTCCACATCCGCCTCGGCTGCGCGCACGGTTCGCTGGGCAGCCAAGACGGTAAGGTAAGCGTTCAAGGTGGCGACCGCCACATCGAGGCGGGTCAGAGATGCTTCCGCAGTCGCTTGATTCCGAATGGCGCGCGCGGCATCTACCTTTGCTCCTCGGTACCCAAAATCGACGGGTTCCCAGGAGAACAGGAGTCCCGCCGCACTTCCCCAGGCGCTTCGATTCGAGGTCGATATCGGGACGGGCCCGGAAATCGGAGCGATGATGGATTGCGGAAGCAGCAGGCCCGTGATGTTGTTATCGGTCGCACGATTTGTCTGCCAAACCATGTCTGCCCGAGGGAGATAGTTCGTGCGCGCCAAACCAACGCCCGCCTGAGCCGCCGCGACACGCTCCAGCGCAACACGCACCGCCGGATAATTCTTCAATGCGAAGTCAACCGCCTCTTCGAGCGTAAGTATCTTTTTCTCCTCTACGCGGGATTGCGCGAGGGTGGTCTGGCCGACGCTTATCAGGAGAACGAGGGTGAACGTAATGCCTCTCAGTCCAGCCCGGTGATTCTCTAACACGATGATCTGCTCCTATTTCAAAGACTTCGGTTGCTACGACGCGCTTTTACGCGGGGAATGATAGAGCCCCTCGATCAACTGCATTCCCCGATCGAGGAGGTCTTGGTCCGCGATTCTTTGTCGCGCCCAACCCTTGAGCACTTCGTCGATCCCATAACCCTCTTTGCGGCCGAATTTGTCGTCCGCAAGATCCGCGTCGTGAATAATCTCGGCAATCACCTTCACTCTTCGGTCGCGAATCCTAAACTCCTTCTGTAACGTCTCGAAAGTGCAATCGTCGCCGCGGTGCCCAAAACCGCTCTCGTGAAACATATCGAATGGCACGGAGTCCCTTGGCACTTTTTCTTCAGGCGCGAAGGTAAACCGTGCCTTTGAATCGATGAAGCGTCGAATCAGCCAGGCGGATGCGCATCGGTCCACACCTGGCCTCGGCCTGGTAACCCACACTCTGTTTTTGTAATCTTGCGACTTGATCTTTCGTGTCTCTGCCATGTGTGTCGTTACGCGCGAGGCGTCGGCCTTCGCCAGCAGTTCCCCGACGCGCTTCTGCAGAGGACTGTCGAAGAAATCCACCTCAACGATCTCTTGAAAACGGCTGCGCAGCCGGCTGAGACGACCGACGGCCCGCTTCGGCCGAGGCATATCAGAAAACTCTTGCAGTTGGCGGATCAACTCCTGATATTCCCGCGAACGGGCCTCGGCAAAACGGCCGATCAATTGCCGGGTCGAAATATTGTCGATCTCCTGCACGTGAACAATGGAAGCATCTCCCCCGTACTTGCGAATCGATGTGGCCAGCCACTGAAAGCGTTCTTCGTTCATCGGATTGGTGGGCAGTAAGTATCCGGAATTACCGAGCGGGACGGTTCCGTAGCGTTGCAGTTTTCGCCAGACCTCCACCCGCTGACTAGCTCGCTTGGTAGGCAGGGTAAACGCCAGCAGGAGCCAAGCCCTGCTCGACTGGTCTCGTACAGCCATTTCTGTTGGATGTTAGATCTATAACAAACGTTTCGTCAATTTTCGTCTCTAGCGGGCAGGCGACGGAGTTTGCGAGTGCGTTTTAGTGGGTGGAGGAGATTTGCCTTGCCGTCGCTGCTGCAGGCATTTTGAGTACGCCCAGGCACGTTTATGGCACAGGCGATTGGGGTGAAGAGCCCTCGTATCTAATGTGAGTGCGAGGCTGCGATCTTCAAATGGAATCTGCGCCACCCGGGGTACGCCTGGGTGAATCTACCCACGATCGTTTTGTTACGCTACACCGCGAAGCCATTTTCCCTGAGCACGTCGTCAACCACATCCAAGTCGGCCACTTTTACCAATTCGCCCGCTCCCACTTCCAAAAGAAGTGACATGTTTGCCTTGATCGAAGCCTCACTCACTCCGAGGTTACGCAAGATCTCTTCTATCTCTGCGGTGGCATTTGGATTGAATGGAGGAAGGGCATACCCAGTACCGATACCTCCTCGCTCGTTCGTACTCCGCACACAGGCAAGTTGTATTCTTCCGGTGTTTGTTTTGTTGAGAGTTATTAGAACTTTCATTTGATTCACGCCACGCGCAATTATCTCACCACTCGTCATTGCGAAGAATCGGCAACACAATTTGATCACCCGTTAGTTACCAGTCTTCCTTGACGAGCGCCAGGGCACCTTAGGCCAGAGCCGCGTTCACGACTTTTCGAGTTCACAGCAGTGCAATCTTTCAAAGTGAAAATCCCAGTTCCAGTCATCGCATTAGTGGCGGACGTGCTTGACGGACGCTTGGAGCGCGCAGCGACGAGGGTCACGGTCAAGTCCATCAGCTCGATTGACGAACATCTCAAGTACGACGATCCGTATCTGCGCCCCCGTTCGCTCCGCTGATCGTGAGCGCGCCCTCGCTCTTCGTACGGCTCGGCAGGAAAGCCGCCGACGTTGCTGGCTCATGTTTTACGATGCCAGCGGTCGCGTTCGGATCGCCGAAGTCCTGAGATTTGTTGACGCTCAACCCCGCGCCCCGAACCGACTCGGTGCGCTTTTCGGCGCACCTTTTTCTCAGCTGAACTCGCGTCAGAAATGGCAGGAATCGAATCCGCAAAGAAACGTAGTTTGAACAACATCCAGAGCGACAGATGGCACGCAAGTCAACAGAAGGTACTTTCGAATGACCTAAACTTTTCAACCTCAGCGTTTATCGGCTGGTAGTTACCCTGCAAAAGCCGTGGCTTACCCGTCCGATACACGGCGCCGGTTTCAGATTGCCAAGGGATCGTCATCTCCTCGCGGAGGATTCCTTTGCCTTCCGGAAAATCGAGCCCCTGCATCCGCAACTCCGTGCCATTTGCACCCGCTAACGCGACCCCGACGAGATCGCAGTGCAGCACCCGCCGGACGCTGCCGGCGAGAGTCCGTAGCAGGTCCGGCAATTCAAGCTTGGAAACTAGTTGGTTCGTCACTTCAAGCAGCAGCTGCAGCCGGTCATTCTTACTCTGCAGTTCTTCCGACGCCCGCCGCAACGCCGTGAAATTCAGCGCATCGTCGAATGCCAGTGCAATCTGACCTGCCACTTGGGACACGAATCCGATTTCGTCTCGCGTGTACGCATCGCCCTGCTTGCTGCCGAAGGAGATGACCCCCAATTTGCGGTGGACTGTCGTCAACGGGAGTGCGCAGATCGACCGAATGTCCAGCCTTTTCAGCTGAGCTTGCAGCTGACTGTAGCGCTCCTCCATTTCGTCCGTCGACCTCTGCAAAGGTGCTTGTCGCTCGAAAACCGCCTGCGTAAATGCATCTTCCAGCGTCAGAGTCTCCTCCGGAATCACCGCTGAACGACTCGCCATGTCGACGCAATAATTTTGAAACGTAAGGTGGGTTTTATCGCGAAGAGAGACGCCGACGTAGTCAAATGGCACTATACGGTGCAACTTTTCGACTAGGACATTAAAAAGGTCTTTAGGGTCGCGGTGCGCTCCGATTGCGCGGGACACAAGGACGAGAGTCTCGCATCGCGCTTCAAGCGTTGAGGTAGCGAGGATTT
>JGI12627J18819_10000417_pt1 | contig 13977 bp, 14 predicted proteins | sample TexAe_OM1H0_M2_FD_18819 | JGI IMG/M metagenome (IMG submission 18819)
GATAATTCCATCCAGAGTCGCCGAAGCAATCGCATCTTCAGACGATTCGACAATTGCGGCATACCTCAACAGGGCTTCTTCTGCCCTCTTTTTGTCGGTAATGTCCTCTACCATCGCGATTACGAGTGGAGATGGATGACTGTTCAATAAAGAGATACTCAAGCTCCCCCAGACCAACGACCCGTCCCCTCGAAAATAACGCTTCTCCAGTTGGTAGTGATCTATTGACCCTGCTTTTAATTGCTGAAAAAGCGCCCAGTCCTTCTGAGCATCTTCAGCAGGAGAAAAATCGACACAGTGTTTGTTGCGGAGTTCCTTCTCGCTAAAACCTAAGAAAGAACAGAAGGCTGGATTTGTGAAGACAGGTCGCCCGTCGAAGTCTTCCACTGCAATCCCAATGGGACTCGCGTTGAAAACATCACGGAAAAGCTGAATGTCAGGAGTTGGTGTCGCTGGTGTGCTGTGTCCCATAGGCAAAATCCAGCCAGCGAAGTTCCTTCTGGCGAAATGTTTGGCAAACTGTATACCACTGTCAACGCCTGACTACAAGGGAGGAGTTACCTTGCATCCTAGTCCGGTGCGGTTGGATAGGTAAGGATTATTTTCAGTTCGGCTCAGAAGGTATACCGGGCTGACCATCCAAATTCCAAATTTTCGAGCAATGGAATCATTCGATTGCGGTTGCTGCGGGAGACCCCTTTTGAAACAGGACAAGTAAGCCTCTCAGACTCAGCCTGAACTGCTCGGTTTTGAGTCCTTCCACCCCATTCGCGTGCGTCTGTACGTCGTTGACTCAGCTTCTTCACACCCTTACTATTGCAGCCTGAGTGCAGCGCCACGCATGATCGACCAGATCGTCTCTCACTATCGCATTGTTGAGAAGCTCGGCGGCGGTGGGATGGGTGTCGTTTACAAGGCTGAGGACACCGAGCTTGGTCGCTTCGTCGCTTTGAAATTTCTGCCCGATGAACTCGCGAAAGACCCACAGGCATTGGAACGCTTTCGCCGGGAGGCGCGTGCTGCGTCTGCACTCAACCATCCCAATATCTGCACGATCTACGAGATCAGTAAACATGGCGACCAGTCCTTCATCGCCATGGAGTTTCTGGACGGTGTGACCCTGAAGCACCGAATCGCTGGGCGTCGACATCGGTCTCTTAGGTCTGAAGACCGATTTCCTGCTCGACCCCCTGCGATCCGATCCACGGTTCGCTGAGTTGGTACGTAAGGTGGGGCTGCCGCAGTAAGGAATACGAGCTTGCCAAGAGTCTCAAAGCACAAGATCAGCAATTCGCGCCATTTAGTTCACCGATTCTTGGGTAGGAGGTCAAGTGCGATTCAAGACATTCGCACATCTCATTGGTCTCGCGATGGCGACAACCACCGTGGCGCAGAGTTCTGGGGATATTGCCTACTTCCACGTCAATCGCGTGAAGCCAAGCATGACAGCCCAGTATGAGACCGCTCGGAAACGGCACTGGGTCTGGCACCAAAAGATGCAAGACACGTGGGCTTATCACGTCTGGCAAATCGTTTCTGGCGAGGCAAGCGGAACTTACATGGTGTGCAGCTTCGGGCACACTTGGAAAGAAGTGGACGAAAGCGACCAACTAGTCGGTGGCGAAGAGGATGATCCTGCCGCGAAGGTTGAGCCTTATTTGGATGCTGAGCCGGAGAGCTATTACCGTTATCTCCCCAACCTGAGCATAGCGCCGAAAGAAGGCTTCTCACCTTCTGCGAAACTAGAGGTGACGCGCTGGTTGCTAAAGCAGGAAGATGTGGAGAGCTTCCTCGCCGCGCAAGCAAAAATCAAAGATGCTCTAGCCAAAGCAGGGCGCTTCCGAAACTTGCGCTGGTTTCAACTGGTGAACGGTGGGGAAACTCCGCAGTTTTTGATGTTTGTTGATCGTGACAACTGGGCGTCATACGAGCAATCTCTAGACGAGAACCTCAGCAGCATAATGGAAACAACGTACGGAAAGGATCAGGCAGCCAGCATCATGCGGGATGTTCGCAGAGCCGTGCGGTCACAGTACGTGGAGACTTGGCAGTACCGACCTGATCTCAGCTTCGTGCCTACGCCCAAGCAACCAGCTAATCCGAGTGGGTGAAGAACGTCCTTGGCGGCTGCGAACCAAAAAATCGCGCGAAAGATCACCTTTCCGCACCGAAGGTCGTGCGTGGTCCCACGCGATGGAGATTTCCGTTTCCTGTGCGGATAGTGTTGACGCTTGTCGGGGCGGATGAATACATGGAGCTTTCTACTGCAAGATCGGCTCTGCATTGTCCACTCACTAAACGTCAAAAGAGTTTCGGCAAGACCTCTCCCGCCTTCCCTAAATCGCATTCGGTGAACGCGGATGCGTTCGCGGGCTCCTCCGCTCCCACGTAGATCGTCCGCGCACGACCGCCTACATGGGCGACAAAGCTCGCGGCTGGCTCGACCACGCCCGACGTGCCCACAGCCATGAAGACCGTGCATTCATTGAGGGCACGGAAGATGCGATCCAACTCGAAAGGCACCTCGCCGAACCAACAGATGTGCGGGCGAATCCGACCGCCGCAGTGGCACCGGCGAAGCTCGGCTGGAGGATCGTAGGTGTTCGTGTCGAGGAACGCCGCTCTGCTGCATGTGTCACAGCGGCTTTTGAACAATTCGCCGTGCATGTGAACGATGCGCTTCGACCCGGCTTGCTCGTGCAGGTCGTCCACGTTCTGGGTGCAGAGGAATATGCAATCTTCCAACTTCTGCTCCAATTTTGCGAGCGCGAAGTGCGCCGGGTTGGGCTTTGCCGAAGCGGCGACTCGACGGCGCATCGAGTAGAACTCCCAGACCAGCCGGGGATCACGACGCCAAGCATGGGGCGAGGCTACTTCCTCAACCCTGTAGTTTCGCCAGAGTCCGCCGCCACGGAATGTCGGAATCCCGCTCTCGGCGCTCACGCCTGCGCCTGTGAGGATGAAGACGCGATCACGGGACGAGATGGCGAGCATGGCTGAATTTTATGCCGACCCGCTCACCTCCCAGCGCGAGTTGATGTCGTCCCAAGCGATGTCTTTGCGCAGAAGACGCAGCGTTCCTCTGTTCCGCGGGGCGCGAACCTCATGCGCGTCGGCATGCTCGACAACGGCGATACCACGTCCGACAGCTATGCGGTCGCCCGGCATCAGAGTCCACTCCTGTTTTCGCCGGGCGTACCATTCCTTGCCCCTGTTGGTCAGGAAGTCCAGCCCAGCCGCGTCCAGCCCCGAGTCCTTTCGCCACAGGGGGATGCTCCCGCCGTTGCGGGCGATGAGGATGTCGCAGCAGTAAGGAACCAGAGATTGCAGCCGCGACTCGATTCTCGTGAGCGTGACTGGCAAGCTGTCGCATGGCAAATGCAGGGTCTTCGGGTACTGCTGTCGCCCGTGCGATACGGCAGGCTGGTGCGGAACCTCATCGCCCGTTCAGGGGTGAGGGCAGCCAAAAGGATCACGTCGTTTTCCTTGCACCATGCAACGAGCTTGTCGCTCGTGAGTTTTGCCTTTTTGATCCCGATTCTGTTCTGCTCTTTGAATTTCAGCCACTCCTCGACGGCATCCTGAACGGTAACGTTTTGGCAGACGGGCTTGCCGTCCAGCAAGGCTGTAAGCTCGGAGTCGAGTTGCCTCTTATTCGTTTGCGCTTCCGACCAGATGCGGGTCTCGGCAGACCACTTGTTCTGCCCACGATGAAGCTTGTTCCCGTCCAGCGTCGTGTTCGGTCCCGACCAGTTGAACTGAAACCAGAGTGAGCATCCGCACCGGGGGTGGTAGCGGTCGTCCTTATGCTTGCAGCCCGCCCAGTGGCGACGGTAAATGGTAATTTCCATGGGGTTCTTCCTTTTCAGCCCTCATGACCTCAATACCGCGAAAAGGAGAAATCCCCGGCTTCGGGTCGCCCCGTACCTAGTACAAATCTAGTACAAATCGGGTCTCTGAAATGGAAATCGCCAGTGTTTATGCGGACAAAAGAATGGCTCCTCAGGTAGGACTCGAACCTACAACCCTCCGGTTAACAGTTGCGGCTATGTGGTTGGGACTGCATGCCACTGATTGCTATCTGCTTGAGATTTCGAGGAGTTGCTGCCGGGCGTAATGCGACCGACTACTACCCATTTTGATCTAGGGTGGGCACAAAATTGGGCACAGCCAACTGGGGTCGCAGCTCACTAGCCTCCCATCGAGACCACAAGCTAATCAAGCCATTTAACTGTGAGGAATTCTAGCTCGGACTTTGCGACACCGCGCTTGTGCGCCGATCCCCGATAAGGCTGCTGAATGCAGGCAACTGCACCGTTTCCACGTGTTTTTTTTGCCAGCCTGAGGTGGTCTCAAAGGCCATCGAGAGAAACGGATCGGTGTTTGCCATCCACGACAGGCATCCGGTCAGCGGTTCATTTGGTGTTCCCGGCCCGATCAGCTTGGTCCCGAGCACATTCGCCAGTATCAGGCGGCCCTCTTCACGCCAAAATCGTGCCCGACCGTCCCCCTGCAAAGGACGCACTCGTGAGCAAGGGAACCGGAGCGTGGTGCTGCAGCAGCGTTCGCCACCCCGAGGGGTATTTATCCACTAACGGCCGGTGTCGAAAAAAGGTGTTTCCAGAGAAACTGGTCGGGCCGGTACGACGTTTTGAGTCCCATCCCGCATCAGCAGTGATCCGCCTTTAAGCTACGGTGTGTGCAGGGACTGCGAGAGGCTTAACAGATTCTGCGGTGCCACGCGAATGGCCCCCCCACGCGGGCTGTCAAGGTCAGAAATCATGAAGAGTGAAATGGACACCGCGACCGGCATAATCAGAAACACGAGCCAATCCGTCCGACGGGCGCGATAGCCGATCAGAAAGTTGCAGCCGATGGAGATAGCCGCCATCAGTACCCACACAGAGACCGGGATTCGATTCCACCCGGCACCTTGACTGGACCGTTGCGAAAGCACAACGTCGTTCATGCCTGAAACCACAATCCCCTCCAGCGGTGGGGCCACCGCCGCAATGGCCGACCGGACGGCGGACCACAGCTCATTTTGGAGTTGTGCTGTATCATCAGCAATCCTGCGGAGCTGGCGCTGATCGCGAGTCGTGTAGAACAACATACGCTGCTCCAGGTACGTTTTCAGCAGCTGATGCACTCTTGCCGCATCCCCGGCCGGCAGCAGGTCGGCTCGCATGTACTCGATAGCTATCGCGTTCGCTTCGGCTAGCTCGTAATTCTTGCGAAGATCGTAGCGGCTGATCGCCATCGAGATGCTGAAACCGATGATGAGGCCCAGCAGTGTCAGGGTTCCGGTGAGCACAACGCCGAAATCGCTCCCCCCTTCCTCTTGCAACCGGTACACCTTTTTGCGAAGGGCATCACCGATCCGAGCCGCGAGCAGCATAGCCGCGAATGAGAAAACGAATACGAGAAGTGGAAAGTTCACAATCGGGTTCATAGCCTATAACTACCCTGGAGCTTTTGCTATCCAGCCTCTTCACTTCCCGCAACTGGCAACAATTACAGTTTGGTGGCCCTTGGGCTTCACGAATGGCCGTTCCTGCCTGTCAGAAAGATGCAAGTCGCTGACTTGCGACTAGAACGTCGTCAAAACATTACCTTGATGACGCGCATGATGAGTTCTTCAGGAGAGAAGATCGTGAGCAGGAGAGGCAGGAGAGGAGTAGCGGTGGCGGCGGCCAAACGGCCGATGTCCTCGAGCCCGAAGGGGACCGCACGCATATCGCGGACCATGGCATAGCTGTTGCCGAGGTCGGCGAGTGACTGGATATCTCCAGTTCCGAGGAGTTCCTCGGAAGGGACCGGGCCGGTGGAGACCCACTTTTGTTCGAAGTTCTCGACGTAGCGTTGAGCGAGCAGGCCGTAGTCGGCCAACCCCTTTCTTTTTGCTGCAGCCATTCGGGGCGTAAACATCAACAGTGGACCGAGAATAGCCAGCACGAAAAAGACCACAAAACCGACAATCTGTATCTTGAAGGACAGCAAGCTTTCACCCCTGTAAAGGACTCGACTGGCAACAAGACCGGCAAGCATGGTGCCCTGAGCGAAGAGAATCGGGCCAAAGGCGTAGGCGCTCTTGCCCAAAAAAGCGAGGCCGGCGCAACGGTCAGGATGAGTCGCAATAAGGTTGAGGTCTATTCTGGAGACCTTCCAGAGAAAGCGAAACCAGGTGAAGAACCTCACGTACCAGCGCAGGAGGATGAACTGCAAGATGGGGATGCTGACAAACACGTACCAGATACCGGCGGCGGTCAGATGCCAGCGTCCGCCGGGCATGGCATACCAGGTCGGAGCGATTACCGCAACCCGACTGTGCCAGCGCCACAGCCCAAAGGTGTAGACGAAGAGCAAGATGCCGACCTCGACGGGTATGGAATTGCGCAGCCTGACGGATGACTCGATCGCGCCATGCAACTGGGGTAGATCTTGGGGCAAAACGATACGACGCTCGACGAAGCTGCGCACAACAGGGCGTATCCGCGAATGAACCAGTATCTCGGCCGCGATCAGGACAGGAAGTGCTATAAGGAACCGGATGTGCACTTCAACGTCGTGAAAAAAGGAAAGGGGTCCCAGGCTTCCAGTGGAGGGGCCGAGGACAGCGTCGAGGAGCAACAGCGGCAGCCACGCGACCAACGTTATAGTGAGCAGCCGGCGATGTACGAGTTCTAAACCATCTCCGGCGAGATGCGACCTCCGAAAGAGCTGGAAGACTGGTCCACCCAATACCAAGGAGAAATCAGTCGACTCCTCGATGAAATTGGGCTGTTCCACCGTGTGTAAGTCCTCGCTCCGCGTGGGGCTTTGTTGTGTCGATGCCATGCGCCGCACCTCGGAGGGACGGTCGAGACCTTTATTAGCCACGAGCAGGACCTCAACTTGGTCGCCTCCTGATCTCCTTTACTCAGGAGGCGACCAATCGTCAGTGCCGGCAATACTCAGGCTGCATCGCGGAGCAGAATTTCTAACTGGCCTTGGCCCCTGCCACCTGCTCACGAGTCATCCGAGCGCCAAGGTCACCTTTAGAAACTTGGAGCCAATCCGCTGCGCTCCCACGAGCAAATAGATCAAGCATGCGAGCGATTATCCCGGTCCATCCAGTCTGGTGACTGGCTCCCAATCCGGCGCCATTGTCCCCGTGGAAATATTCGTAGAACAGAATGTAGTCCTTCCAGTGCGGATCCTCCTGAAACTTCTTCGTTCCTCCGTAGACTGGACGATTCCCACTAGCGTCGCGCAGAAAGATCCTCGACAGCCTGCGGGCAAGCTCTTTTGCGACCTCATATAAGGTCATGTATTTTCCCGAACCCGTGGGACATTCGACCTTGAAGTCATCGCCGTAGAACTGGTACAGGTTCAGCAAACCTCGGATCAGTAGACCGTTCACTGGCATCCAGACTGGCCCGCGCCAGTTGGAATTGCCACCGAACATCCCGGTGTTCGACTCCGCAGGTAAGTATTGAACTTTGAATTCCTGCCCGTTGAGATTGAACACAAACGGATGCTCCAGGTGGTAACGGGAGATAGACCGTATGCCGTAGGGACCGAAGAACTCGTTCTCGTCGAGCATGTAAGCAAGAATCCGCTCGATCTTCTCCTTGTTGCAAACTGACATCAACCTGCGCCCGGCGTATCCGATAAAGCTCCCATCAGCGGGAGCGATGTGTTTCATCAATTCTGGGTGGCGCTTCACGAATGTGTTCCGTAATTCCGTCAGACGAGCACTGTGCGCCACAATACCTGTTGATTCCAGCACAGTCGACGCGCACAATGGCAGCAAACCTACCAAAGAACGCACTTTCAGCCGCATGGCGTCACCATTCGGGAAGTGGAGCAGGTCATAGAAGAACCCTTCCTTGCCATCCCACATCTCATCGTGGTGCTCGCCAATCCGATCCATGGCGTAAGTGATCCAGAGGAACTGCTCCAGGAACTTGAAGGCGATCTCCTCATACACGGGGTCGTGCTCCGCTAGGATGATTGCGATCTCCACCATGTTTTGACAGTAAAAGGCCATCCAGGCCGTACCATCCGCCTGATCCAGATGTCCCCCCGTTGGAAGTTGAGCACTGCGATCGAAAACCCCAATATTGTCGAGACCCAGAAATCCACCGGCGAATACGTTCTTTCCCGACGGATCTTTCCGGTTCACCCACCAGTTAAAGTTCTGCATTAGGCCTTGAAACGCTCGTTCCAGGAATTGCAGATCGGATCGCCCCAACTCTTTCTCAATGTTGTAAAGGAACAATGTCGCCCAAGCGTGAACCGGCGGGTTCACATCACTGAAGTTCCACTCGTAGGCTGGGATTTGTCCGTTCGGATGGACATACAGATTCCGCAGCATGAGCAGGAGTTGGTCCTTGGCAAAATCGAAATCCACCAGCGATAGCGCTATTGTGTGAAAGGCCAGATCCCAAGCGGCATACCAAGGATACTCCCACTTGTCCGGCATCGAGATGACGTCGCTGTTCAGCATGTGGAACCACTCGGTATTGCGAATGTTGCGATGAGTCGCGCCCAACATGGGATGGGCTTCATGCTCTTCCAGCCACTTGTCCAAATCGAAGTAGTAGTACTGCTTACTCCACAGCATTCCTGCCAGCGCTTGCCGATGTACGCGACGCTCATCCTCGCTCAGCGAAGGCGGAGTGATTCGATCGTAGAACTCGTTCGCATCTGCGACACGAGCGGCGAATGTCTCGTCAAAAGTGCTGAAGGAATCGGCCGGCGGTTTTGCAGTCAGGCGCAGCCGTACGACCTTGCTGCCGCCTGCGGGTACTTCAAGGCGATAATGCGCAGCAGCTTTGGTGCCTGTCTTGTTCGGATTCAGCGCGTCCCGATTGCCTGAAATTACGTAATTGTGAAATGCATCCTTGACATAGGGCGATGGGTTTGACTGCCCCCACAGACGGCTGGCATTGGACTCATTCTCCGTAAAGAGCAACTCCGGATTTCCATCGCAGTCAAGCGTGCGGTCGCCCAACTCGGGATGCGAAGCCAGGACCGATCCCTTTTCAACTTGACGTATCGTCGGTTTGCTCGAATCCTTGTCCCACGACCAGGTGTTGCGAAACCAGAGTGAGGGAAGCAGATGAAGCTCCGCTGTCTCAGGACCACGGTTGTGTACTGAGATCTGGATCAGAATGTCTTCCGGATCTGCCTTGGCGTATTCGACGAACACGTCGAAATATCGGTCGGCATCAAATATTCCAGTATCGAGCAGCTCGTATTCGAACTCTTCCTTTGATCGTCTCCGATTCGTTTCCAGCAGGTCTCGATATGGGAATTCCTGCTGCGGATACTTGTAGAGATACTTCATGTAGGAATGCGTCGGCGTGCTGTCGAGGTAGAAGTAATATTCCTTCACATCTTCACCGTGGTTGCCCTCGCTGTTGGTCAGACCGAACAAACGTTCTTTCAGGATTGGGTCCCGACCGTTCCACAGAGCGATCGAAAAACACAGCTGCTGTTTGTCGTCGGAGATGCCGGCTATGCCGTCTTCTCCCCAGCGATAGGCACGGGAACGGCTCTGGTCATGGCTGAAGTAGTCCCATGCGTTGCCGTCCTGGCTGTAGTCTTCGCGAACTGTGCCCCACTGCCTCTCGCTGAGATACGGTCCCCATTTCTTCCATGGAACTCCGGTCTCGCGAGCCTCGTTCAACCTGTGCTGCTCTTTGGTTTCAACATAGACGATCTTAGGTGTTTGGCTCGATTTCATATTCATCGGGTTTTCCTTTTTTGTAGCGAACAATCCTTAGTTTTTGCCCGTGCGAAGACACTGGAAGAAGTGATACTTCCAGGGTGCCAGTTCCACGTAAAGGCCGGGGGAGAGCATTGCATCTCCATCACGTTCGTAGATCACTTCTGATAACTGGTCGATCAATTGCCATTTTTGGCCAACGGCATCAGGCCAGGGCACTTGAACCTGGGCTTGCACGAGACAGTCGCTGAGATTGATCACGATGAGATACCGCTCGTCATCGTGGGCCCAACTCCAGGCCAGCAGATTCTGAAAACTCGCGTTATCCGGCCAACCGGTTCGCTCGCACAGGCTCCATTGACCTTCGCGGAATGCTTTGTGATTGACAGCCTCGAGAAGCGTCCCGTAGAACCGGTGCAGATCCTCGTCCACCGGCTCATCTGGACGCCTGCCCAGAAAAACAGGCGGCCTTATCTTGCGACCCTCAAACTGCCCTTCATGGAACAACTTTATGCCCGGCAGGGTAGCTGCGGTCAGAGCAGCAGATCTTTGCTTCGCAGATGAAAATGTGGCCGCCGCCCTGGGCTCGTCGTGGTTCTCGATGAACCGGAGTAGTTTTCCCTGGTAAGCAAGATCAGCACACAGATGCAGACGGATGTTCTCTGCATTGCTGTGTTCCAGCCGATCGTAGAGTTTCTTGTCATAGCAGAAGTCGAAGCCCCGCTGCTGGAGTTCCCACTCCAGATCCCAGTAGGCCTCAGCAATAAAGAGAAAGCCGGGATGCTTGCGCTTGATGGCGGAAATCACGTCAACCCAATATTCTGATGAGGGATGCGGTCCAGCACGGCCGCCCCAGGTACGTTCGAAGATCGCATTCAAGAACAACATCGCCATGTCACAGCGAATGCCATCGCACTGTTGGGCAATGCTCGATACGGTTTCAATCGCGGCTCGCCGGAGACCCGGCTCAAAGGCGTTCAGCTGAAGGACGTCCGGCCATGCCGGAAAGTAAGGATCCCGCCCGCACGCGAAAACGCTGCCGAACAATTCGAGGTAAGAAGATGGATCATTCTTCGCATCATCAGCATTACCTCGGATGAAATACTCCGGATGTTCCGCCACCCAGGGATGGTCCGGCGCCACGTGGTTGGGCACGAAGTCCAGAATCAAGTTCATGCCCCTCTTCGCGAGCTCCTGCCGCGCTATCGTCAGACCCTCCGGACCTCCAAGATGTGCGTCGACCACATAGCGTCTTACGCAATATGGGGATCCAACATTGTCCTCGGCGCGGAAGTCAGGCAGTGCCCGCTGGAAATCATCAAGCAGGCCCTTGTTCTGATTAGCAATCGCGATACCCGCAGGACTTCGTTCCCACACTCCCATGAACCAGACCGAATCAAAGCCATAAGCTGCGATGGCATCCCATTCGGGTGACGGCACGGAGGCCAATGTAATGAGGGTTCTATATTCCTTGCTTAGGTCAGTAAGCCATACCCAAGTATTGATTTCATACACGCTGGGATATGGTTCCCAGGCGGACACCGCCGATGGGGCTTCGATTCTTTCAACAAGGGTTGCGCTCACAGGGATGTCTCCTCATGCAAACGGGCCGTCCAAGAGTCGACCACTGCACGAGGCTCGGGAACGTGCCGACAACAGTTCACTTCAGGGAGCATCATCGACTCTGGTCTCGCTGGTATGTTAGGACGCACAATCGCCATCTCGAAACTGACAGAAGTGCCAGTCCGAGATTGCCAACGTGACATTTGACATGAGGGTTATACATGTCAAATTGTTCCAGCGTTTGTCAGGTGACGCCGCACGTTCAAAACGCGGATCAGATTTCCCGATTTGGGACGCCAGTTTTGGAAGAACTCCCACTCAATGTGTCCATCTTCCCGGCCAAGTCACGCGATAGGTGCTGTTGCATGATGATGCGGGTGTCGGGGTGGGCGTTGACATAACGCTCCAACGCTCCAACCTCCCAACGCATGGCGCGAACTGGCTCTACGGCTATTGCATCCACATCGGCCGAAACGCCGCTCAGCAGAAGCGCGGATCCCACGAGGCTACCAGCGAGCAAATCACCGAGGACCCGTTCATCCCTCGTCACCCGTACCTTTCCGCGGACAACGAGTGAAATACCCTCGACACATCTGCCGTGCTCTATCAGTCGCTCGCCCGTTTCGGCAGTGATCCAGGACCCGATGCTCAGAACCTGCAACACTTTCCGAGGTGCCAAATCCCGGAAGACGAGCCGGCGAACGTCCTCCTCTTCGGGCGTCAGTTTGACCGGGCGACGCTCGACGAAAAGACGCCATGACTGGAAGAGATTGATCGCCGCAAAGAGGGTACTCCGGGAGAATTCGAGCACCAGCTTTCAGAGATAGCCACCGATATTCAATCGTTGTCGCACGAGTTGCACTCAGCGAAGTGGAACTTGTCTTTTTATGGAAACTGGGACAATCGGCCTCCGCCAGGTTTTTCCGGCAGTGACTATGGAACCAGTTCAGGGCTCAGTTGGACATTCGGCCTCAAGTGACCAGCACGCCCGATCAGCCTCATCTCGATTACGCTACAGTTGCAATCTAGGACTGACATCAGTGTGTACTCGAAAAGAGATTTTGCCTGCGATCCGTTTTTGATTGAATGAAGCGAGAAGGACAAGTCCCCGAAGGCCAAAGCTAGTTCGGTCTGCCCAACCACGTGTACTGCCATGAGACTGCGAAGTTGTCGAAGTTGCCACCGATGCGAACATAGTCTCCCCTACTAAAGCTCGCTTTGATCGCCTGGTGGCCGCTCACCGGAATGGCTGCTGTGACTCCAACGCGGGAAGCCATCTGCCTGCTAGCCGGGTTCGATTTGCCGCCTATACTCGTTGTTCCCCCGACCCAGAAATTGCCATCGAGCGAGAACCAAAGGGTCGGTTTCCCGCGGTAACGCTTTGCGTCGTAACTCAGGTGACCTTCGAATGAACCATATGGACTTTTCGTCTGGGGCTGAGATGTAGGAATCGAAAAGGATTCCTGGTTTGTTGTGAAGAGGACTGCCCCAGCGTAGCCATCGAAAATCCATTTCTCGCTAAAGCGCTGGGAATAGCCAAACTCCGGTTTGAAAGCCCAGCGGTTAATCCCCCAGTTGATCAGTTTCGTGGGATCATACTGGCCGGTCGGGGCGATTACTTTCAGGCTCGCACCCAACACCCCCGATTGCTTCCACTTAACGAACTGCGAGATCGGCATCGCGGGGCCGCCCTTCAGATTCACGGAAAGGCGAAACCCTGAATCGAACAGACCGGAGCGGTAAATCTGCTTGTCCGTCCCGAGCACAGAACCCTTAAATGTTCCTATGCCGTAGGGCAGCCACGCTGCGATGTTGGCGGAGCGGCCAAAGAAGCTGAAGGAATGATAAAGGCTGATAATCGGCACACTGTAAGTGCCCGTGGCGCCAGTAACGGGAACCACTCCGTTGAAATCCAGGCCGCCGTGAAAAAAGGAATAAGTCAGGTTGATCGCGTTGGAATGCAACGGCGTGATCAAGTACGCACGCGGGGCGAGATCCTGCGCCCAGCAGGAATTCATGAACATGGCGAGAATCGTTAGAAACAACAGTCTTATGATGCCACTGCGGCTCTTTGCGATCTTGGACAAACTGTTGCCCCTACCATTCCTCCGAGTGGGGAGAACACAATACTGCAGCAGTCAGAACCACTTCAAAGGTCAATGAGGGTTATGGCAGACGTTACGACAAGCAAACTCACCTAAGAACCGGCCTGGGAGGAAGAGAGGCAGAAGTTTCCCCCCAGGCCGCAGCAGAGCGGTGAGGACTACTGACAGACCAAGACTCGAAGTCCCTCGTCGCCAGTACGTAACCCACCGCTGTGCAAAGAGTGGGTGCTAGCTACCGGCGATGCCTTTGTTGACCAGGACTTTCACTTCAACCCGACGGTTCTCGGCCCGTCCGGCCTTAGTCTCGTTAGGCGCCTTTGCTCCATATTCGCCCATTGCGCCCGGTGCCACGATATGCCGAATTGGCACGTTACCCTGCTGCATCAAGAAAGTAATCACCGCTTTGGCGCGGTCTTCACTCAGTTTTGTGTTCATTGCAGCGCTGCCGGTCGAGTCGGCATAGCCCATCACCTCGACGATGTATCCTTTCAGGCCAGTGGCGGTTTCCGCCAGCTTCTTGAGTTCTTCCTGGTCCGTCGCCGAGATTTTGGAGCTGCCGACATTGAACTTCACGGTCGCTTCGCCCTTGACATC
>JGI12627J18819_10000419_pt1 | contig 13947 bp, 9 predicted proteins | sample TexAe_OM1H0_M2_FD_18819 | JGI IMG/M metagenome (IMG submission 18819)
GGGTCCGCGTCGGTTCCCGCCAGTCCCAGTTGGCCAGGAACACCAATTCTGGTCCAACGGAATTTGGTGGAATCCGGCACGTAGGGGTCCGGAGCAACACTCGAGCCTTCGGCCAGAACCAAGGCGCGTGGAGTCAGAGGTTGATCGCCGGCGACGGTAAGTCTTGCGCGTCCGATCTCGATGCCGTTCCTATACACGACGATGCGTTCACTGCCTTGACTGATGACGATGCTGAGCGGACCCGAGGGAGAGAGTTCGGGCTGCCAGCGCTCGTCGTCCGTACCCGACAGGGGCATAGCGTCGATTGGTTTACCGCCGACGTAACTGACCGGAGCGAGAAATCCGGGATGCGAGACTGATTCGGGCGCCGTTGCGTCGCTCGCGATCACGACGGTCATGCCGGCGGGCGAGATATCGAATAGGAGCTTCGCGAACTCGCTCGGCAGATGCACGCATCCGTGCGATTCGGGATAGCCAGGCAGTCCGCCGGCGTGTAAAGCAATGCCGCCCCAGGTGAGCCGTTCCATGTAGGGCATTGGCGCGCCGTCATAGATCGTAGAACGGTGCTCTTTTTGCTTCTGAAGTACCGTGAAGACGCCAGTCGGGGTCAGATGGCCCGGTCGGCCGGTGCTCACCGTCGTCGCGCCAATCAGAATGCCGTTGCGATACACGTACGCTCGCTGTTCTGTGAGGCTCACGACCATAACGACCGGCCCGGTGGTAAATGCATCGCCCATCCACAGAAATTCACCCTTTTTTAGTTTGTCGATAGGAGTGTCTATGGCAACCGAGGCCTTTGCGCCCCAAAAGGGCACGGAATCGGCAAGGGTCGAATTCAAATAGAAGGTGCCTAAAAGGCCGAAGATCATGCCTAGAAATCGATTCAGTCCCGGCGCTCCAACACGCATGCCTAGCCCATCCCTGTTTGAACATAAGCGATTCTAGCCAAGCCGCCGCTTTCGGCTCTAGTGCCGAAACGCTGCCTCAAACGCCGACTGAACCAGATGACCGTCGGTGAGGTCATATGAAACGAGGCCAAGTGGTTGATTCGTGGGCGCTTGCCGTCTCACAGGAGTGTTTGTTGATGATTTCGCGCCGTACTTTCATCGCTAAGGCTGCGACCGGCACGGCGCTCGTTGCGCTGCCGTTCGCCTTTTCCAAAGGCCGAGGAGCTGAGTCCCTCGTTTCGCCCAAGGTGCTTCGCCGCGCACTCGCCGCTTTGGAGCGGCATGGCGAGAGTATTTCCCATCGCGACGTGATGGGCATTGCCGATTTCTCTCTTCCCTCCAATGCACCTAGATTTCATCTGTTCTATCCCGCCGACGGCCGCGTGAGATCGCACTGGGTGGCGCACGGACGCGGTTCAGATCCTGAGCATACGGGGTGGCTCGAACGGTTCTCGAATGAACCGCACTCGTTCGCGACTTCAGCCGGAGCTTTCAGGACCGATCGCATCTATGTCGGCGAACACGGCCCGTCAATGCGCCTCGAGGGTCTCGACAGCACCAATAGCAATGCCGCATCCAGAGCCATTGTCGTTCACGGCGCCTGGTATGTCAGCGCAGCAATCGCGAAAGAGCGAGGCATACTCGGCCGCAGCGAGGGCTGTTTCGCAATGGCCGAGGCCAGCATTGGGGACGTGCTCGCGACTCTCGGATCCGGCCGCCTGATTTACGCGGATAAGGCGTAGTTGGCCTCGTACAGGTTGGCGTTCAGAAATCCTTAACGGCCGTTAAGAAAGTCGCGTCGCGCAGACGCTCGCCGAGCGTATGGTCGAACCATGCTCAATAGTGGAGGTTCGGCGATGGTCCAGGAGTCATCCCTCAACAACGGTATCGTGCGAGGATCTCTGTACTACGCCGCACCGAGTGAACGGCAACTCTTTCACTACGCCTACGCGCCGCACGGCACACGGGAAACGAACATTGAGTTCGTCGAGCATGTGGTCGACATACATGACGTTCGCCACTCGGCGAGCCCGCTTCGGCTTGAAGTTGAGGGGGCTAGCCTGATAAATCATCGGAGCGCCGTCCGCGACTTTTATTGCACCGATGAGCTGCATCGCATCGGCTATCCCGAGACCGCCGATCTCGTCCGCCGCATGACCGGCGCAGCGGAGGTCGTGGTTTTCGATCACAATATTCGGCGGGGAGGGCGCGAAAAGAAGGCTGCCAAAGCGAGCGATATCAAAAGTCCCGTTTTTCACATCCACACCGATTTCAGTCACCGGTCCGCGCCGGTCCGGGCCGAAGCGGTGCTCGGCAAAGCCTTGGCATCAGGCCGAAGACTGGCGGCGATCAATGTATGGCGTCCGCTTGCAGAGCCGCTGCGGGATTGCCCGCTTGCCCTCTGCGATGCATCATCGCTGGAGCCGTCCGACCTTCTTGAAACCGATCTTTTGTACCCAGATCGGACGGGGCAGATCTACTACGTGACGTTCAGCTCCGCACACAAGTGGTACTACGCCTCTGACATGCGAACCGACGAGGTGTGGATGTTCAAGAACTACGATTCGGCAATCGACGGCAGGGCGCGATTTACGCCCCACACCGCCTTCGTCGAGCCTAGCCGGCGCCCAGTCGCTGCGCGGCAGAGCATCGAGTTTCGCACTTTCGCATTTTTCGATGAGCAGGCAAGCTCGGACTGACAGACGCGCAACTATGGCCCCGCGCGTTGGGGATGAATAGCCACCCATACAGCCGTCAAGCAGGTACGATTGCCTGCTATGAAATATCTGCCTTTGCTCTGGTCGGCGCTTTGGCGCAGAAAAGCCCGCACGATTTTCACAATGCTCTCGATCGTCGTTGCATTTTTGCTTTTTGGGATGCTGGAGACCGTCGATTACGCGTTTGCGAATCCCGATTCGGGGGCCGTCGGCGCCGATCGTCTGATCACGACGAACAGAACCTCGATCACGCTCTCTCTGCCATTCTCCGATACGCAACAGATCCGCTCGCTGCCCGGCGTCAAGGAGGTAACCTGGCTCACTTGGTTCGGTGGCTACTATCAAGAAGCGAAGAACTTCATATTCGCAATGCCGGTGGATATCGATTCCTACATCAACGTGCATCGCGATGAGATATCGATAAAGGACGATGAACTGCAAAAGTACCGCCAGATGCGCACTGCGGCGCTCGTCAACACAGCTTTGATGAAGCAATACGGATGGAAGGTCGGCGACAAATTGCCTCTGCATTCGACAATCTGGACACGCAAGGACGATGGTTCGCTGAATTGGGTATTCGATATCGTGGGGACTTTCGCGAGCACGGATAAATCACAGGCCCAGACCGTCTTATTTCACTACGAATATTTCGACGAAGGCCGCGGCTTCGGCAAGGGGAACGTCGGGTGGTTCGAGGAGCGCATCGACCAGCCCTCGCAGGCTGCCGTCATGGCCGAACGGATTGACGCCTTGTTTGCGAATTCTTCCAACGAAACGAAAACCCAGCCCGCGAAGGACTTTTTGATCGCGTTCATCAAGCAGCGAGGGGACATCGGGTTTGTGCTGCGCGCTATTCTGGGCGCAGTATTTTTCTCGTTGCTTCTGCTGACGGCAAATACGCTGATGCAGTCCATGCGTGAGCGCACATCGGAATTGGCGGTGCTGAAAACCCTCGGTTTCAAGGACGCACAAGTGTTTGCGCTGTTGGTAGGCGAATCGCTGTTCCTGTTTGTCAGCGCCGCGGTCGTGGGTCTTGCACTGAGTTATGGCCTGCTTCCAGTCATTAAAGACGCGTTGCAAGGCATCGATCTGTCCGGCGGCATGTTCATTCCCGGCATCGTGCTCGCCGTTGCGCTTGCGATCATCGTCGGGCTGCCCCCGGCGCTGCGCGCCAAGCGCCTGAAAATTGTCGATGCCTTGGCGGACAAACGCTGATGCTCAGGCAATGGCTTAGATTGAGCGTCATGGGCATGGCAAGTTTGCCAAGCCGTCTCGGGGCATCCAGCGTCATCGTGATTGGCATAGCCTGCGTGGTCGGCGTGTTCATCTCGGTGCTCGCAATGAGCGCGGGATTCAGGCATACGCTGGCCGGAAGCGCGCGCGCCGACCGTGTCATCACGTTGCGCGGCGGATCGGATGCCGAGCTGAACAGCAACCTTACGCGCGATGATGTGGACGTGATTTCCAACGCGCCCGGCATCGCCAAGGACGCCGCCGGCCATTTGCTGCTGTCCAAAGAGGTCATCACTGTAGTGAATGTGCCCAAATTGGACACCGGAGTTGCCAGCAATCTCACGCTGCGCGGGGTCGGCGCGGCACTTGGCGAGATTCGCCCCGAGTTGCGCATCACGGAAGGACGGATGTTCCGGCCGGCAGTGCGGGAACTGATTGCCGGCGTCGGTGCTGCAAAGCAATTTCGGGGCTTGTCCGTCGGCAGCATGCTGCATTTTCGCAATGCGGATTGGACTGTGGTTGGATTGTTTTCGAGCAACGGCGACATTCATGAGTCAGAGCTGCTTGCCGACGTCGACACCGTTGCCTCCTCGATCGAGCGGCAAGGTTATAGTTCCACCGTGGCGGTCTTGACGAGCCCTGATGCCTTCGCGACATTCAAAGATGCGCTTACATCGAATCCGCAATTAACCGTTGAGGTTCAGCGCGAGACGGACTATTACGCGGCGCAATCCGCCCAATTGACCAAGATCATCGATGTCATCGGCAACTTGGTTGCATTGATCATGGCCTTTGGGGCCACCTTCGGCGCCTTGAACAGCATGTATTCCGCCGTTGCAACCCGCGGCAAGGAACTGGCTACTTTGCGAGCTATCGGCTTCAACCCGCTGCCGGTATTGTTGTCGGTGATGACCGAAGCGTTCGCGCTGGCGCTCTTCGGTGCAACGATTGGAGCGCTGATTGCCTGGCTGATTTTCAACGGCTACACGGTATCGACGCTGGGAGGCGCTTTCGCCCAAGTGGTCTTTAAACTGAGCGTCACGCCGCAACTGGTCATCGAAGCGGTGATCTGGGCCTGTTTCATAGGCTTGCTTGGAGGCCTGTTCCCGGCTCTGCGTTCTGTTCGAATGTCGGTCTCGGAAGCCTTGCGAACCGGATAGCCGATCCACGGACTCAGTGCGCATGTCCGAATGGATCGGTGATTCCTGGCAGCCAGGGATCGTGAGTCGCGGCGCGCCAGCTCTCAACTTGCTTGCGCAAATCCGCCAACACCGCGGAGTGAGAGGGCTCGGCCGCGAGATTCATCACCTCGTCGGGGTCCGACTTCAGATCGTACAATTCCTCGGACGGGCGGTGCGTGAAAGCCTCCAAAGTTCTCTTGCCGAGCTTGGCGCCGGGTGTGCCGGCAATGGCTTTCCATGATGGCGAAAGCGCAACGTCGCTCGCGACCGGAACAGCGAGACAGGGCTCGAGATTCAAAAAATAGCTATGACTCCGTGTGCGGATCGACCGCATCGGGTAATACTGATTGATCTCATGAAATGAATGCGTGGCAAAAATGCGATCGAAAGCCGGAGAGTCCGTTTGCTCCAGGATCGGCAGCAACGAGCGGCCGGGCAGCGGCGCATAGCGATAACCTGCCGGGGGCGAGACCTGTGCCCATGCAAGCATGGTAGAGGGCACATCGATCCAACTGACGAGCGCGGCGTTGCGCACCCCCTGTTTGTTTTGTTCAGGCGACCGGATGATCAGAGGCATGTGCAGGCCGGGCTCGTAGAGATTGTCTTTGGCGCCCGGAAACGGCCTGCCGTTGTCGCTGAGATAGATCACTAGCGTATCCTGCTCACGCCCCGCATCTCGCAATTCGCGCAGTAGGATCCCGACTCCGCTGTCCAGCCTGCTTACCGACTCGTAGTACTGAGCCAGGTCCTGACGCACACCGGGCAGATCCGGCAGATGGGAGGGAATCAAAACATCCGAAGGTGAGTAGATCTCGCGCGCGACTTCCGGCCATTTGCGCGAGTTGCCGAAGTCGGTTGCAGCCCTGTGAGGATCGCTATAACCGACGGTGATGAAGAAGGGGTGGTTGCCTTGCGCCCGTATCCACTCCCCCGCGAGGTGACCCATTCGAGCGACGTCGCGGACACCGGGCAATTCAGGCGCCAACCAAGCGTCGTAAGGCAACAAGGCGTCGGGCTTGACGTGCTTCTTGCCGACGAGCGCCGTTCGATAGCCGGCTTGCCGCAACATCCAAGGCAGCGTCTTGACGTCCTCGAGCAGGGAAAAATTGTGCACGTCGTGTGCAAGGCCGTACATGCCGTTAGTATGAGAATAAAGGCCCGTGTACAGCGTTGACCGGCTGGAGCTGCACGAAGACACCGTTGCGTAGCCTTCTGTAAACAACGTGCCCTGATTGGCAAGAGCATCCAGCGCAGGTGTCTTTACCNNGCCTCCACAACAGCTCAAATCATAGCCTTGGTCGTCCGCGATGATCAGCAAGATGTTGCGCGCNCGTGCCGGTGACTTTCCAGGGTGTCTCGCCGCGGCATCCGCGAGAGCGCCGGCCGATAAGCCCAATCCAGTCGCTGCCACCAGCAAATCACGCCGTTTCATCGGCCGCTCCCAATGCTATTTTTTTGCTGCCTGCATTATTTTCCACGATTGTTGCGATCGCATCGTGACGTAGGCACGCACTGATTCGACGTCGTCGTCGCTCAAGACCGGCGCGAAGCTCACCATGCCGTGCTGCTTGAGGGCGCCGCCCATGACAATGGACTTCCACGCATTGGGATCGCGCGCAACCGGCGACCAGCGAAGGTCGGGAATCACGCCGCCGCCGACCGCAGAGTCGCCGTGGCAGACCGCGCAGTAGGTATGAAAAACGGTGAAGCCCTTCTTCACCATCGCATCCGTGCCGACTCGCGGCACGGGCGCAATTTCGGGCGCGGCCGGCAAAGGGGGAAGGGCAGCGGCCCCGCCGAGTTTGAAAGCAAGCACCCGGCTGTGATTGTTGTTCAAACTACCTATTGAATTCGCATCCCCTGCAGTAATCGGATAAGCGCCGCCCCATCCCGCGACGACGGCGATNTACTGTTCGCCATTGACGGTGTAGGTCATCGGCGCGGCAATCACGCCGGTCTGCGCCTGGCCGGTCCACAGCAGCTTGCCATCCTTAGCGTTGTACGCGTTCAACAAACCGACGGCATTGCCCTGAAACACCAGGCCGCCCGCTGTCGAGAGCACGCCGCCGTTCCAAGGTCCCGGATGCTCGACGCTCCATGCCTCCTTTTGAGCGATCGGATCCCACGCGCGCAAGTAGCCGTGAATCGGCGCCAAGGTTGCTGCGATCACCTTTGGATCGCCCTGCGGGACGCTGGCGGCCGTGGCATCGGTGCCGGTGTTGAATCCGATCGGACTCATTTTAAAGTTTTGCTTGTCGACGTACACGTACAGCAGGTCATTGACCGGTATGTACACAAAGCCTGTCTGCGGATCGAAAGACATGGGCTGCCAGTTGTGGCTGCCGAGCGGCCCCGGCTCAGCGATCCAGGGTTTTTTCGGGTCGGTGTATCGGGCGTCGGCGTTTTCAATGGGACGACCGGTGGCGGGATCGACTCCGGTCGCCCAATTGATGGTCGAGTAGGGTTTCGCCGAAATCAGTTTGCCGTTGGTTCGGTCGAGAACGTAGAAAAATCCATTCTTAGGCGCCTGCATCAGAACCTGGCGCTTCCGATTATCGAGTGTGATGTCGGCCAAGATGATGTGCTGGGTGGCGGTGTAGTCCCAAGACTCACCCGGAGTGGTCTGATAATGCCAAACGTACGCGCCGGTATCCGGCTTCAGCGCTACGATCGAAGATAGAAAAAGATTATCGCCGCCGCCCGGGCTGCGGATCTTCTGATTCCACGGACTGCCGTTGCCGACCCCGATGTAAAGCATGTCGAGTTCCGGGTCATAGGCCATCGAATCCCACACCGTGCCGCCGCCGCCGTATCGCCACCACTCGCCGTGCCATGTTTTCGCAGCTTCGGCGAGGATCGGCTGCTCGAAGGGCTTCGAAGGATCTCCGGGCACGGTGTAGAAGCGCCAAACCTGCGTGCCCGTGTCGGCATCATAGGCGGTGAGATAACCGCGCACGCCGAATTCGGCGCCGCCGTTGCCGATGAGCACCTTGTCTTTGACCACTCGCGGCGCGCCGGTGATGGTATAGGGCAGACTTTGATCCACCGTTATGACGCTCCAGACCTCCTGTCCGGTCTTCGCGTCGAGCGCAATGAGGCGACCGTCGATCGTGCCGACATACACCCGACCCTTCCAGAAAGCAACGCCGCGGTTGACGACATCGCAGCACGCCATGACGCCGCGCTCTTGAGGAACTTTTGGATCGTACTGCCAAAGTAGTTTTCCGGTGGATGGGTCGATCGCCTGCACCTTGCTCCACGCGCTGGTGGAGTACATGACGCCGTCGACCACGAGTGGTGTCGCTTCCTGTCCTCGTGCCGTATCGAGGTCCAAATACCACGCCAGTCCAAGTTGCTTCACGTTGTCGGTATTGACGCCGGTCAGGGGCGAGAATCGCTGCTCGGAATACGTTCGGCCGACGGTCAGCCAGTTCCCCGCGTCTTGGTCCGCGTTCACGATGCGCGCGTTGTCCACGAGGCCGGGAGTTGATGACGCTTTCGGCGGCTCGGCCCTTTGACAGGCAACGGCCGCCGCGCAAATCGCCGCGACGAGAGCGATGGAATAACGCACGCAACTACCCCAATTGATCGCAATAGTTATCTTTGCCACACCATAGACTTTTCAATGGGTTGCGGCAAGGGCACAGGATGCCGCGGCGAGGTAGAATTGCGAATGGTTCGAATATTGTTGCAGACCACGATAGCGAAGACGGCCGATGATTGGTCGGTCGAACGCTTCTCATTGCTCGCCGACCTGCTGAGGTCCCATAAGAACCCCAACGGCGAATCGGCGTTCGAAGTCACCGCGCGCAACCGCGAGAGTCAAGGCTCCGAGGATCCAATTCTTTCGACAATCGACCGCAGCGACTTCGGCCAGCTGTGGCTGTTTGCCGTCGATGAAGGACAAGGGCTTACGCCGAAGGATTGCGATGCCGTCAGCCGATTCCGCGCATCCGGCAGGGGGCTGATGGTCGCGCGTGATCACATGGATCTCGGCTGCTCGGTTTGCAATTTGACGGGCGTCGGCAAGGCACATTATTTTCACACCCACAATCTGGACCCGGATGTCGGGCGACACGCGATCGACGACCCTTACACCACCAATATTTTATGGCCGAATTTTCACTCGGGCGCGAACGGAGATTTTCAACGCATCCGGGTCTGCGGCTCTGTTCACCCCGTTTTGGCCGACGCGGATTCTCCCACCGGCGCGATACGCTTCCTTCCCTCGCATCCTCACGAGGGAGATGTTGGCGTTCCGCCCGGCGAACCTGCGCGAGTCGTAGCGACCGGCGTCAGCAAAACGACAGGGCGGCCCTTCAACATTGCGGTCGCGTTCGAGTCCTCCGCGCGCGGCGGCCGGGCTATTGCGCAAAGTACCTTCCACCATTTCGCGGATTACAATTGGAATACCGCTGCCGGAGCGCCGAGTTTCGTCACCGAACCGCCGAGCAATGGCATGCAAGCTGTTCCCCAGGCCCTCCAGGATACGCATCGATATGCCCTCAATGTCGCGCGATGGCTGACTCCGGAAGGTTGAATGCAATGGAGGCTCATGAATGACGCTATATAACGCAGTTGCCGCCACGGTCATGGCATTTCTGCTGCCGATTGCACCGGCGCTGGCCCAGTCGACACCCGCGACGCCGTTTACGCCGCTGCACATTCCGACCCGAACCGGCGAGGTGATTCTGCCCAACGCCATCGATAAGCAGTCCTACGACGAATACGGCTACGCCGCGGTCCGGCGAGCGGGAGATCTCGTCTTCATATCGGGCGTGGTAGTCGGCCGGCGTGCCGACGAGGGAAGCGACGTCGAGGCGTTCAAGGACCAGGTTCGCCGGGCCTTTCGCCGCATCGAGGGTTATCTCAAGGCTGCGGGACTCGATTTTGACGATGTCGTCATGATCAACAGCTTTCATGTCTGGCAGGGACCAAATTTCACCGGCACGCGCGCCGAACAGTTCAAGGCTTTTGAAGGCGTGAAGGAGGAGTTCATGCATGGTCCCAAGCCTGCCTGGACGGCGGTTGGCACCACGTCTTTGATACCTGACGCAGGCATCGTAGAAGTACAGATGATTGCTCAGGCGCCGGCGAAGCGCCTCCGCTAAGTCATCGAACTGCTGTATCGGGCCGCCGCCTTCCAGCCCATTCGCCTCCCAGTCTCAGACTGCTAGGTTCGTTGGCGATTGACGAACTCCCAGACCTTGGAGATGACGACCGATCCTTCGCCTACCGAAGAAGCGACGCGCTTGACGGAGCCTGCACGGACATCGCCGACGGCAAAAACACCGGGAAGCGATGTGGCGAATGGAGAAGCGGCGCCCTCGGTGCCGTAACCGGTGACCACGAAGCCTTTGTCGTCGAGCTTCACCAATCCGGAAAGCCATTCGGTGTTGGGTGCGGCGCCCACCATGACGAACAGGGCCCTTGTGTCGACATCGCGGCTCGCATCGGTCTTCACGTCGCGGATGGTCAGTGATTCAAGGTGGCCCGCGCCGCGCAGCTCGCTCACTTCAGCGTTGTATTGGATGCTGATCCTGGGGTCCGCCTTTAGCCGGCTGGAGAGATAGCTCGACATGGACGCTGCGAGCGAGGAGCCGCGAACCAATACGCGTACGCAGCTCGCCGAGCGGCTGAGAAACATCGCGGCCTGCCCCGCGGAATTGCCGCCGCCGACAATTACCGCTTCCGTACCCTTGCAGTAGCGCGCTTCTATCTCCGTCGCTGCGTAATAAACTCCGGATCCTTCGAAGTCGGCGAGGCGCTCCAACGGCAATCGGCGGTACTGGACGCCGGTGGCTACGACGACCGCTTTGGCGCGGACGCGATGACCGTTGTCAAAAGTGGCGCAAAAGGTCTCGTCCTCAAGCTTCTCGAGTTGCGCCACGCGGCGTGGCATTGCGAAGCGGGTACCGAACTTCATCGCCTGCACTTCGCCGCGCCAGACCAAATCCGCGCCCGAAATTCCCGTCGGGAAGCCCATGTAATTTTCGATTCGGCTCGAGGTCCCGGCCTGGCCGCCGATGGCGATATCTTCAACCACCAACGCGCACAATCCTTCGGCCCCTGCATAAACTCCGGCGGCGACGCCTGCGGGTCCGCCGCCGACGATCAGCACATCGAATGATTCGTCGTCCTTGAAATCAAGATTCAGACCCAAAAGCCGCGCCACTTTGTCCGGTGTGGGGTCGGTCAAAACGATGTTGCGCCCGAAGATTACCGCCGGGGCTTGAGGAGCGATGGAGCAGCTCTTCGCCATCGCTTCTGCCTCCGGGCTTCCGATCGCAACCGATGAATAGGGAATGCGATTGCGACTCGCAAATTCTGCGATTCTGCGCACGTTGCGATCCTCATCCTCGCCGATGAGCCGCAGACTGCTGTCGCGATCGTCAAGTTGCCGGCGGCGGCGTGCCGAAAACACCGTGATGATGATGTCCGACATTTCGGGGATCTGGGACATGAGCGTGAGCATCGCCTCGCGGGGCACCTCGATGACCCGGGTGTCCCGAGCCGCGCGCATGGGCATGGACCACGCGCCGCCGCTCATGAAGGAGATTTCCCCCATGAATTGCGTGGGCCCCAAAGTCGATGGCAGATGACGTTGATCCGTGTAGGGATTGACCACCTCGATCTCGCCATCCTCCACGTACACGAAACGATCCACCGGGTCGCCGGGCCTTGCGAGAAACGCGCCGGCGGAATAAGTGGCTATTTTGCCTGCTGCCCGCAGTGCTTCGACGTGAGATGCTGCCAACGGAGTTCGCTGCATCTGGCGTAGGTCGGCGCCGATCGTTTCCATTTTTCTGATAAACCTCTATCCGCTCGTCGGTGGCCAGTATAGCGAGCCGGGTCGCTGCCATGTTATCCACAGAACTCCTCATTGGCTCAGCGTAGAATGTGCGACGACCACGGCGCATCGCAGTGAAGCACAGAAAAATAATTGGAGGGATTTTCCGATGATTTCCACGATCACCTGCCGCGGATGCGGCTGCATCGCGCTGTTCGCTGTTTTGTCCGCAGCCCCCGCGCCGGCCAAACCCGGTAACCCACCGATCGCCGGCCGTCACGACGTGCAGATTCGCCGGGACACGTGGGGGGTGCCGCACATCCTGGCCAAGAGCGACGTAGATGCCGCCTATGGCCTGGGTTTTGCCCAAGCGGAAGATGACATGTTGACCATGCAGACCGCTGTGTTCACCAGCCGTGGGCGGCTTGCAGAATTGATCGGCCCATCGGGCGCAGACAGCGACTACATGGTGGCGCTCGAGGATGTTTGGGGTGCGATAGCGCGCCGCTACAGGCGTGATTTGGATCCTCAGACACGGCACGTGCTTGAAGCTTATGCATCGGGAGTGAATGCATTTGCCCAACGCCATCCTCAAGGAATCGTACCGGGCTTGCTGCCTGTCACGGGAGAGGACCTCGAAGCGAGCTTCATCTACAACGGACCCATGTTCTATGGCCTTGACGGTGTTTTCCGCCGCCTAATGAAACCCGATGCGAAGAAGGTGGCGCAACTCGCCGATGACAAGCTCCCGACCGGCTCCAACGGTCTTGCGGTGGCACCCTCGCGATCATCGGACGGAGCGACGCGTCTCTTGGTAAATTCTCATCAGCCCTACACCGGCCCGGTTGCCTGGTATGAAGCAGTCATCGAAACAAAAGAGGGCTGGCACGTGGCGGGAGGTTTCTTTCCCGGCTCACCCTTCATGCTGCATGGACACAATGCGCATCTTGGCTGGGCCAACACAGTCAACAACCCGAACTTATCGACCGTCTATCAGCTCACCATCAACCCGGGCAATCCGGATCAGTACAAGTTCGAGGATGGCTGGAAGGCGCTCGAGAAGCGCGTCGTGCACATTCGCGTGAAACGCGCGGATGGCGCCTTCGATACAATGGACCGTGAGGTTCTGCGTTCCGTGCAGGGTCCGGTGGTACGCACGGATCATGGTCTCTTCTCGGTCCGATACGCGGGTCTGGACGAGGTACGCCAACCGGAGCAGTACTATCGGCTCAACAAGGCGCGAAATCTAGCCGAATGGAAGGCGGCGATGGCGCTGGGCGTCTTGCCGTCGATCAACTACGTCTATGCAGACGAGAAGGGCAACATCGGCTATGTCTACAATGGCCGCTTCCCCATTCGCAAGGAAGGCGTGGATTGGTCCTCGGTCGTTCCCGGCGACCGCTCCGACCTGGTCCCTACTGCGCAGTTGCCGTTCGCGAAAGTTCCGCAACTTTGGAATCCGAAGTCGGGCTTCGTTTTCAATTCGAACAACACGCCATTTCACGCGACCGCACCCGCCGACGATCTCAAGCCCGAGGCCTTTTCCAAGACCTTGGGTATTCAGACCAACATGACCAATCGCGCTTTCCGCGTATTGGAGACAGTAGGAATTCAGAGAGTCATTTCCGCAAAGGTGTTCAACGACGACAAATACGACCTCGCATACAGCGTGCAGTCCGAAGCTGCCAACGGACTGAAAGGACTGTTGGCGCTGGATGCCTCCCAAAATCCTGAGTTCGCGGCTGCTCAAACAGTGCTGCAGGCCTGGGACCTCAAGACCGACATACATAATCGCAGCACGGCACTTGCGGTATTGACGCTGAGCAAAATGAACGGGGGTGCTCCGGCGGCCGCTGCGCTCAAGGGAACAATCGATGATCTGAAGATGCACTTTGGCCGCATCGACCCGGAGTGGGGCGACGTGAATCGAATCAGGCGCGGCAACGTGGACTTGGCCATCGATGGTGGACCCGATATTTACCGCGCGGTCTACGGCCGTCCCGATCCCGACGGACGGTTGCGCGCCTTGGCGGGCGACACCTTCGTGATGTTCGTCGAGTGGGACGAGGCGGGTCATC
>JGI12627J18819_10000420_pt1 | contig 13947 bp, 16 predicted proteins | sample TexAe_OM1H0_M2_FD_18819 | JGI IMG/M metagenome (IMG submission 18819)
GCCACCTCGGCGATACCCACCTCATCCAACGGAGGATCGCTAAGCCCGCGCAGTCGATCCTCAGCGTTGAGCGCGGTGCGGCCGTGGCGGGCCAGGAAGACGCGATCGGCAATAGAGGTCATTGCCGGGCAGTTTCGAACTCAGGAACGACCGCAACCGAACGATTACTGCGGCGCAACAAGTTTCGCGTATATTTAACGATCAAGACCACATTGATCTCCTCTGGTGCGTCGCACCCGCGCGCAGGTTCGTCGCCTCACCACTAAGCCTAGGGGACGAATCCGCGGCACTCGGCGCGTAGGGCGATTGACCGACTACCTCGCCGCTGAGTAATCTGGCGGCAAGACAGGCGGTGGGGCTCGCCACCTGCGGTCGACGGAAGAGCCGGCGACTGCCAACGGTCCCTGGGAACTAGATCGAGACTGACGAAGTCGCGTGCGGTCCGCGCGGCGCCTCAGGCGATGGAAACCCGGGAGCAGAGTATGACTAAATCACCCCGAGATCATGTCGAATCATGGAGTCGACGGGGAAATTACCGCAGGCAGTGGCCGCGTGTCGGTTGCTGGCCCTGCGAGCGCGGGCGGTGCCTGCACAAGGCTGATGTGCGTCGAAAACTGTTGTGCCGCAATGGAAGGAGTAGGCGTGGACGAAGTTTGCCTCAAGCTCAGCGCGTACTTCGGTGAGCGTCAACGCGTGGACGGTCGCTTCGTAGCCGAGAGCATGCTGAGCCTTTATGAAGAGCGGCGCGTCGCGACCAGTATCGTGCTGCGCGGGATCGCTGGCTTCGGCTCGCGGCATCACTTTAGGAGCGACCAATCCCTGAGCTTGTCGGAAGACCCTCCTGTTGCGGTGATCGCGGTGGACACCGGCCCTGTCATCGAGGGATTGCTCGAATCGGTACTTGGGGTCGACAAGTGCGGCCTGATAAGCCTGGAGCGCGCCCGGTTGCTGCGCGACGACATCCACAGCATCGAACTCTCCGACGAATATCACGAGGCAACCAAGCTGACGATCTACGTCGGCCGCAAAGAGCGCGTTTACGGTATNCCCGCCTACATTGCGGTCTGCGATCTGCTCTATCGGCGGCAGCTCGCGGGCGCATCGGTGTTCATGGGCGTCGACGGCACGGTCCGAGGCCATCGTGAACGAGCACGTTTCTTCGACCGAAACACCGATGTACCGATGATGATCATCGCCGTCGGCAGCGGTGAGCGAATCGGCCGAGTGCTACCGGAGCTTGGTGCGGTATTGAAGCGCCCACTGGTTACGGTCGAACGGGTCCGGGTGTGCAAGCGCGACGGCGAACTCTTGGAGCGGCCGCACGCACTGCCAGGAACCGACGAGCACGGCTTGGCACTGTGGCAGAAGCTGATGGTCTACTCCTCGGAATCCGCACGCTGCGACGGCATGCCGATCCACCGTGCGCTGATCCAACGGCTGCGGCAGCACAAATCCTCGCGCGGGGCGACGGTGTTGCGTGGAATCTGGGGCTTCCACGGCGAGCACGCGCCGCACGGTGACAAGCTGTTGTCGTTGAGTCGCCACGTGCCGGTCGTGACGATCATTATCGACAGCCCGAACAACATCGCTGCGTCCTTCGACATCGTCGACGAGATGACCCGCGAACAAGGTTTGGTGACAAGCGAAATGGTGCCCGCGCTGGCCGCCGACGGCGACGGCCGGCCCGGTATGGCTCGTTACCAGTACTAAGCCCAACGCAACAAGAAGAAATGACTAGGCACCGCGTGGGCTCCGGAGCTCGGGCGTCGGCGACGCGACGAGCCGCCGCACGGACGTGTGCTGTGGACTGTCGCGCAACTGGGGATAACCGGTCACCAAACTCGCATCGTCGGCGGCGCGCCGTATATCGGCGTCGGTGTCCTGCCGCAGGGTGGCCGCATGACGATGTTGACGCGGGCCGAAATCGGAGCGCTCGGTGAGCAGTTGGCCACCGATCACCTGACCGGCCTCGGGCTGCGGATTCTGACCCGCAACTGGCGCTGCCGATACGGCGAGCTGGATGTGATCGCCGTCGACCCGACCACCAACACGGTGCTGTTTATTGAGGTCAAGACCCGCACCGGCGATGGTTTCGGCGGTCTGGCCGAAGCGGTGACCGAGCGGAAGGCGCGCCGACTGCGCCGGCTGGCCGCGATGTGGCTGGCCACTCAAGACCAAAGTTGGGCGGCGGTCCGCATCGATGTGATCGGCGTGCGGATCGGTCGACGTCGCACTCCGGAAATCAGCCATCTGCAGGGAGTCGGCTGATGGCGCTGGGGCGTGCGTTTTCGGTCGCGGTGCTGGGGCTAGACGGCGAGATCGTGGAGATCGAAGCCGATATCACCTCGGGCCTGCCGGGTGTGCACCTGGTAGGTCTGCCCGACGCTGCGTTGCAGGAGTCACGAGACCGGGTCCGTGCGGCGATCACCAACTGCAACAATCGCTGGCCCATGTCTCGCCTCACCCTGGCACTCTCACCGGCGACGCTGCCGAAGGTGGGCTCGGTGTATGACCTCGCCCTAGCGGCAGCAGTGTTGTCGGCCCAGCGGAAGACGCCGTGGCGACAACTGGAGGCGATCGTGGTGCTGGGCGAGTTGGCTCTCGACGGACGAGTCCGGCCGGTGCGCGGAGTGCTGCCGGCCGTGCTCGCGGCCAAGGGTGAGGGTTGGAAGACCGCGGTGGTTCCGGTGGAGAACCTGTCCGAAGCCAGCCTGGTCGACGGCATCGAAGTCTGGGGTGTGCGCACCCTGGCGCAACTACAGGCCTGGCTCAGCGGATCGGCGCAGCTGGATGAACGGACCAGCAAGGCGATTCCGGGGGCTGAGCCGTCGGCGGATCTGGCCGATGTGATGGGTCAGACCCAGGCCCGCTTCGCCGTCGAGGTGGCCGCTGCCGGGGCGCATCACCTGATGCTCACCGGCCCGCCGGGTGTGGGTAAAACAATGCTGGCACAACGTCTTCCAGGACTTCTGCCGTCGCTGTCGGACAGCGAGTCGTTAGAGGTCACCGCAATTCACTCAGTCGCCGGCCTGCTCTCGGATGCCACACCGCTGATTACCCGGCCACCATTCGTCGCGCCGCACCACAGTTCCAGCGTCGCAGCGCTGGTTGGGGGTGGTTCGGGACTGGCGCGGCCGGGGGCCATCAGCCGGGCCCACCGCGGGGTGTTGTTCCTCGACGAATGCGCCGAGATCAATGTCAGCGCATTGGAGGCGCTGCGAACGCCGTTGGAAGACGGCGAGATTCGCCTTGCCCGCCGCGACGGGGTGGCGTGCTATCCGGCCCGCTTTCAACTGATTCTGGCCGCCAACCCGTGTCCCTGCGCCCCGGCGGATCCGCGGGACTGCATTTGTGCGGCGGCGGCCAAACGACGCTACCTCGGTCGACTGTCCGGGCCGCTGATGGACCGCGTCGACTTACGAGTCGAAATGCATCCGGTGCGCATGCGCGCCTTCGCGGCCACCGAGGCCGAGTCGACGGCCCAGGTCCGCAGTAGGGTGGCATCGGCCCGTGACGCGGCGACGCAGCGCTGGCGCCCACACGGATTTCGCACCAATGCCGAGGTCAGCGGAACGCTGCTGCGGCGTCGATTCCGGCCGGCCGATGCGGCGATGCGGCCGCTGCGGACCGCGCTGGAGCGCGGGATGCTGAGCATCCGCGGCGTCGACCGCACACTTCGAGTCGCCTGGACATTGGCCGATTTGGCTGGCCGCACATCGCCCGGACGCGACGAGGTGGCCGTCGCGCTGAGCTTCCGCCAACCCGGAGCCTGCCGATGACCGACCTGACGCTGCGCGCATGGGCCTACCTGTCCCGCGTGGTCGAACCACCCTGCGCTGAACTTGCCGCCTTGGTGAATGGGGTGGGACCGATAGAGGCCGCGGAACGGGTGCGACGGGGTCAGGTCGACGATGTCCCGGCGCGACACGTTAGGCGTAGATGAGACCGAAGCGAGGCGCGAAATCGACAGGGCTGCAGACGATCTTGAGTTGCTCGCCCGCCGCGATGGTCGGCTGATCACGCCCGACGACGATGAGTGGCCGATGCCAATGCATTCGGTGACCCGAAGTGCGCGACAATCGGCGCGACGCACGTGTGCACAACCCCCAACTCCCGGTCGGCCGCGTGCGTCGCCGATTGCCCGCGTCCGCCAAATACCACCCCGGGGGACGCGGGTGTTCGGCCAGGAAGGTGCGGCCTAATTGTTACATTGTAACGATTTTCGGCAATCGAATCCTCTTATGCGAGAAGCGATCTGGACCACTCCGGTTCTCCCGGAGGTGGCTTCACGGCTGCGCGGTTCGGCCTCAACGAGCTTCCCGCTGGCGCCGTACTTCATGCCGGGAGGAGGTTCGGGTGGGGTGGCCGGTTGCTCATCGGGGGTGTCGGCGGGGGTGTCCGTCGCATTGTCGGGTTCGTCGGGTTCCCACTCGGCGGTTTCGGGTGTGTCAGTCACTTTGGCTCCTCGAAATAGACGCGATTGAGATGAGGCGGCTGTAACCCGCCCTCATATTCAAGGTTGAGAGAAATTTTGAATCTGATTAATTCCCAATACAAGCGAGGCATCGACGCGCCATCAAGGAGAGAGAACCAATGCTCAAAGGTATGCTGATCGGCACCGCTTTGGTCAGCGCCGCCGCACTGGGTGCCGCCGCCCTCGGACTGGCCGCACCGGCCAGCGCCGACACCGTCGAGCAGCAATTCATTGCTGTCGTGCGGGGCGGAGCGCATGTCACCGGCTCCGACGCCCGCATCCTGGAAACCGGCAACTGGGTCTGCTGGCAGCTCGGCCCCGGCCAGGTGGCACCCGCCCAGGTCGTCGCCAACCTCGAGGCCAACAACCCCGACATGCCCCACCACACGGCCCGCGACTTCGTGGTCGAGACGTCCCAGATCTACTGCCCGTCCGGTGACTGGGACCAGTACTGGGCCTACGGCACCGACGCTTCTGGCGGCGGCGGGGGGGGTTAGAACAGCACGAAGATTCAACAGTTCGGCGACAACTTCCGTCACGACCTCCAACGTCATCGCCACGTGGCGTAATCGAGTTCGCGTGTCACGGCTCGGACAGCCAGCGCGGCAACGGTCCGCGTGGTGGTGGTCGCGAACACACGTCGATGTTGGCCGTTGGTGGTCTCACTCATCGGTGTTGTCCTCCTCATCGGGTTGCCGGTTTGATCCCCCGACCGGCACCCGGGACTAGGGTTCAAATCCCTCCGCCACCGCCAAAAGCTATCCGGTCAGAGCCAGCTTGGTTGCCACGAACCAAACGGTGTCAATGGGTACTTGTATTCGCCGGGCGTCTTGGACATTTCGACCATTTCCGTGACGCCGGTGTAACGACCCATTGGCGTATCGACCACAAATCCATCGGGATCCGGATAGTGGTGCTCGTCATTTGAGCCGGCCGTCTTTGTCGCGTAGTCGCGGTCGAAGATGCCCAATTCGGGAAGCCACAGAGCCGTGCGTACCAACGAAACTCTGACGCGGTAGCTGCCGCCCTCCGTCGCGCGCCGCAGCAATGCCGACAGGATGCCGCAGGTTGCGAGCCAGCCCGCCGCGTAGTCGCAGGCCACGAAGATCGACGGATGTGCGGGTTTCTCGTCGGTGCCCTCGATGTTGTCCAGGCCCAGTGCGAAGGTCGCCGTGACGTCGAAGCCCACCCGAGACGACCACGGTCCGGTTTCGCCGGCCCAGGTGATCTGCGTGTCAATGAGGCCTGGTCGCTCTTTGAGCACCTCGTCGGGTGTGATGTTGAAGCGCTGCCGCCATCCGGGGCGGCGGTTGGTGACCAATACATCGGCCTGGGATAGCAGTTCGCGGAACTTGTCCTGGCCTGCGTTGCTACCCAACTCGAGCATGGTGGACCGCACTCCGACATGCGAGGTGTAGTGCCAGAGCGAGTGCTCGACGTCGGATGGCCGCCACACGTTGAGTGCGTCGGCACCATGCAGGGCCATTGCGCGACCGATCGACGGGGCGGCGATGACATGGCTTGACGAGAGCAGACGGATGCCATCGAGCGGCGTCGTGGGGTTGGGCGTGAATGGAATTGGATCGCTGTCGCCGACTTTCTCCACGCTGACCAGAGGGATGAGACCCAGGTTCTTGGTGAAGGCATCCATCTTCAGCACGTCTTTGATGTTGCGGGCGAGCGGCATAGGGATAGCCGCTTTCTCGGCGGCTGCTTCGAGTTCCTCGCCGTTCCATTCTTTCACCGCATCGCGCAGCGCCTCATACGAGCCGCCCCTCGGTTTGAGGAGATCGAGGCAACGCTGCCGCAGGGCGGGATAAATTTCGGCGAACATAATCCACTTGCCATCTCCGGTCGCCACAATATCCGGACCGTCGGAAAATGGGCTGTATGGATCGGTGCGTCCGGGGAATCCATTGACCAGTTCCCACTTCCCGTCGAGGAACGGTGTGAGGCGCCGCAAAGATTTACGCACGTCGACGTGGATGTCTTGGCCCTCGCCAGTGCGCTCCTTCCATATCTTCGCAACCAGGATCGCCTTGGCCGCCAGCGAGATCGCGCTGATAGATCCATACGGCAACCGATCCGGCGTAATGGGGTCAGCCCCGTAATAGGTGACTTTCCCTCCGGAATCGGAACATGTTGCCCCCAAGCTTTGGAGTAAGGACTCAACCTGTGCAGGCACGTCTATCGAGCCGCGTAACGGATTGTCGTAATTAGCGGTTATCTGTTCCGCCAGCTTTTCCACCGCAACCACGGTCCGTCTCCTCTTTCTCATAAAACTGGATTGCATTGAGTCGGGCCGTGAACCTCGACACGGCCCGACTCCTCACACAATCGGGAGAAACTCCGACGAGGGCAATGTCCTGCGCACCAACGATCGGCCGCTGTCGTTGTGTCCGGTCACACCGGGCTGTGCCGACTGCCCGGTTGCTTGCTAAACCGCTCTCCGTGCGGGGTGTGGCACCCAGGCTTGCAATGCCCTGCGCCCAATGAGTTGGCAACGATGGGTATAGGCCAATTGCCTTGCGGCAGTAGTGAACTCCTGGTTGCTCACGACAAGGCTCCTGGTGCAGCCATGGTGCAGCGCACCCGAGACCACCTGCTGGACGGCCGCAACACCGACCGATTTGCCGTGGCGCTTGCACTGGATCGCCACGGACTGGCCGTCCCTTTCGGCGATCAAGTCGACGCCGTAGTCACCGACCGCCTGGGTGAATCTGACCTGCCAGCCCGCACGGCGCAGGCGGGCGGCGACGTAGCCCTCAAACTCCACCCCACTCATGCCGTCAATTGCTGTCATGCCGGCGCGTGCGCGCTCACGCCGCAGCAACAGCGCCAAGAGCACGCCGAAGATGGCTCCCGCCAAGCCCAACCAGACGTTGCGGCCGACGACGCCGACGACGAGCCCGAAGTACGGCGGGAGAAAGATCAAGGCAATGTTCATGCCAGGAGTAGGTCCGGTTAGCTCGGGAGGCGGGTGGTTGCGGAGGTGACCGGGAACGCCCTGTGCATGGGCCGATGATAAGGATCGGCAACGACAAGTTCGGGCTGCGCGACGCGCGACGGCATGTCGTGGAGGCGATCAAATCTTGACCTTCAAGAGCCGCTGCCGTAGCCACGGCGCCGGCTCTCATCACGCCTTGCTTTCTGAGGAATTCTTAGGAGCAGTTAAGCGGTTACTCATCTGCTTCACCGCCATTGAGGGACCGATCGGCCAGAACATCGAGAATCTGTTGGAGCTGACTGGCGTTCAGGAGGACCGCCTCTGAGCGTTCTCGATCCGGTTTTTGGGCTAATCGGGCCACTCGGCGGATCGTTCACCAGTTGACTAGCCTGGCGCTGCTCGACTGATCCGCGGGTAAGGTCAAGGGGTCAAGTCGGCTGGGGGGCCCCGCGCGGCTTCGCCGATCGCCAGACCTTGACACGACACCGCACAACTGCGTTGGAGGAGTTGTGGACATCGTTTTTGGAGTGTCGATGGCACCGTCGACAGTCCGAATGGTGCTGGTCGAAGGGGAAAACGCTGACGGCGCCACCGTCGACCAGGACGCTTTCCCCCTCACCACTGCAGCGGCTACCGGCAATGCCGCAACCTCGAGCGCGACCGATCAGGTTTTGGCAGCGATCCTGGGCACTCGACAAGGCGCAGCCGAGGGCGGTTATCGGCTGGCATCGACCGGCGTGACCTGGGCCAATCCCGTTGAAGCCGATGCGCTGCGGGATGCCCTGGCTGCTCACCGGGTGGAAAACGTCATGCTGGTCTCGGCCTTTCTGGCGGCGGCCGCGCTGGCGCAGGCATATGGCACCACCATCGGCTACGCCCATACCGGGTTGCTGTTCATCGAGCCGGACTGCGCAACGCTGGCTGTCGTCGACTCAGGGGACGGCTCGGTTACCGATGTGCGCCGAGCGTCCCTGCCGGATGATGACGCCGATGCCGTGGCTGAGCTCACCGCGCTGGCCGCCGGCGCGGGCAGGCTACAACCATGTCCACAGGGCCTGTTCGTGGTGGGCTCCGGCGGTGTTGACATCGGGATGATCAAGGCTGAGCTCGACGCCGCGACTCCGCTGACCGTCAGCGCGCCCACCGAGCCGGACTCGGCGCTGGCTCGCGGTGCGGCGCTGGCGTCCGCGCACGCGCCGCTCTTCGACTGGTCGACCTCCGCGCTGGCGTACGCCCAAGATGCCGGCACCGGAGCGGCGGACCCGGTTGTGCCGGTCTATGACGGCGCGGACAGCCAGCAACGTGCGTACAGCGCAGCGCCGGACGACGGCGACTTCTATACAGCCGTCGGGGATGCTGACTTCCTCGCCGAGGAAACCGACCCGGGCCGTCGGCCGTTCCTGGTCGCCCTCGGCGTACTGATGGTATTCGTTTTCGGTGTCGCGGCGCTGACGATATCGCTGGCGCTCGACATCCGTCCATCGGTCAGTAACCGGCCCAGCCTCGGAAAAAGTGTTGTGGTTCCGGCCAAGCCGGCGCCACCACCGGTGCAGGCCCCAGCCGCCCCGGCGGTCGCCCCGGCTGCTCCGGCACCCGCTCCGATTGCTCCGCACCCGCCCGCCGTTGTGCCAGTGGTACCAGTCCCGGTTGCGCCGCTACCAATACCCGGGCCAGGCCCGCTGGCTCCTGGTCCCATGCCGGGCATCCCGCACGGCCCTGGTCCAGGTCTCCGGCCAGAGCCGCCGGGTCCTGGTATCCCGCGCGGCCCTGGTCCCGGTCTCCCTGGTATCCCGCACGGCCCGGGTCCTGGGCTCCCGCACTTTCCGGGTCTCCCGGGCTTCCACCTGTGACCGCGCGGGTCTAGACCGTCACATCGCTGCGTGGATTCGGCCGAATCCGCTCCACGCCAGGGCTTTAATGGAGCGATGGACCTGATGAGCCCTACCGACTCGGTGTTTCTGCTGACCGAATCGCGTGAGCACCCCATGCACGTCGGCGGCTTGCAACTGTTCGAGCCGCCGGAGGGCGCCGGGCCGGAGTTCGTCCGGGAAGCCGCCGCCGCTCTGGCCGCCAACCGCGAATTCCAACCCACCTTTCGCAAGCGACCCGCCTGGGTCGTCGGCGGACTCGCCAACGTTGCGTGGGCTTACGACGATGCGGATGACGTCGACATCGACTATCACCTGCGGCGCTCGGCGCTAGCGTCGCCGGGACGGATCCGTGAGTTGCTCGAGCTGACCTCGCGACTGCACAGCAGCCTGCTCGACAGGCATCGCCCGCTGTGGGAGGCCTACTTCGTCGAGGGACTGAACGACGGCCGGTTCGCCCTTTACAGCAAGTTTCACCACTCGTTGATCGATGGCGTCTCCGTGCTGAAACTGATGCAGCGCACGCTGTCGACCGACGCGGATGATCCGGAGCTGCGGGCGATTTGGAGTCTTCCTCGGCGTCATCGCGATTCGGCCGACCGGTCTCGGTGGCAGACGCTCAGGCAGCTTGCAGGATCTGTTGCGGCGTTAGGTCCCTCGACCTGGTCGCTGGCCCGGGCAGCGCTGGTGGAACAGCAACTGACCTTGCCGTTCGCCGCACCGCGCACCATGCTCAACGTTCCCATCGGCGGTGCGCGGCGAGTGGCCGCCCAGTCGTGGTCGCTGGACCGGATCAAAAGCATCAAGCAGGCCGCGAGGGTGACCGTCAACGATGTCGTCCTCGCGATGTGTTCCGGTGCGCTGCGCTCCTACCTGTTCGAGCAACATGCGCTGCCGGACACTCCGCTGGTCGCGATGGTCCCGGTGAGCCTCCGGACTAAAGAGGAGGCCGACAGCGGCGGCAACATGGTCGGCAGCATCTTGTGCAATCTGGCCACCGACATCGAGGATCCGGCGACGCGGCTCGAGACGATCAGCGAATCGATGCGTGGTAACAAGAAGGTGTTCTCCGAACTGCCTCGGCTACAAGCATTTGCGTTGTCGGCCTTCCTCATCGCACCGCTGGGCCTCTCCGCGTTGCCGGGCTTCGTCTCGTCGGCGCCGCCGCCGTTCAATATCGTCATCTCCAACGTGCCGGGGCCAACCGAGCCGATGTACTGGGGCGGCGCGCGGCTCGACGGCAACTATCCGCTGTCGATCGTGCTGGACGGGCAGGCGTTGAACATCACCCTGACCAACAACGCCGGCAATATCGATTTCGGCCTGGTCGGGTGCAGGCGAAGTGTGCCGCATCTGCAGCGACTGCTGGGTCATCTGGAAAGCTCGCTGAAAGATTTGGAACGCGCTACCGGAGTTTGACCGGCGATGCCCAAGCTGAGCGCGGGGCTGCTGCTGTATCGGGTGCGCGACGGCGTCGTCGAAGTCCTGATCGGACATCCGGGTGGGCCGTTTTGGGCCCGCAAGGATGACGGCGCCTGGTCGATCCTCAAGGGTGAGTACACCGACGGCGAAGACCCGTGGGCAGCCGCGCAGCGCGAATTCGAAGAGGAGGTGGGACTGGCACCGCCGACTGGCCCGCGGATCGACCTCGGCTCGGTCAAGCAGCCGAGCGGCAAGGTGCTGACCGTGTTCGCCGTGCGTGGCGATCTGGATATCACCGGCGCCCGCAGCAACACCTTCGAACTCGAATGGCCCAAAGGGTCCGGGCGGATTCAGGCCTTCCCCGAGGTCGACCGGGTGGGCTGGTTTCCGGTGGCGCAGGCCAAGACCAAGCTTCTCAAAGGCCACCATGCCTTTCTGGATCGATTGATGGCAAACTCCACCCTGGCCGGTTTGCGGCAAGGTGAATGAGCATCTCGTATGTTGACACTCATGGAGACGCTGCGAACACCTGACGAACGGTTCACGGACTTGCCCGAATTCCCCTATGTTCCAAACTATTCTGACGTCTCAGACGACGACGGCGGGTCACTGCGGATGGCCTGGGTGGAAGAGGGGCCACCCGACGCTGACCCGGTTCTCATGCTGCACGGCGAGCCGTCGTGGTCCTTCTTGTATCGCAAGATGATTCCCGTGCTGACCGCGGCGGGGTATCGCGTCGTCTGCCCGGACCTCGTCGGGTTCGGCCGTTCCGACAAGCCGGCGCGCCGAGAGGACCACACCTACGCGCGCCACGTCGAGTGGGTGCGGGCACTGGCGTTCGACATTTTGGACCTACAGAGGGTCACGCTGGTCGGGCAGGACTGGGGCGGATTGATCGGGTTGCGGTTGGCCGCAGAACATCCCGAACGCTTCAGCAAGCTCGTCGTCGCCAACACCGGCCTGCCCACCGGCGATATCCCGATGCCGAAAATCTGGTGGCGATTCCGCGAGGCGATCCAGGGGGCACCATCGATCGATGTCGGCCGGTTTGTGCAGGGCGGCTGCCGCCGGCCGATGAGCGACGAGGTGCGCGCGGCCTACGACGCGCCATTTCCCGACGACACCTATTGCGCCGCACCGCGCGCCATGCCCGGGTTGGTGCCGACGTCACCGGATGACCCCGCGGCCCCGGCCAACCGCTCGGCGTGGGCCAAGCTGCGCGCGAGTTCGACGCCGATGTTGGTCGCTTTCAGCGACGGGGACCCGATCACCGGTGGAATGGCGCCGATCTTGCAGCGCGAAATGCCCGGCGCACAAGGGATCGAGCACCCGGTCGTGCACGATGCCGGGCACTTTCTCCAAGAGGACGCCGGGGAAGAACTCGCCGGTTATATCGTCGATTTCCTGCGGCGCTGACCGACATCAGCAGGACACGCGCAGCTCGAATGGCGCCGTGGTCCGTTCGGTCGCCTTGGCGCCGGCGAAGCCGACCGCGGTACCCGCAATGCGATAAGTGGGACCGGTCATAGCAACCGCTGCCTCGCCTTGCATATGGCGGTCGTAGCTGCCGGTGAAGCCGTCGAAATTGTGGAACCGCACGAATTCGGCGGTCAGTTTTTTCGCGTTGGAGAGCATCACGATGACACTCGAGGCCTCGTCGCCGGTCTTGATGGTCCGCAGCCAATCGATGGACTCACATTGCACGGCATCGGTGACCCGCGTGGTGCGGCCGTTGACGCTGAGTTCGGCAGTACCGGGCGGCANCGTCCCCGGTGCGGACTTGGTCGCTGGGTGCGATGAGCACCCGGCAGCGCCGATCATCACGACAGCGACCGCGACGACAACCGACTTACCGTTCACAACAACCCCCTGCTCGCGATCCTTGAGGCGAATCTAGCGGGTTGACGTCGCGAAACGGCAACCACCTTTTGAACGCCTGCACAATGTGTGCATGACGAGTGTGTCGAGGGTCGCCGAGCCGCAGGCACTTCTGCTCCAACTACTGGACCCGGCCAACCGAGCCGACCCGTACGCGGTGTACAAGCAGTTTCGTGACCACGGCCCAATGCACCTGCCGGAAGCCAACCTGACTGTCTTTTCGGCCTATCGCGACTGCGACGAGGCGCTGCGGCACCCGTCGTCCTCCTCCGATCGGCTCAAGTCGACGGTCATGCAACGCCTGCTCGCCGACGGTGCGACCGCCCGCCCAATGGGGCCTCCCGGTTTCTTGTTCCTCGATCCGCCCGACCACACCCGGCTGCGCAAACTGGTCAGCAAGGCGTTCGTGCCCAAGGTGGTCAATGAGCTGCAACCGGACATCACCGAGCTGGTGGATGGGTTGTTCGACCGCATCGCCGAGCGGGGCCGGTTCGACGTCGTCAGCGATCTGGCCTACCCGCTGCCGGTGGCGGTCATCTGCCGGCTGTTGGGGGTTCCGCTGGAGGACGAGCCGGGGTTCAGCCACGCATCGGCGCTGCTGGCCCAGGCGCTGGACCCGTTCTTCACGATCACCGGCGAGCCGTTGCAGGGCATGGAGGAGCGCATTCAGGCTGGTCAGTGGCTGCGAGGATACCTGCACGACCTGATCGGACAGCGCCGCTCACGACCCGGTGACGATCTGATGTCGCGGTTGATCGCAGTGGAGGAGTCCGGCGATCAGCTAACCGAGGATGAGATCGTCTCGACGTGCAGCCTGCTGCTGATCGCCGGACACGAGACCACCGTGAACCTGATCGCCAACGCGATCTTGGCGATGTTGCGCCACCCCAGGCAATGGGCCGCGCTGGGCGCCAACGCAGATCGCGCGCCGGCGGTCATCGAGGAAACACTGCGCTACGACCCGCCCGTGCAATTGGTAGCCCGAATCGCCGCGGACGACATGACGATTGGGGATACCACTGTCGTCAAGGGCGATTCAATGATGCTGCTACTGGCCGCAGCTCAGCGTGACCCCGTCGAGTTCGAGCGGCCGGAGACCTTCGACCCGGATCGAAACGGCTTCCGGCACTTGGCATTCGGACGAGGTCTGCACTATTGCCTGGGCGCTCCGCTCGCTCGGCTGGAGGCCGCGGTCGCGCTGTCGGCGGTCACGGCGCGCTTCCCCGAAGCGCATCTGGACGGTGAGCCGGTCTATAAGCGAAATGTCACGCTGCGCGGGTTATCGACACTGTCGGTTGCGGTCTCGGTGTGAAGGTGGGCCGGCCGGTTTTGCCGTCGCCGCTTTGACAGTTATCCAC
>JGI12627J18819_10000423_pt1 | contig 13908 bp, 12 predicted proteins | sample TexAe_OM1H0_M2_FD_18819 | JGI IMG/M metagenome (IMG submission 18819)
CGAAACGTGGCTCAACATCCAAGGATTCGGTCAGGTCGTCGATCATGTCGACATCGGGCAGCAGCGGCGCGATATCAGGAAGGTCGGTGAGCGACGTCAATCCCAGCCGCTCCAGGAACAGCTCCGTGGTGGCGAACGTCACCGCGCCGGTGTCGGTGTCGGTGCCTGCCTCGGTGATCAGCCCGCGTGCCAACAGCGTGCGCATGACCGCGTCGACGTTGACTCCCCGGACCGCGCTCACCCGCGCGCGCGTCACCGGCTGGCGATAGGCCACCACGGCCAACGTCTCCAATGCCGCTCGGGTGAGCTTCGACCGCGACCCGTCCAGCAACAGCCGCTCGACGTACGGCGCGAACTGGGCGCGGGTGTACATCCGCCAGCCGCCGCCGGCCTCGCGCAGGTCGATGCCGCTGTCGCGTTCGGTGAATGCATCCGCCATTACTCGCAGCTTGGCGGCGACGCGATAGGCCGGTTGCTCGGTGGCTGCGGCCAGCGCCTCAACCGTCACCGGGGTGTCGACGACCAGCAGCAGGGCCTCGAGCACCGCGCCCAGTTCATCGTCGTCGAGTTCGGGCGCTGTCGCGACATCGAATATGCGCCGCTCCTCCTCATCGCTCCGCTCTGCATCGTCGACGGCGCGGATGCCCAGGTTCGGATCGGGGCCGTCGGCCGCAAAGTCCGGTTCGGGCGCTTCGTCGTCGGCGCTGATCATGCGCCGCTCCTCATCGCTCCGCTCTGCATCGTCGCCGGCGCCGTCAATCATGAGTATTGGTCTCGCAATTCTTGAGCTTCGAGCGCCTCTGCCCGCAGCAACGCATCGTTGGTCGGCTGTTCTCCGGTCCACGAAACCTGGAGCACACCAAGCGGTTCTGACTGATCGAATGCTACCGCCCGGGACCGATACAGCTCGAGGAGAGCCAGGAAGCGGCCGACGATCTCGATGGACGCGCGGCAGTCGGCAATCAGGTCAGAGAACGATGCCCATTGCCCGATCCCACGCTCTTCCAGCAGCGACAGCAGCTGCCTGGCCTGTTCGGGCACCGACACCATCAGCTCGTGCAGATGTTCGGTGGCCACTATCGGCACCGGCCGGGGCGTGAACGCGATCGCGGCGATCTGGGCGAACCGCTGGGCGTCGACGCCCAGCATCACCTCCGGTAGCAGGTCCTCGTACCGGTCCTCCAGCGACACCGCGCGTGGATAGCTGCGCAGCGCCGCGGCCTCCAGCTCGGCGAACATCTGCGCGACGTGCTTGAACGCCCGGTACTGCAGCAGCCGGGCGAACAGCAGGTCGCGGACCTCCAGCAGCGCCAAGTCCTCCGCGTCGTCAACCTGCCCCGACGGCAGCAGCCGGGCCGCCTTGAGATCGAGCAGCGTCGCGGCGACCACCAAGAACGCGGTGGTCTCCTCGAGCTCCATCTGGGGACCGATCGCGCGGGTGTAGGCAATGAATTCGTCGGTGACCTGATGCAACGCCACTTCGGTCACGTCGAGGCGGTGGGCGAAAATCAGCTGCAACAGCAGGTCGAACGGACCCTCGAAATTGGTCAGCCTGACCTGGAAGCCGTTTTGGGGGGATGCCTCGCAGCTCACTCCGCCGGTCACGCGCCGAACCGGTGGATCACTTCGCGAGCCAATGATCGGTAAGCGGCAGCGCCGCTTGACCTCGGTGCCCACGTGGTGATCGGCTCGCCGGCGACGCTGGTCTCCGGGAAGCGGACAGTACGGGTGATGACGGTGTCGAACACCAAGTCGCCGAAGCGTTCCAGGACACGGGCCATGACCTCGCGGGAGTTCACAGTTCGCGGATCGTAGCGGGTGATCACGATGCCACTGATCTCCAGCTTCGGGTTGAGCCGGTCGCGCACCTTTTCGACCGTGTCGGTGAGCAACGCCAGACCGCGCAGCGAGAAGTACTCGCATTCGGTCGGGATGATGACCCCGTCGGAGCCGGCCAGGCCGTTGACGGTGAGCAGACCAAGCGACGGCTGGCAGTCGATCAGCACGTAGTCGTAGCGGTCCAGCACCGGATGCAAGGCGCGGGCCAGGGTCTGCTCGCGGCCTACCTCATTGACCAGCTGGATCTCCGCGGCCGACAGATCGATGTTGCTGGGCACCAGGTCCATGTGCTTGACGCGGGTGTTCATCAGCACGTCGTCGATCGACACGCGCGGCTCGATCAGCAGGTTGTGGACGGTGTGCTCCAGCTCGTAGTGCGGCACACCGAGGCCGGCCGACAGCGCTCCCTGTGGATCCAAGTCGACCAGCAGCACGCGGCGGCCGTATTCAGCCAGTGCGGCGCCCAGATTGATCGTCGAGGTGGTTTTGCCGACGCCACCTTTCTGATTGCACATCGCGACGACCTTGGCCGGTCCATGCGACGTGCGCGGCCTGGGTTCCGGGATCGCCCGCGGTGGACGTCCAGTCAAGCCGACTTCGGTGCCGCTGTCGGCGTCTTCAGTCATGCCCGGCTGCGGCTCGGCGCAGACCGACCCGGCATGCGCGGCGTTCGGGAAATGGCGGACATCGCAGGAGAGTCTAACGGGTAAAGCCGCCCATGCCTGGAGACCCGCAACAACGTAACCAGCGAATTTGGCGGCAGCTTAGTTGCAGCGCCTAGCGGGCTACTGTGGCGTGTATGAGTCCGAAGCGGTGGCCGGTATGACGGATGGCGACTGGACCCGGAATATCACCACGACGGGCCAGATCGGCGACGGGCGCGAAGCCGCCGCGGTCGAATACGTGCTCAAGCAGGCTCGCGCGGGCGACGTCGACGACGTCTTGGCCACCATCGACCGGTTCGCCTACGAGGAGTCGATGCTGATCAACGTCGGCGACGAAAAAGGCGCGCTGCTCGACGCCGCGGTCCGGCGCGCCGACCCAAAACTGGCGCTCGAGCTGGGCACCTACTGCGGCTACGGCGCGCTGCGCATCGCCCGCGCCGCGCCCGCCGCCAAGGTGTACTCCGTCGAGCTTGCCGAAGCCAACGCCGCCAATGCCCGCCAGATCTGGGCGCATGCCGGTGTCGCCGACCGGGTCACGTGTGTGGTTGGGACCGTTGGCGACGGCGGCCACACGCTGGATGCGCTGGCCGACGAGCATGGCTTTATCGCCGGCTCACTTGACTTCCTGTTTCTCGACCACGACAAGGACGCCTACGTGGCTGACCTGCAGAGCATCCTGGACCGGGGCTGGCTGCATACTGGCTCGATCGTGGTCGCCGACAACGTCAAGGTTCCGGGTGCGCCAAAATACCGCGAATACATGCGTCAGCAGCAGGGCAAGCAGTTCAACACCATCGAGCACAAGACGCACGTGGAATATCAGAGCTCGATCGCCGACCTGGTGCTGGAATCGGAGTACCTGGGCGGCTAGTGGCTGCCGAGTACTGCCTAACGCGCGCGCGGGTGCGCCTCAGCCCAGACTTCGCGCAGCGCGTGCACCGTGACCATGGTGTAGATCTGCGTCGTCGTGACCGAGGCGTGTCCGAGCAACTCCTGCACCACACGGACGTCGGCCCCGCCGTCCAGCAGGTGCGTCGCAAACGAATGCCGCAGCGTGTGCGGCGAGACCCCGGCGGTGATGCCCGCCCGCTCGGCGGCGTCCTGCAACACCTGCCACGCGCTTTGTCGCGACAACCGGCCACCGCGGGCATTGAGAAAGATGGCCGGTATCCCGCGGCCGCGACGCGCCAATTCTGAACGTCCGCGCACCAGGTAGGCGTCCAGCGCCTGCACTGCCGGGCGTCCGATCGGCACCAGTCGCTGCTTGCCCCCCTTGCCGCGTAGCAGCACGGAGCGGACATGCGTGTCGATGTCGTCGACGTCGAGACCGACGGCTTCGGAGATCCGCGCGCCGGTCGAGTACAGCAGTTCGAGCAGCGCGCGGTTTCGCAGCGTCAACGGGCCGTCGGACGGGCTGTCGCCTCCGGCGCCGGCCAGCAGCGCGAGCACCTGGTCGAGGCTCAGGCTTTTGGGCAGCCGCCGCCCCGGCGTCGGTGGCTTGACGGCCTGCGCGACGTCGATTTCGGCCAGGCCCTCGGCGGCGGCGAACCGGTGCAAACCGCGCACCGCGATCAGGGTCCGCGCCGCCGACACCGCCGATAGCGGCACGACGCCGGCAGCCGCATCGCCGCGCCGCAGTGCGACCAGAAATTCGCTGACATCGTCCTCGCTGGCCTTGGCCAGGTCGTCGACGCCCCGCAGCGTGAGGTGCTCGAAGTAGCGGCGCAGGTCGCGGCGATAGGAGCTCAAAGTATTGGCCGCGACGCCCCGCTCGATCGTCAGATGATCGAGATAACCCTGCAGCTGGGTCTCCAGCGGCGGCGCCAGCGTGGTCACTGGATCCAATTGCCCGCCTCCTCCTCGGGCCGCCTCGGCCCGCATCGTCATCGGGCGGCGGCCTGCCGGGCCGCGAATGCCTTTGACTTGTCCACCCACGGTGTATCCACCGGCCGCGGTTGTGCCAGACCATTCCTGACCGCGTATGCCGCCAAGATCCCCGCTACCGCAAGGGCGTTGACGATCTCGCCGCTGAAAACGCGGCTGACCGCTTTCTCGATGGGATACCACTGCAACGTCATGTCGGCTTCCTCGTCATGCGCCTCGGGCCGGTCGACCTGCGTCAAAGCGGTTGCCAGATACACCCGCACCGATTCGTCGCTGAATCCGGGTGTGGAATCCAAATCGACCAGCACCTGCCAGGTCTGCGCCTCCAAGCCGGCCTCCTCGCGGAGTTCCCGGGCGGCGGTCAGATGCGGGGCTTCGCCGTTGACGTCGAGAAGGCCGGCGGGCAGCTCCCACAGCCGTCGGCCGAAGGGGTGCCGATACTGGTGGACCATCGGGATGCGGCCTTCGTCGTCCATCGCGACGATNGCCACCGCGCCGTAGTGCTCGACGATCTCGCGCGTCACGGTCTTCCCGCCGGGCATCCGGACATCGTCGCGGCGCAGNGCGAAAATCTTTCCGGTGTGCAGAGTTTCGGACGATATCGTCTCGAAGACGTGTTCACCCACGGGCAACAGGTTCGGGCTCGGCCAGCGACGTGTCGACGCCGTCGCGTTGTTCACTTCCGTTCGACGGCTGTTCGGTAATCTCCATCGGCAGACGCTCGGCTGCCTTGTAGTCGATGGCCGCCCCGATGAAGCCGACGAACAACGGGTGCGGACGAGTGGGCCGACTCTTCAACTCCGGATGCGCTTGGGTGCCGACGACGAATGAATGCATCTCCGGCGGGTACTCGACGAACTCCACCAGATGGCCGTCGGGAGATGTGCCGGAGAACCTCAGGCCGCTTTCAGCGATCCGATCCCGATAGGCGTTGTTGACCTCGTAGCGATGCCGATGCCGCTCAGACACCTGGGTTGACTGATATGCTTGCGCCACAATGGAATCCGGCTCGAGCACCGCCGGATACGCGCCGAGCCGCATGGTGCCGCCGAGGTCCGCCCCGCCGGCGACGATCTCCGCTTGGTCGGCCATGGTGGAGATGACCGGGTCCGGTGTCGCCGGATCGAACTCTGCCGAGTTGGCCTGCTCGATGCCGACGGAACGCGCCGCCTCAATCACGATGCACTGCAACCCCAGACACAACCCCAAGACGGGCAGACCCCTGGACCGCGCATATCGGATCGCCCCGATCTTCCCCTCGATTCCGCGGATGCCGAAGCCGCCGGGGATCAGCACGCCGTGGACGTCGTCGAGCAACGCAGCTGCGCCGGTCGTCGTTTCGCAGTCGTCGGAGCCCACCCAGCGGATTTCAACTTTTGCCCGGTGCTTGAATCCGGCCGCCCGCAGCGCCTCGCTCACCGACAGATACGCATCGGAGAGGTCGACATACTTGCCCACCAACGCGATTCGCACGGTCTCTTGTGGATCGTGCACCCGGCGCAGCAAATCGTCCCACTCGGTCCAGTCGACGTCGCGGAACGGCAGGTTGAGTCGGCGCACCACATAGGCGTCGAGCTCTTCGCGGTGCAGCACCTTGGGAATGTCATAGATCGACGGCGCGTCGGGAGTGGAGATGACGCCGTCGATGTCGACGTCACACATCAGCGCGATCTTGTTCTTCAGCGGTTCGGGGACGTCGCGGTCGCAGCGCAGGATCAACGCATCCGGCGTGATACCGATGCTGCGCAGCGCCGCCACCGAGTGCTGGGTCGGCTTGGTCTTCAATTCGCCCGATGGTGCCAGGTAGGGGACCAGCGACACGTGCAAGAAGAAGACGTTCTCCCGGCCGAGGTCATGACGAACCTGCCGTGCCGCCTCCAGGAAGGGCTGCGACTCGATGTCGCCCACGGTGCCGCCGATCTCGGTGATAACGACATCCGGGCGGTTTCCGTCGGTGTCCGGCTTGGCCATCGCCAGGATGCGGCTCTTGATCTCGTCGGTGATGTGCGGAATCACCTGGACGGTGTCGCCGAGGTACTCGCCGCGCCGCTCTTTGGCGATCACGGTCGAATAGACCTGTCCGGTGGTGACATTGGCCGAGCCGGACAGGTCGCGGTCCAGGAAGCGCTCGTAGTGGCCGACGTCGAGGTCAGTTTCGGCGCCGTCCTCGGTGACGAAGACCTCGCCGTGCTGGAACGGATTCATGGTGCCGGGGTCGACGTTGAGGTAGGGGTCGAGTTTCTGCATCGTCACCTGCAGCCCGCGCGCGGTCAGCAACTGTCCCAGACTGCTGGCGGTCAGGCCCTTACCCAGCGACGAAACGACACCACCGCTGACGAAGAGGTGCTTGGTGGCGCCCTGGGGATGCCTGCGCAATGTAGCGACCTCCGTGAAGACGGCGAATGGCTAGGCTTTTGGCTGGTTTCCAGCCCTTATTGGGCCTGCCGACCCACGGAAACCCACCCTAACATCCGCGCCGCCGCGTCGTCGCTGACACGCCCGGCGGCCGGCTGGATCGATTGCCCACCCCCACCTCATCGCGCTCGGCATCGTCGGCGGGCTACGACGCGACGGTGAGGCCGGTAGCGCCGTGACCGGTGCCGTACTGACCGGCGCGGCCACCGTTAATCAGGCTGGCCATACCAAGGACCGCGGTGATTCGCCCGGACTCGGCATTTACATCGTCGACGGTGCTGATCGAGGACGTCACTGCGGCATCGGCGCGGGCCACCGCGACGGCCGCCGTTCCCACGGATGAGCCATCCCGCCCGGCGAGCAGCACACCCGAACCGTGCGGCGCGAGCGCCGCGGCGAACCGGGCCACGCTGACGCCCTGATTGCCGGCATCGTCGCCGAGGCCACCGCCGGTGACGACTGCCGCGGCGTTCGCCGCGCCAACGTGCTGGTTCCCATAGCCGATGAAGCCGGTGTCACGCAGCGCGGCCAGCACGGTGTCGCGCTGCGCATCGTCAACGGTCGGCACGGCGGGATCCCGGTTGATCAGCAGCGCGATACCCAACAGGTCGCCGGCTTGCGAGCCCTGGTCGACGAGTTTGGTGCTCAGCTGCGAGCCTGCCGGCAGGATCGACGAGTTGACCACCGAACGCAGCTTCTCCGCCGAGTTGGCATCGACGAACTCCTGCGTCAATGACACCGTGCCACTCACGGCTCCGCCGGACTGACCGACAAGCTTGGACACCGCGTCGACGTCGTCATCCTTGGCATCCGGAGAGCGGAAGATCACCACCGACTTGCCGCTCAGCGCGTCGTGCACCATCCGGCCTGCCATTTGGGAATCGAAAGCATCTGCGGAATTGAGCTTTTGGTTCAGCGCGTTTTTCTGGTCGTTGAGCGCATTGATCTGGCCGTAGAGATTCCGCGATTCGTCACGTGTGTTGGATAGGAGGCCCGACCCCAGCACGACTCCGATCGCCAGCGCCACGAAAACGGCGGCTAGCGAAATCGTGTGCTGGCGTAGAGATATCACGTCAATCCCCGTCCTAGTGGACCCAGTGGTGCGCCCAGACCGTGAAATGGTTCCAGTACTCGACCGCCCAGTGCAGCACCAGCGTGTCGGTGCGTGACACCCATAGGGCGACGATGACCGTGATCAGCATCGTCAAAATCAACAGTGCGATCGCGCCGCCGGAAATTCGATTGTGATACAGGGTGGCAACCGCTTTGGCGTCCACGACCTTCTCCCCGACCCGCAGCCGGGTGAGGAAGGTCGAGGGGTTGCTCTGCTGACGTGACCGGTCGAAGAACGTCTCGATGTTGGCGCTGTGGCCCGCGGTTACCAACAGTGCGGCGCCGTGGTGGTCGGCCAGCAGCAGAGCCAGGTCGGTGGGCGAACCCGCGGCGGGGAACGTCATCGCGCCCACACCGAGATCCTGGATGCGCTCCAGGCCCGGCGCGTGGCCGTCGGCGTCGGCGGGCAAGACCACCTGAGCGCCGCACTTGAGCACTTCGGTGCTGAGCTCATTGGGGTCGCCGACGATGAGTTGCGGGCGGTATCCCGCCTTGCGTAAGACTTCCGCGCCGGAGCCGACTCCGATCAGAACGGGCTGATACTCCTTGATGAACGGTTTGAGGCTCTTGAGGTCATCGGCGGCGTGGTCCTCGTCGGCGACCACGAGGACGTGACGCCGACGTAGGTCGACGTCGACGTCGGGGATGCCGATCCCGTCGATCAACAGCGGGCTTTCACTTCGGATGAACTCGATTGTGTTGCCCGCGAACGCCTCCAGGTGGGCGACCAGTCCAGTCTTGGCCTCTTGCATCAGCTCGGCGATTTCCTGGTCGGTGCGCTCGGTGCCGTGGATCAGTCGGCGGTCGCCCGAGTACACCCCGCCGTTGTACAGCCGGACTTTCGCGCCGTCCTTGATCTTCTTGAAGACCTCAGGCCCGGTCTCGTCGATGAGGGTGACGCCGTTGGCCATCAGCACTTCCGGCCCCAGGTTGGGATAGCGGCCCGACACCGACGGGGATGCGTTGACGACCGCGGCGATCTCGGCGTCGACGAGCGCATCGGCGGTGATCCGGTCCAGGTCCAGCACGTCGAGCACGACGATGTCGCCGGGGCACACCCGCCGCAGCAGTCGATCGATGTCGCGGTCGACCCGGGCGGTACCGACAACACCCGGCCGGATGGGGTTACTACGGGTGATAAGCGCCGTCATCCTCGTGGTCACACTCATGGAGGCGATTCTGTCGGCGAAGGTAAGTCCGAGGGGGGAGGCGCGCCGTAACAACAGCCTCAGAAGTTATATCTTGTCACACCTGTCACACATTTGACGGTCGTCTTCAGGTCGCAATCCGGTCACAGTCAGCGGCCTCGAGCAGTTCACGCGCATGGGCGCGCGCCGTGTCGGACTCGCCGAGCCCGGCCAGCATCCTGGCCAACTCCGCGACCCGGTGGTCGCCGTCCAGACGCCGCACTCCGCTGGCACCGTTTTTCCCTGTGCTGTCGACCATGAGGTGTACGTCGGCGTAGGCCGCGACCTGCGGCAGATGGGTGACCACGATGACTTGGCGGTTGCGGGCCAACCGCGCCAGCCGCCGACCGATCTGGACCGCGGCACGGCCGCCAACACCGGCGTCGACCTCGTCGAACACCATCGTGGTGCCCGTCATCGACGCGGCCAGCACTACTTCGAGGGCCAGCATCACCCGCGACAGCTCGCCGCCGGACGCGCTCTTCGCAAGTGGCAGCACCGTCATGCCGCGATGCGCCGCGAAGCCGAACTCGACCTGATCCACACCGTCCCCGCCGGCATGGACCCGCGCGCCCGAGGGCAGCGTCAGCGCGGCGGGGTCGTCCTCGCCGGCCGGCATATTCATCACGGTGATGGTGAATTGGGCATCGGACATCGCCAGGCCGGATAACTCGGCGGTGGCTTCCTTGGCCAGCCGCTTGGCCGATTGGCTGCGCGCCTTGCTGAGTTCGGTTGCAGCGGAGCCTAATTCGGTCGCCAGCTCGTCGACGCGACGTTGTAGGCTGGCCAACGCCTCTTCGGAGACATCTAGACGAGCCAGCCGGTCTCGCGATTCGCGCGCCCACTCCAGCACGCCGTCGATGTCGGCGGCGTACTTGCGGGTTAGCGTGCGCAGTTCGGCTTGCCGAGCGAGTTTGGTATCCAAAGTGCTTGCATCGGATGGTAATTCGTTCAGGTAGTCGCCGAGTTCGCGCGCCGCATCGTCGACCACCGTCAACGCCTCGGTGAGCTGATCGGCCAGCCCCCGCAGCGTCGCGTCGTCGGTCGACTCCAGCGCCGTCTTCGCCCGCGCCACGCCGTCGGCCGCGGACGCGGGTTGGCCCATCACCTCGGCAGCGGTCTCATCGTCGGTCCCGGACAACGCGACCCGGGCGGTGGCGGCAGCCGCACGCAGCGCGTCCAGTTCCGACAGCCGCCGGATGTCGTCGATCAGCGCGTCATCCTCACCGGGTGCCGGGTCGACGGTGTCGATCTCATGCAGCGCGAATTTCAGCCGGTCGGCCTCTTGGGCCAATTCGCGTGCCCGATTGGTGCGGTCGACGAGGTCACGTCGCGCCGACTGCCACGCGTCGCGCAGTTTGCGATAGCGCTCGAGCCGGGCACCGACGGCGGCGAACCGGTCCAGCGCGCCGCGTTGCTCGTCGGGCCGCATCAGCCGCAGCTGGTCGTTTTGGCCGTGCAAGGTGAGCAGTTCGTTGGTGAAGCCGCTCAGCGATTTGGCCGGCACGCTACGCCCACCGAGGTAGGCCCGTGACGGACCTTCGCGGCTGACCGAGCGCGAAGCGATGATGCTGCCGTCCTCATCGCGCTCGGCTCCCGAGGCGTCCAGCATCTCGTCGATCTGCGCGGCGGCCTTCTGGTCGAGATCGGCGGTGCTGAAACGCCCTTCGACGACGGCCCGCTCGGCGCCCGAGCGCACCCGGTTGGCGTCGGCACGGGCCCCACCCAGCAGGTGCAGACCCGTGACCACCATCGTCTTGCCGGTGCCGGTTTCCCCGGTCAGGACCGTCAGACCACGGTCGAACTCGGCCGTGGCGACGCTGATGGCGCCCAACGCCTCGATCCGAATTTCACTGAGCACCAGGCAGCGCCGTTACCGTCCACGCCAGCCGGTGACCGGCAAGCGGAACTTACGGACCAGGCGGTCGGTGAACGGCGCGCTATCCAGCCGCGCCCATTTCACCGAGACCTCGCAGCGCCGCACCTCCAACCGTCCACCGGCCGGCACCAGCATCTCGCGGCGGCCGTCGCAGAACACCACGGCATCGTGCTCCTCGGCCTCGATTTCGATGGCGATGCTGGCATCCGGACTGGTGACCATCGGCCGGGCGAACAGTGCGTGAGCGTTGTTGGGCACCAACAAGAGTGCCTCGAGATCCGGCCACAGCACCGGCCCACCCGCGGAGAATGCGTAGGCTGTGGAACCGGTCGGCGTCGACACCAACACCCCGTCGCAACCGAACGTCGACACCGGCCTGCCGTCGACTTCGAGGACCACCCCGAGCACTCCCAGCCGCGGCCCCTTCTCCAGGCTGGCGTCATTCAGCGCCCATCCGCGACTGATGACCTCGCCCTTGACCCGGACCGTGATGTCGAGCGTCAACCGGTCTTCGATTTGATAACTGCGGGCCACGACATGCTCGAGCACGGTGTCGATGGCGTCAGCCTCCGCCTCGGCCAAAAAGCCGATCCGGCCCAGGTTCACACCCAACACCGGAATGTCGGCATTACGAGCGAGCTCCGCGGCCCGCAAAACGGTGCCGTCGCCGCCGAGCCCCATCACCAGCTCGCATCCGTCGGCAGCGTTCGGGTCGGCATCGGCGAGCTGGATGTCGACACCCAACGCGCGCATGTCGTCGGGGGTCAGATGCAACGAACCTCGATCGACGGCCTCGGCGGTCAACACCCGAAGCCCAATACCGTTGTCGCCCAGCACTTTCTCGACCCGGCGCGCGGTGTCTGTGGCTTCCGCACGTCCGGTGTGAACCACGAGCAGGACGGTTCGCTCATCCGTCATTGCGGACCGGCTTCCACGGCCGAGTGGACCGCGTATTGCAACTCATCAGCAGTNAATCCTTGATCGGTCTGGGCGCGCAGCCACAAGAAGTATTCGACATTGCCTGACGGACCCGGTAGCGGGCTGGCGGTGGCCCCGACGGTGTGCCATCCNAGTTCCTCGGCGCAACGCGCNACGGCAAGCATCGAGCCCGCACGCAGCTCGGGATCGTGCACCACCCCGCCGGCGCCCACCTGACCTTTGCCCACCTCGAACTGCGGCTTCACCATGGGAACGATATCTGCGGTGGGCGATGCGCATCCAGTCAGCGCGGGCAACACTGTGGTCAGCGAAATGAACGACAGGTCAGCGACGACGACGTCAACCGGGTCGCCGATCAGCTCCGGCGTCAGCTCCCGCGCGTTGGTCCGTTCGATGACGACCACCCGAGGATCCGATCGCAGCGACCAGGCCAGCTGGCCGTAGCCCACGTCGACGGCGACCACTTCACGTGCGCCGCGGTCCAGCAGTACCTCGGTGAATCCACCCGTCGATGCGCCGGCATCCAGGCAGCGCCGACCCTCGACGCTGATACCGAATGTGTCGAGCGCACCGATGAGCTTGTGGGCTCCTCGCGACACCCAGCCGCGCTCGCCGTCGTCGTGCACACTCAACGCGGCGCTGGCCGCGACGGCGGTACCCGGTTTCACCGCCGGCATGCCGTCGATGCTGACCTTGCCGGCGCCGATCAACTCCGCGGCCTGCTGGCGAGACCGGGCCAGCCCTCGCCGGACCAGCTCGACGTCAACGCGGGTACGCCGCGGCACGGGACACTCAGCCCTTCTCCGCCGACTCCAGCGCCTGCACCAGCATGTCGTGGGCTTCAGACAGCCGGCGTGCTAGCTCTTCGAGATCGGCTTCCGCGGGCGCGTTCTCGACATCGGCAGGATCAGGCAGCTCGGCGAGCACGGCGTCGATCTGAGCGCGAATTTCGTCAGGGTCGGTGATCATTGCGCCGCTCCTCCTCATCGCTTGGCTCTGCATCGTCGCCGGCGGTAGTCCTCGCGTTCCTACGCTATCGGATTCAGACCAGGGACCACCGCTGCAGGGCATCGCGTGCCGTGTCGTCGCCAGCCTCGATGGTGATGGCTTCTGCGTCGCCGTCGCTCCCCCACACGGCGTTGGCGACGGCACGAACGATCGACAGGTCATCGCTCGCCTCGTCGCCGCGTACGGTGCTGACCGTGATCGACGTGTCCCCGGTCTCGACGTGCCATGCCGGTTGCGGAGCCACCGCGAGCACATCGGCGTCCTGATGCAGCGAGCGTAGGTCGTAGCCGATATAGGTGGCGCGTTGTTCACGCACGGCGTGCACCGCGTCGCGCGCGGAGTTCACGCCGCTGAGCACCATCAGGCTGGGCAGCCCGGCCGCATTGGCGCCGGCGATATCGGTATTCAATCGGTCACCGACTGCCAGCGGTGCACGAAAGTCGCCGCGCGCCAAGGCATCTGTCATCAAGGCCGGTGAAGGCTTGCCGGCGACCTGGGGCTCGGCATCGGTCGCTGCTTTCAGTGCGGCCACCATCGAGCCATTGCCGGGCAGCAGGCCCCGTTCGGTGGGCAGGGTGGCGTCCACGTTGGCCGCCACCCACAACGCTCCGGCGCGGATGGCCAATGCCGCCTCGGCAAGGTTGATCCAGCCGGTTTCAGTGGAGTGGCCCTGGACCACGGCGTGCGGTTTGTCCTCGAAGAGCCGTACCGGCCGTAGTCCGACGGCCGCGATTTCATCGGCCAGCGAATCGGTACCGACGACCAGCACCCGCGACTCGGGGGCCAGTTGAGCGGCCAGCACATGGGCGGCGCTTTGCGCGCTGGTGACGACATCTTCGGTGGTCGCCTTGAGACCGATGTCGCATAGATGCTCGGCAACCTCCCCGGCACTCCGTGAGGCATTGTTGGTGACGAAAAGCTTGCGGCCAGACACCTTGTCCAACGACTCGGCCGCGCCCTCGGTCAGCGCGTGGCCGCG
>JGI12627J18819_10000424_pt1 | contig 13888 bp, 14 predicted proteins | sample TexAe_OM1H0_M2_FD_18819 | JGI IMG/M metagenome (IMG submission 18819)
TCGACCACAAGCACTTTCAGGCCGAGCCGGCCCAGCAGGTTGGCGGCGGTTGCGCCGGTCGGGCCGTAGCCGATCACCGCCACGTCATAGGTATCTGGAGTGGTCACGGTTGTCTCTCATCGCCGATGGGACTTGTTCTGTAGTGATCACTACGGTAGTGTAACGATCACTACAGAGTCAATACCTTGAGCAAGGAGAGCGGAGATGGCGGAACGGAGCGAGCCGAAACGGCGCAAGCGCGCCGACGGTGAACTGTCGCGTGAACGCATCCTCGACGCCGCCACCGAGATCGCCGCCGAGCGCGGCTACGAAGGCACCAGCATCGCCCTGGTCAGCGGGAAATGCGGGCTGCCGGCCAGTTCCATCTACTGGCATTTCAAGAACAAGGACGACTTGATCGCCGCGGTGATCCAACGCAGCTTCGCCGACTGGCTCAAGGCGTGGCAGGTGCCCGCCGAGGGCGCGCCACGCGACCGCCTGGTGGGCTTGGCGATGCAGATCGCTAAGGCCCTGATGGACTCGCCCGACTTCATCCGCCTCGGCCTGATGTTGGCGCTGGAGCGGCGCCCGGTCGAGCCGCGGGCGCGGGCGATGTTCCTCCAAGCGCGAGCCCAGACTTATTACGATCTGGCCGAGACCATGCGTGGATTCATGCCAGAGCTCACCGAAGCTCAGGTACACCAACTGGTCACCTACGCGATCGCCGGCGCCGACGGGTTGTTCATCGCCAAGGAGATCGGCGGCGACGCGGTGGACCTGCTCGAGCTGTTCGAGTTGCATGCTCAAGCCTTGTACGACACCGCGCTGCGCCTGATATCCGTCGGTGCCGGCCAATGACGTTGACGCACAGCGTGGTCGAAGAGGCTGCCGACCTGCTGTATGCGGCGCAGACCGGACGGACGCCGATCGGCCCGCTCACCGAGCGATTTCCGAGCCTGGATGTCAACGGCGCCTACGCGATACAGCGGGCCAACCTTTCCCGACGGCTGCGCGATGGACATACCTTGGTCGCACACAAGATCGGCCTGACCTCCGAACCGATGCAAACCCTGCTCGGCGTCGACGAACCCGACTTCGGCTACATCCTCGACGAGATGGTGCTGACCCACGGCGCAGCTGTGGCGGCAACTCAGTTCTGCGCGCCGCGGGTCGAGCCGGAAGTAGCTTTCCTGCTTCGCGAGCCGCTGCACGGGCCCGGGGTCACCGTCGACGACGTCTACGCCGCTACCGATGCGGTGGCGCCCGCGCTGGAGATCGTCGACAGCCGCATCGCCGACTGGAAACTGACCTTGCCGGACACCGTCGCGGACAACGCCAGCTCCGGCGCCGTCGTCCTCGGTGACTGGGTGCCCTACGGCGACGGAATCGACTTGCCGTCTGCGCGAGCGTCGTTGTGGCTGAACGGAACCGAGATCGATGCCGGTGTGGGCTCGGCGGTGATGGGCGATCCGGCGGCCGCCGTCGCCTGGCTGGCGAACGCCCTGGCCCGCTTCGGCACCGAGATCCTGGCCGGCCAGTTCATCATGTCCGGATCCTTCACCACCGCCGCGTTCATTCGTCCCGGCGATGTCGCCGCCACGATCGTCAGCGGCGTGGGCGCAGTGTCGCTGAGCTTCACCTAGGAGAACCATGACGTCACAATGCAAATGGCCGGTGGCCATCATCGGCTCGGGAAACATCGGCACCGACCTCATGATCAAAATCGTGCGCGCCGAAGGGCCCCTGACCGTGGCGGCTATGGTCGGCGTCGACCCTGACTCCGACGGCCTGGCCCGCGCCGCCCGCATGGGGGTGCCGACCACCGCTCGCGGAGTCGACGGGCTGCTTGCCATGCCGCACATCGGCGACATCAGAATGGTTTTCGACGCCACCTCCGCCGGTGCACACCGCGCCAACTGGGCCAAGCTGGTCGACACCGGCGTGCGGATGCTCGACCTCACCCCCGCTGCGATCGGGCCGTATTGCGTGCCGGTGGTCAATCTCGACGACCACCTCGATGCGCCCAACCTGAACATGGTGACCTGCGGTGGTCAGGCCACCGTGCCGATCGTCGCCGCGGTAGCACAGAGCGGGATCGTGTCGTCCGCTGAGATTGTGTCAGCGATTTCGTCGAAGTCGGCCGGTCCGGGCACTCGCGCCAGCATCGATGACTTCATCGAAACTACCGCTACCGCATTGCAAGTCGTCGGCGGCGCACAACGCGGCAAGGCGGTGATGATCCTCAACCCGGCGGAGCCACCCGTGCTGATGCGCAACACGGTTTATTGTCTGGTCGACGGAGACGCCGATCATCGTCAGATCGAGACCGACGTGCTGGCCATGGTCGACAGCGTCAGCACCTACACACCCGGCTATCGGCTCAAGCAACGGATCCAATTCGAAACCTTCTCCGCGACCAACCCGCTGTACATTCCCGAGACCGGCAAGTTCACCGGCACTCGGGTCACGGTTCTCCTCGAGGTCGCCGGCGCCGCAGACTACTTGCCCGCCTACGCCGGCAACCTCGACGTCATGACGTCGGCGGCCAAAGCCACCGCCGAACGCATCGCCATCCACGCCACCGAAACAGCCGGAGCGCCAACATGATCTACATCAGCGACGTCACCCTGCGCGACGGCATGCACGCGGTGCGCCACCAGTACAGCCTCGCCCAGGCGGTGACGATTGCCACGGCTCTCGACGACGCCGGCGTGGACTCCATCGAGGTTGCCCACGGCGACGGACTGGGCGGCTCTAGCTGCATCTATGGGTTCGGCGCTCACACCGATCTGGAATGGATCGAAGCCGTCGCGAGCACAGTGCGTCGCGCCAACGTAGCGACGTTGGTGCTGCCCGGCATCGGGAGCCTGCGAAACCTGAAGGACGCACACCGGGCGGGTGCCGGCGTCGTGCGGGTGGCCACCCACTGCACCGAAGCCGACATCTCCGCGCGGCACATCGCCACGGGCTGCGACCTCGGCATGGACGCCGTCGGCTTCCTGATGATGAGCCACATGACCACCCCGACCGCGCTCGCCAAGCAGGCCAAGCTCATGGAAGGCTGCGGCGCCACCTGCGTGTACGTCGTTGACTCCGGCGGTGCCATGACCATGCGCGACATCGCCGACCGGGTCGATGCCCTGCGTCAAATACTCAAAGCGACAACGGAAATCGGCATTCACGCCCACCACAACCTGNCGCTTGGAGTGGCCAACTCCATCGTTGCGGTCGAGCACGGCGCGACCCGCGTCGACGCCTCGCTGATCGGAATGGGAGCAGGCGCNGGCAACGCGCCGCTGGAGGTGTTCATTGCCGCGGCGGACCGGATGGGCTGGAGCCACGGCTGCGATCTGCACGCCCTCGAAGACGCTGCCGATGACATCGTCCGCCCCCTGCAGCAACGCCCAGTGCGTGTCGACCGGGAAACACTCACTCTCGGTTACGCCGGCGTCTACTCCAGCTTCCTGCGTCACGCCGAAACCGCCGCCGAACGGTACGACATCGACGCTCGCACCCTGCTTGAAGAGGCGGGACGCCGCGGCATGGTCGGCGGGCAGGAAGACATGCTCGTCGACATTGCGCTCGATCTCATCGCCGAGAGGAAGGCGCCGTTATGAGCGGCACCCGTAGTCAACCCTCCTGGTAGCTCCAGGTCCGTAGTTGGTCGGCGATGTTGTCGAGCTCGGCCAGTGCACCCGTGGCGACCTGAATGACGAATTCGAAGCGATCATCCTCGGGCGCGCTAATCGACTGTCCGTTGATGGCGAGAAAGGTCCGACAGGCTGTCCACGCCAGTCGTTTGTTTCCGTCCACTAGCGCGTGGTTGCGCGCCAGGGAGTGCAATAATGCGGCGGCTTTGAGGTGCAGATCTGGGTAGGCATCCGCGCCGAACACTGACGCACTGGGCCGCGCCAGAGCGGATTCGAGCAAGCCATAATCCCGGATCTGGGGATCCGCGCCAATCGCGGCGCGGGCGATGTCGAGCAGGTCTTCGAGGTCTAGATAGTCGGTCATGCGTCCTTAAGACGCTCTAGGACCCCGGCTTCCTCGCGCACCACGCGGTCTAGCGCTGCGGCAACCTTGGCCTTGTGGGTGCGCCGCTCGATGTACTCGTCGATGGCCGACAGCGCGACGGCCTGCATCGACCGGCCTTCGGCGGCGGCCTGTTTGCGCAGCGCCTCTGTTTGCTGATCGCTGGTGCGCAGAGTCATGCCCATGGGGCATATGATACCAGATTGATACCACCGGGTTGGGCCGTCGCAGGCGCTCAGGCATACCTGACCGTGTTGCGTTGGGTGCCGAGATCGACTGCGCCGTCATCAGTGGAGACGCTGGCTTCGACGACGTCACCGTCATGCAGATACTTGGGATTCCCGGCCTGGCGTTTGAAGAAGGCCTTCCACTTCACCGCCGGCGGTAGCAGGTTGCCGATAATCTCGACCGGCTTCGGCGGCGCACTCAACGCGGTGCCGACCGGAGTGCCGGTGAGGATCAGATCACCCGCGGCCAGATCCTGGAACCGGGCCAGCGACTGCAGCGCCTGCACGGGTCGATACAGCATGTCGCCGTCGACCAGCATGTCTTGCCGCAGTTCACCGTTCACGCGCAATCTCAGCCGAAGTTCGCCGAAGCGTTTCAGCTCATCTGCGTCGAGCAGCACCAGCGCCGGCCCGGCCGGCGTAAAGGTGGGGTAGGACTTGGCCTCGTAGAACTGGGTCTGCGGCAGTTGGATATCACGGGCTGACACGTCGTTGGTGACAACCAGGCCGGCGACGAAGTCGGACAGATTCGACTCGGAAATGCTTGTACCGACGGGAATGTCGCGGCCGATAACCATGCCGATCTCGACCTCGTAATCGAGGAACCGGACGTGACCGGGTTTTACGATGTGATCGAACGGTCCCGTGATCGAGGCCGACGACTTGCGGAAGAACGTCAGCGGGATTGTCTTGGGATCCATACCGGCATCCTTGACGTGCGACGCGTAGTTGGTCATCTGCGCCACGACCCGGCAGGGCTTCGTCACCGGTGAGACCAGCTCGAGGCTGTCGACAGGCACCGTGTCACTGCTGTGGGCGGCGGCCTCGACGGCGGAGCGGTCGGCCAGCAACTCGGCGGTGGTGGTGGCACTGGTATTGATCTTGGCTGCGCCGGCAGGGGTTTGGACCCACCAGGAGTCGATGGTGCGCAGGACGGAGACGGTCATGATTTGGCTACTTTCATCAGGCCGATCAGGCTGCGGAGATCGAATTCGTTGCCGCCGCGCAATGCGGACAACATCGTTTGCGCTTCGTGCGGAATTGATTTGGGGTTGATGCCGAGAAAGTCCTTGGTTGCCCGGGGTCCCCACTGGGCCAGCCCCGAGGCCGTGAGCGGTGCCCAACCCGGTTCGAGCGTGCAGTCGAACATGTCGCCGTCGGCGAAGTGTTCGACGATAAAGCCGTCCGGGTCGCGCCAGTAATCGAAAATCTGGCTACCTTGAATGTGACGGCCAATTCCCCAGGAGCGTTGGTAGCCACGGTCTTTGAGGTACTCGCCGCCGGCAGCCAGCGCGTCGAGATCGCATACTTGATACGCCGAATGCAGGTAGCGGTTCGTCGGGCCCAGCCCTAGCGCCAGGGTGTGATGGTCGGCGGGAGTCGAGCCGCGGTCGCAGCGGATGAAGCTGAATGCCGGCCCGCGGTCGCGTTGGCCGGGGAAGAACTGGAAGTCGCTGACGATCATGCCGAGGGTGTCGAGATACCAGTTCAGCGCCGTAAGGTACTTGGTGCTCTGCAGCACGACGTGGCCGAGTCGCTCGACCGTGGCTGGAGCACGTGGTGGCCGTTGGGTTGCGTTGACGCGATTAAGGTCGGCGCCAAAGTTGAAGGTGTGCGGCGTCTGCGCCGGTAGGGCGTCGAGCTTATGGGTGCCTGCCACGACGTGCACGGGGATGCCGCTCGGGTCCAGCAGGTCGACGCTTAGCCCGCCGATGGTGTCGGACAGTGGAAGGGCTTGCGCGCCGGTCGCATTGGCCAGTCGGAGCAGGTCGGCATCCTCCTGCGCGGTGAACGCCATACCGCGGAAGCGTGTGGTGGCGCCGCGTCGGATGATCACACACGGCGCGCCCGCATCGGTGCCGCGAAGTTGGAGCTCACTATCGGTGCGTAGCACCGTAGCGAAACCGAAGGCGTGCGCGAAAGCCTCTGCCCGGCTGAGGTCGGGCTTTTCGAATTCCAGCCAGGCGAGGTCGTGGACTTTGATGACAGGGTTGAGTGATCGACCCGGATGCTCGCCCTTGCGGGCGCCGTGCTCGCTGTGCAGGTCTTGGTGCGCCGTTTTGGTCATGGGTGTTACCTCAGGTGGTGGAGTCGACGAGACGGGGCAGATCACGGAACTGCTNTGCCACGCCACGGATGCGGTCGAGGATGGCGCCGGGTTGGCCGGGGGCGCCGTCGCCGCGCCAGGCGACGTGGTGGTCTGGGCGGATCAATACCAGATCGCGCTCATACAGCGTGCGGGCGTGATCGTCGCGGATATCGACGATCTTCAAAGGGATTCCGCGTTCGGCGGCTGCAGCGGCCAGCGAGTCGACGTCGAGTTCGGCGAATCGCAGTAGGGTGAAGCCGAGCCCGAATAGGTCGAAGATCGCCCGGCCGTCTTCAAGAAACAGGCTGGGCGGGCGGACACCGGGCCGCGTGCCCGGTGTGTAGCCGTGCATGTGATCGTCTGTTGCCGTGCGTGGTTCGCCGTAGACGATAGGCGAGGAGTCGTATCGGTATCCGAATTCGATTCCGTCGGCTTCGTTTTCGAGATTGCCCAGGTCGAGGATCTCTCGGCCCAGGCGTTGGCGGCCGCGTTCCCCGTTCCAGCCATCGGTGTGAATCACCTTGCGGTAGGCGGTTTTGATTGCCAGGCGCACCAGCGTGTGCCGCGCTGACGCTGCCCGGTTGCGTATCGCCACGGGCCGACGCTCGGCTTCGTAGGCTTCGAGTAGGCGACGGTCGCCCCAGCCCTGCACGATCGCAGCGAGCATCCAGCCCAGCCCGACTGCGTCACCGACGCCGGTGTTCATGCCGTAGCCGCCGGTCGGCACGACCTGGTGCGCGGAGTCACCGGCCAACCACACCCGGCCATTCCCGTAACTGTCGGCGAGCGACAGGCGTGGACGCCACGCGTTGGCGCAGATGATCTCGCAGTCGAACTCGNTGCCCAGCTTCGCGAACAGAAACTGCTTGGGGTCGATCGCGTCAGCGTCGGTACCGGCTTCGAGGAGGGCGTGCAGTGTCCAGGTATCGCGGTCGTTCTGCGAAATCAGCGTCCATCCCTGAGGCGATTGGGTGTGCCAGGCCGTGCCGAACCGCTCGACTAAGTCACGGTCAGGCGACGTGAAATGGATGAGGTAGAGCCGACCGTCCATCGGTTTTTCGCGATCGGTGAGATACGCCCGGATCGCCGCCGGCAACAGTCGGCGCAGGCCGAGTTCGCGCACTGCAAGGCGGCGCAGGTCGATGTCGTCGAGGCCAATGCCCAGTCCAGTGCGCACAACGCTGCCCGCTCCGTCGCAGCCGGCCAGAAATTGAGCCCGGATCGTGCGGGTCTCTCCGGTCGACGTGCAGCGGATGACCGCGTCGACGCCGTCGGCGTCTTGCGTGAATCTTTCCAGCGCCCAGCCGAATCGGATATCAATCTGCGGGGCAAGGGATTCCAGGATGCTCTTGAGCGCCGGCTCGAGCAGCGCCTGTGACACTCGCATCGCGGGCTCGAGCGTCGTCGTGCCGTCGTTGCGCTCGCGGGTGATCGCCCGTCGCTCAGTGACGGTGGGATACCGAAAGCGCGCCAGCTCCCACCCGTTGAGGTTGGTAACCCACGAGACGTCGAACGGATGGTCTTCGGGGACAGCGACTTTCCGCAACTCGTCGGCCACCCCAAGATGGCGAAACAATTCCATGCTGCGGCCATTGGTGATGTCCATCTTCGGGTGCGTGGTCGTCGACGGGTTGCGCTCCACCAACATCGCGGCCACACCGTGCCGTGCCAGCGTCAAAGCGAGCGTGAGTCCGACGGGGCCACCGCCGGCAATCAGCACGGGAACCTGCTCCGGAGTCAACTCCGGCTGGCTGTGGCTCACGGTGTTCATCGATGCCCTCCCCGGCTTGCTGGGTACTACAACTGATTGAACACCACTGTTCAAAAAAGATCAAGTATGATTTTTCAGCTACACTACGGGGAATCGCAGAACATGGGTGCACCCTCTGTTGCGGCAGTGCACATCGACCGGAAGGTAGGGGCATGACGACACCAACGGATCAGCGGATCAACGCTGCCGCGGTGCGCCTGTTCACCTCGAAGGGGACGACTCAGCTAACGGTCAGTGAGTTGGCCCAGGAGGCCAACGTCGCCCGTGGGACGCTTTACCGCAATGTCGGATCGGTCGAGGAATTGTTCGATCGCATCGTTGCGGAATTCAGCACCGACCTGCATCGGCGAGTCGCGGCGACTTTTGCCGATATTGACGACCCGGCGGTGCGGCTCGCCACCGGCGTCCGGCTGTGGGTCCGCTACGCCCACGAGAACCCGACCATGGGCCGTTTCGCCGTCAGATTCGCTCTCACCGAGGAATCGCTGCGGGCCGTGATGGCCGGACCGCCCATGCAAGACATCAGCACCGGCATCGCGGCGGGCAGATACAACATCGGCACGGCCAGCATCGACAGCGTCGCCTCGCTCGCCAGCGGCGCCACTGTGAGCGCAATGTGGATGGTGCTCGAGGGCCATCAGACATGGCGCGACGCTGGAACGTCGACCGCCGAACTGCTACTACGCGCAATGGGAATCGATCCCGCCGAAGCTCACGAAATCTGCACGGCCGACCTGCCAGACCTATCTACGGCATGAGAACCACGCCAGTGCGACGGCTGACCACCGCCGAAGACGTCGCGCGGGCGGTGGTGTGGTTCAGCTCGCCGCAGGCGGCGCGACAAGTCACCGGCCAGCTGATCTCGGTCAGCGGCGGCTACACGATGCCGTGACGGCTACTTCAGTTCGGACGACGACAGCCCGAGCAGCCGGCGGGCGACTACCAGCTGCTGGATCTGCTGAGTGCCCTCGAAGATGTCCATGATTTTCGAGTCGCGGGCCCACTTCTCCAGCAGTGCTTCCTCGGAATAGCCTGCGGTGCCAGCCAATTCGACGGCTTTGAGGGTGATGTCGCTGCCCACCCGGCCGGCCTTGGCCTTGGCCATCGACGCCTCTTTAGAGTTCGGGATCTTATTGTCGGCCTGCCACGCCGCGCGCAGCGTCAGCTGGTAGGCGGCCTCCCAGTCGGCCTCCATCCGCAGGAACTCGGCCGCCGGGGCGCTCTGGGCGTGCGACGGCTTGTCGTAAGAGATCTGCACGCCGGCGCTGGTCAGGATCTTGCGCAGCTCTTCCAGTGTGGCGCGGGCGATTCCGACGGCCATTGCCGCGACGACCGGCCGGGTGTTGTCGAAGGTTTCCATCACCCCGGCGAACCCCTTGCCGGGCTCGATGTCCGGGTTGCCCAGCAGGTTGTCTTTCGGGATGCGAGCGTTGTCGAACCGGATGACGGCCGTGTCGGAGCCCTTGATTCCGAGCTTGTTCTCCAGCCGCTCGACGGTGACACCCGGATGTTCGCGCGGCACGATGAACGACTTGATCGCCGGGCGGCCCTTCGACTTGTCCAGCGTCGCCCACACCACGATGTGCGTGGCCCGCGAGCCGGCGGTGACGAAGATCTTCTCGCCGTTGATCACGTACTCGTCGCCGTCCAGCTTGGCGGTGGTGGACACCGCCGCGGAATCGGACCCGAATCCTGGTTCGGTGATCGCCATCGCCGCCCAGACCTTGCCCAGCCGCTGCAACTGTTCGTCGCTGGCCACGGCAGAGACCGCCGCGTTGCCCAGGCCCTGGTAGGGAATCGACAGCAGCATCGCCGCATCGCCCCAGCTCGCCTCGAGGGCCTGCAGCGCCGCCGCCATGTTGGCGCCGTTGCGGTTCTCTTCCGAGCTTTCGCTGGCCTTAAGCCCGCCGGCTCCGGCCATGTCCAAGGTGTTCGATTCGGCGGCGCCGGCGAACAACTCGGCCAGCGTGTCGAGCTCGACCGGATAGGCGTGTTCTTTGACGTCGTACTTGCGGGCGATCGGCCGCATCATCTCCGCAGCGCCTTGGTGTGCCTTGTCGATCACCGCGTGCATCTTGCGGGGCAGTTCCAAATTGATTGCCATGATTGGTCTTTCGGTTGCGAACGGAATAACGACTTAGATGACGACAACACCCTCGGCCACGCCGATGGCCCGCAAATCGCGGTACCAGCGCTCGACCGGGTGTTCCTTGGTGTAGCCGTGGCCGCCGAGCAGTTGCACGCCGTCCAGGCCGATCTGCATGCCCTTGTCGGCGCCGAGCCGCTTGGCCAGTGCCGCTTCGCGGGTGAACGGGAGCCCCTGCTCGGCGCGGGCGGCGCCACGCCAGGTGATCAACCGCAGCCCGTCGAGTTCGATGGCGATGTTGGCGCACATGAACGCAACTGACTGCCGGTGCGCGATCGGCTCGCCGAAGGCTTCGCGTTCCTTCACATAGGGGATCACGTAGTCGAGCACCGCGTGCGACGTCCCGACCGCCAACGCCGCCCAGCCCAGCCGGGACAGTGCGATGGCCTCGGAGTAATCGTCGTCGCTGGCCTCGGCTTCACCCAGCCGCGCGCTCACCGGAACCGACACGTTGTCGAGTTCCACCCGGCCAAGCGCGGCAGCGCGGATCCCCATGCTCGGGTCGGGTTTCACCGTCAGGCCGTGGGTCGACGACTCAACGATGAACAAGGCGGGCTTGCCGTTGAGTTGCGCTGCGACCACGAACAATTCGGCGNCGGCGGCGGCCGGGACCAATGACTTGACTCCGTCGAGCCGGTAGCCGCTCGGNGTGCGCACGGCCGTGGTCNTCAGCGCGGTCGGGTCGAACAGTGGCTGCGGCTCTGCAATGGCCACGCACGCCTGCGGGACGTTGTCGCCGGCGAAGTCCTTGAGGTAGGTGGCCTGCTGGTCGGCGCTACCCCAGTGGGTGAGCGCGGCGGCAACGCCTGCCGGCGCCAGGATCGGCAGGGCCAGCCCCATGTCGCCGTAGGCCAGCGCCTCGGCGACTAGGACGTTGGTCACGCTGGAGCGGTGCTCGGCGATGCCGTCGAAATCCTCGGGCACGTTGACCGCGGTGATCCCCAACTCCGCCGCCTTGGCGAGCAGGTCCGGGGGATAGGTCGTCGCCTCGTCGGCGTCATGGGCGGCCGGACGCAAGATCTCTTCGGCGAACTGGTCGACGGTTTCGACGATCAGCTTCTGGTCGTCATCGGGCGTCAGGTCGTAGTAGTCCTTGCCGCTGGCCTTGAGCCTGGTCGGCCCGCCGCGGAGGCCCTGGACTTTCTTGAACTGACGGGTGGTGGCTCCGGCGGTGGAGAACATCGTCTTGACGCCGTAGCGCAGCGTCCGGTTGAGCGGATCGCGCAGGTTGTACTTGTCCAGGAATTCCTGGCCCACGATGGGCGTGAGCAGGCCCAGCGCCACGTCGATGCCAGTTCGCTTGTGCTTGTACTCGCCGACGGCAGTCTTCCGGCCGGCGCGCCTGGAGCGCGGCTTCGAGCCGTTCCGAGAGCCTTCTGGGGCTCCCGTGTCGGAGCCATTTGTCGGGGCGACAGTGTTTGTCATGTCAGCAGCCTCGTTCGTTGGGGCAGTGCGGATAGACTGTATCTTACTCCAGAGTAAGGTAGCGAGGTCTGTTAAGTAGTTCACAACGGCTGCCCCGCGGCCAGCCTGGTCAATACCTGGTCGTGCAGTAGTGCGTTGGTCGCAACTGCGCTGCCGCCGTGCGGCCCGGCGTTGCCGTCGAGGCTGGTGAACGTACCGCCCGCTTCGCGCACCAGGATGTCCAGCGGCGCCAGATCCCAAACCGACACCTCCGGCTCGGCGGCGATGTCGACGGCCCCTTCGGCCACCAGGCAATAGGACAGGAAGTCGCCGTAGGCGCGTACCCGCCACACCGCATCGGTCAGGTCGATGAAGCGGTCCCGCAGACCGAGCTGGGCCCAGCCGGACAGGCTGGAGAACGACAAGCTCGCCGAATCCAGTTGTGCCACTGAGGAAACCGAGAGCCGGCGAGCCGGAGCATCGCCGACCGCCGCGAAAGCGCCGGCGCCGCTGACGGCCCACCATCGGCGCTGCAGTGCGGGCGCGCTGATCACCCCGACGCGTGGCACGCCGTCGTCAAGTAACGCGATCAGGCTGGCCCACACCGGCACACCCCGCACGAAATTCTTGGTGCCGTCGATCGGGTCGATGATCCATTGGCGGCCCGCGAAAGTGGTTGACCCGCCGAACTCTTCACCGAGAACGCTGTCGGCGGCCCGGACGCGGCCGAGCGTCTCGCGTAAACCGGTTTCGACCGCGCGATCCGCGTCGCTCACCGGCGTCAGATCCGGTTTGGTGTCGACCTGCAGGTCCAGCGCCCCGAAGCGAGCCACGGTCAGCGCGTCGGCCTGGTCCGCCAGGGCCAACGCCACCGCGAGATCGTCGTGAGTCATATCATCTCCTTCGGTGGGATACCGGGCTGCTTATGGAGGGCAGTAGGGCCGCGCCGACATCCACGGGGGGGAGCGGGGCGCTGGTGTCGGTGGCAACCGTTAATTTGCAGTCATGTCGCGGTTCCGATTGTTGCCGACGCCTGTTCAGCAGGTGGGTTTGTTGGAGCATTGCCGACAGGCGCGGTTCGTGTGGAACCTCGCGGTGGAGCAGCAGCACTTNTGCCAGCCAGGACGCCACGCCCCTGGATACAACGAGCAGGCGGCGCAGTTGACCGAGATCCGCGCCGAATACGAGTGGCTGGCGGCCGGGTCGCAGACGGTGCAGCAGCAGGCACTGAGGGATTTCACCCAGGCCATGCGAAATTTCTTCGCCGGCACCCATCGTCGCCCGTCGTGGCGCAAGGCCGGTGTAAATGAGGGCTTTCGGCAGGTCGGGATGAGGCCGAACCATGTCAGAAACCTCAATAGGCGTTACGGACGGGTGTGGGTGCCCAAGGTCGGTTGGGTCCGATTCCGCTGGAGCCGGGCGGTGCCCGCGGGCGTCAAGTCTTATCGCATCACTCGTGATCGGGCAGGTCGCTGGCATGTTGCGTTTGCGCACATCCCTGACTCGATCGCCGGTCCATGCAACGGCGCCGTGGTCGGCGTCGATCGCGGCGTGGCGGTGTCGGCGGCGCTGTCTACCGGAGAGCTGCTGCACGCCCCTGGCCTCACCCGCGGTGAGTGGATCCGGCTGCGGCGGTTGCAGCAACGCCTTGCGCGCGCTGAACGCGGCTCGAACCGTCGAGCGCGGACGAAGTTGGCTATCGCCAGACTCAAAGCGCGCGAAGCGGACCGACGCGGAGATTGGGTGGAAAAGACCACAACGGATCTTGCACGCCGGTTCGACACGATTCGGCTGGAGAAACTCGACGTTCGGGCGATGACGCGCTCCGCGCGCGGCAATCTTGATAATCCAGGTGTTCGGGTCGCGCAGAAGCGGGGCCTCAATCGCGCAATCGCTCGGCAGGGATGGGGCCAGTTGGTTGCGCGGCTCAACCAAAAGGCCTCGGGACGCATCGAACTCGTCTCGGCCGCGTACACATCGCAACGGTGCTCTGTCTGTGGGCATGCGGCACCCGAAAACCGCAAGAGCCAAGCGGTCTTCGCGTGCGTCGCCTGCGGTGCGGGGCCCTTCAACGCCGATGTCAACGCTGCCCGTAACGTCGCCGCTGGACGGGCGGTGCCAGCACAGGGAGACGTCGCCGTGAGGCGGTCTGTGAACTGTGAACCTCAACTCAGCTTTCCTGCTTCCTAGAGGTAGGGCTGGGTTGGAATCCCGGGACTCCCGTCCCGGGAGGACGTCAA
>JGI12627J18819_10000425_pt1 | contig 13886 bp, 10 predicted proteins | sample TexAe_OM1H0_M2_FD_18819 | JGI IMG/M metagenome (IMG submission 18819)
CCGCCTCCCGCCGCGGGATTCACCACCACCACGAACGTGTCGTTCACAATTGGACGATGGCCGCGCGATCGGTAGTTTTGCCGATTTCCTCGGCCAGGGTCGCACGCTTGATTTTTAGAGAAGCGGTACGAGGAAAGTCTTTGGCCCAGAGCAGGTATCCGCCCACCCGTTTAAAGTCAGCCAGTTTTCGGTTTCTTGTCGTCAGATCGTCGAGCAGCGCAGCATCCAGTTGCTGGTTGGTTTCGAGTCGCAGAACAAGGAACAGTAATTCGTTTCCCAGTTGCTTCACCGGCCACACATAATTTGCCGCGAAGATGCAGTACTCCTTCACCAGCAAGCCATCGAACACCGTCTCAATGTCCTCGGGATAAATATTCTTGCCGCCCTCGGTCACGATCATGTTCTTCTTGCGGCCAAACAGCTGCAGGTGGCCGCTGAAGTCGAAGCGCCCCAGATCGCCGGTGAGGAGCCAACCATCCACGATCGTTTCCGCGGTCAACTCCGGATCGTCGAGATAATGCGACATCACGGTCTTGCTGTGGACCGCCACTTCACCTATGCCTTCTGAGTCGGGACTCAGCACGCGCAGCTCCACACCCGGCAGTGGACGCCCAACAGTATCCGCGCGGAATGGTTTGAAATCGTTCAGCGTGAGAGCTGTGCCCGCTTCCGTGAGCCCGTATCCATTGGCCACTGGGATTCCGAGATCGTAGAAGAACTGCAGCGTGGCAGGCTCGACGAAAGCTCCTCCCGTAAATAGCGCCAGCAATTGGCCCCCGAAAGCCTTGTGCACTTGTCCCAGCAGCCGCTGGCTCAGCTTCACGTTGGGACGCCGGCGCGTCAGCAGCTTGTTCAGCGCGATCATGCGATCCAGCATGAAGCGTTTGGCGCGTGGCAACTCATCAAACTTGGCCCGCAGTCCCCGCTCCAGATTCTTCAGCACCATTGGCACCAGGCTCATGTAGCTGATGCGATAGCGCACGAATGCGTCGCGCACATACTCCGGCCTCAGTGTGCGCAAATGCACCACGCAGGCTCCGCAAATGAACGGCCCGATGAAGCCCACCATGAAATCAATGGCGTGATTTGTAGGCAGGATGCTCAGGTAGCGCACGCCCGGCCAGAATGGATACCAGGCCGTGAGCGACGTACATTGCTCCAGATAATTCTCGTGCGTAAGCACGCATCCCTTTGGTCGTCCTCCCGTGCCGGACGAATATACGATGCAGGCCACATCTTCCCGCTGGCGCTCGATGAAGATAGGATCGCCTTTGCGGTGAAAATCCTCCCAGCGATAAGCGCCGCCAAGATCGGCCCGCAGCGGAGCCTCCGTCACCAGCACCGTCTTCACCGTATGCTTCTTGAACTCCGGCGACTGCATGATGGCCCGCCAGAGGTAGTACTCCACGATCAGGAATTTTGCCTTGCAGTGCCCCAGCAACTGGAGATGTTCGCCCGGAGTCAACTTGAAATCTAGCGGAACCAGCACCCCACCGCAGAAAAAAATGGCATACGCCGACACCAGCCACTTGGACTGGTTGCTCATGATGATGGCTGCGCGATCGCCTTCCCGAAAATCGGCGTCCTGCAGCGCGCGCGTGAGCGGACGGGCCAGCTCCTTGAAATCGGAGTAGGTAAGCCGCGTCTTCTCCTTGTCGCGATCGGCCTCGATCAGACAAGTCTCGTTCGGCCAATGCTCAAGCGCATCGCGCAGGGCGGCCCCTAAAGACGGATATTGGCGCAGGTCCAGCATCAACAGGCTATCTCATCACACAGGAAGGAACCGCAAGCAGTAAACGGCTGTTGATCAAGTCATTCCCTTCCGGCCGGCATCTTACAACCTCGCCTGAATCCGGCTGGCGAGCGTTCGGAAATCTGTAACGCCCTGTAATTCGTAGTCGGGCATCTCGACACGAAAATGATTCTCCAGTCGCGTGAGCAGATCGAGCGCCTGCAGGCTGTCGATGTTCAGGGTCTTGAAGAAGTCCTCGTCAGGCTTCAGCTTCTCGCGCGGTACCTTGAAGTGTTGCGCGGCCAGATTCAGAATTTCATTCAATGTTTGATCTTCCGTAGTCATCCCTTTTGCCCTTTGGATAAAACCGTGGTCTACCTCATTCAAGGCAGGTACGGCTGCAATTCCGTGCTTTCCACGAATTTCCGCAGCCCGGCTTCGACTGCAGGTTCTACGAACAACTGGCAGAACAGATCGATCTCCTGCTTCAACTCATGGTGGGGGATCGGCTTGATGAATCTCTTGGCGGCGATTGCCGTTCTCCTGTCGAATTTGCCGAGTTGTAGTGCCATGGCGCGAGCCGCTCGGAGCGCCTCGCCTTCACCCACGACTTGGCTCACCAGCCCTACCGCATGTGCCCGAGTAGCATTGAAGCTCCGCCCCGTCAGCAGCAAGTCGCGAACCACGCCATTGCCCAGATCGCGCTTCAGACGCGGGATTCCGCCGAAGCCGGGGATCAATCCCAGGCGCAGCTCCGGAAAGCAGAAGCGCGCCATCTTGTCGGCGATAATGAGATCGCATACCAGCGCCAGCTCGAATCCTCCGCCGAAAGTCACGCCATGCACGGCCGCGATCGTGGTCAAGGGCGCCGCGTCAATCGTGTTCAGCACCCGGTGAATGCGTTCCAGAAAGTCACGGACTCCGGCCACGGCTCGCGCTTTCTCCATCTCGTGCGAGCGATGGTACAGTTCCCGCAGATCCGCGCCCGCACAGAAACCGGCCTTCACCGTACTGTGGATGATGAGCGCGTGTGCCTGCCGCGCCATGTTATCGAGTGCGTCGGCGAACTTCTCGAGCTCCTCCAGAGCCAGCGAACCGATCTCGTTACAAGGCTCGCGGTGTAGCGCCAGCTCGATGACCCCGGCCGAAATCTCCCACGAAAGCGCGTTGCCGCGGAATTGGTCCATCGGAATTCGCCTGCCCCTACACCGCAACCTTTACGCGATACATTTCGTCGATCTCGTTGCCCAGATCCCGCGCAATCAGGTCGCGCTTGAGCTTTCCATTCGCCGTCAGCAGCCCGTTTTCAATCGTGAACGCCTCCGGGCGGATGTGAAACGCGCGCACCTGCTTGTAATGTGGGAACTGTGGATTCACCGCATCGATGGCAGCCTGCGCTTTTTCGCGCGAGACGTTGCCCGTGATGATCGCGGATAAATAACCTTTTCCGTTTCCCACCAGCACCACTTGCGCCGCGCCCGGCAACTGCTGCTGAATCTTCTCCTCGATGGGCTCCGGCGCAATGTTGTGTCCCGAACCAAGAATGATCAGGTTCTTGATGCGCCCCACGACACGCCAGTTGCCCCTCGCATCCACCTCGCCCTGGTCGCCGGTATGAAACCAGCCGTCCCGCAACGTTTTCGCGGTTTCTTCACGACGATTCCAGTAACCCGGAAAAATATTCGGCCCTCGCACAAGAATCTCGTCGTTCTCTCCCAGCTTCATCTCGATCCCGCGAATTGCCGGTCCGACCCGCCCAGCTTGGTAGTGATTTGGATCGTCGAGGGTGCAGATCGCCGTCGTCTCGGTCAACCCGTAGCTCTGCAGGACCGGAATACCCAGCATCATGAAGAAGAGTTGCGTCTCGATTGCGAGTGGCGCGGACCCGCAAATCAAGGCCCGCAGATTCCGCCCGATCATCTTCTTGCGGATGGTCGGGAAAATTGCCGTGTTGGCGAGCGACAGCCAGACTCGATCGAATACTCGCGACTTGCCTTCCTGCTGCCTGATCCACGCGGCTTTCGCCCGGCTGTAAATTCCCTGCACGAAACCGCCCGCCTGCCACAGCTGCTCATCGACAGCCCGGCGCATGCGCTCGAGCAGGGCCGGAACGTTGAGAAAATAATCCGGCGCCACGGTCCTCATATCCTGAGCGATCTTGCTCAGATCGGTGTTCAGCGTAATCTGACTTCCGCGCAACAGCGAAGTCAGCAACAGCATCCACGACCCGGCGAACACGAAAGGCAAATAATGAAACACGCGGTCCGCTTGCCGGCTGCCCTGCATCAGGAGATCAAGCCGTCCGTTTATGCACTTCAGCATGTGCGCAATGTTTCCCGCATTCAGCACCACGCCCTTGGCTTCGCCCGAAGTTCCCGAAGTGTAGATGATCGTGACCGCATCGGCGTCCGCGACTAACGGCCTCGGCTCCGAGCCGGGCGAAACGGCAAAGATTTCCTCGAACAGATGTTGCCGGGGCGCACTCGGCCACTCGTGGATAAGCGCGTCGCGCAAGGGCGCATCCCCGCAGCAAACCAAAGCCGGAGAGCAGTCCTTCATCATGGCGGCAAGTTCCGCGGGAGCCTGCCGGGCGTACAAGGGCACAACAATCAACCCTTCGGCCATCGCCGCCAGGTCGGTTGCGACCCAACGCATTCCGTTGTTCGCGTAGAGACCGCAGCGTTCACCCTTGCTCAGACCCTGCGCCCGCAGAAACGCGCGCGCCCGCTGGATCTGTTCCAGCAGGTCCTTGCCCGTGAACGAACTCATCCGGCCGTCACGGATCTCCTCGAGCACCACCTGATCAGCGCGTGCCTCCAGGCTCGCGAAAATGTCATCAAGAAAACTCATTCTGGATTTTTTCCAACCTGCCCGAACCTGAACTCAGCTCGCCACCGACGTCTTGCGAGTCTCTGCCGACTCGAACTCCTCCACGAGTTCGTGCAATCCTGCATACATGGGCGGCAAATAATCTTCCCAGCTCCATGTCCCGGTGCGCGTGGGAAAGTCGGGATAACGCCGTTGCACTTCTTCCTCGAAATGCACGCCCATCCTTGCCATCAGCTTCAGGTTCCTGACCACGGTCTTCCCAATCGCAGCTGCCACCGCTTCACCGTCGCTATAGAGCCGCTCCAGCGCTGCCAGCAGACGCTCCTCGAGATCGTCATCGTCCACGTTCATTAGCAGATCCGGGTGTCCACGTTCCCGCATCAGGTTCCGGATGCGCTCATCCATCGTGATACCGGCGGACGGAACGAGTCCGGGCATGGAAGTGACAATTCCGTGATAGCGCGAGGAGGCCATCATGTGGCAGGCGCGCAGAATGCTGACCACCTGGTACATGTTGTAATCCTCGGAGCTGAGCACCGGCACTCCGCCGAGTTTTTCCGCAATCCTGCGTGCCGGCCTCTCGTCCAGCCGCTCGGTTGCAACCATCACCACAAACACGTTCCGCCGCTGACGAAACGCCGCTACCGCATTTGCGATCCCGGTGAGATACCGCTCGTAGGCGCGGTCGGCTTCCGGTCCCGAATTGTGGAAGTACACGGAGCGGTAGTGACTGTCCTTGTAGGCTCCAGTTACTTTGCAGGCCACCAATTTTCCGACCGAAGCCTTCACCGGCCACTCAAATGGATTAATCGGGCATACCACCAGTACACGAGTTCTTTCATCCCAGCCAACCTCGCGCAGCACGCTCTGTCCGTATTCCGCGGGCAATGGCTCGAACGTCCATGCCGTGTCGGTTCCCAGCTCGGTTGGCACCCCGAGTTCCCGCAGGATCGTGCGTGACTCCTCATTGCGCGTAATGATGAGCGATTCCTTGCAGAAGCGCGCGCACATCTTCGCTACAAATGGATCCATATGTCCGGCTTCCGCGCCATATCCGACAGACAGCTTGTTTTGCGCGGCCGCGATGCCCAAAGATCCGATCATCATCGTGGTCAGCGCGTTGGCGAACTTGCTTTTGAACATCGAGCCTTCGCACGCCACCACGCCGTGATGTTTCGGCACTTCACTCGCTAGGAATGGCGGGAAAATCTGCGGCAGCAGAACCTGCTTCGTGTCCTTGAAGTATCCAGCGGAGCGTTCGAAACTTTGCGTCATCACGCTGAATTCGACCTTGTCGGCTCCCAGAATGTGACGCAACTGTCGCAACATCTCTTCCACCCGCACATCCGATCCCATATTGCGCGTCCCGTTATATCCGGCAAACAGAACCTTGAGTTTCTCCCCTGGCTGCCAGCTATTGCCGCTGCCCATCATCCATGCAATGCGCTTCAATTCGATGATGCTGCTGACCCAGGACTCCAGGACAACGTCCATCATGCGGCGGACCCTCCCGCGGTGGCTGCAGGCCAGGGCTTGTAAGGATAGGTGAAGTTACTTTCGCGACTGAACTTGAGCAGATCGTAGCTGTACTTCGAAAACGGAACCGGCTTGCGACCCAACTCCGAAGTCACCCGGGTGTTATCGAAAACTGTGTTCCACACCAGGTACGGCATAAACACTTTCATTAAAGAAGCGCCGTATGCCATTGACCCCTTGCGGTTTGCCAAACCATTCACTGCGCCTGAAAAAGGTTTTTCCAGAAAGGGCAGAAAAATTGGCCGGCGCGTTTGTTGGGCGGACGCGAGTGCGGTGGTCAGTTCGCGAAAGGTCTGCGAATCCCGCCCGGACGACAGGTGATACGTGTCGTACCGCGGCTCGGCCTTCTGGTGCAGCGTGGCAATCGCATCGGCCACAAAATCCACATTCACGATGTCGATCCGGTCGTCGGGCCGAAACGGCAGCGCCTTCAGGCCCGCCAGGAATACGAACGCTTTCACCATGTCAAACTGGGTCGTCTCCCCGTAGCGGCTGTCGCCCAGAACTATGCTCGGACGGAAAATCGTGATCTGGACATCGGGCAGCAGTTCGCGAACCATGTGCTCGCAGAATTTCTTGGTGCGCGCGTACGGATCGTAGTCGGAGCGCTCCCAGTCAATCGAACGGTCCTCGCTGACGATCTCATTGGCGCGCTTCCCCGCTACGGCCACGGTGCTGACGTTGCTGAACCTTCGCAGCCCGTGGTAGTAATGCGACCTCCGCGCCAGCTGCAACACTTCGAGCGTGCCGCGCAGGTTCACATTCAGGCAGTTCTTTTCTGATCTACGATTGAGTGAAGCCGCACAATGGATTACGGAGTCCGTAGTATGAATGAGCCGGTCGTAGTCATCGCGGTTCAAGCCAAACTGCGGAGCCGTCAGGTCGCCGGGAAAAATGCGCACTCGCGTCTGCAGGTACTCGTAGAACTTTGGAAACTCCAGGTGCAGCTGCATCGCACTCCAAAGCCGCACTGCCGCTTCTTGCGCGTCCTTGCCCCGAATCAGCAGATTCAGGCTGGCGCCATGAGTGTCCAGCAGGTTGGCGGCGACGTGCGCGCCAATGTAGCCTGTTGATCCGGTCAGGAATATCGCCACGTTGCCCCGTTTGTACCCGTTTTCATGGTCTCGCCGTTTGCCGGTTCCTCCTCGCTCAACTGGAAAGGCCGCGGCGGACGCACCTCGAGCGGCCTGCCTTCAATCAGAGGATACGTCCACCGGCGCAGCGCCGGGATATGAATATCGATCCAGTACTCCCACCAGTCGAGCGAGCGCGTATCGTAACCGAACTGCTCCCGTTCTTCCGGCACCAGCGCATAGGACAGCTTTTCGATGTTATCGGCGACGAAGTCATGTTCATTGTGCAGGATGAACGGCTCGAACAACTCGATCAGCTTCCCTACTTTTTCGAGATTCCGTTCGGCGCGGGCGAGCGGAGTCTTCCTTAAGGGCAGCGGAGCCATGATCCGCTGGATCGATTTCACGATGGCCATTTGCGCCGGCGCCGACATCCGGTTGTAGCGTGTTTTCGAAACCGGGATCGCGTCCATTCGCAAACGCAGCCAGGATTCCAGCCCTTCTTGTGCGCGGTAATGTTTGCGGTGCGCCAGCGAGGTCAACTCGATCGAGCGGCCCATATCGCATGGATTCGTCACCGAAGTCGCCAGTTGGTAGACCGCGTCCTGGCGACGTTCGATCACCGCCGCCGCCACCAGAGTTATTCCCTGGCAGACAGCATCGACGGGGATAATATCGAGTCTTTTATGTTCATTCGAGGGCAGCTGCCGAAAACTCGTGCCCAGCAAGTAGGAAAGCGATGCGGAAGTATTGATCCCTTCATTCCAACCGGTAAAAGGCTTGGCAACCGAAGTCTCGACAATCGCCGGACGAACCACAGCCATCGGCAGACCGTTCCCTCTCTTCGCGATCAGAGACTCCGCCAGGCTCTTGGTCAGCGTGTAGGTATTGGGCCAGCCCAGTTCGAGGGCTCGCTTTGTACCCGCTTCCGTCAGATAGCTCCGCAGCCAGCGAATTCGTCCCTTGCGAACCTGATTCTCCAGCGCGGCGCCCCGCAGGTGCTTGGCCGCATGTTCCTTGTCTTGGGCTTGCTGCTGCAACTCACTGGTAATGTCGCTGCTCTCTGATTTCGCTTCTGCCTGATGCACGAGTTCATGAAGGGATTGCCACTCCCGCTCGGCATCGAAATCTGCGACACCGGCTGGCGTATAGTTCGGACGAAGTTTTTCGCTGACCCGGCCATCACGCGCTCCCGCTACATAACAGGTCGACAGATGAACCAGACCGCAGTGTTCCGACTGGCGCACAAACTCCACCACATTCACGGCCGCATCCACGTTGGTCATCAGCGCGTCGCGCAGATCCGGATTGAAATCCGTCAGCCCTGAGCTGTTGATGATCAGATCGAGATGGTGCCGCAGCCGCGGTGCAATCTCCGGAGCCAGTCCCAATTCCGCCTGCGTCAGGTCCCCTTCCACAACTTCGATCTTTTCCCGCAAAAAGCGCGGCAAGCTCGAACCGTGCCGCTCATACAAGGAGTCGAATACCGGCGACTCCTCGATCATCCTTTCGAATCTCTTGCTCGCGGGATTCGATTTTTGCCGCCGGATCAGCAGGTAAATGCGCCCGATCTCGGGTAGGTCGAGTAGCGTATTCGCCAGCCAAACCTTGCCGATGAAGCCCGTCACACCGACCAACATCACATGCTTGCCCGCTATCGCTGCGCGCACCGAAAGAGCCTTCTCGTTTCGGCGATGATCGAAATAGACCACCGGCCGCTCGGCTCGCTGCAACGGCCGCTCCGCCGGGATCGTTGCGGCGGCGAGGGCATCGACGCCGCCGGGCAGATTCAACCCGCGCACCAGTCGCTTCGGCTCCCGACGTCCATCCGGCCCCGCACCGGTGATTCGAGCAAACAAACCGCGCGGCCGGATCACCGGCGCAAGCAGCCGTCCCGTGGCCACTCGGTCCCGAAAATCCAGCCGGTTCGAGATTAACCAATGCACCCCCAGATGCCGCGCCAGCGGACGCATCACGTGATCGAGTCCCTGGCTCACCAGAACAATCTCCGCGCCGTCCTGCTGCAATTGCTTCAGACGAGCAACGCCGTCCGGCTTGAGGTAGGGCTTCATCTTGTATTGGAAATATTCCCCGCCCAGCACGTCCAATCGATCGCGGCTCACACCCCGCAAAACGCTGTAGACGACCCGAGTCGCGAATACCCGGTTGCTTGCGTATAGAAAAGGCCGCAGCGCCGCCATCAGGAACACCAGCCCCCGCCGCGCCATGCGAGCTCCAAACGTCTGCGCATTCCAGGTAAAGAAGGCCACTGGCTGCACCGTCGTCAGGTCGAGCAAGCTACCCTCGACGCGCCAGTACACGCGGCCGGTGGAACCGGCCCCGTCGGAATTGTGTCTAGATGAGTCCAAATTCGTAGTAAATCGGAACCGTCGCCTCTCAGACGAAGCGCTCGTCACGCCAAAGATAACTATTGTAAACAATTACGTCCAAAGGACGAAACTCCGTTTGTGTCCCCGGACCCAGTTCTATACCGGGCCTAACCCGGCATGGAGGAATGCCTGCAAACGGTATCGCGAGCACACCCGTGGGTATAGAACTTCCTCGATATGAAGCACCGCGCGACGAACAGCCATCATGGGCACGGAAAACGAGTTCCTGCTTCTTCCCCGAAAATCAAAATCGCCGGTTCCTGAGGCTTCCGAATAGAGGGACGAAGTATCAGGAACCGACGATTTTTATCTAGGCCAAATATGGAGAACAGTTTGTTTCGCTCGTTCAAACTAAGCAGCAGCTTTTTTCTGCTGTTTGTACTTCGCCCAACGAGCTCTTTGGGCAGCTGCAATCCTTCGACGTGCGGACACTGACAAAACCCGCTTGGGGCGAGTCCCGGCGCTTCGTCCGTTTTGACCCATCCCACGCAGAGCGGAAATTGCAGCTTCCACTTGATTCAACTTACTCTGTAGCGTTCGTTGCTCAGAAATCAACGACCTGACTACTTTGTCCAAGTTAGGCATGTAACCCCCTGGCGAACAATTCTAACAAATAGAATCGTGCCGCCACATATATCATTGGCAAAAATATTCAGAAGCGACTGCGGGCCAGATAACGGCGCACCCTTATACATTCGCGAAGCGGGAGAATTACTACCCGAAAATAGTGCATATATTTGCAGTACACACCTTACTGGGTTCGGAGGATGAGCCTCCAACCGGACTTTCACCTCCATTACATTGTGAAATAATCGCGCTAGGTTCACATTACCTTGAAACCTGTGGCAAACCTGGCGGCAAGAACCGGCCACCCATCCGTTCGCTCCCGTCCCCTTACTTATGCTGCACTACTGCCGGGGGCTGGTCGATACCCTCGAACGTTCAGGGGCATTCACTTTACAGGCTCCTGACAAAACCTTTTTGAGAAGCTTTCTTCTACTATGTAGCGTGGGCGCCCCAGCCTGCGTTACGCGACTGGTCAATAGCTTCTGGAGTCGCACAACAAATCACTCCTCACCAAAGTTCTTATCTTCCCGCTGTAGACGGAGGCACTGCGTGGCGAGGATCACGAATGTCTTCGAGCCGAATGAGGTGATTCCCGTTTAATCGAATCCGTTGTGCGGCTAACCTACGGCGTTTCCAACTTAACAGCCAAAGCCGGACCACACGAGGCTGTTACGAAACTCGGTTGCGATCCCGAACGGTTGGAGGAAACAGGCCTTAGCCGCGAAGCGGCGGATTCCTGAACAGCCGGGAACACAAAAGTGAAAAACTTGAGTTCTCAACGGACGGCACGAGTCTCGTAACGGCCCCCCTCTTCCGTTTTGGGCTCCCAGAGACACATTGAAAGCTATCTCATAAATCGGTCTTGAAAGGGCGCTTTGGCCGCGCCATCCAGAGCCGCATATAAAGTTGGGGCTTTAGCCCCTGGGGAGACCGGGAGATAGCTTCTGAAAGCCGGGAAGTCCCAGCGAAGTTCAGCCAAGAACTTTCCGCACCGTGGTTGTCATCTATAACCAGACCGCAAGATCAGTTTTGAGATGTCCGCCCTCAATACCGACGGTTCTCGAGCAGCACCGCTCGGCTCAGCGGTAACTCAGGAGCTTCCCTGTCCAGACCTGCCCGGAAGGGCCATTCCGCCTTGACCTTAGAATTGAGTATCAATAGAGTCCAAATAGGAACGGTCAGATGGAGTGCCTAACCAAGGCCAAACAGGTGCAAGTCATGTCGCGTTTTTGTCGGCTTCTTGGCGTTTTTGTGTTTGTAGCAGCAGGCAGCCTATGGGTGGCACGTGCTCAGGAACCTGCCGACGCTGCCGCTCCAGCACAACCGCAAGCGACAGATGCGCCTGCCGTCCAGCAGGCTCCCGATCCCGACCTTGTCACTCAGGTCCAGGAGCTTCGCGCCGAATTGGACCAACTGAAAAATCAGATGGCGCAGGTGAATTCAATCCTGGCACAGCTGCAGGCCAACCAGGCATCGACCGCGAAGGTAGCGACTCCGCCCCGCAGCAAGCGCGCTGCTCCGGCAGCCGCCAAGACCGCTGCTGCCACTCCGGCCGCTTCCGGCACGCCACCCGGCGCGGTCGAAGCCGACGAAGCGACTCCTACGACGGTGCTCGTCTTCCACGATGGACACCGCGTCGAGGCCCGCAACTACGCAATCGTCGGCCAGAGTCTTTGGATTTATACGGCAGATGATTCCAAGAAGGTGCCGCTTGCGGACCTGGACGTCGCCGCCACCAAGACGGCGAACTCGGACCGCGGCGTCGTCTTTCAGCTGCCCCCGGCAAAATAGATCTCTGCTCTGCCCCGCTTGCTGTGAATTTGTAAACGGCTGGTCCAGGGCTGCGGAAGCTTCATGACGCACGTCACGATTTCACTTCCCGAATCGCTCGGCGCACGCGCGCGATGTGTTCCTCCATCGTCTTGTCGTCCAGGTGTGCGGAGACTTTCGCGATCAAATTGGCGGCAATCATTTGCGCCTCGGTCAACGTGAGTTTCCGCTGGCGGGCGCTGAACACGCTCGATTCGTAGTGGCGAAGGGCTTCCACGAGCAGGCCTGCGGCGTAACCGACCGCTTCCGCGCTCACGCCTTCCTCAATTTCCTCAAGGCTCATGCTTCCATAGCGCAGGGCTGGCACCTCGTCGTCCGGACGTGGTTTCATCGGATTGCTCCCTTCGCTCGCGCTTACGCTTTAGATTCATTTTCTGGATGGCCTGCTTCATTCTCCGACACCCATCCATCGGACCCCTTGCATGCGGAACGCCTAATACCTACGTGTCCACTTTTCTTCGTTCCATGTGACCACCGTCACAGACTGTCCCCAGACTCCGCCAAGATGGATGCACCTCGGCCCTCCACCCGGTGTAACGCGGTTCTTATACCGATCACCCCTTATTCGGATGGCCGAGCGCTTTATTACGAGCCGTGCTTCGTCTTACCCAAATCGCGCTTGTACATCCCTTAAACGACGGGGTGCCAGCTGTGGACAGTGATCCTATCAAAATATTGATTGTGGATGACGACGAGAGGGTTCTAATCGAGCTGGAGCGCTTGCTCGAAGGCGAGGGCTACAGTACGGCTACCGCTTGGGGCGGCCGCGAGGCACTGGCGCTTTCAGAAAAATCTCGTTTCGACGTTTTGCTGGTCGATGAACATGTGGGAGACGTGGACTTCGACATCCTGCGGGAAGGCCTGGCACTCAGACAGCCCAGCGCTTTGCAGGTTCTGATGCACACGCGCAAAGGACAGCGGCCCCACCCGAATGGCGCGATCTGTAAGTGGGAACATGCCGAGGTAAAAGCAAAAATCCGCGGCGTTCTCGCCGCCTGACCTCATTCCGCGAAATCCATCTTCGGGTAACTTCGTCATCCTCCCAGTTGCACGGTCAACCACCCTCAATTCCCTGCTCGCCGCCCCACAATCCCTTTTCTGTTGCCAACCGCACATTTGAAATTGAGAATCTCCCGAATGCCTGCCGCCACGTTCTCCGACATCACCATCGCTCAGCGCAGAACTCTGCTCGCTGCCGCTCTCGGATGGATGCTCGATGCTTTCGACGCCATGCTCTACGCGTTGGTCCTGGCCCACATCATGCGCGACCTCGGCATGAGCAAAGGCGCCTCGGGATTCCTCGCCACCCTGACCCTGCTCGCTTCCGGCATCGGCGGCGTGCTCTTCGGCTTCATCGCGGACCGGATTGGCCGTAAGCGCGCTCTCATGCTCAGCATTCTCACTTATTCCCTGTGCTCGTTTGCCTCGGGCCTGGCCACATCCATCCTCATGCTCGCGATCTTCCGTTTCATCCTTGGCCTCGGCATGGGGGGAGAGTGGAACACGGGAGCCACGCTGGTCGCCGAAACCTGGCCTGCCGAACTACGCGCCAAAGCAATCTCCATCGTGCAGAGTTCCTGGGCCATCGGCTACGCGCTTGCCGCTTTGGTCGCCGGCATCGTGCTGCACTATGCCGATTGGCGCATGGTCTTCTTTGTCGGCGTCCTGCCCGCGGCCATCACTCTTTGGATTCAGAGCCGCGTCCCCGAGTCTGCCATGTGGCAGGAACACCATCGCCTTGCCCAGGAGTCCATGCAGGTCGCGAAAGCCCAGGTGGCTTACGACCACTCCAGCTTCGCGCGCATCTTCCAGCCTCCCTTTGCGCGCTACACCTTCGCGCTGCTGTTCGCCAATTTCTTCGGTATGTTTGCCTGGTGGGGACTGTTCACCTGGCTGCCGCCGTATCTATCGCTTCCGGTGAGTCAAGGC
>JGI12627J18819_10000430_pt1 | contig 13822 bp, 14 predicted proteins | sample TexAe_OM1H0_M2_FD_18819 | JGI IMG/M metagenome (IMG submission 18819)
CAGTCCGACAGTGGCAAATCCCTACCCCTTCCGGGCGGGGTCGAAGTGCGGCGACAACGCGACTTCCTGGCGTTCCGGCCCCTGCCCCGAATTTCCGCGCAAAATGTGGCGAAATCGACGGTTCCCGGTTACACCCACACCCTGAACCTTCAGACAGGTCAGGCCGACGTGCCGCTGGTGGAACATTCGTGCTGCCTGCAGTTTCGGGTGATTGACTGGCCTCCAGAAGGGCGAGAAACTAGTGCTACAGGGGCGGTCCTGGACTGTGACTCGTTGCGTTCACCCCTCGTGGTACGAAACTGGCGGCCGGGCGATACGGTGCAAGCCCTGGGCCACCAGAAGCGCCACAAATTGTCGCGACTTTTGAACGAAAAGGGTGTCAGCCGGTGGGAGAAGATTTCGTGGCCGGTCTTGACTTCCGGCGGGTCGGTTGCCTGGGCCCGCGGGTTGCCCGTGGCTGCGGATTTTGCAGCCAAGGCGTCCACGCGTAAAGGAGTCGTGATTACCGAGGTTTCCGTAGCTTAGCTATGGCGAACGTAACAACTTACTCGGCTGCTCGCATCGCGAATCGTATCAAGACGCTCGGCCGCGAGATCACGCGTGCCTGCCATGGCCGCAAATTGGATGTTGTCGTAACTATGGATCGATCTTTTGTATTCGCCGCCGACCTGATTCGCCACATTGGCGTTCCCGTCGCGCTGCATTTTGTGCGCGAAGACGTGCGGGACATCGAACTCGCCGGCCAGCCGAGGCGAGAAGTCTTTTTCGCCAGCCGTTCCACGACCGGTGGGGGTAAAGAGCAAACCGGGCTGAAGGGCCGCGACGTTTTGCTGATCGACTCGGTGCTCGACAGCGGCGTTACGCAGGATTTTCTGCTGCGGCACATTGGCGAGAGCAAACCGCGCTCTTTGCGGCTGGCGGTGCTGCTGGACAAAACCTCGGGGCGCCGCGTTGCCCTCGAGCCCGATTACTTTGCCTTCCGGACTGCATCTAACCTACTGTGGTCTGGCTACGGCTTGGCCGCGGCCAATGGCACAGGGCCAAATAGCAGGCATCTTGTGGCGGTTTCGGCTTCCAGACGCCCCGGAAGGGTGGGGCAAAGAAGGAAGAAGAAGCGCTAGACGCGCGCATAACATTTTCTTAGGATTTCGGGTTACGGGTAAATTGTGAGGTTAATGTGAACTCCAGTTCCACGGCAAAAACAATTCTTTTCTGGATCTCCATCGTCTTCCTGGGCGTGATGCTCTGGAAGCTGGTGTCCAGCAACGGCCAGGCCGCTCGGGAAGACAACCCAAGCTATAGCGAGTTCATGGCCAAGGTTGATGAAGGCGATGTGAAAGAAGTGACGCTGTACCTGTCGCCCAACAGCTACGAGCTGCAGGGTGAATACGTGCGCCCGGTCAATCGCAAATTCCATGTCACGATTCCCAAGGAAAACTCCCCCGAGATTACCAAGGCTCTTCGCGACAAGGCGGTGCAGCTTAACGTCAAGGAAGTGCGAAGCGGCGATTGGGTGCTCATCCTTCTGAATGCTCTTCCCCTGCTTTGCTCGCCGGGTTCGTCTTCTTTCTGATGCGCCAGATGCAGGCCGGAGGCAACAAGGCTCTTAGTTTCGGCAAGTCTCGCGCGCGCCTGCTTTCCGCGCAGCAGAAGAAAGCCACCTTCAAGGATGTTGCGGGCAGCGACGAAGCCAAGGAGGAGCTGCAGGAAATTATTGAGTTCCTGAAAGACCCGCAGAAATTCCAGAAACTGGGCGGACGCATTCCGAAGGGAGTGCTCCTCGTCGGACCTCCAGGCACGGGCAAAACACTTCTGGCGCGCGCAATCGCGGGCGAGGCCAATGTGCCGTTTTTCTCGATTTCTGGATCGGACTTCGTGGAAATGTTTGTCGGAGTCGGCGCCAGCCGCGTGCGCGACCTGTTCGAACAGGGCAAGAAGAACGCGCCGTGCATTATCTTCATTGACGAAATTGACGCAGTGGGCCGTCATCGCGGCGCCGGGCTCGGCGGTGGTCACGACGAGCGCGAGCAAACGCTGAATGCGCTGCTGGTTGAAATGGACGGGTTCGAATCGAACGAAGGCGTCATCCTGATTGCGGCGACCAACCGGCCCGATGTGCTCGATCCGGCGCTGCTTCGTCCCGGACGCTTTGATCGCCGCGTGGTGGTGGCGCGCCCCGATGTGAAGGGCCGCGAAGAGATCCTGCGGGTCCACACGCGCAAGGTTCCTCTTTCGGATGACGTCGAACTTTCGATTATTGCGCGAGGCACTCCCGGATTTTCCGGCGCCGATCTCGCCAACCTGGTGAATGAGGCGGCGCTGTGGGCTGCGCGGCAGAATCGCAAATTCGTCACCATGGCGGACTTCGAAATGTCCAAGGACAAGGTGCTCATGGGCGTCGAGCGCAAGTCCATGATATTGTCCGACGAGGAAAAGAAGAACACCGCGTATCACGAAGCCGGCCATGCCCTGATTGCTGCGATGACGCCGGGCGCCGACCCCGTTCACAAGGTCACCATCATTCCGCGCGGAATGGCGCTTGGTCTCACGATGCAGCTTCCGGAAGCGGATAAGCATACCTATACGAAGGAATATCTCGAAGGCATGCTCGCCGTTCTTATGGGTGGCCGCACCGCCGAGGAAATCTTCCTGGGCCACATCACCACGGGCGCGGGCAACGACATCGAGCGCGCCACGGACATTGCCCGCAATATGGTGTGCGAATGGGGCATGAGCAATCTGGGCCCGCTGGCCTACGGCAAGAAGGAAGAAGCCATCTTCCTCGGACGCGAAATCGCCCAGCACCGGGACTTCAGCGAAGACACCGCCGTCCAGATCGACAAGGAAGTAAAGCGCATTGTGAACGAAGCCTACGAAAAGGCGCAGCGCATCGTGCAAGCGAATCGCGACACGCTGGACCGTATCGCGCAGGCTTTGCTCGTGCGCGAAGTCATCGACGCCAACGAAGTGAAAATGCTGATGGAAGGCAAGCCGCTTCCCGAGAAGCCGCGAACACCTCCCACGACGCCTCCGCAAGCAGCGCCAGGGACGGATCCGAAGGTGGTGCGGCCCGAGCTTCGGCCCGCACCGGGTTTCACGCGCGATTCGCCGGCAAAAGCCTGAGCGCGAATGTTCAGACGGCCGTTCTTAGGGGCACGAGCAATCGTGCCCTATTTTTTTCGTTGGGGAGGAGTAGAATAAGCGCCATGGGACTGAAAGACGGCGAAAACCTGAACGTGACTTGCCCCTGCTGTCAGGCCAAGCTGGTGATCGATCCGATCTTCGGCGCGGTCCTTTCACATACCGCGCCGGTAAAGCCCGGACCGGACGTCGATCTTACGAAGGCTTCCAGCATCCTCGAGGAGCAGAAAAAGCAGCGCGAAGACAAATTCGCGGACTCCTTCTTCCAGGAGACCCACAAGGAAGACATACTGGCCAAGAAATTCGAAGAAGCCATGAAAAAGGCCAAGGATGCGCCCGCGGGCAAGCCGGTCCGCGACATCGATCTGGACTGATCAACCAAATAATCTGATGTCACCCTGAGCCGGCCTGCGCCCGCAGACCCGGCGAAGGATCTCCGCTACCACCAAATCGACGGAGAACCGCGAACTCCATAAGCCTGAAGGTCTCGTTTCGCTACTGACTTTGCGCCTCGGCTGCGTTAAGTTGAACCCGTGTTCTCGAGGACGCTCTTGGCAACCAATGTGCTTTCCTGGAAACAGTCGGTCTGGCCCAGGGCCCGATATTTTCTCGAGGTCCAGCAGCGAATCGTGTTCGCCGGCGTGCTCATCTCCGCGCTGTTTGCGGTCTTGAACCCCCATGCGCCACTGCTTTTTATGGCCGTTTGTATCCTGACGATTGGCAACTTGATGTATGTCCTGCAAACGTTGTCGGGCCGTTTGTACGGGAATCGCCCGTTTCCATGGAACTGGGTTTTGTATCTTCCGGTCCTCGCGGCGGGGAGCTTCGCGAGCGCACTCGCGACGGTTGGTATTTTGCGCTGGATGAGACCGGACATAGGGCCCTATTGGCGGCTGTTCCCCGAGAGTTGGGAGATCGTGATGGTTGTCTGCATGGGCGCGGGCATTGTCAGCTTCGCCGTAACGCAGGTTCAGAGAAAACTCAGCGAGAAGAATAAAGTCCTTGAACAGGCAGTGGAGCGCAGCACCATTGCTCTCCACCAGCAGCGGCAGGAACTCAGTCGCGCGCTCGAAATCCAAAAGGATTTGCTGCCGAAAGAGCTCCCGCAACTGCCCGGCATCGAATTGGCTGGGGCCTGGCAACTCGCCCGCGCCGTTGGGGGCGACTATTTCGACGTGATTTTGCTAGACGATCGCCGTCTGGGCATCTGCGTCGGCGACGTGTCGGGCAAAGGCCTCACGGCGGCGTTGTTGATAGCCAATCTGCAGGCTGCATTTCGCGCTTACGCGATGCCAGACGCTATTCCCTCGGCCGTTTGCGCCAAACTCAATGCGTTCGCCTGCGGGAACGTGGCTCCGGGCAAATTCATCACATTTTTCTATGGCATCTTTGATACGCAGCGCCACACGTTGATTTATGAAAATGCCGGCCACTGCCCTGGGCTGCTGCTGAGGGCGTCGGGACAGGCCGAACCGTTGCAGGGTCAGGGGGGCGTCCTGGGGGTCATGCCAGAGTGGATCTACGCGGATTCCACGGTGCAACTGGCTCCGGGCGATCGGCTGCTTTTTTATACGGACGGCGTGAGCGAAGCCGAGAACGGAGCAGCCGAAGAATTCGGCTACAAACGAATTGTTGCCGCAGCAGGCCAGGCTCCCGGTTCGGCCGCGGAATGAAAGCGCCGCGTGATGGATGAAGTCGCCAGGTTTTGCGCCGGGGAATTCCGCGACGATGTGACGCTGCTTGTCGCGGCGGTGCGCTGAAAATTTCTTCTCCCAGGCTAAACTGCTAACCTTTGATGGTTCGACGCAAAAGATTCCGGCTAACGCTTCCCTCGCGCGTGCTCGTGCTTGGGGAACGCACGCTCGTCATGGGCGTCCTGAATGTCACGCCCGACAGCTTTTCGGACGGAGGGCGATACTTCAGCGTGAAGAGCGCTGTCGAAGCCGCGCTTGCGATGCAGCGTGCCGGCGCGGACATCCTCGACATCGGCGCGGAATCGACGCGGCCCGGTTCCTCCGGCACTTCCGCCGAAGAGGAGGTGGCAAGGCTGCTACCGGTCCTGCAGGCGCTTCGCGGCCGACTGAAAATTCCGGTGTCGGTGGATACACGCAAAGCCAGCGTCGCCAAACTTGCCATTGGAGCCGGCGCCGAGCTTCTGAACGATGTTTCCGGGTTGAAGCACGATCCCGGACTTGCCGAGGTTGCTGCCCGGCATCGTGTGCCGCTCGTCCTGATGCACATGCGAGGAACTCCGGGCACGATGCAAAAGCTGCCGTTCGCCAAAGATGCTTTGCGTGATGTCATCGGGGGGCTCGGCCAATCCATCGCCATCGCCCGGCGTGCCGGCGTCGCCAAATCGCAACTCATTCTTGATCCGGGGATCGGCTTCGGCAAATCGTACGCCCAGAATTATGAGCTGATCGCGAAATTGCCCGCACTCGCCAAGCTCGGCTATCCGCTGCTTGTCGGAACTTCACGCAAAGGGTTTTTGGGAGCCACGCTGGCACGCCACGGGAAGCCCGCCCCTCCCGGCCAGAGGATCTGGGGCACGGCGGCCACGGTTACGGCAAGTATCCTGAACGGGGCGCACATCGTGCGCGTCCACGATGTCGGCGAAATGCTGCAGGTCGCGCGCGTCTGCGATGCGCTCTTGTCCTCTTTGTAGTACCTGCCGATGCCCGAGGTGCGCGGTGTTCCAGTTCCCTGCGCTATAATCTGGCGGCAATCAAATCAATCTGTCCAAGGGACTTTTCGAATGTTGAAGCGTCTTCACTATTTCGCCCCGTTGTTTCTATGCCTCGTTGCTTCCTCCCTTTTCGCGCAACTCCCTCCGGTCACAACCGACCCGCTTCACCCGGCGGGGGCCATCCAGGGAGCAGCGGGCTGCTCGACCACTGAGGCTTCGGCCTGCGCGCAGGCCGCGGCGAAAATCACTCCGATCGTGATGGGTGAATCGCCACTGGAAGAAAATCTGCGCAAATTGACGGACGATATCGGTGGGCGTGTCAGCGGCTCTCCAGAAATGGCCAAAGCCGTTGACTGGGCGGTCGCCGCGTTTCGGGCCGCGGGCGTTGACGTTCACACCGAAAAATTCATGCTGCCGACGTATTGGAGCGAAGGAGCAACCCGCCTGGAGGTTCTTGGCCCGGTGACCTTCCCGGTCTCGCTGGTTTCGGAGGGGCTCTCCCCCGCGACCCCGCCGGCAGGCCTCGAGGCCGCTTTGGTCGACATGGGCTACGGCACTTCGAGTGATTTTGCCGCCGCTGGCGCGTCCGTGAGGGGCGCCATCCTGCTCGTTCACAGCGACATCGGCAGCACCTGGGCCGATCTTTTTGACGAGTACCTGCGCCCGCCGGAAATCATCGCTCAGGCGGTGAAGGGAGGCGCAGCGGCGATTCTGTGGACGGGGGCAAGAGAGCACAAATTGCTCTATCGCCACACCAATTCTTCCGACGGCAAGCCCGACAAGCTTCCTCAAGCGGTGGTTGCGCGTGAGGACGCGCTGCGCCTGGCACGCGTGGCCGCCGCGTATCCCGGGAAACTCCGCGTGCGGCTAACGATGCCGAATAAAATCTCTGGTCCGGTGGAGCAGGCCAATGTTGTCGGAGAAATTCGGGGGTACGAAAAGCCGGATGAGATCGTAGTGCTTGGCGCGCATCTCGATTCCTGGGAACTGGGCACCGGCGCGCTCGATAATGGCTGCAACGCCGCGATGGTCATCGAAGCCGCGCACGCCATTAAGGCCAGCGGGCTGCTCCCTCGCCGCACGATCCGCTTCATCCTTTTCTCGGGAGAAGAGCAGGGCACGCTCGGCTCCTACGCCTACGTGCATGAGCACCGCGCCGAAATGGACAAGTACCGCGGCATGGTCGTGTTTGATACCGGCATTGGCCGTGTCTCGGGCTACTCCCTTGGTGGGCGCCGCGACATTGATCCCGCGATTCGCGAAATACTAAAACCTTTTGCCGGCTGGTACGTGGATAGCCTCACCTACGACGCGACGTTTGGCACGGACAACTTCGATTTTCTGCTCGAAGGCGTTCCCACGCTCATGGCCAATCAGGAAATTGCCAACTACCTCGAGAACTACCACGCAGCTTCGGACACGTTCGATAAAGTCGATATCCGTGAGCTTAAGCTGAACACAGTTCTCGCCGCTGTTACGGCGTGGGGAATTGCCGATCGTGTCGAGCCCATTGGCAAACGCCAATCGCGCGCCGAGATCGAAGCCTTGATGAAAGAAACCGGGCTCGACCAGCAGCTCAAGACGCTCGGCATGTGGAACGAGTGGCAATCCGGCGCCCGCGGCCGGGAACCGTAGCCTCAAACGCGGTTGCCGGAAAAGTGCATAGCGATACATAGGCCAGCGGACTGGGCGGCAACGTCTTCGACTCGTCCATTTCGCTGGTGATCCTGTAGGTATGCCAACACTGGTGGAGTCCGCGCACAGTATCGTGTGACTTAGGTTGAGTATTTCCGGTGGTGAACTCTTTGCGCTCCAGCGGTTGCGCGGTTTCTTTTCTTCGATGGCCCTCACGCTATACTGAAGGTGTGACGCAAATTTCCAAGTCCGTGGCCCCGGATGCTGCCTCTGGCGAGCGCAAAATCCTCGCGCTGGACTATGGGCGCACGAAAATCGGGCTGGCCCTGGCAGACTCCGAAGCCCGCCTCGCCGAACCCCACGACACGCTTGAGCGCGTCAATCGCAATGAAGACATGCGCCGCTTGCGCGAATTTGTGCGCGACCACCGCGTTCAGCAGATTGTCGTGGGCCTCCCCCTTCGGCTGGATGGCACCCGGGGCGAGATGGCCGAAGAAGCCACCCGTTTCGCGCAGCGATTGCGCAAACAGATGGGCGTCCCGGTCGAACTGGTCGATGAGCGGCTGACGAGCTGGGAGGCCGAACGCCTGCTCGAAGAAGAGCTTGGCCGGCGCATCACGCACCACAAAATTCACCAAGGACGCAAAAAAGGCACTCGTGCCTCTGACGGCAAATATACTGTCGACGCAGTTGCCGCGATGGTGATTTTGCGGGAATATCTGGCTCGCACCTCCATCGCCAAGGAGCGTACCTAGTTTGCGCGTTTTTCTCATAATCGCCGCTATCGTCGTTCTCGCCGCCGGTGCAGCCGCTGGCTATCTCTGGTACTCCATGCAAAAGCCGTTCGGCCATATTCCTCCCCCGGGCGTGTTCGTCGAAATCCCACGCGGCGCCTCGCAACGCACCGCCGCGCGCATTCTCGCGAAGGACGGCGTCATTCGCAGCGCCATGGCCTTCGAACTGTACGCCCGGCGTCGTCCCAAGCGGCCGGTGCAGGCCGGGGAATACTTTTTCGATCATCCGCTGGCCGGCAAAGAAGTGTTCTGGAAACTCGCCAAGGGCGAAGTCTACGAGCAGCTTTTCACCGTGCGCGAGGGCGACACCATCTTCGATATCGCGAACAATCTGGAATCCGCGAATTACATGAAAGCCAGGGAATTCCTGAACGCAGCCACGGATGCGGCGCAAATCCAAGACATCGCTCCAGGCGCGAAGACCCTGGAGGGATTTCTCTTTCCCGCCACCTACAATCTGCCGCACCACTTCACTGCCGCGGATCTGACCAACGTGATGGTCCGCAAGTTCCGCGACGCCCTCGAGCAGATTGCCCCCGATCGCCTCGAGCCGCTGACGCCCGGCACTCCCCTTCTCTCGGTCGTTACCCTGGCTTCACTCGTCGAAGCGGAAACATCCAAGCCCGAAGAGCGGCCAATGGTCGCAGGCGTGTATACAAACCGTTTGCATAAACAAATGCTGCTGCAATGCGATCCCACGGTGATTTATGCCCTCAAGCAGGCGGACGAATACAATCCCCCGCTCCTGCTGAAGGACTTGCGTTACGATTCGCCTTACAACACGTACGTTCATGCAGGTCTTCCGCCCGGCCCGATCGGCAATCCTGGCGAAGGCTCTCTTAAAGCTGCGCTGAACCCGTCATCAACCGAGTTTCTCTATTTTGTCTCCAATACGCAGGGAGGCCATTTTTTTGCGTCCACGCTGGCAGAACACAACAAAAATGTGGCCAAATACCACCGTCTCCTCAACGGCGAGCCCGCGGACCCTCCGGTCACTGAGGTGCATCAAACTCATTCCGGTAGCCGCGCCCACAAAGGCAAACGATGACCGACCTGCTCAAAACGAAAAAGGCGCTAATTCTGGAAACTGCCCGCGAACTCGGGCATCAGAAATGGACAACGGCGGAAATCGACCAGTTACGGCGTAAGCTGCTCGCCGATCATGGGGAAGAGGCGAAATCCGGAAATGACTACATCGCCGATGTGCTGAAGTCGATGGGCTGGAAAGTCCAAATTTCGGAACGCGAGGAAGCGGAAGAAAGGTTCGAAGAGGAATTCGAAGACATCCTTCATTTCAAGACGCTCCAGGACGCGGAAGTGAGTCTCACGCGGCTCGACGAACTGGCTCGGCGGTTCCGCACGCACGGCGAGAAGGCCGCGGTGGAGCGAGTTCTGGAGATAGCACGCCTGGGGAAGCGACGCGCGGAAATGATTTCGCACAACCGAAAGGTCGAGGCGAGAAAGCGAGAGGAAAAGAGGGAAATAGCGGAGTGGTTCCGCATCTGGCTGGAAACACCCGACGCGTTCTTTGACTGGCTGGACGTGCGCAAAACCTCTCCGGAGTTCCGCGAAAAATTCGGCGAAATCGAAGCGGAGGAATAGAGATGCACGCGGAAAATCCCGCTCCCGATTTGCCACCCTTTTCTCTGGATGTCCAGGCCCTCGATCTCGGTTCCGGAACCAAATCCGTCGGTCTTGAGCTGATCGAAACGGAGAGCCGCGAACCACTCGCCGGCCAAGAGGCCGCGCAGATCTGGGCTAGGTCTTTCCCGGCTCTGGCCGCGAAGGAACATTACGCCGTCGATTTTTTCAGTCATCTGGACCGTGTGCGCGAATTTTGCACCGCGCACAACATCGACTTTCGTGAAGCATCTGGACGCTGCCTGGTCATCTCCGAACCGTCGGTTGAAATCCTGCAGCAGCTCATTGCGCGCTTCGAACGCGAAACCTTCGGCTTTCGCGCCGGAGCCGCTACGCAGAGTGAAGACCCCATCCTCGAAGGTGAGCTTTCGAAACGTGGCCTGGACGCATATGAAGGCGCCTATCGCCGCTACACGTTTTGCGCCATCTGCGAAGCCTCCGAAGGCTGGGTCACCGTGCTGAGCGAAACGCTCTGGCCCGGCGAAATCATCCGCCGTGTGCGGCCAGCCTTACAACCCTTTGATGTCTACATCGCCCAGCCCCAATAACCTGCGAAACTACGCTAAAATAAAGAGCGCAAGGTGTGCGTGGCGCTTTTCGCGCAACTTGGCGGCTGGTGGATTCGATCACTTGGGTATGGGCAGTTTGCTGGATATCGCTCCTTCTTTAGGCGGCCAGAGCGGCGTGAGCCGAATGCAGTCGGGAATCCTGGCGCGTAAGCATCTAAAGAACATGGGCTTCGGCCACTGAAGAGACGGTTGCCGGAATCTTGGGCAGGTTGGGGAGTTTCGAAAAACTCGTTGATGAATTTTGTGCGTAAATGCCTGGTTTGGGTGGCACTGCCGGCTCTTGTTTGCAGCTGCGGCGGCCGCTCCCCCATCACCAAATCCACTACCGTCCCTCCGGCCTCGCGGCCCGTTGCCCTCGAAGCCTCGGAAGAACAACTTCGGGACCGTTACAATGCGATTGCGCGCAACCTGCAATCGCTCAATGGGACCGCGGAGCTTAAGCCGACGACCGGATCCGCTTACAGCGGCGTAGTCAGCGAATATCACGAAGTCAAAGCATTCGTCCTGGCCGCGCGCCCGTACAACGTGCGGATGATTGGGCAGGTTCCCGTTGTCGGCAAAACCGTGTTCGACATGGCAAGCGACGGGCAGAATTTCGAAGTATCCATTCCTCCAAGAAATAAATTCCTCGTCGGACCGGTCACTCTCGAGCGTCCCAGCTCCAAGCCGATCGAAAACCTCCGCCCGCAACACTTGGTCGAAGTGCTGCTCTGGCCCGAGGTTCGCAAGGAGGAGGCGACTCTGCCGGAAGAGTTCTACGACGAACAGGCGCGTTATTATGTGCTTACCGTGCTTCGTGGCGGCTACCAATCCGAAATCCTGCGAAAGATCTGGTTCGACCGCGCCGATCTCCACGTCGTTCGTCTGCAGTTCTATGGCCCCAAGGGCGCGCTCCTCAGCGATGTGCGCTACGGCAATTGGCAGCCTCTCGATGCTCCTTCTTCCTCGCTTACGGAGTATCCCCGCACCATCCGCATGGACCGCCCGCGCGACGAATACCGCCTGGAAATGACCTTCTCCAAGATTTCCATCAACGAACCAATCGCCGCCGAGCGCTTCCGCCTCGAACCGCCGGACGGAGCGGAAGTCGTTCACCTGCTGGGCACTGGCACCGAGGACAAAAAGCTATGATGGGCGAATTTGTCTTCCGCAATCTGTTCCATCGCCCGGTGCGCACGCTGATCGGCGTTCTAGCGATCGCGGTGGAGGTCGCGCTCGTCGTGATCATCGTCGGCCTGACTTCCGGCTTGCTGCAGGAAACGGCCAAGCGCATCGAAGGCATTGGCGCGGACGTGATGATGCAGTCTCCCTCGGCGCAGATATTTTTGGCCTTCAGCGGATCGCCGATGCCCATCAAGATCGCCGACAAGATTCGGGAGCTGAAGTATGTTCACGCCGTCGCGCCCGCGCTTCTTCAGTTCAACTCCAGCGGCGGCGTGGAGGTTGTTTACGGCATCGACCCTGATTCCTTCCGCGCCGTGTCCAGCGGGTTTGTGTTTCACCAGGGCCACGATATGGAAGGTCCCGACGACTTGCTGGTCGACGACTGGGCCGCCAAGGCCAAGCATCTCAAGGTCGGTGACACCTACAATCTCCTGAGTCACGACTGGCATGTTGTCGGTATCGTCGAGCACGGCAAGGGCGCGCGTCTGTTCGTCCCCATCAGCACGCTGCAGGATCTGGTCGGCGCGCACGACAAGGCTTCGATCTTCCTCGTCAAGTGCACTCGCTCGGAGCACACCGAGGACGTGATCGACGAAATGAAAGGCACGTTCCCTAACTATCCCGTGCGCCCGCTGAAAGATTTCATGACGCTCATGACGTCGACAAACATTCCGGCGCTGCAGACCTTCATCAATTCCATGATTGCGCTTGCCGTTTCGATCGGGCTGCTAGTGATCTTTCTCACCATGTACACGACCGTNCTTGAGCGCACACGCGACATTGGNGTCCTGAAATCCCTCGGGGCCAGCAAAGTTCTGATCGTTCGGGCGCTCCTCGCCGAAACTACACTGCTCTGCATTTTTGGGATTGCCGCGGGCNTTGGACTGAGTTACCTTGTCCGCGCNGGNTTTCTCGCCCTGTTCCCGACNCTTTCGATTCTAATTACGCCGGAATGGATCATCCGGGCCGCCTTCATCGCTCTCATCGGAGCAATACTGGGCGCGAGTTATCCGGCCTGGCTCGCCAGTCGGAAAGATCCAGTAGAAGCACTGACGTACGATTAAGAGAACGGGGGAAACTAGTCACGCATGGGAATCACAGTTAAAATACAAACGCAAAAGAGCTACGATTCGCTGGAGACCAATCTGCATCCCGTGGAGCCCATACTTAAGACCGAAAATCTCTGGAAGCTCTACCACGCGGGCAAGGTTGAGGTTCCCGCGCTCCGCGGAGTCAATTTTGACGTGCTCCCGGGTGAATCCGTAGCCGTGATGGGTCCATCGGGTTGCGGCAAGTCGTCGTTGCTTTACGTGATAGGCGGCCTGGCACAAGCGTCGCGCGGCCGCGTGCTCGTCGATGGCAACGATCTCTCCGGCATGTCTGACCCGGAGCGCACAAAATTGCGGCGCCACAAGATCGGCTTCGTCTTCCAGCGCTTCAACCTGCTTCCTACGCTCACGGCCAGGGGAAACATCGCCATCGCGCAGTACATTCACGGTGACGGCTTTGATCCACACCGCTTCGAGGTTGTCACAAAACTGCTCGGACTCGAAGGGCGCCTCAATCACAGGCCCTCGGAAATGTCGGGCGGTGAACAGCAGCGGGTTGCCATCGCCCGCGCCATCATCAACGAGCCCAAAATTCTGCTTGCCGATGAGCCCACCGGNAACCTCGATACAAAGAATTCGGAGATCGTGCTGGANATGCTTCGCCGGTTGAACAAGGACCTCNGCCAGACCATCGTGATGATCACNCACAACCCCGAAGCCACAACCTACTTCGACCGCGTGGTGCACATGCGCGACGGTGTGATTGTTGACGGCATTCCGGCAGACTGACATGGCAGGCCTCGGCCAAATCCTCTACCGCACGTTTTTCTGGTCTTACGAACGCGGGAGTTGGCAATACGACCTGGCCGTCATCCTGATCGTGCTCTTCGTTCTGGCCACACCCACCAAATGGTTCCGCGACCAGCCCCAGGTCGGAATGCCCGCGAACGCAAGTCAGGTGGAGCGCATCAAAAAGTCGGGTGAAAACGAGACTTATCGCGTCGATGCCCGCGTGCTCGCGCCTCCCGGGCGCACACCCCAACTGCAGAACGATCTGCACAATGTCTTGCAGAAGGCCAGCCCCGACCTGAGCGATGGACGCTTTGCGATTTCGCGGATCGAAGCGGTGCGCGACGAAAATGG